>Ga0118677_10000116_pt1 | contig 160577 bp, 126 predicted proteins | sample AliMusrvi5mmetaG_FD_86154 | JGI IMG/M metagenome (GOLD analysis project Ga0118677, IMG submission 86154) | reverse complement strand
GGCCTGGCCCGTGGTCGATGAGATGGTGCCGAAGTTGGCGTTCGTGTTCGCTCCGTTTGAGTAATTCAGAGAGAGCGATGTGTTGGGGTTGCCTGGGTTCCAGTGGTTGAGGACATTAAATGCCTCGGCACGGAACTCAAGCACTCGAGATTCCTTTCCGAGCCTCATGTCCTTAAACAGGCTGAAGTCGAAGTTCTCGAACCCCGGCCCGTAAAACATGGTTGGCGGAGTGTTCCCGATGCCAAGCGATGTGGCCGGCGGCAGTGCGAAGTTGGCGGCGTTGAGGGGATAATACCGGCCTTGCGGCGCATTGGCTGGAATCGCACTTCCGGAGGAGAGGAAAAGGCCGTTGCTGCTCATCTGGCAACGGAACGGGATACCGCCTGTTGGCGTGCCGGTCCAGTATCCGATCGGCGCGCCGGAGGCTGAGCAGGATACGGTCAATGGCGATCCCGAGATAAACTTTGTAATGCCGTTGAATCGCCAGCCGTCCAACATGTTTTGGGTGACCTTGTTTTTCCAGAGACGGCTGCCGTCCGGAACGCGGTAAGAGTAGCTCAGGTTCACCACCTGCGGGCGGCTTCCGCTGACTTCTGCATATTGCAGGTAGTCAGGCGTCCATGGCCCGCGGGTGTATGTCATTGTTTTCGACCATGTCCAATTCGCGCCGAATTGCAGACGCTTGCCCAACCGGCGGTTCAACTGCGCCTGCAGCGAGTTATAGTTGGCGGCGCCGCAACTGCACGCTGTATTGATGGCGCCGTACCCCAAAACCGGGCGCATCAGATTCGTGTTGAAAAAGGCTTTTCCGCCGGAGGTTGGGTCGAGATACTTACTGTTGGCGCCTCCAGTTGGTGTCCAGTCGGTAAAGGGGGCAACACCGTTTGAATCGATCGTGGTGAACTTTTTGTGAGTGCTATTTCCGACGTAGGCTACGTCGAGTAGCAGTCCCCTGCCCAAATTCCGCTGGACGCCAAAGCTCCAGTTGTAGGTGGCCGGGTTCTTATAATTCGTCCCTGTGTAGACGGTGGCAGGACTAAGAAACCCGAGTGCGCTGCCGAGATCGGTGAATGTTGTGTTGTACCGGACCGGAGCCTGGAAGTTGGGTGGCGCGGAGAGGGGCGCCTGGTTCTGGTCTGTCGTCAGGGCCCGTCCGTAGTAGATACCGAGCCCTCCTCGCAATGCTGTTTTTCCGTCGCCTGTCACGTCCCAGGCGAAGCCCACGCGAGGGCCATACTCAAGCCCTGTGTTGTGGTAGCCGATCTTCTGGTGCTGGACCATTCCCGCATAAGGAGTTCCGCTGGAGGCGTAGCTCAATGGATCGAATGTTGCGACCCGCGAGATGGAGTATTGCGCACCGGTTTTCTGGTTGACCGCTGCGTTCTGCCCGTTCACCACAGCGGGGAAAAGCAACTGTCCTCCGCTGGCGGGGTTGTATCCAGCCTTTTCAAAGAAGCCGAGCGGACTGCCATCGATCGAGATGCTGCCTGCGTGTCCGATGCGAATACCCGCTTCAATCGTGAGCCGCCGCGTAGCTTTCCAGCGATCCTGTGCGTACCATTCGAGCGTGGTGTAGTGGGTGTGGCTGAAGGGGCGCGAGTTGTCCTGCCCGTATGCCTGCACGGTTCCCCGCAGCAGGTTGGAATATGCGTAACCGGTGTCGAGCGGACTCGCCGTGTCAGCGCCAAAATAGTAGGTGCCGAACGTCCCATAGGTGAACGGCAGGACGTTATTTCGAGCCATGCGCTCCAGGAAGAAGCCGAACTTTGCGGCGTGCCCGCCCTTCACGTACGATACATTATCAGCGGCGTTCAAGAACTGATAGATGTAGACCGATGGGAACGACGTGTTGTAGCCCCAATTGGGCGCATTCGTGACGCCCTGGCCGGACGACTGCGCGTTCAAGCTTGAGAAGTTGACTTGCGCTAGAAGGTTCTGGATGGAGATTCCCGGATACGCAGCGGGAAGGGTGATTGGCTTGCCATCCTGTCCCTTCAGTGCTGGAGTCTGGTTTTTAGCAAGCGCAGTTGGGTCGAGATCATTTTGCTCATTCTGACGGTTGATGCCGACAGTCAGTTCGTTAACCAGGCTGGGAGTAAAGGTGTGGATCACGGTCCCCACCGCGCCTGCCGCGCGGATGGAATACTGTGTCTCCATCTGGCCCCACGTCGATGTAACGCCGTGAATCTGGCCCGCCGAGCCGATCTGGTGCTGGTAGTCGTTGAGGAGGCGCACAAAGGCCTGCGTCCGCGGCGAGACATTGTAGTCAACGCGTAGAATGCGGTCTTCGCGATAATTCTTCAATGTGAATTGGCTGAGCGCGTTGTACTGGCGCTGGCCGGTGGGGTCTGTCGTGTTGGGAAGCGGGAAGAGATTCATAACCGCTAATCCAACCGGAGAGATCTGGTTGGCCGGCATGATATTGCCCGGGTATGCCGCGCCAGTCGAAGGATCTTTGATCGGGATCAGTTTGCCGGTTGAAGTTACGGTCTGCGAGAAGTTACCGGCTCGTTCGAGCGCTGTGGGCATGGTGCGCTGGCTCAGAGCCACTGGCGTCTGCCACTTGAGATAGTCGTCAGAGTAGAAGAAGAACAGCCGGTTTCTTTCGCGATTAAACCGGACCCCCGGAATCAGCAGTGGACCGCCGATGGTGCCTCCGGGATTTGCAAAGCGGTAGATGGGCCGTGCAGTGCCGGTCTGATTGTTGAAAAACTCGTTGGCGTTCAGTGATTCGTGCCGGTAGAAGTAGTACGCGCTGCCATGGAAGCGGTTTGTTCCATTCTTAATGGTCACGCTCATCTGGCCTCCAGAACGGGAACTGTATTCCGCCGAGTAATTCGAGACCAGAATGCGCACTTCGGCAATCGCGTCCACGCTGGGTCCTATGGACCCGCTGCTGTTGGTATTCCCCGGATCGACGGACGAAATGCCGTCCGTGCTGATGTTCAGTTTCTCGGCCTGGCCTCCGTTGATGGTGGGCAGGCCGGCGTTATAGCCAGGTGAATCATGTGTGTTGAGGTCGACAACTCCGGGCAGCGTCTGGACCAATCCGAGAAAGTCGCGCCCACGGATTGGCGTGTTCTCAATCTGCGTGGTGTCGACCATCACGGAACGGTCTGAACTGTCGCTGGCGATATGCGCGATGTCTGCGGAAACTGTCACTGAGGTGTTGACATCGCCAACCTGGAGCCGGATCTCATGCAATGCAACCTTCTCCTGCGCGCTGACGTTGATGGTTTTCTGCTCATACGACTTGAACCCAGCCAGCGAGATGCGCAGCGTGTAGTTGCCGGGCACCAGGTCAGTGAACAGGAACTCACCATTCGAGGCCGTGGTGAAGGTGCGGACCTGTCCGTTCAGGGCACTGATGAGGCTGACCAACTGCGACGGGACCACCGCGCCACCAGGATCCACCAGGGTTCCTGAGACCTGGCCCGTGATGCTCTGAGCCTGAAGGGGAGGCGGCAAGTTGAGCGCGGCACAGACAATGAAAGCCGCGTAAAGATGGCGCTTCATCAACAAGACGGGTCCAGTATTTTGCAAACTTGGCATGATACTGGCCATTGTGAGGATACCCCTCCCATCCAGTCAAGCTCAAAACGGCTGAGACTTCTGTTAGCTAACGTTATGTAACCAGGTGTAAGATGTTGTTCTCAAATGTTTTATCTTGCGGGGAGTCAGTGCCGGTCAAGGATTGAGTCCGGGCGCCTTGTTCAGAATGCGGTGCGTCTCGTATTCGGGATGCAGCGCCAGACTCGCCACCAGTTCGCAGCCCACCACTACCTGGTAGGACGCCGGTAGCTGCCCTGAATTCCGAATGCCCATCTTCTGCTTCAGGATTTGCAGGGCAGTTGGAGAGGAAAAAAACTCCATCGCCGCCTGAGTCCCTCCACCCGTAATGCCTGAGAACAAAACGATCCGGTGCGCAGTGTCTCCCGGATCCAATCCTGGCATTACCGTGATCAGTCCATACGCGTGCGATCCCCTTGAGGCGTTACCGCGAATCAGGCGGTATTCTACCTGTGAATCCGGTCCGGCGTTGCTGCCGCTGATGACCTCCACTCGCGCTGCCGGATTGTACCGTATGGAAAACGGTGCATTCTGAAGGATCGATGCTGCGAACGGGCTGTAGTTCGGGGAACCGATCAACAGAACGTTTCGCCCGCGAAGTGCCAATCGGTGGACTCCGAATTCAGGGAGGATTTGCACTGGCCTGCCAGCGGCAGTGAGCGTTTTGATTGCCGCGGCAGCGGCCAGATCGTCACCGAATAAGGTGGTGTTCCTAGTCGTCTGAGAATAAAGCCGGCCGCCGCCATCCTGCATGTGAAGCGCTTCATACCATTTCGAAACATCCTTCGGGGCAGGGAAGAACGGGGTTGAGCCGGGCGGGATAGTTCCATCCGCATAGGAGTGAAGCAGCATGGAGGGTGCGGTCGCCATGCAAAGCACGACGTCGCTACCAGGATCAAGTAGCGGTCCCCAGAATTCGCGGACTACTGCGGAGACAGGGTCCGGCGGCACTGCGGGGGCAAGAATCCGGAAGGCCAAAATCGCCAACAGTGCGGTAACTGTAGCGCCAGCGGCGGCTCCCCGGAGCAGTATCTTTGTATGAGAACGGTCTCTCCACGTAGCCACTTCCGGCAATTCTTCAAACGGCTTGGCCTCATTGCGTGGAAGAAAGCACGGGACATACGATCCTTTGGGCAACTCGATGCGAAAAGGTGTGTCGGCGCCTTCGGAAGCATAGAAGGCCGCAAGCTTTTCGCGGACTGCGTGTGCGCGGCTGCGGACACTGGAATCCCCGGCAGGTGAATAAGAGGAAGGCCGCCCGAGTGCTTCGATTCCAATGGAGTACTCGCTGATCTCGTCCCGGCGCCCGGCAAGTTCCATCTCACACACGTAGCGCAGGAATCGCTTTAACAACTCTGCGCGCTGGAAGGTCTTGCTGCGAAGCACCTCTTCCAGTGCCAGACGTTTCATTTCCGGGCTGCATGTATCGTTGGCGCTTACCATTGGGGCTTCTGGCATTCCGCCAGTTCTAGCACATTATCTTAGCATGGCCGATTCGCGCTCACTGCGGCAAAAAGCCGATCTCGGTCAGGATCATGCCCAGCTTGCGCCGGTCATTCGGCGGGGAGAAGGTCTTGTCAATCGTGAGCGTCACGGTAGCCCTTCCTGCCGTTGGCTCGATTGGCTCCGAGGTGATCGTATACAGGCCAGGGCGCTCATACTTCGCCTGCGCGACGATCTTGCCGTCAAGTGAGAGCGTTACCTCGCGGCCCGGCGCGGAATCGTGGATAAACAACACCGCCTGCAAGCGGGCGCGTTTCGTGGGGCGCTTCAAGACCACCACGCCGCTCGCTGACATCCAGCGCCATTTGTCCTCCATCTCGAAAATTCCGCTGACGATATGTTGGCCGGATTCAGGCGAAGTCATCTTAAGGTACTCGGCGGTTGGTTCCACCTCCACCACCACTTCTGCGCGTACAATGTCGGCTGCGGATGTGTTGAAGTCGAAGGGGCGCAGTCCTTTCGAAGCGTCAGAGTAAGCCGAACGTGAGTCGAGCCCGATCAATCGCAGCGGCATGCCGGGCTTGATCGCCATCTCTTTCAATGCAATCCGTACCCCGCCGCCTGTAGTGAATTCGATTGGGTTTGCGAGTTTGCTGGTGATCACCACGTCTCCCGGTTGCACCGCCTGCCCGCGCATCAGCGGAATTCCTCCGGCCTCTTCGAAGTAGTGGCGCAGTCCCCATTCGCCATTGACCCAGGTACGCTTAGTTGAGGTCTCTTTTTCCAGCGATTTCGCAAACTCTCTATACCCATCCCAATGTTGATAATTGGCTACCGCCAGCGCTGCCGATATCGCAAATTGAATCCCTATGCCGGCGCGCAGTAGCGGCGAAGGCAAGCGATTCGCCACCAGCAAAATCACAGGCGCGGCCATAGGCAATAGATAGCGCGCGGAACCGGCAAAAAATACTGCAACCGCACACGCGAAGAATACGAAGACCCAGGCACCGAGGAAGACGTTCTTGCGGAGGCTCTGCGCGGCGAAGACCAGTACGAAAATGCCAGCCACTGCCGAGACCGCAAAGAACGCATCCGGCATGAAAAACGATGCAATCAACAGGACCGGCGCCGCTGCCATAAACGGCCTGGCCGTGAAGCAGATCAGTAGCGGGAACACGATCCAACCGAGATGGGATGTGAGCGATGCCGCATTGCGAGCCTTGTTGACGAGCGACTGCAAGCCATACTTGTCGAAGAAGCCTACCAGCACTGCGGCGGGCAATGCGCCCGTTGACGACCGCTCATAGAGCTGCCACGCACCAATGGTTAGGGGTACCACCAGCAAGAGCGCCCAGCCTGCTTTCCATTCACGATTGTGAATCCATAGGAAGACGGCCAGAATCGGCACCAGGAATATCGCCTGGTAGGCCGTCATTGCGGCCAGCAGCATTGCAATGGCGGTGGCCCCAATCCAGCCGCGCATAAACGCTGCTATGGACAGCATCCAGAACGCAAGAAACGGAAGGTCAGTTTCGAGAGACCCCCCATTGATCACAAACGCCGGCACGGCGCAGAACAGCAGCACGGCTTCGGTGGGCTTTGTCGAAGTCTGCGCAGCGATCAACCACATCGCCCACACGGCGATTAGTGAAAACGGGATGTAGGCCAAATGGAATTGCCATTCGCGAACACCGCCTGTGAGTGCGAGAATGGCGCCAAGATAGAGGCCATTGAGAGGTGGATGGGGATTGCCCTGCATCGCCACCATCTCTCCCTGGAAGGCGAAATTGAAGTGATTGGGATGCAGCGGTTCGATCTGCGCGTGCTGCGCTTCGGCGAGATAATTGACGTCGTCGCCCTGAATCGGCTGATTGATAAAAGCCAGGCGCAGCACCACCACCAATCCGAGAATGAGTAGTAGTTGCCGCACCTGTTTCTTATACTACGCCGGCTTCCAGCGCACAATCGGCTTGCGGGCCGCAGTGGTTTCATCCACGCGTGCGACGCGCTGGCTGTAGGGTGCGCCGAGCACGAACTTGGGATCGTCTTCGATCTCTTTTGCGATGGAGATCATCGCATCGATGAACAGATCGATCTCCTGCTTGCTTTCGGTCTCAGTCGGTTCGATCATGATCGCGCCATGCACGATCATCGGGAACGCTGTGGTGTACGGATGGAAGCCGTAATCGATCAGGCGCTTGGCGATGTCCATCGTCTTCACGCCCAACTTCTCCTGGCGATCGTGGCTGAACACCACTTCATGCATCGAAGGATCAGTCAGTGGCAGATCATAGTAGGGCTCCAGGCCCTTGCGGATATAGGTCGCGTTGAGAACCGCGTCCATCGTGGCGTTGCGCAGGCCGGGGCCGCCGTGGGCCATGATGTACGCCAGCGCGCGCACCAGCACTCCGAAGTTGCCGTAGAACGCGCGGACTTTGCCGATCGACTGCGGACGGTCGAAATCCCACGCCCACGCATCGCTGATTCTCTTCAGGCGCGGATAGGGCAGGAAGGGTTCGAGCTCCTTCTTGATGGCCACCGCACCCGAGCCAGGACCACCGCCGCCGTGCGGAGTGGAGAAGGTCTTGTGCAGGTTGAGGTGCATGACGTCGATGCCGAAGTCGCCCGGCCGCGTGATGCCGACCAGCGCGTTCATGTTGGCGCCGTCCATGTACATCAGGCCGCCCTTGGCGTGTACAATTTCGGCAACCTTCACGATCTCCTGCTCGAACACGCCGACCGTGTTCGGATTGGTGACCATCAATCCGGCGGCATCTTCGTCCATGATGCGGGCCAGTTGTTCGATGTCCATCATGCCGCGGCTGTTCGAGCGGATGTTCTCCACCGAGTAGCCGGCCATCGCCGCGGTCGCGGGATTGGTGCCGTGTGCGGAATCGGGGATCAGCAGGCGCTTGCGAGGGTTGCCACGCGATTCGAGCAGAGCGCGCATCAAGAGCACGCCGGTCAACTCACCGTGTGCGCCGGCCGCGGGCTGTAGCGTCACAGCATCCATGCCGGTGATCTCCGCCAGCGCGTTCTCCAGCGTCGACATGACTTCCAGTGCGCCTTGCGATAACGACTCGGGCTGATACGGATGTGCCCACGCCAGGCCTTCCAGCCGGGCAACCAACTCGTTGACCCGTGGATTGTACTTCATGGTGCAGGAGCCCAGCGGATAAAGGCCGAGGTCGATCGCGTAGTTCCACGTCGAAAGGCGCGTGTAGTGCCGCACGTTCTCCACTTCGCTGACTTCCGGGAAGCCTTCGATTTCACTGCGCACATTGGCCGCGCCCAAGATTGCCGCGGCGTCGACCGAGGGCACATCGAGATCGGGCAGTTGATAGCCGACCTTGCCCGGCGAACTCTGCTCGAAAAGCAGCGACTCGTTCTGGCTGATATTGTGGGTAACTTTGCGGATCATCGGGCCACCGCCTTCTTCACTTCGTCGATATCGGCACGCTTGCACATTTCGGTGGCGCAGAGCAGCATGGAGTCGCTCAATTCGGGGTAGAAGCTGCCCAGTGGCAGGCCTCCGATGATCTTCTTCGAGAGCAACCCTTTGTTAACTGCCTCGGGATCGCCGCACTTAACGACGAACTCATTGAAGAATGGCGCGGAGAACTTCAGCGGCAGTCCATCGGCCAGATAATGAGCCTTGGCCAGATTCTGCTCTGCCAGTTCGCGCAGGCCCTGCTTGCCGTAGAGGCTCATGAACACTGTAGCCATCAGGGCGATTAGAGCCTGATTGGTGCAGATGTTGGAGGTCGCTTTTTCGCGGCGGATGTGTTGCTCGCGAGTGGAGAGGGTGAGGCAGTACGCACGCTTGCCGTTGGCATCTTTGGTCTCGCCAACCAGGCGGCCGGGGATCTGCCGGATATGCTTTTCTTTCGTTGCGATGATACCGGCGAACGGTCCGCCGTAGCTCGGCGAGATCGCGTACGACTGCATTTCGCCGCAGACGATGTCGGCTTCCTTCGGCGGGGCCAACAGTCCCAACGACACGGCTTCGGTGAAGACATGAACCAGCAGGGCGCCCTTTTTGTGGGCGATCTCGGCTGCTGCTTTTACATCTTCGATGGTGCCGAAAAAGTTGGGCGACTGGATGATGACGGCCGCTGTCTGATCGTCGATCGCTGCGTCGAGGGCCGCAAGATCGAGCATGCCGGTGCCGGAGTCGTAACCGGACTCGGCGACCGGCATGCCCTGATGTTTGGCGTACGTGCGAAGCACTGTCCGGTACTCGGGGTGCACTGTGCGGGCAATGACCACCCGATCCCTTCCCGTGATGCGCACTGCCATCATGGCCGCCTCTGGTACCGCGGACGAGCCATCATACATCGAAGCGTTGGCCACATCCATACCGGTCAACTGGCAGACCATCGATTGAAATTCGAAGATCGCCATCAACGTTCCCTGGGCCATTTCGGCCTGGTACGGCGTGTAGGATGTGAGGAATTCCGCGCGCGAGACAATCGTGTCGACCACCACAGGGCGGTAGTGCGAATACACGCCCGCACCCAAGAACGACGCATAGCCGGTGGCGCATTCGGCCGACCGGGCCTTGAAGTAGTCGATGATGTCGTACTCGCTCTTGCCGTCCGCAAGTTGCAGCGGACGCTGCAGCATGACCTCTTGCGGAAGGTGCGCAAACAGCCCTTCCAGACTGCTCACACCACAAGCGTCGAGCATCAGCCGGCGCTCGGAATTTGATTTAGGTAGATATCGCAAATGGGTTTCCTGCCCTACTCTCCAAGGAAAGCTTTGTATCCGGCGGCGTCGAGAAGTCCGGCCAGTTCCGAAGGGTTGCTCAGCTTCACTTTGATGAGCCAGGCCGCTCCGTGAGGGTCTGCATTCAATGATTCCGGCGCTTCGGAGAGGGTCTCATTGATGGCCAGTACTTCGCCAGACACCGGAGCGTAAATGTCGGAAACTGCTTTCACCGACTCTACCGATCCGAATGTTTTTCCTTGCTCTACAGTGATGCCGGCTTTGGGAAGGTCGACGTAAACAATGTCGCCCAACTCTTCCTGCGCGTGGCTGGTGATGCCGATGGTGGCTTCATCGCCCTTGGCGTCGACCCACTCGTGTTCCTTGGTATAACGAAAATTCTCAGGGTACATTATGATTTCGCTCGCTTGTAGAAAGGTGTTGGGACTACTTCGGCATCTACCGGCTGATTCCGGATGATCACCTGGAACGTCTGGCCGATGGCTGCTTTCTCTATCGGAAGATAGCACAGTCCGATGTTCTTGTTCAGAGTGGGGGATGGGCCGCCGCTTGTGACGAAGCCCGCGGGCGTACCGTCAATCGTGATCTCGTAGCCGTCGCGGCCGATGCCGCGTCCGCGCATTTCAAAGCCCATCAGTTTCCGTTTGATGCCTTCGGCCTGCTGCTTGAGCAGCGCTTCCCGTCCGATGAAGTCACCCTTGTCGAAACTGACGATGCGCGCCAGGCCTGCTTCGGCCGGGGTGATGGAGGGGCCGATTTCATGGCCGTAGAGAGCCATCTTGGCTTCCAGTCGCAGCGTGTTGCGTGCGCCCAGGCCGCACTGCTTAATGCCGAACTCTTCGCCCGCCTGCATGATCTCCAACCACAGGCGCTCGGCCTGGCTGGGGTCGATATAGATTTCGAAACCGTCCTCACCGGTGTAACCGGTGCGTGCGATGCGTGCAGGGGTGCCGGAGACTTCGCCATCGGCAAAGTGATAGTAGCGGATGGCTGAAAGATCGTTGGTGGTCAGCTTCTGCAGTGTCGCCAGTCCTTTCGGTCCCTGGATGGCAAGCTGCGAGTACCGCGGGCCGGCGTTTTCGACGGTGCAGTTGAACTTGTTCGACGCGGCGATGTGCTCGAAATCTTTATCCTGATTCGAAGCGTTGACGCACAGGAAATAGTGATCGTCTGCGACCTTGTGGATCAGGATATCGTCGACAAAACCGCCGTGCTCGTAGAGCATGCCGGCGTATTGGGCCTGGCCGATTTTCACTTTGGAAACATCGGTCGTGGCGATGTAGTTGACGAGTTGGAACGCCTCCAGACCGCGCACTTCGATCTCGCCCATGTGGCTGACATCGAACAGTCCGACGGCACGCCTGACGGCGTGATGTTCATCGAGAATGCCGGTGTACTGCACCGGCATGTCCCATCCGCCAAAGTCCACCATCTTCGCGCCAGCACGCCGGTGGACCCCGACGAGTGGCGTTGATTTCAACGCGGCAGAATGATCCATGTAAAAGACCAATCTAGCAACCGCGAGCAAATAGTGTCAATGTTCAGGATGCTACTCTAATTAAATGAAATCGAGCACCGCCCGCCGGATTGCTGCTATTTTCATTTTCACCACCAGCGTTTCCACGTTTGCCGCTGATTGGAACAAACAACTGGCCGCAAATTATTTGGACTCCCGCCAGAAAGCCTGGTTGGCCTGGCCCAATGCCACCGAAAAACGTGCTGGCGCCTGCGTATCGTGTCATACCGGACTCACGTTTCTGCAAGCCCGCCCCGCGCTGCGCAAGGCGCTGCATGAAGCGCAACCGTCAGCTTATGAGACCAGCCTGAAGGATGCCATCGCCGGCCGCCTCGACCACGAGGAGCCCGGGCGCATGTTCCGCGCCACCAAGGTCGAACCTCGGGCGACGCAGGATAAGGCGGTGGAGTCGGTGGTCTCGGCGTTTTCTCTCGCCACGGATACTCATTCCGAGGCTGTTTTCGTGAAGGCCTTGGACCGCATGCTTGCCACTCAGGTCGTGGATGGAAAAGCAAAGGGCGGCTGGCTCTGGTTCTCCCTGGGGCTTTCGCCGTGGGAGGCCGCGGAGTCGGATTACTACGGGGCGTCGCTGGCGGCCAGGGCGCTCGATGCGGCGCCTGCGTCGTATCGAGCACGGGCCGACGTGCGCGGGCATGTCGCGCTGCTCGAAGATTACTTGAAGCGCGAGTTCGAATCACAGCCACTGCATCACCGGATGTTCCTGTTGTACGTTTCGCAGGGGATCGGCAAGGCGGTGCCCGCGGAGTTGCGGCAGCAGACCATGGAAGCGGCGCTTGAGCAACAACAGGCCGATGGCAGTTGGACCATCGCGTCATTGGGTCCCTGGAAGTCGCACAAGAATGCCGCGGCTTCGACTGGTGGCGACAACTATGCCACTGCGATTGTCGCGCTGGCACTGGAACAGGAAAAGTCGAAGCAGTCGGCCGCAGCTCTGAGGCGTGGCCTGGCCTGGCTGAGTGCACAACAGGATCCGGCGTCCGGCGCGTGGTTGGCGAAATCGATGAACCGGTTCCATGAGCCCGAATCGATCGAGGGCCACTTCATGAATGAGGCGGCAACTTCGTACGCTGTTCTAGCGCTGCTGAATAAATAAACCCAGATCCTGTATGATGTTCTGATTATGCGCGCGTCAGTTGTTCTTGCATTTCTTTGCGGTTCCTCGCTCATGTCGGGCGACTGGACTCAGTTCCGCGGTCCCAACTCATCGGGCGTATCCGACGAGAAGAACATCCCGGATGACTTCGGTCCGTCGAAGAACCTGGTTTGGAAGACGCCGCTGCCGCCCGGGCATTCGTCGCCGGTGCTGACCAAGACGCAGATTTATGTCACTGCGTACGAGGGCGACAAGATAATGGTCATCGCGCTCGACCGCGCGACCGGCCGCGTACTTTGGCGCCGCGAAGCTCCGCGTCCACGCAAGGAAGACCTGCATAAGGCGAGCACGCCAGCGAGCCCCAGCGCCGTAACCGATGGCTCCAATGTCTATGCATTTTTCACTGACTTTGGACTCATCTCTTACGGGCCGGACGGCAACGAGCGCTGGAAGATGGCGCTGGGGCCGTTCAATAATCCGATGGGCATGGGGACTTCGCCTATTCTCTCCGGCAATACGCTGATCCTCAACTGCGACTCCGAAACCGGCTCGTTCCTGCTCGCGCTCGATAAGAACACCGGCAAGACGAAGTGGCGCACGGACCGTGCCGAGTTCACACGCGGTTTCTCCACACCGCTATTGTGGAAACCGAAAGACGGCCCGCAGCAGGTCCTCATCGCCGGCAGCTATAAGTTGATGGCCTATGAGGTGGAGACCGGCAAGCCGGTGTGGTGGATCAGCAATCTGACCTGGCAACTGAAACCGACTCCGGTAATGGATGGCGATAACATCTACGTGCTCGGATGGGCTGGTGATGCGGATATGGGCCAACAGGAAGATGTTCCCGATTATGCCGAGATGCTCAAACAGTGGGACACCAACAAAGACGGCCTGTTGCAGAAAGACGAGATCGCCAATCCGAAGCTGAAGAAGGACTGGCGGCAGATGGATTTGGACAACGACGGCGTGGTGAATGAGCGTGATTGGAAAATGTACCAATCTCGCAAGAAAGCGATCAATGCTGTTGTTGCCGCGAAGCTCGGTGGCAAAGGCGACATGACCGAAAAGAGCGTGTTGTGGCGCTACTTCAAGTCACTGCCCAACGTGCCGTCGCCGCTGCTTTATGAGGGCGTGGTCTACCTGCTGAAAGACGGTGGAATTTTCACGGCTTTGAATGCGAAGACGGGCGAACTGCTGAAGCAGGGCCGACTGACCGGCGCTCCGGGAGATTACTTTTCCTCTCCAGTGGCCGTGGATGGCAAGATCATCACCATCAGCCACGAAGGGAAGATCAGCATTGTGAAGCCGGGCGCTCAGTGGGAGACGATTCGAGTGATCGAGATGGGCGAGGATGTCAACGCTACGCCTGCGATTTCAGACGGCAAGCTGTATATCCGCACGCACCAGCACCTGTACTGCTTTGCGAAGGGTGCTTAATATCGCTCACTCACGTTCGCGGCTCTGCTAGTAGATGTACGCTGCTAGCGGAGCCGCCACCGTAAGGGAGCGATATGTCCTTTACTTCAGCGCCAGCCACCTCAACTGATTGCGCACCACCACCATTCCATCGGCCACCGCCGGGAAGGCGCGGACAACGCCCGGAATCGCCGGGCCGCGTTTTTGCGACTTGAACTCCTTGGGCGATGCCGGGGCAGTGAAGATCTGGCCGTTCTCGCCGATCACCAGCAGCGTGCCGTTCACCAGCGTCACCGAACCCGCGCCAACCTTCTCCTCGCTCCACATCACCTTGCCGGTCCGGAGTTCGATGCAGCGAAAGGACTGTCCCATCTCCTGGCGTCCGTGGAAGCCGTAGAGATAGCCGTCTTTGTGCACCGCGGTCGCATAGTGGTTTGACATGGCCTCATCGGACGACCACACGGTCTTTGGCTGCCCGCCGTTCCAATCGATCAATATCGCGCCGGTTTCATAGCTGGCGGAGAGGAAGATGGAATCGCCAATGATCAGCGGCGTGGCTGCATTCACGGAAGCTGCGAAGCGTGCACGCCAGCGCATCGAGTAGACCTTTCTTCCGGTCGCAGGCTCAAGCACCAGCAAGCCATTGCGCGTGAAGAATACGGCGTAACGTTGCCCTCCCAGGGTTGCGGCTACTCCCGATGAATAACTCGCCTCATCGGTGCTGGATGTCCACAGCGGCTTGCCCGTCTGCGCGTCAAATGCGACTACGCCGGCGCCGTTCGCTCCGCCCACATTGAGCAGCACGCGTCCGCCATCTACGAGCGCCGATCCGGCGGCGCCGAAATAACCCTTCTTCACTTGGAACTGACGGAACGTATCAACCGCCCACACCTTTTTACCAGTTGCGAAATCGACCGCATGCAGCATGCCTTCGGCTCCAAACGTGTACACCTTGCCATTGGCGATCACCGGCGCCGAGCGCGGGCCTTCGTCGAAGCCGAAGTCGTCTTTGTACAGAGATTCGTACGAGAACGACCACACAGCTTTGCCGGTCTTCAACTCCACGCAGTCGAGGGTCTCGCTGTTCTTGATGCGATGGAACAGCAGCAGCTTGCCTTCGGCAACCACCGGTCCTGCGAAACCGGCACCGGTCGGCTTGCTCCAGACGGTCGCCAGCGGCCCGAGTTCCGCTCCTTTGACCGTGCCGTTTCGATCCGGTCCCAGGTGCTGCGGCCAGTCGGCGGCCACCAGGCTGACGCCGCAAAGTAGGGCGAGTTTGAAAATCTGCATGTATCGGACCATTGTAATCGGTCCCTTTGGCAAACACGCAGCAGGCTGTGTTTACTACAATAGATCTCCAATGGATGAATTCACCAGACGTTCGTTCCTTGCCGCCAGCGCGGCACCGCAAGCTGTGCAGAAACTGGTTGGACGGCCCAATGTGCTGTTCATCATGACTGACCAGCAGCGCTTTGACTGTCTGGGCGCCAACGGCAACCGCATCATCAAGACGCCGAATCTCGACAAGCTCGAAGCGCAATCGGCCAACTTCACCAATACGTTCGTGCAGGCTCCGGTCTGCGTTCCGTCGCGCGTCAGCTACTTCACCGGCCGCTATCCGCATTGCCACAAGAACCGCGTGAACTATACGCCCTACGAGGGCCGCGAGCCGATGCTGCAGCGCATCTTCCGCGACGCCGGTTATCAGACCGGGCAGGCCGGCAAACTGCATTACTATCCGCCGACCGCGGAACATGCGCGAGCCACCGGCTGGGATCATGTGCAGCTTGACGATGGAGTTGAAAAGACCGATCCCTTCTCCGACTACGTCCGGTGGAAGCACACCGTCGATCCCAACAAGGCTGTCAGCTACAACGCAGTGGTGCGCAATCCGCCTCCCGGGGCGAACCCGTTCCGCAGTATTGTCGACTACCAATACACGCCCACGTGGTGGACCGGCATGCGCACCTGCGAGATGATCAAAGACGTCGCGTCCTCGCAGCGGCCGTTCTTTCTTTTCTCGTCTTTCTACAAGCCGCATACTCCGTATACGATTCCAGAGCCGTTCGACGCACTGTACAACAAGGTCGAAATCCCGTTGCCGCGGCGGATGCAGCTGGAAGATATCCAGAAGCTGCCGGTCCCCTTGCAGCGCCACATCCTGCGCGGCAAGCCCGTGTACAATATGGACCGCGACCGCCTGCAATGGGCCTACCGCAGCTATTACGGCGCCATCTCCATGGTGGACGAGCAGGTCGGCAAAATCCTCAAGGCCTTGGACGAGAGCGGCAAGGCCGACGACACGATTGTGGTCTTCGCCTCCGATCATGGCGACCAGTTGCTGGAACATGGCTTGGAGGGGAAGAACGTCTTCTTCGAATCGTCGATCCACGTGCCGCTGATGATCCGCTGGCCGCGCCGCTTCCGGCCGGGCAAGCGTGCGGGGCTGACTGAGTCGATCGATCTTGCTCCAACGTTGCTCGAATTGTGCGGTTTTCCGGTCCCGCATACGATGCAGGGGCGCAGCCTGCTGCGTCCAGATCAGCCGCGCGAAATGGTGTTCAGTGAAAACATCATTCCGGAAGTGATCACAGGCGGTGCTGTGAATTTCACTTATACGCCAGGTAAAGGCGTAGCCGGCGTGCTGCACCCCGACGCCAAAATGGTTCGCACCAGCCGCTACAAGCTAACCCATTATCCGGGCGAGGGCGGGGAACTGTACGACCTGGAGCAGGACCCGGAAGAGATGCGCAACCTCTACATCGACCCCGATAAAAAGAGCCTTGTGAACGACCTGAAAGGCGCAATCCTGGACTGGCAGATCTCTGCCGATGAGCAGGAGCAGATCGCTCCGAAATGGCTGCTATGAAGCTGCTGGCATTGCTGCTGTCGTGCGCGGCTTTCGGTGCTGAGATCAAAGTCGCGGCCGTCCAGTTCCGCTCGTCCGGGAGTCTCGATGACAACCGGCAGCGCATTGTGGCGGCGATCGAAAAACTGGCCGCGGAGAAAGTCGACGTCGCGGTGTTCCCGGAGTGCGCGCTGACCAGCTATAACGAGAAGGCCATCAACGAACATCCCGCGGCAGCCATCGCTGCGGCGGAGGATGCGATCCGCGCCGCCTGCGGCAGGGTCAAGATCTCCGCAGTCGTTGGCAGCGTGCACAAAGTGAATGGCAAAACCTACAACACTGCGATTGTGATCAACGAACACGGGGAACTGGTCGAACGTTACGGAAAGGTCATGCTGGCGGGAGAGACGTGGGCCACTTCGGGAAACCACATCGCGTATTTTGAGTTGAAAGGCATCCCTTCGACGGTGATCATCTGCCACGACGAGCGCTATCCGGAACTGGCCCGCCTGCCTGCGATTCAGGGGGCGCGGCTGCTTTACTACATCAGTCACGAATCGGGAATGGATCACGAATCGAAGCTCGCGCCTTACCGGGCACAGCTGATGGCGCGAGCGGTGGAGAACAATCTGTTTATCGTGGCCGCCAATGCGCCGGGCAACCGGAAAGATGGCAGCGGATCGCACGGGCAGAGCCGCATCGTGTTGAACGACGGCAACATCGCCAAAGAGGCCTCCATCTTTGGCGAAGAGACACTGATCGAAACGCTGCATGTCCAACCAGGCCGCTTGGAGCGTCCGCTGCGCGAATTGAACGGCGGCTGGTGGCATGAAGGTGTAGAGCGAATGATGCAGAATCGGAACCGGAAATTGGAATAGAACTATGACCCCTTTCACATGGTCCACGCGGATCCGCTTCGCCGATACAGACGCCAGCGGACGCATCCACTACAGCGCGTTGTTCCGCCATGTGGAGGCCGCCGAGATGGAGTTCTTTCGCCATATCGGGCTGCCCTTTCCGGAACTGCTGTCACTGGAAGTGAAGTTCCCGCGCATTCACGTGGAGGCCGATTATCTGGCCGCGTTGCGCTCTGACGACCCTATCGATATCGCGGTTGCCGTCGATCGGATCGGAAGGTCCTCCTACACGCTGGTCTTTGAGATCGCAACCAGCGGAACGTTGGCGGGCCGCGCGAAAATCGTGGTCGCGTGCATGCACGGGGCGACGCAGAAGTCCCATCCCGTGCCGGAGCAGGTCGTCCAGTTGTTAACGCCATACCTGCGTAGCCAGCCTGGTGATGCTTCAGCGTCGCAGGTGTAACCTTGCTATTCTGGACTACGTCAGGACAGTTTCCGAATGCAGTCCGTCCCTAGAGTCGCTTTTTTCGCAGATTCCTTCCACGAAGTGAACGGCGTGGCACTCACCAGCAGGCAGCTGGTCGCTTTCGCACGCCGCCGGAATCTACCGCTGCTGAGCGTTCACGCCGGAAGCGCGACCAATGTGAAATCCGATGGCTGCATCACCACCCTGGAACTCGGTCGTGGGCCGGCATCACTGGCGGTTGACGACAGCCTGCGGTTCGATCCGTTGCTGTGGCGCTACATGCGCCGCGCCTCCAAAGAGCTGAAGCAGTTCAAGCCTTCCGTCATCCACGTCACCGGGCCGAGCGACGTAGGGATCTTGGGAGCCTCGCTGGCGTACCACATGAACATTCCGCTGGTGGCGAGCTGGCATTCGAATCTGCATGAGTTCGCCGCCCGCAGGCTCTCGAAGCTGCTCGACTTCATGCCGGATACCTATCGCAAACTGGCTGCCAGCTTGACGCAACGCCACACGCTGGATGGGATGGCGTTGTTCTATAAGATCGCCGGAGTGCTGCTGGCGCCGAATCCGGACCTGATCGAAATGCTTCGCGCCCGCACCTCCAAGCCGGTATTCCTGATGCAGCGAGGCGTGGATACGGAACTGTTCAATCCCAACAAGCGCTACCGGCAGGACGGCGCCTTCACGCTAGGGTATGTCGGCCGCCTGAGGCCGGAAAAGAATGTCCGGTTTCTGGCTGAACTGGAACGGCAACTGCCCGATGGCAATCACCGCTTCCTCATCGTTGGAGAAGGTTCCGAGCGCGCCTGGCTTCAGCGTAACCTGCGGCGTGCCGAATTCACCGGGGTGCTCGAGGGCGACAGTCTGGCTCGCGCCTATGCGAACATGGATTTGTTCGTCTTCCCGTCCACGACCGACACCTTCGGCAGTGCAATCCAGGAGGCACTGGCCTCCGGCGTCTGTGCCGTGGTCACCAACGAAGGCGGCCCCAAGTTTCTGGTTCAAGGCGGCGTAACCGGCCACGTAGCGATCAACAACCGCGATTTTATCCGCGGAGTAATTGACATCATGTCCGATGCCGAGAAGCATCGGCGTATGCGCACACAGGCCCGCGAGGCCGCGTGTGAAGCGTCATGGGACAATGTATTTGAAAACGTCTATTCCGCGTACGAAACCTGCATCTCCCTGCCTGAGAGCCTGCGCAAAGCCGGTTGATCCCTCCGGTCGCGTAAAATAAAACGAACGGTTCGAAACTTAGATGACAACTAAACCTCGCAATGCCCCTCTACTCCGCCAGATTGGTCTGGTAAGCGCCACCGCGCTTGTGATCTCGAACATGATCGGAACCGGTATCTTCACAACCACCGGCTTCCTGGCCGGCGATCTGGGCGACGTGAAGACGGTGCTTGCGATCTGGGTGGTGGGCGCCATCTGCGCGCTCGCGGGCGCGTTCTGCTACTCCGAGTTGGGGATTAACTTTCCTTCGAGCGGCGGCGAGTATGTTTATCTCACGGAGGCGTACGGGCCGACGTGGGGCTTCATGACCGGTTGGGTGAGTTTCTTTGCCGGCTTCAGCGCGCCGATCGCGCTGGCTGCGCTGGCGTTCTCTGATTATGTCGGGTACTTCTGGCCCGATGCGCGGCTGGATCATTCGGCTGCCGCCGGTCCTTCGTGGTTGCCGCTACAGATCGGTTGGGCACAGGCCGTGGCATGCGCACTGATCTGCCTGTTTACGCTGCTCAACTTTTTCGGCGTGAAGCGGGTGGCTCGGATTCAGAATGTCCTCACCGGTACCAAGATCGTGGTGCTGCTGGCGTTCATCATTCTTGGATTCCTGGCCGGTAACGGCGACTGGAATAACTTCTCGATGAATGCGACGCGCACCAGCACTACTCCGATCGCCGAACAGTTCGCCTACAGCCTGCTGTTCATCTACCTGAGTTACAGCGGCTGGAACGCGGCGACTTACGTTGCCGAAGAGATCCAACAGCCGGAGAAGACACTGCCGATCGCACTTACTTTCGGAACGATTCTGGTGGCGGCGTTATTTATCGCGCTGAATCTGGTGTTCATTTATGCGCAGCCGCTTGAGCAGTTGAAGGGCAAAGTCGCGGTAGGCTGGATCTCCGCTTCGCATCTGTTCGGGCCTAACATCGCCGGTATCTTTGGCGCCTTGATGGCTCTGGCGATCATGTCGACCGTAAATGCGATGGTCACCATTGGCCCGCGTATCTATTACGCCATGGCGCAGAACGGCGCGTTTTTCTCGATCGCCGCTCGCGTAGACGAGCGCTGGCACACACCAGTGGCCGCGATTGTGATGCAGGGCATCTGCGCCCTGTTCATGACCTTGACTTCATTCCGCGATCTGTTCTTCTTCATCGGCTTCCTGTTGAACTTCTTCGCCGCCATGTCAGTCGCGACGCTGTTCTTCTTCCGCAAGCGTCCGGGCTGGCAGAAACTGCCCGCGGTGAGCTTTGCCTGGCCGGCGATTCCTGTGCTTTTCATTGCGGTTAGTGCGTGGCTGACTTACAAAGGCATGACGATGAACCCTCGGGTATCGTTCATCGCCGCCGCGCTGGTTGCCGTGGGCGCGGCGTTCTATCATTTTTCGGATTTGTCGAAGAAACGCGCCTAGTCCTGCTAGACTGAAAGCTGAGGGCCCCTTTCTTTCAGCATGGTTCGTTGCTGCTCCATTTTTTTTGTGACCCTGTGTCTGTTCCTGGCCGCGTGCAGCCAGCAGCCGGAACGCAGTCCAGCTATCGGCGAGGCCTTTGTCGGGCCGCTGAGTATTAACCTGCGGCAGGACCTCACTGGCAAGGCTCCGGTGGTAGGGACCGCCAAGCATGGCGAGCGGCTGGACGTGCTTCAGACCCGCCGCAGCTTCACCCGCGTCCGGACCAAGCAGGGTATTGAAGGCTGGACCGATGGAAAGCAACTGCTGTCTTCGCAGCAGATGGCGGAACTTCGCAAGATCTCTGAACAATCCTCGCAACTGCCCTCTCAAGGCACGGCGACGGTCTTCGAAATCATCAACGTTCACACCACCCCGAACCGCAACTCGCCCAGTTCAACCCAGCTTCCTGAGAACAGCACCGTCGAGGTGATCGGACACCGGCTGGCGCCGCGTGTTGCGTTCGTCGCGGCCGCCCCGACGCCAACCGTGAAGCCAGCCGGGCAGAAGCGCAAGCCGAAGTCGAAGGATAAAGAGAAAGAAAAGGAGAAGAGCAAGAGCTCTTCGGTTCCGCCGCCGCCGATTCCGCCCCCGCCTCCTCCTCCCAAAAACTGGTTGGAACTCTCAACGTCACCGCTGGTGAAAGAAAAGAAGAAAACCGCAGTCGTTGTGGAGCCGCCGCCTCCGCCCAAGTTCGACGACTGGAGCCTCATCCGCACCAAGGACGGAAAAGCCGGCTGGGTGCGCACTTCGAAGCTGTCGATGATGATTCCCGACGACGTCGCGCAATACGCCGAAGGCCGCCGCATCATGTCGTACTTCAAACTGGCCGACGCACAGGCCAAGGAGCAGCAGAAGTTTCACTGGCTGTGGACCACGATCGCCAAGGGCCAGGAAGAGTACGAGTTTGATCAGATCCGTGTCTTCATCTTCAACACGCGCCGCAATCGCTATGAGACCGCCTATATCGAACGCAATGTGAAGGGCTACTATCCGGTGACGCAGCAGCAGGTAGAGGTTTCCAATCGCAAGGACACCTACAATGTTCCGGGCTTTTCAGTGATCGTGGAAGATAAGGACGGCCAACTCATGCGCAAGACCTACGCCTTTGAAGGCTACCGCGTGCGCGTGATCAAGAAGGAGCCCTGGAAGCGGCTGTCAGAGACAAATCACGAGAAGCCGCTCGAAGACCTGATTCCATCGAATGCCCCCGCGCCGGAGCAGGCGGTCACGCAGCCCGGTTGGTGGGAGCGCACCAAACAGAAGCTCCCCTTCTTCTCCAATAATCCCAAATAACCGCTCAGTCGCCAACCATTTCCACGCGGTCCATAGCCAGGAATTCGACGATATGCGGATGGGTAGAGAGCGGCAGTTCCGATACCAACCCGAAATAGATCACTTTGCCCTCATAGAGGAAGACCACTTTGTCGGCGACTCTCCGCATCAGCTGCAGGTCGTGTGTCACCACCACCGATGTCAGTTTCAACTGCTCCTTCAGTCGCAGCATCAACGAGCCCAGGTGGTCTGACATGATGGGGTCCACCATGGTGGTGGGTTCGTCGTAGAGGATGCAGTCCGGTTGTGCCGCCAACGCCCGCGCGATGGCCACGGCGCGCTTATAGCCGGTCGAAAGATCGTTCGGATAGGTGTCTGCGTACTGGGCCAGGTCCACCATGTCGAGCAGGCCCATCACCACATCTTCCTTGTTCTGCGTGTCGTAGTCTTCGCGCAGTTCGAGGGAAAAGAGGATGTTTTCGGCAACCGTCAGCGAGTCGAACAGCGCGCCGGACTGGAACACCATGGTGACCTTGCGTCGAATTCGGCGCAGCTCTTTTTCACTGTAATCGGTGATGTCCTCATGGGCCACAATCACGCGTCCGTTGTCAGGTTTGAGGAAACCCATGATGTGCCCGAGTGACACGCTCTTACCCACGCCGCTGCGTCCGATGATGGCCACAGTCTCGCCCGCATTTACATAAAAATTAGAATCGGCCAGAACGGGGTAGTCGAACGTCTTATAGACATTGCGGAACTCGATGTAGTGTGGGTGTAATTCAGGCATTGTGCTCGGACCAATCTTGCGGAGTATTCAAATTCCTAAACAAATCAACATCTTGGGGCTGCCAGTGAGCCACCCGCAGGCCTTCGAAGGCGCTCGTCACCTTGCGGATTCCAGCCTCCATCGCCTTTTGGACTGTACCAAGGCAGTTGCGGCTGTAAATTCCGCAGAGGGGTTCAATGCGGCCTTCGGCATTCAGCGGGATGAGGCAGTCGGCTTTGGACGTCTCGGCTGCGTCGAAAAGCTGGCTGAAAAACGGAGCGTTCAGCCGCGGCATATCGACGGCCACTATCAGGTTCCAATCGGCCCTAGTGTTGCTCAGCGCGGTCAGGATTCCGCCAAGCGGTCCCTGGCCGGCATCGAGATCGGGGACCACGGTTATGCCGAGTCCGGCGTAGCGTTCGGTCGGAGCGATTACCGTGACATTCCCCGCGGCGGCAAGCACCTCCGCGGCAACCCGTTCCAGCAGCGTGGAGCCGTGCGCGGTCAGCAATGCTTTGTCGCGGCCCATGCGGGTGCTGCGGCCCCCCGCCAGCACAAATCCAGCCCGGCTCATGAGAGAATGATAACATTGGTGGACTGTCGCCCACCGGTGCGCCCTGTTGCCGGAAAAGGGTGTATAATCATTTCGTACCGGAATTGTTTTGAACATTAATATGCGTTTTTGTTTTGGCATCATCATGCTGTCTTTGACGGCAGCCACGGTACAGGGGGAATCGAGTGTCGATACCCCACGGTTAGCCACGATTGTAAAGGCCGATCCGAAGACCGGGAAACTGGTTCGGACCACGGTCGTCGTAAAACCCAAAGTGGTTACAGCGGTGGCTCCCGGCAAACTGGAGGCTGAATCGCCGGTTGCGAAGCCGGTGGCCAGCGTCGGCGAGATCATTGAAAAGACCGCGCGCGAATTTGATATGGATCCGCTGCTGGTGCACGCCGTGATCCAGGTGGAGAGCGCCTACAACGTGAACGCCGTTTCACCGAAGGGCGCCGAGGGGTTGATGCAGTTGATCCCCGCCACGGCCCGGCGGTTTGGCGTCCGAAACGCATTCAATGCGGAAGAGAACATTCGCGGCGGAGTACGGTATCTGAAGTTCCTGAGCCAGCTTTTCAATAACGATCTGCGGCTCACGTTGGCGGCTTATAATGCCGGCGAAGGGGCCGTTGCTCGCTACAACTGGATTCCCCCTTATCCGGAAACGCAAAATTATGTGTACCAGGTAGCCAAGCGGTATGGTCAGGCCCGTAGGGCTTCGACGGCTGCCATGGCCAGCGCCGCTCCGCAGCCGGCGCCCGGTTCGAGAGAGACGAAGGAGATTGCGCCTGTTGAGAAAGGTCCCGAGTACGCCCCGATCGAGCACTTCGTCGATGCCGAGGGACGCCTTCACATGCGCACGAAGCAATAGGAGTCTGTCATGAAACCTTGGACTCAGGGAATCCTGGCGATTGCCATGTTCCTTGCTCCCTTGCATGCAGAACCGCTCGCCGTGACCGATGTGCGATTCTGGTCGCTGGGCGACGTCACCAGAATTGCGATTCAGGTCTCTGGTGAGTTCCGTTACTCCAAAGAGCGCCTGTCCAGCCCCGAGCGTCTGTTCTTCGACCTGAAGGGGGCCCGTTCGCTCGTCAACGATAAACCGATGACGGTGATCCCTGTCAATGACGGCATGGTGAAACAGATTCGCGTTGGCGCCAACGGCAGCATCAACACAAGAATCGTCCTGGACCTTGCTGCGGCCGACGTTGAGTATGTCGCATCCCAGTTGTCTTCGCCCGAAAGGCTGATGATCGAGGTCCGCCGCAAAGGGGGAGCCCCGGCGGCTGCAACCACCGGGCAGGTGGTGATCGCGGAAACCGCGCCCGCCGCGACTCGTGAGCCAGCCCCGGGCCCTGCTCCCAAGACTCCGCCGAAAGCGTTTGAGGCCCCTCTGGAGCGCCCAAGAGCGCCCGTCCAAAATCGTTGGGTGGACTTTGCCGCTGCCGCTCCCTCGGTTGGGCCCAAACCAGGCTCCGTTCCTCAGGATCCCGTACGCCTCGCGCGTGCCAAGCTGCCGCCTCGTCCGGCGGGAGCCAAAACTCCCACCCCCGTCGCCGAAGTAGCGGAACTGCCCCCGGCTGCACCTGCCAAGAACCGCGAGACCGGCAATTCGATGACCCGTGCCCTCGGCCTCAAGATTCGCCGAGTTGTGATCGATCCTGGCCATGGCGGCAAGGACGAAGGGACCGCCGGTCCGACCGGACTGAAGGAAAAAGAGCTGGTGCTGGATGTCTCGAAGCGGCTCGCGGAACTGGTGGAGAATGCCACCGGCGCAGAAGTGGTGCTGACCCGGGATGATGACCGCTTCGTCGCGCTTGAACGGCGCACCCAGATCGCCAACGAGCATAGGGCCGACCTGTTCCTCTCCATACACGCGAACTCTTCCACCATGCGCATTGCAGGGGGCGTGGAGACGTATTATTTGAGTTTCACCACCTCCAAGACCGCCATGGAGACCGCCGCGCGTGAGAATGCAGCTTCGCAGAAAAGCGTATTTGACCTGAAGGAAATCCTGGCGAAGATTGCGCTGAAGGATAAGGTCGACGAATCGCGCGACTTCGCAGCCAAGGTCCAATCGGCACTATTCTCCCTGGCCGCCAAGAACAATCCCACCCTGCGCAATCGCGGCGTCAAGAAAGCACCGTTCATTGTGTTGATCGGAACGCAGATGCCCTCAGTGCTCGCTGAGATCGGATTTGTCAGCAATCCCAAGGAAGAGGCGGCGCTCAAGACGCCCGCGCAAAGGCAGAAGATCGCGGAAGCACTGCTGAAGGGGATTGAAGGTTACATCGCAACCCTAAGCCACTTTGAAGTGGCAGCAAAAGATGAGTAAGGGAGTTTTGGGGAGTTCGGTGTATCCGGCAGAATGCTCCTTGGTATAAGGAGCAGGTGGGCTTAACGGGGGCCAAGGCAGATGAAAGGGGAAGTACAACTGGCTGGTCCGAACTCCCTCGTACGCTCACTAGAATACGCGTAGAAACCCACCAAACCCGCTCATCTTTTTTCCGAAATGTTGAAAACAGACGAAAAATATTCTGGCGAAGTGTGTGATCGTGAAACCGGGTGAGTCTCCGAACTCCTGAGGTCGCCCGGCGATTTCAGAAGTTCGCGGAAAATGGACTGAGCCAAAGGACTAGCGAAACCGCCTGTCCCACCACAATAGATCACACGCGTGCAAAGGTAGGCAGGCGGTTTCGCCCAACGCCACGTAGTTTTTGCAAAGCACGACTGCAATCTCGGCGAAATCGTAGCGCGGACATTTATGTCAGCCGCGTCGAGATTCGTCTCGACGTGTGTTTACAACCCCGCGCCAGAGCTCGACAAGAATGTCGAGGCGGCACGCAAGAATGCGCGCGCTACAAACCGCTAAAACTATGCGGCATTAGGCGGTGTCGCCTGCCAACTGGCTCACTTGTTTTCCATGACCTCATTAGTTCGGAGTCTAGAAGATGAAACTGAACCCGCCGCGCAGCGCCCGCGGGGATTGCACCAATAGGATGCGGCGCCCGTCCACGCCGGCGATCGGCAGATAGCCCTGGGCCAGCATGTTGCGGACCTCGGCCATCGCCTCCAGGTGCCCGGGGAAGATGCCGAAGGTTGGCACTGGCTGCCGCACCTGGACGTTGAGTCCGGCTTCGGGTGAGAAACTCTGCGTCATATAGCGGTGCGACATCGCCATCGTCGTATAGTCTGCCCACTGATAGCTGCTGGCAAAGCGTGTACCGGTCACTGGAGCGGTCCCTGCGACGCGGGCTGCCATCCAGCGGCGATGGCTGGCGTGAACCATGGATCGCAGTGCATCTCCATCGCTCGATTGCATGGCGGTGCCGTCGGCCCGCAGGACGCCTTCGCGGCCATAGGCAAACGTTGCCGAGAACTTGTCACCCATATTTTGGGTTACCGCTGCCATGTAACCGATGCTGGAATGGCTCCCGATATTGAAGGCCTGTGAGTTGGAGAACAGATCCGGCAGCATATCCGGCGTGGACGCTCCGCCCGACGCAAGTACCGCCCCATTTACCATCTGTTCGCGATAGGCGGCCATGCTGAGGCTGCGGCTGCCAAACACACCGTGATACCCCAATTCGATATTTTCACTGCGCTGTACGTGGGCACGGCCGTCGCGCATGGTCAACCGCGGGAACATGCCAAGGGTGCTGATGTCCCGCTGCAACTCGGAATCCTTGCTGCTTTGTTGCAACTCCACGGGAGGCTGGCCGGAGCTATAAGCGGCCTGCACGGTACCGCTCTCCCCCGCTGTGTAGCTAATGCGGGCGTAGGGGCTGAAGTAGTTGAGGCGATCCAGGAACGACACCGATTCCATGGTGGAGCCGTATTCGATCTTCAGATTTTCCGTGATCTGAGCGTGATCCATCATCGAGGCGGTAAACGTCCGGAGTTGCGGAGCAGAGCCCGAAGCCGCGCCGCCGAGGTGAAATGGAACTGCGACCTGACGCATCGAGACCAGTACCTCTGGATTCGAAACGTCCCCCAAGCTGCGGCTGAAGCGAGTGCTGAAAGCCGTTGCCGGTGCGCCAGCGCGTGACGCAAAGCCTACATTGCCGGCCACCTGGATGCGGTTTGTGCCATAAAGCGAGGTGGCAACCGCAAACGCGGTGCCTAAGTCCGGTTGGCTGCCCATGCCGGAGCCCGTAGCACTGTCGCCTGCCGAGAGATTGACCATTGCACGCGTATCGGAGAAGATATTGGCCGCCGGTTTCGATTCAGCAACGAGCCTCAACACGGGGCGTGTCGCCATGGAACTGCGCAACACCCACTTCCAATCGTCGTTCATTAGCGTCCCGGTCCCGGTGCCGTTATAGATCAACTCAATGGAACTGATGGCGCTGGCCAGGTTGATGGTGAGAAAGCTGCGCGCACCGGCAGCGACCGATATCCGTTCGCGCACCGCAGGCATGAAGCTGGTAAGCGAAACGTGGACGGAATAGACATCAGGGGGCAGGGAATCGAACCCGAACGCACCGCGTTCATTGGTGATCGCCTGTTGCACCAGGCGATCGAAGCGGTTAAAGAGACGGACGGTTGCACCCATCTGCACCGTGCCCGAAGCATTGGACACAAATCCAATAATCGAGCCGGCTGTAACAGCCGGTCCGGCAGCTCCGGCTGGCGTCATGGCCAACAGGAAACCAGCGGTAACGAATCCTAAAATACGGAGCGTTCTGGTTGGAACCATCCCTTTTGTTGTCGGCCGGTTTAGGTTACGGTAAACGTCGCGGACGGAGTCAGCGTTTGATTCCGTTTGCGATCCGTCACTTTCATCTTTATTGTATACTGCCCGGGCTGCAATGTTTTGAGGGGCAGCAGTTTCTCAATGGTCACTTCGGATGCGCTCTGCGAGTTGTTCAACTCTTCGCTGAATTCGAAGATCTTCTCGTTGGTTCCGACTTTGACCACTTCATAGTCAATGGTTGCATTCGGCTTGTTGGTCTTTTCGTCGGGTTCAAAGTTATACAGCTTGAAGAAAATTCCAAGCTTCTCATCGCGGCGGAACGACTCGCTGATGCGCGGCCGGACCTTCGATGCGCCGATTACGAACTGGCCGTTGCCGATGTTCTTGGTCGGAACCTTTTCGATCTGGTCGGCGAGAATGATGGAGCTGTTGGCCAGCTTCTCGTCATCGAAGCGGGGAACGTTCAGCGCCATTTCGTAGTTGTTCATGTTGCCGCCGATCACGTCCTTGACGACGACATTGAGGCGGTACAGGCCCGGAGGCAGCGGTACGGACTTCTGATAAATCGAAGCGCCCTTGGTTGCCGCTTCCAGCAGTTCAGCCGGCACGTCGATGCTGACCACGTCTTCAAACACGTTGACCACGCGGCGTGACATCGAGGTGATGCGGGCGTAAATGTTCACCGCGGCCTTGGAGATACCTTCCTTCTGCTGGAACTGCAGGTCCTTCTTTTCCATCTGCAACGTGATGTTGGTCTGAATGGATGAGGACGTCATCTTCAAAAAGTCCGCACGGACTTTGATCGGCAGCAGGTTGAACTTGATGGTCGAATTGATGTTTGCTTCCAGATCCTTGAACTTGATCTTCGGAGCCTGCTGCAGTTTGGCGAACTGTTCGAGGCGTTCGAACTGGTTCATCTTCTGCGGCAGTGGCGAGTCGCCGGTACCCAGGTGCGTACCGTCAGTGCGGTTGAATCGATCGGTCTTGGAGCTGAGGCCCATCTGTTCGTTCAGCGTGAGGCCGGCGCCCGGAACATACAGCAGGGCGTCTTTTTCCGTGGGATCCATGGTCATGCGGTATTCACCGGTCATGGTCGGATCCACGAATTCGATGATGATGTCGCTGCCGATGCCATCGATGTAACGATATCGCCACTTCTCAAACGGGAAGGTGGATGTGGTGCCGCCGCCTTCTTCGATGGGGCGCTCGTAGCTGCCGCCCGAAGGATGCGATTCGTTTTCGTCCGGCGGACCGAAGGTGATGTAGATGCGGCCGCGGTCGGTCTTCCAGCCGGGGATACCGGAGGCGTAGCGCTCGTTGGCGTAGGCGATGCGACGGTAGTGCTCTTCCTTAAATTCGTTTTCCGCGGTGTCGGGCGTGGGGTCGCGGCGCAGCCAGAACTGCTCGATGAAATTTTCCTTTTCTTCATCGGTTGTGAAGCGCTTGAAGGCGGCGCGCTCTTCGTCCGTAATGATGTACACCACGTCTTCATTCAGCCACTTGCGGTAGGGGCCTTCCAACTCTTTGCGCAGTTTCTCTTCGCGTTTGCGCTTCTCTTTCTCAGAGAGGGGCTTGGCCACCGTTTCGCGCGCGCTTCCGTCGCTTTTGGCTTTCTTGTCCGCGGCCTGGGCGGATCCAGGCACTAGCAAGAGGCCGGCAATGCTGGTAGACAGAAGAACTGGTTTCAATTTCATAGTGTTTCCGGACGGACTATTAGCACCTACAATTCTATGGCTTGCGGCGGTACAGGTCAAGTAAACCTTATTTGTGAAAGCGGGTAACAGGCGTGAAGTTTTCTCCCGCTCCGGACACAAAAAAAACGGCAGGCCGCGAAGCCTGCCGTTTTCATGACAACTGCTTGAATTTAGAACGCGAAGCGCAGCTGCAACTCGATACGGCGGTTGGAGCTTGCCGTGGTGAAGAAGCCGCCGCCCAGCGCATTGGAGACTCCGAACAGCGACGAGCTCAGGTTGCCGGTAGGAGAAGCCGGATTCACGTGATTCAGCAGGTTGCGTGCGGACGCCGAGAGCGTGAGGTTGTACTTGCGGCTGGTGCTTTCGCCACCGCCACCGCCACCACGACCGCCACCACCACCGCCGCGCATACCGCCACCGCCGCCACCGCGAGGACCACCGCCACCAGGGCCGCCCGGTCCACCGCCGCCCATCATACGGCCACGGCGTTCCGAGTCGCTGCCGCCACCATCGGCCGCTGCCGCTGCTGCCGCGGCAGCATTCTTGTCAGGGCCGAAACCGAAGACTTTGCTCACGCGAAGGTTGATTGTGAAGTTGCCAGGACCATTGCCGTAGTTACGCGGAATGATCGTCTGGCCCGCGATCGGCGCCGTATCGAAGTTGCCATACGCCGTCTTCACAACGCTTGGCCGCGTCAGGTCGGTTGCGAATGCCGGCCGGTCATTGTACTGGGAGTCACCGTTCAGATCCTTACCAGTAGTGATGTTGTACGCGTTGCCCGATGCCATGGAGATCATGGGGCTGAAGCGGATGGTGTACTTTGCCGTGATGGAGCCGCCGATGAACGCACGGTTGTGAGTGTCGAACCCGGCGCGGCCATAGTCCACGGACGTATCATACTGATTGCTCGGGAAAGATCCGATGCCATCGGCGTTGCTCTTGGCGCGGCCGAGGACGTAGAAGCCGAACAGCGTGAACTTGGAGTTGACGCGGGCGTTGATGTTGGTCATCAGTTGCTGCTGATTGAAGATCCCGCTGGACTCATAATCGAAGATATTCAGGTTGCCGCCATACGGGCGGATACCGGACGCTCCGAACGGAGCGTTGATGTTGCGGCTGCGCAGCACGTGCGCACCGTGAGTGCGTGTATAGTTGGCAGCGATCGTGATGTTTTTCGGCAACTGGCGTTCCACGCCGATTGCCGTTTGCGCCATGAGCGGGGCATGCAGGTTCGGGTCGATCTGGCGGATCGCGGTCGTCTGCAGGCTTGACGTCAGCGTTGCCAGCGAGGGAATCACCGGAAAGAAATTCGGCGTGGGGATCAGGAACTGTTGCTGATGAACGCCATCTAGCATCCGCGCCGAAAGCACTGAGTCTTCCGTGAAGCGGTCATAGAACAGGCCGAAACCGCCGCGGATAACCGTCTTGGCCTGACGGGTCTTGGAGCCGTCAACGGCCCATGCGAAACCGACGCGCGGAGCCCAGTCGGACTTGTCATGGATGTTGCCCTGGCTTTCCCAGCGCAGGCCGAGGCTCAGAGTGAACAGCTGCGAGATCTTCCAGTCATCCTGCACAAAGAGGCCGGCATCGGTCTGTTGCACCGAAGCGATCGGATTGCCGCCAGTAATTGTGAATTGGTTCGGGCCGCCGCCGTTGGCACGGATCTGAGCCATGGAAAGTCCAGCCGAGTTGCCCTGCAGCGTGAGCTTATAAGCTGCCAGCGAAGTGAACGTAAACGTACCGTTGTAGCCGGACTGGGTCTGGTTTTCCTGGTTGACGCCGCGCACGCGGCCTCCGAATTTGATGAAGTGCTTGCCATTGGTGATGGCCAGTCCGTTGTAGAGTTCCCAGCGTTTTTCATGTACGTAACTGTGGCCGATGTTGGCGCCGCCAGATGAGAACGAATCGAGCACGGAGATTGTCGGATCGGTGCTGCGCGAGTCCTGGTTGGTGTTGGTGTGCATGAACTGGAAGCGGGTTTCATCGATCATGCGGGTATTCAATACCGAGGTTTCCGTTACCTGCAGGGTATTCACCGTGCTACCCGTATCATAACCGCGTGTTGGCAGCGTAAAGGTGTTGAGCCCCTGGTTTTCGTGGGTGTTGTGATACCAGTTGTACCGGACAACGATGGTGTTGTCTTTGTTCAACGCGTAATCGAAGCGCGGATTGAGGCTGGTGCGCGTGGTCGGATTCACGATTGAGGTAACGAAGTTCAGAGGATTCAACGTGCTGTCAAGTGTGACAGCGTTGATGGCAGAAACCTCTTCCACGTTGCGTTTGTCAAAATCCATGAAGAACGACGACTTCTTGTTCAGCGGGCCGCTGAAGTTGCCGCCATACTCCTTCTGGCTGTAAGGCGGTTTCACTGCGCCGCCAAATGGGTTGCGCGAGTTGAAATTGGAGTCGCCATAGTTGAAGAATGCCTGTCCACGATACTTGTCCGTACCGGGGCGCGTGAAGATTTCGATGCGTCCGAATCCCAGGCGGTCATATTCGCTCGAAAACGGATTGGAGTTGATGCGGATTTCGCGGATCGATTCTTTCGGCGGCAACTGTCCGCCGGTGAAACCGTCAATGAAGATCTGTCCGCCGTTCGGGCCTGCCGAAGGACCGGCAAGTGCCTGCAGGTCGGCTGCGAGATCGTCAGGGTTGTCGGAAAGCATTTCGATCTCTTCACGGCGCAACACCAGCGCGCCCGCGTTATTGGAAGGGTCGGTGCTGACGCGCGCGACTTCGGTCACTGTCACTTCCTGCTTATCGACGCCCACAGTAAGGCGGATGTCGAGAGACGCCGGGCGTCCGGTCTGAACGTCGAAGGCGGTCTTCTCGTACAGGTTGAAACCTTTGGCCGAAACGCGGACCGTATATTTATCCGGCGCAAGTCCGTTGATCACATATTCGCCGGAGACGCTGGTGTTGGCGACTTTCACCGCACCCTGCGAACCGGTGGCGATCACGCTTGCACCTGGGATTGCTGCTCCGGAGGGATCGGTAACCGTTCCACGGAGAACACCCGCACCTGCACCAGCCTGGGCCAGCAACGACGGCGCGTTGAGACAGAGCATCATTGTGAGCGCAATAAGCGCTTGTTTGGAATTCTTCATTGTTTTTCCTTGGATCGGGTTACTGCCCGCCCATGTTCATTTCGAGGCTCCAGTTGCCCATCATTTGTTGACGGTTGCCCTGGGGTGCTGCCGTGAAAATCGGTTCCACGCCGGCGATCAACGTGATCGCCACAATTGAACCTGCGTCGGTTCCAGCCATGCTCGCAATCATGAGAGCATCGCCCTTGTTAACTTCTGAAAGCTTCATCTGCGGCAGGCGTTCCAACATCGCGTTGGGATCCATGCCTCCGCCACCCGGGCCACCTGGGCCGCCCGGTCCACGTTGACCGCCGCCGGCAGGTGCTCCGCCACCGCGGGCACCGCCCGGGCCACCTCTGCCACCACCGGAGAGACGCATCGCCATCATCTGGGCGAAACGTTCCGGGAGTTTCTTGAAGCTGGAATCGGGTGAGACTTTAACCGTGATGTTCTTCTTGGCATCCAGGTCCTTGACTACCATCGTTCCGGCCGTGGCATCCACCGAAACGACCTGTGCCGCGATGTTGCGGAAGGTGCCGGAGATGATGTCCTCAGCCTTGAACGACGTGCCGTCCTCCGATTTGATGCCGAGTGCACGCGCCTGGTCGCCAACTTTTATGTCGGTGAACTTGCCGGGCTTGGCATCGTCGAATTTGATGGAGTCTACCGCGTAACGGCGTATGCGGGCACCCTCATTCATGGAGACGATGGTGAGCTTGGTGGCCCCGGCACCGCCGGTTTTGATGGTGAAGGTATTCTTGGCCGCATCCACTTCAGAAACCGTTCCGGAGATGCCGCGCTTGGTCCATTCGGCGCGGTCGGCTTCCTGCTTCTTGGCCACGTCGTCCTTACTCATGACGATAACGCGGGTCGCTTTGACGGACGAGGCATCGGCGGCAACGGCGCCCTGGGCGATGACGCGGTCACCGACGGCGACTGCTTTGAGATCGATCTTTTCCGCCTTGGCGAGGCTGGTTTCTCCGAGCGGCACGCGAAGATACTTCGTGGTCTCTTCGATATTGACGAGCATGTTCGGGCCGGCGTCGGTCTTAATGGTGAGGTTCTTTCCACCGCCGTCGATGGCGGAGACGACTCCGATCGGCTTGACGGCAGGGGCCTGGCTCCATGCCGCGGGAACCACGGCCAGGAACACAGCTAACGCAGTGTTACGGTAAACTTTGGCTTTTGGGGAATTCATGTCCTACACAAGAAACGACATTTTTGCCTAAAAAGTTACCGAGTTGTCAAAAAAGGTTATGTTAAGACTTTGTAAAGCCGGGCTGCGTTGGCTCCCAGCAATGTTTCTCTAAAGTCAATGGAATGAGCGCCAATGGCCTGCGTGAAGGCGGCCAGTGCTTCTTTCCAGTTGCCCCCGGCGAGGCAGTCCGGCCATCCGCTGCCGAACAGGAGCCGGTCAGGACCCAGGCATTCGATCGCATGTTGAACAAACGGCTTGAGATAGGCCGCGTTCCAAGGCTCCTTTGGGTCTACGGTCAAAAGCCCCGAGAGCTTCAGTGAGACATGGGGCGCGGCTGCTATCTTTCGGATACAGTCACTCCAGTTGTCGAATTCAGTGGGGCTGGCGAGGTCCGCAATGACAATTTGTGCATCGCTGGCTGTGATTTGAGGTTCGAACTCACGGAATTGTCCAGGTGCCAGCAGGAAGTCGACGGTCAACTCTCGCCTTGCCAGTTCTTTCGTGTCGAATGCGCCCGTTGGGCGATGAACCACGCCTCGGAATTTGGGATAGGCGGACTGAAGCTGGTCGAGCTTTGTGGGAAGGTCTTTCGCGCCCAGATTGACCCACGCCGAGACGGCTTTGATGAACGGCAGATCTTTGGCATAGTCCAGTGCGCGTAGCGTGAGTTCCTCCGAGGGTTCCGGCTGAATCAGAATCGCGCCATCGAAGCGATTCCGTTCCAGAATGGGCCACAATTGCTCCGATGCCGGACCGGATGTGCGGAAAGTGTGATGCGCATCAAGTCGCATGCATCTATTTTTGCATTGGAAGTATGTGTAATCCTAAAAGTTGCTTATGAAACGGGTCATTTCCGCCGCCCTCTGCCTGTTGCTTGCCGGCTGTGCGTCGTTGCGCCAACCCTCCGGCTCTCCCATTGATCCTGCCCTGCTGTTGCTGGTTCCATCGAGCACTCATTCGGTGCTCTGGATCAGCATGGAAAAGCTGGTGAAGACGCAGGGTTACGCACAACTGGTGAAGTCCGAAACCATCAGCGTGCCGCTCGACCTGATTGCTGCGCAGACCACCTACGATCCTAGAAAGACCTTCTGGCAGGTGTTGATTGTCTCGAACGGCGCAAACAGCGTGCTGCTGACGCGGGGCGAATTTGCGCCGCTGGGCATGGAGCCGGAGTTCAAGAAAGAGGGCGCCGTACGGTCCAATTACAAAGGGCAATCGCTGATCGCCACCAGCGGAATTGTGCTTACTTTCATGAGTCCGTCGTGCCTGGCCGTGGGCAGCAGGCAGTCCATGGAATGGTTCCTCGACGCACACGCCGACCGGGCCGGTGGGCCTCCAAAGAACCTTCTGGAGTGGGCCGAAAAGATCGATCGCAAGAGCCAGATCTGGTGGAAATCGTTCGCGCCCGCGGAGTTACTTCCAAAGCAGGTGCCCGCGGCAGGCGGCTTCAGCAATATTCTCGCGAATCTGCCGCGCCTGTTGAACGGGACGCAGTCTGTCGGCGGCTCCGTGGATTTGAATTCAGGACTACGTTTGCAACTCAGCGCCGACTATACGGATTCCACCAAAGCCAAAGATGCCGCCGGTGCACTCAATGGTTTCGTAAGCCTTGGCAGGGCCACCGCTCCTAAGTCGAAGCCGCAGCAGGCTGCTTTGTATGATGCGCTGAAAATTGAGCAGGTAGAAAACGCCGTCAGGATGTCAGTCGAAGCGCCTGTTGAAGTTCTCTTGCAGTAGCCGGCTACTGTTTCGGCGGAGGAATCGCCCCGCCCAGATTGATGCTGCCGCCACCCTCGCTCACGTAGTTGATGTTCCAATCGGGAATCTGAACCACCACATCGCCAGTCACGACGCACTGGCATCCGAGTCGCGAATGCAGGGTCAGGCCGGGGGCCTTTTCAATGCGGTCCGCTTCATCGTCATCCATCTCTGAGAGGTTGCCGTCGGTATTATCTTTCACAATGACGTGGCACGTGGTGCAAGCGCAGTTGCCGCCGCACGCATGTTCCAGATGAAAGCCGAAGTGCATGGCGATATCGAGCAGCGATTCCGGCTTGCCGTGTTCCGCGAACGGGAGTTTACCGGTCTCGTATTCGTACGTCACATTGGCTGGCAGGAAGGTTACTTTAGGCACATCTTCAATTATAGCCCATCTTGCTAATCCTTAATCTCTATCAGCTATGCTATGATTGATTTGTCGTATGGAATCTCACTCGCGCAGCATCGCCAAAGCTATCAGCTATCGCGCCCTCGGCTCGATAGGAACGGCAATTGTCGTCATCATCCTCTCCAAGGGAGACTGGAAGCTGTCGCTCTCGGCCGGCCTCATCGATTCGGTCTTAAAAGTAGGCCTCTACTTCCTACACGAACGCATCTGGACCCACATCAACTACGGCAAGCAGCCGCCCGCACCCGAGTACGAGATTTAGCTGTAAAATAAAAATACACCATGAATACGAACTCCTTTGGAGCAGCGTCGGCGCTTCGCGCCGGTGCGCGCGAGTACAAGATTTTTCGCCTTGATGCAGTGGAAAAGGCCGGGGCGGGTAAGATTTCGCGCCTCCCTTATTCCATTCGAGTGCTGCTCGAAAACCTGCTACGCTGCGAAGACGGCGTCACCGTTCGCAAGTCCGACATTGAATATGTAGCGGCGTGGGATCCTTCGAAGCCGGCACAGGAGATCGCGTTCATGCCCGCCCGCGTGCTGCTGCAGGACTTCACCGGTGTTCCTTGCGTCGTCGATCTGGCGGCCATGCGCGATGCCTTGAAGAAACAGGGCGCCGATCCGAAACTCGCAAACCCGCTGATTCCAGCCGATCTGGTGATCGACCACTCCGTGCAGGTCGATGAATTCGGTACGCCGCAGGCCTTCGACGCCAACGCGCTGCTCGAGTTCCAACGCAATCGGGAACGCTACGAATTTCTTCGCTGGGGCCAGGGTGCGCTGCGTAACTTCCGTGTCGTCCCGCCTGATACCGGCATCGTCCACCAGGTCAACCTCGAATATCTCGCGCCGGTCGCTTTCACCAGCGAAGACGGCACTGTTTATCCCGACACCGTAGTCGGCACCGACTCGCACACCACCATGATCAACGGCCTGGGCGTCGTCGGTTGGGGTGTCGGCGGTATTGAAGCAGAAGCCTGCATGCTGGGCCAGCCGGTTTCGATGCTGCTGCCGCAGGTGGTCGGTTTCAAGCTGCACGGTGAGGTGCCTGAAGGCATCACCGCGACCGATGTCGTTCTCACCGTCACGCAGATGCTGCGGAAGAAGGGCGTCGTTGGCAAGTTCGTCGAATTCTACGGACCCGGCGTCAGTGCACTGGCCCTGGCCGATCGCGCAACCATCGCCAACATGGCTCCCGAATATGGCGCGACCATCGGCTTCTTCCCGGTGGACGATGCAACGCTTGACTACATGCGCATGACCAATCGCTCCGATGAGCAGGTCGCGCTGGTCGAAGCCTATGCCAAAGCGCAGGGCCTGTTCCTGCTGCCCGATGCGCCGGATCCGGTCTATACCGATACACTCGAGCTCGATCTTTCCACCATCGTACCTTCCATGGCCGGCCCGAAGCGTCCGCAGGATCGCATCAACCTGCCCGACGTGAAGGCTAATTTCTTAGCAGCTCTGGGCACCGAGCCGAAGCGTCCTGGCGACGTGCAGGATGGCGCTGTGGTTATCGCCGCGATCACCAGTTGCACCAATACTTCGAATCCGTCGGTGTTGATTGCCGCCGGTCTGCTGGCACAAAAGGCCGTCGCGCGTGGCCTCACAACCAAGCCGTGGGTAAAGGCTTCGCTCGCGCCTGGTTCCAAGGTTGTGACCGATTATCTGGCCGACGCCGGTCTCACTCCCGCGCTCGATGCGTTGAAGTTCAATCTGGTTGGTTATGGCTGCACCACTTGTATCGGTAATAGCGGTCCGCTGCCTGAAGCCGTCGCGGAAGCCGTGACCAAAGACAAGCTAACCGTTGCTGCTGTACTGAGCGGCAACCGCAACTTTGAAGGCCGCGTGAATCCGCTGGTGAAGGCGAACTACCTCGCTTCGCCGCCGCTCGTAGTTGCCTACGCCATTGCAGGCCGCGTCGATATCGATCTTGCCAATGATGCCATCGGGCAGGGAAGCGACGGCAGCGATGTCTATCTGCGCGACATCTGGCCGACCACTGCCGAAGTGGCCGCCGCCGTGAAGAAGAGCGTGCGCCGCGAAATGTTCGCCAAGCAGTATTCGGAAGTGTTCGCAGGCGACGCCAACTGGGCTTCTATTCAGGCATCCGGGGGCGATCAATACGCCTGGAATGAAAAGTCGACCTATGTGAAGCACCCGCCGTACTTCGAGAACATGGCCGACCCGGCAACCCGCGTGAAAGACCTCACCGGCCTTCGTGCGTTGGCTGTGCTGGGTGATTCGGTTACGACCGACCACATCTCTCCTGCCGGTAACATTGCGAAGGATTCAGCCGCTGGAAAGTATCTGCAGAGCCTGGGCGTTGCTCCTGGCGACTTCAACAGCTATGGCGCACGCCGCGGCAACCACGAAGTGATGGTGCGTGGCACGCTTGCCAACATCCGCCTGCGCAACCAGCTTGCTCCGGGAACCGAAGGCAGCTGGACTACGCACATTCCTTCGGGCGAGAAGATGTGGATCTATGATGCATCGGTCCGCTACCAGCAGGAAGGCGTGGGCCTCATGATCCTCGCTGGCAAAGAGTATGGCTCTGGTTCGTCGCGCGACTGGGCGGCCAAGGGTGTGATGCTGCTGGGCGTGCAGTGCGTGATCGCGGAGAGCTTCGAGCGCATCCACCGTTCCAACCTGGTTGGCATGGGTGTGTTGCCGCTCGAATTCCCGGCCGGACAGAATCGAGAATCGCTCGGCCTTACCGGTCAGGAGAGCTTCCAGGTGGAAGGCGTGGTGAACGCCCTCGCCACTGGCGGCCGCTCGGTGACGGTCCGCGCTGTTGCCGCGGATGGCTCCGAAATCAATTTCGAAGCCAAGCTCCGCATCGATACTCCGCGCGAAGTGGAATACTATCGCAGCGGTGGCATCCTTCCCTACGTGCTGCGCCAGCTCGCTACGCGCTAGCTTCCGTCAGTGTCTTGATTGCGCCCGGCTCCAATGCGAGCCGGGCCGCTCCCAGTAACTCCTCCACCTGTTCCACTGTTGTTGCACTCGCAATTGGTGCCGCAACAGCAGGCTGTGCCTTGAGCCACGCCAGCGCCACCTGCGCCTGGGTTGCGTTGTGATCCTTCGCTACCGCATCGAGCGCTGCCAAGATACGGAATCCCCGATCGTTCAGATACTTCTTCACTCCCTGTCCGCGTGCGCTCTTCGCAAGGTCATCCTCGGAGCGGTACTTTCCGGTGAGGAAGCCGCTGGCGAGAGAGAAATAGGGGATCACGCTGATGCCGGTGGCCAGGCAGACAGGCGCCAGGTTCTGTTCGAAATCGGCACGTTCATAGAGGTTGTAGTGCGGTTGCACGCAGACGTATTCGGCGATCCCGTGACGGCGGCTTGTCTCGATGGCCTCCTGCAGGCGCGTACCAAGATAGTTGGAGGCGCCGATCGCACGCACTTTGCCCTCTTTTACGAGCTGGTCGAATGCCGCTAGTGACTCTTCGAGTGGCGTTGACGAGTCGTCATCATGCGATTGATAAAGGTCAATGTAGTCGGTCTGAAGGCGCTTCAGCGAGGCCTCCACCGCCTGCATAATATAGGCCCGCTTCAGCCCCAACCTGCCTTCGCCCATGTCTTTGCCGACCTTGGTCGCAAGCACCACTTTGCCCCGCTTGCCGCTCGTCCGGAACCAGTTCCCGATAATGGTTTCGGACTCGCCACCCTGATTGCCGGGCTTCCAGCGCGAGTACATGTCGGCGGTGTCGATGAAGTTAAAACCGCCATCCACGAACGCATCGAGCACGCGGAAAGAAGCCGCTTCATCGATAGTCCATCCAAACACATTGCCGCCCAGGCAAAGAGGTGAAACCTGTAAGCCCCGTATTCCTTGCATAGACTCCATCATAAACCCGGGACACAGGTGCCTGACCGCATGTTTCCTCGAGGCCCATCGGGATTTGTTATATTCATGTATCCATGCCCGACGAGCCAATCAAACCTGAACTGCCCACCGCCGACTTCGACAAACTCTGGCGCAAGCTGAAGCAGATCGGCCTGAATGCCTATGAAGCCCGGTCCTATCTGGTACTGATGGGCCACCCGCGCTTCAAAGCGCTGGAACTCGCCGCCCGCGCGCACGTTCCGCGGCAGAAGATCTACGAGGTGCTGGATTCGCTTTTGGAAAAGGGCTTTGCGCAAATGGTGCAGGAGCGCACCAAGCTGTTCTCTGCCGTCGAACCGGCGCTTGCCGTTCCCAGCTATCTGGAGCGCCGTACTCGCGCGATGGAGCAGGAGTTGCTCGAACAGCAACTGCATGCCAATGGGCTGATCGACGATCTCTCGTCGGCTTACTCCGAAGGGCAGGGAGGCCGCGGCACGCTCGATTACCTGCGCATCGTGAGTAACCCCGCGCAAACCGGCGCGGAATACCGGCGGCTTATCTCGGAAGTGGAGACCGAATACCTGGAATTCTCCAGGCCGCCCTATGCGGTTGATCCGCTCGATGAACGGCTGGTGAAGAAGGCGCGCATGCGCGGAGTTTCCTGCCGCTTGATTCTCGAATCCGGCACTCTTGACGACGTCCACCGCCAGCGGCTGAAGGAGTATTCGGAGATCGGCATTGAGATCCGCCAGTTGGAATCACTGCCGCTGAAACTGGCTCTCTTTGACGGCAACAAGGGACTCATCGCGTTGCTTGATCCCGTGCTGACGCGTCCTTCCTGGACGGCGGTGGTTTTCCATCATAAGGGCTTTGGGGAAGCGATGAAGGGGCTCTTCGATAGCTACTGGCGCAAGGCGGTCGAGCTTTAGTTCAATGCGCCCGGTCAAAACCCATCGCCTTTAGGCGAGCGGCGTTCAGACCTGGAGAACTGTTCGGAGCCTGCCGAGAGCTGGAGAATCAAGGCAGTGCAGGCGATGAATCAGTTTGGCGAACTGGCAGGCCGATGGGCTGCCGGAGCTCGACACAAGCTACTTCATTTTTAGCGCCTTCGCTACTTTGAGCTTTGATTCCTCCATCCGCTTGCGGTGCATGGCGGGGAGTCCGCCCTGCTTATCGATGGCGGTGTAGGCATCCACTGCGCGTTGGTACCATTCGGCGGTTTCGCGCCAACGGTTTTGCCTCAGGCAGGAATAGCCGATTTGCGTGTAGGACAACGCCTGGTGGGTGAGGGCGTTTCGATTCGATGGGTTTTCTTTCAATAGTTGCTTATCGATGTCGAGCGATTGATTCACACTCTCGATGGCCTTTTCGAATTGGCGCAGTTCGATATAATCATCAGCGCGAAACTGGTAGATAAGCCTCCGCAGCAGTTTGTTCGTGCTGCCCGGGTGGGCCTTCTCTATGGACGAATACTGCGCCAGTGCTTCATCGAGAAAATGCAACTGCTCTGCCGGAAACTTTTTGAAATCGACGGCATAGGCTCTGGTCACGTGAGCGTCGGCCAGATCGACCTGGGCGCTGACGTTCGCCGGATCAATCCGTGCCAGTTCTCTATACCTCGCCATTGCCAAGCCCGCCGCTTCGCCCGCGGATTTGGAATCCTGAAACAGCTGCTTGTAGGCTTTGCTCAAGTTGCTCGAAGCCATCGCGTAGCTTCTCAAATAGCGCATGTTGCCCGGCATGTCTTGCACCAGTGCAACGTACGTTTCCACGTCTTTGCGAAACTCTTCGATCGCCTTTTCCTTATGGAGCATCGCCTGCTCCATCTGGCCCAGGGTACCGTGGGCATCGGCAAGCTGCACTCGGGCGATCTTGTCAGCGGGATTTGCCGCGACAACCTCTTCTGCAATGGTGAGGGCCTTTCGATAGAGCCTCATCGCTTCTTCAGGTTTCCCCAAGTTCGAATGGTTTCCGTTCCCAAGCAGATCGGCCAATACCCGGTTGACTGCCGCAACGGTCAACTTCAGCATTGCATCTCCCGGATGTTCCGAAGCTGCTTTTTCGGAGATTGCCAGCGCGCGGCGCAGATGCAGTTCCGCGGACTTTGTGTCGCCGGCGAACATCTCCTCGCGGCCGAGCAGGGTCAGGCTTTCGGCGGTTTCGCGGCTGATGTCCGCATCGTGAGGAGTGGCGGCGTACAGCTCTTCGCGCAACGCGAGCGCCTTGCTCCGGTTCTCCATTGCGGCCTTTTTCGAATCTCCTACGCTCGAGAAATCGAAGGTACTTTGTGTATCCGCCACCTTCTGGTATGCCGTAGCGAGTTCGCGACGCAAGGCCGGGTCATTGCTCTTTTGGCGCGATAGGATCTCCAGGTATTCCAGGGCGCGTTTGGCAACCAGATCACGGGCCGCGGTTGTGCCGGGTACATCAACGATCGCATCATAGAAATCAAATACTGCGGATTTTGCCAGCTTGCGCAGGTCGTTGAAGCGTTGCTCCGCAATGCGGGCTTGATGGAGCGTAGAGATGATACCTGCTACCAGTGCGAGCAGGACAAGGAGCACAGCGGCGATGCCGCCACGGTTGCGCTGGGCGAACTTACGGGCGCGGTATGTCGCGGTGTCTGGCTGGGCCAGTACCGGGTAGCCAGTGAGGTAGCGCTGGATATCTTCGGAGAACTGTTCGGCGGTCGCATAGCGGCGGCCAGCCTCCTTGCGAAGAGCCATCATGACAATGGTCTGGAGTTCCTGATCCACGCCCACCATAGGCTCCGGCTCAGCGTTGGCTACCGCTTCCACCAGATCCTGCGGGCCGGTCCCATTGCCATAGGGCAAGTGGCCGGCGATCATTTCGTAGAGGATGACGCCGAGGGAATAGATGTCGCTTGAAGTATTGATTGGGGCGCCTGAGACCTGCTCGGGGCTGGCATATTGCAGCGTCATGGCGGCCTGGCTGCTCATGGTGAGCCGGGAGGAATCGAGCATTTTGGCGATCCCGAAATCGAGCAGCTTCGGTTCGCCATCGGAGGAGATCAGAATGTTGGATGGTTTCAGATCGCGGTGCACCACAAGATTGCGATGGGCAAAGGCGACACCCGCGCAGATCTTGCGAAACAGTTCCAGCCGCTGGCGAATGGGCGGGCCGTGGGTTTCGAGGTATCGTGCGAGGCTTGCTCCTTCGATGTACTCCATGACCAGTAACGGGCGGCCGTCTTCGGTGGCGCCGCCATCGAGGAGGCGCACGATGTTGGGGTGTTCCAGGCCGGCGAGGATCTGGCGTTCATTGCGGAAGCGCTCGGCAATGCGCTCGTCGCTTGCGGTCATGTGCACCACTTTGATGGCGACGCGCTTGGCGAACTGATCATCGGCGCGGACAGCGAGATAGACGGTTCCCATTCCGCCGGAGCCGATTTGTTCCACGAGAGTGTAGCGGTCAAGCGTGGTCTGTTCGAGTTCGCTGGCGGTGAGTTGAAGAGCGGCCCGCTCCATCAAGGGGCGATCCCACGCGCCGCTGCTATCGGCTTTTTCGGAGGCGCGCAGAAGTTCTTCGGCCTCTCGCAGAAGGTCATGGTCAGCGGCGCATTCGCGCCGGAGGAAGCCAGTGCGTTCGGTTGGCGCCAAATCGAGAGCCTCTTGGAAGATGTGTACCAGCTTTTGGGCGCGGGCAGTGGAGTCGTTCATGGGTTATTGCTCTCGCGGGGTCACGCGCTTCTGCAGCCAAGCCTTTGCGAAGGCCCAGTCGCGGGCGAGGGTGCGTGGTGAGACGTCTTCGCCATCGAGTTGCAGCACTTCGCAGCATTCCTCTTCGGTGAGGCCGCCGAAGAAGCGCAACTCCACCACCCTCGCCTGTCTTGGGTAGATGGAGGCGAAGTCATTGAGGAGGTCGTGAATGAGGAGGACATCAATGTGGAGACCGGGGTCGTTCAACTCGGATTGCAGGCTTGGCAGGAATGCATTGTTGGGGCCGCCGCGTTTGCGGGCGCTCGCCTTGCGGGCGAGGTCGAGTACGATGTTTCGCATCACACGGGCGGAGAGATTGAGAAAGTCCGCGCGGGAGGGCAGGTCCTTGGACTGGAGGCCGGGGAGGTGGAAGTAGAGTTCATGCACAAGGGCGGTGGGATTGATAGTCGGTGAACCAGAGCCTTTATGCAGCACGGCAGCGGCGATCCGGCGAAGTTCCGAATACATGGCCGTCGTGAGGTGCTCCAGGGCTTCGGGGTCTCCCTGGCGCCAGCGTTCCAGGTAGCGGGTTACTTCGTTGCCGGCCATTTCTTGAAGGTACATCATGCGAATGAGCGGAGCAAATGGTGGAAGGCGTCTGAGCGCGGGCCAAGGCGGACATCTCCACAGGAATGTCGAGACGGCTGGACTGGAGGCCCGCGCCACAGCTCAGCGTACGAGGCGTTTTCGGAAGACAAACAGCGGGAGCACTGCCGCGACCAGGAGCATCGAGCCGGGCTCAGGAGTAGAAGAGATAGCGGGGCCGGTGATGGTGCCGTTCAGGCCGGTGCTGAGGTAGTCTGTGCCACCGCTGTTTCTGACTATGAAATCGATGGTGTTGCCAGCGCTGAGTGAGATGTTCGACAGACTGAATGGGTCCACCGATCCGTTGCTTCCCACCGTATTGGAGAACAGTTGGGTAGAGTTCGCGTAGATGAACACGTTTGTCGTTACGTGGCTGGTGTCGTTGGCCTCGAAATTTCCTGACACGCTGTAGGTGCCGGTGATGGGAGCGGTAAAGCGGACGATATCTCCTGCTGTGCCTGTTGGGTCAAGCGTGATGTCTGTAAGCCGGAAGATTACCGTACCGATCGTTACATCGGAGCCAGTGTTATTCCAAACATGAGAATCTACATTGGGGTATGCATTCCCATTGCTGCTGCAGGCCCCGCCACCAGTCCCATAACCCGAAAAGCAGGTCAGATTCATGGTGTTGTCCAACAGGAAGGCGCCAGGCGTGCCTCCCGCGCCATAACTGAATGTACTGGACGCGCTGGGGTTGTCCGAGGCATTGAAGTTGGTAACCAGGTTGTAGGTTGCAGCCTGCATGCCGCTAATGAGCAGGAGCATTGGTATTGCCAGGCGAATGGTCAGATGGTTCATGTCTTTTAGTCCCTCCTTGGAGTGGGACGCGGTTTTTCCGTGCCCACTTGTTCGTACAAAAGAGAAACGTAAGCCTTGAACAATTCCTGCCAAGGAATTTTCGGCTTACCAGGTGAACATCAATTGGAAGCGGAAGGTGCGGCCGTCGTTCAGCGTGTTCGTGATCTGGCCGAAGTTGGCGTTGGCGAGTTCTAGGCCGGGTTCGGCGAACTGGGCGGTGTTGAAGAGGTTGATGGATTCGGCTCGGAAGGTGAGTTTGTAGTTGGTGTGAATGGACCAGCTGCGGCCTAGCGAAGCATTGATGTTATGGATGGCGCCTCGGCGGAAGACGTTGCGGCCGAGGTTGCCGCGTGATGCGCCGAGCGTCATAAAGGCGAAGGCGGAGCGGGGAAGCAGTGCACGCGACGTATCGGGGTTGCCGATGGTGCGGCCGAGAATCGATGGGTCAATCAAGTTGGGGCGGTCGCCGCCGTTGCCATCTACGTTGCCGAAGCCGGGGCCATCGGAGCCAGTGGAGAGGTTGAAAGGCGTCCCGGATTTGAAGAGTGCAATTGCGTTGAAGGTCCAGTTCTTGAGAAAGCGGTTTTTGTAGGGCGTGGCGAATTCGCCGCGGAAGAGGAACGAGTGGGGCTGATCGAAATTGCTGAGGCCCTTCATGTCGGAGCGGGCGCCATCTTCGGCCTGACTGCGCGACTGGCGCGAATCGGAATCGTAGGCGGTGTTGGTGTAGCCGGAACCGAGGTCCATGGTCTTGCTGAACCAGTAGGCGGTTTCGAAAGTTACGCCGTGGAAGCGCGGGGCGATCAACGACACGCGCGCGGCGTCGTAGTAGCCTTGCGAGCCGTTCTGCACCCAGCGGATCTCGGCATAGCGCGGATCGTCGCGACGCTCGTTGATGGTGGCGGTTGTGAGCGGAATGCCCGGCACGGGGTGGGCGCGGTTGCGGTACGACATGAGAAACAGCTTGTGTGAGCGGCTGCCGACGTAGCCGATCTGCAGCTTCCATTTGCCTGTGAATGCGGGCTGCCATGAGGCGTTGTACTGGTATTCGTAGGGCGTGGCGAGTTTGGGATCGAGCAGGTAGAGGTTGCCTTTGACGGTGTCGCTGTGCGCACCGCCTAACGGGTTGAGGAGATCGGGAGTCGTTACGACCAGCTTGACGCTGCCAGGCGGCGAAAAGCGCACCTGTTGAAACGTGACCGGGAAGATTTCGCCGTACTGCACGCCCGCGCCGATGCGGATGACCCCGGCGGCCCGGTAGGCGAGGCCGAACTGCGGGGCGAGGTTATTGAGGTCGGATTTGTAGGGAATCGTGTTGATGCTGTTGACCTCGAACGGGCGTGTGACCGGTTGATAGCGCAACCCGTAGTTGAGGGTGAGTTTCTTGTTCACCTTCCAGACATCGGAGACGAAGAACTGCGAGTCCCAGTTGCGGAAGCCGCGGTCTGTGGTGCCGATGGAGACGATGTGCTGGATGGGCAGGCCGAGGCGGAAGTTGGTGATCGCGTCATTGCCGAAGTCGGTACCGAATGACCAGTAGCCGCGGTTGGCGTCGCTCTCTTTGCCGTTGAACTGGCGGCGCATGACGCTGAAGCCGGCGGAGATGGTGTGGTTGGTATAAGTGCGGCGCACGAGGCCGGACTCGCGAAAGAGGTTTTGTGAGCGGTCGATGGGAATGGAGCCTTGGGGGCCCAGCGATTCGAGGCCGGAGATGGCGACGAGCGGACCGACGGCGTTGTTTTCCGGGACGAGCAGTGAGCGGATGCGGTCAAAGCCGAAGGTAAGTTCGCTGGTGGTGCGGTAGTCCCAGGTGCGGGCCCAGGTGAGCCGGGCGCGGTGGGATTTCGTATCGGTGTTGGGGTTTTGACCGGCCACCAGTTCAAAGGCCTGCACGTGCTGCATGATCAGGTTGTAGCTGCCGGTGAAGCGGTCGCTCTCTTTGCGGTATTGATCGAGCCGGATGGAGCCGGAGTTATTGTTGATGGTCTGCGGCGAGTTGGTGTTGAGCATCCGCGGATTGACGTCGGGACGGTTGGGGAGTTCCTTGGGGTAGGCGTTCATCCAGCGGGCGATGATGGCGTCAATGGCAGGGTTGGGGGAGAGCGGAGTGCGCTCATTTGCCATGGGGACCAGGACGTTCCCGTTGACGCTGCCGCGCAGACGTTGCTGGCCGCCATCGAGGGTGAGGTAGGCTCGCTTCCAGGTTTTGCCGGTGAGTTGGAAGCCGTAGTCGTTTTCGCGGGCGGGCTTGACGCCGCCCGCCTGGAAGAATGACCGGGCGCTGAAGATGCTGTTCTGGTGGAGTTCACGGAACGAGCCGTGGAACTTCTGGCGGCGTTGGATGGGCGCGAGGTGGATTTGGGCGGCGGTGGCGTTGCCGAACTCGGCCCCGTAGTAGCTGCGGTCGGGGTTGAACTCTTCGATGATGGTGGCGGTGGTGCCTAAGCGGATGTTTAACTCTTTTAGTAGGTTGTTGTCGACGAGGTTGAAGTGGATGTTTTCGTTGCGGCGGCTTTCGCCGGATTGGGCGTCGGTTTTGCCTAGGAGGTTTAGTTCTACGCGTTTGGTTGTGTCTGGTTGTTGAGCGTTGGCGAAGGTTGCGAGGAGGAAGAGTAGTGTTGCCGTGCGGGGCCAACCGGGGACAGACAGCCAAACTCCGGCTGGAATGCGCCGGAAATTGGTGTCAGTCCCCCGGTTGGCGCGGGCGCTGCTAGCGTACGGTTGCACTCAGGGTTCCCACTCCATCGATGCGGGCGCGGACGCGGTCGCCGGACTTGATGCGGGCGCCTTTGGGGCAGCCGGTGGAGATCAGGTCGCCGGGATACAGCGTCATGTAGTTGCTGTGGAATCGCACCAGTTCGTAGGGGCGATGGCGCATGTGGTTTACGAAATCGCGCGAGCAGATGCCGTCGTTGTGCTCGGTGACCACTTCCAGTGCGTTGACGTCGGCGATCTCGTCAGCGGTCACGATCACGGGGCCGAAGCTGAAGAACGTATCGAAGCTCTTGGCGCGGGTGAGGTAGCGGGTGTTCTTCTTGAGCACGTCGAGCGCGGTGAGATCGAGCGTGGTGGTGTAGCCGAAGATCACGCCAGGCACTTCGTCCATGGTGAGGTGTTTGGCCTTCTTGCCGATCACGACTCCAAGTTCGCCTTCGGCATCCACGTCGTCAGAGAATTCAGCAGGCGGCAGGTTGATCTGGCCGCCGGGCTGGAACATGCAGGAGGCGGGCTTCATGAAGCTGCCGGGCTCTTCGGGCTGCACGGCATCGATGTCTTCGGCGTGCGTTTTGTAGTTGAGGCCGATGCACCAGATCTTGGGCGGCACGTCGTAGGGAAGCACGGGGGTGATGGCATCGAAGGGGATGGTCCCGATGCCCTCGGCGCTGCCCGGAAGTTCGCCGCTCTGGATGATGGCGAGCAGGTCGTCCGGCGTGCTGGCGCCGTGCTTGGCGTTGATGGCCGCGATGGAGGCGATGCCTTCGGCGGTGACCACGCCGGTGTGGATCTGATCTTGATACTGATAGCGGATTAGCTTCATAAATTCTTTGCGATGTCGACCAGGTCGCTGAACAGGCCGTAGGCCGTCTGCTCCACGTTGGGGGAGAGGGAGATGGTGCCGATGGTGCCCATCAGGTCGGTGTCGAGTAAGAGAATGTTCGAGGTGCCTTTTACGCTGGCGAGGAGATCGGTCTGATCGAGCACTTCGGCTCGTACGCGCAGGCGGATGCCTTTGTCGGTGGTGCGGGCGCGGCTGACGAGGACCGGGGTCTTGCCTTTGCTCACCATTTCCGCGACGCGCTCGGGTGTGAGCTGGCCGACGCCGCGGCGGTCGACATCCTGCGGCGTGACGCTGGCGTCCATGAGGACGTTGGCGAGGGCGGCGGTCTTTGCGGCGGAGTCCCAGCCATCGATGTCGTAAGAAGCGTCGGTTTCGGCGATGCCCATCTGCTGGGCGATGCGGACGCCGTCCTCGATGGTGTGGCCTTTTTTCAGTTCTTCGATGACGACTTTGGTGGTGGAATTGAGGGCGCCGCAGAAGCCGGAGATTTTGATGGCCGGAAGGTTATTGCGAACCATGTTGAAGACCGGCGCGCCGTCCATGACTGTTGATTCGAAGCGGAACATCAGTTGCCTGGCGCCGGCTTCGGTTTTCAACGCACTGTAGGCGTGGGCGATAGGACCTTTGTTGGCGGTGATGACGTGGATATTGCGGGCGAAGGCGGCGCGGATGTGAGAGATGGCGGGTTCCCCTGTGGCCGGGTCAAGCGAGGTGATTTCGATGGCGACTTCGGGGTGGACCTTATCGAGGAACTCTTCGATCGATGCGGCGCGCGGGCCGAATTCGAGGGCCTTGGTGGCGGGCGATTTATACGCCGTGCCGTGGTTCAGCGTGTGGATTCCAGCGATGCGAAAAGGGTAGCGCGACTTCTGGGAGTCCAGAAGCCGCGCGAATGCCTTGCCTACGTTTCCATATCCGATGAGTGCAACTTTCAAGCGATCGGTCCCAGCCTGTTTGAGAAGTTAAAACTCCAACTTCTCGATCATAACATTGAGGGCATTTTCGAGGTTTGTCTTTTGCGTGCGGGCGGAGGCCGCCTGGTCGCGTATGGTGGCCAGCTGGGTCTCCTTGGTGGCCAGTTCACCGGCGTATTTGTTGACCTGTTGCTGCTGTCCGTTCACGCGGTTGAGGCTTTCAATGTTCTGGCGGAGGCGGGTTTCGTCGGTGACGATGTCGCGGCTCTGGCGGTCGAGTTCGTTGATCTGCGTGTTGAGCGCGGCGATCTTCTTTTTCTGATCGGAGATCTGCTGCAACTGGCGGCGGCCGGAGTCGCTGAGCTTTTTGTTCTGGATGTAGACTCCGATCCATTCGGGCGTGATGTTGGCGATGGCGTAGGAGTCGACGTAGATGCGCTCCTCTGTGATGGGGAAATCGGCGCGGCCTTCGGCGGGGATCTTCAATTCGAAGCGGTATTTGTTGCCGGTGGTTTCGATGGGCTTCTGGTTGGTGATTTTGTAGTCGGGGCGTATGGGGTATTCGAGGATCATCGTTTTGGCTTTTTTGTCGATGTTCTTGGCCGAATAGGTTCTGGTCTCTTGCGACGAATTGCGGATGTGGATCTGGCCCTGGCTCGCTTTGATTTCGAGGATCTGCTGGGGACCGCCGCCGTAGTCGGTGATGATGCGGGTGCCGAGGTCGACGCCGTAGCTGATGAGGCGCTTGTCGTTGGCCTTGAGGGTCTCCATCAGTGCTTCGCCGGCGTAGGCGCCGCCGTCGAAGATCGTGATGGGGCCGCCGTCTAGGGTCTTGCCGGTGAGGTTGGTGAGTTCGGCGGCGTTGAGCGGATTCTTGGCGTTGTCGTCGGTGGAATAGATCACCAGCTTGCGTGAGTTGAGTTTTTGCTGGAGGAAGGGCAGCATGGCCGATTCGTTGCGCTTGACTGTGACGGGATTGCCGAAGCGGTATTCGAAGAGGTCGCCGAGTTCGCGGCCTGCGGCGCCGGGGGCGATGGTGCTGGCGACTTCGGAGCGATAGATACGGTTGGCAGCTCCGCCCATGCCTCCCACCATTCCCGTGCTCTTGCGCATCGCCATCTCTGCTTGTGGGGCTGGCGGGGGCGGGGGCGCCATTGCAAGGGCTGGAGCAGACTGCGGCTCCATGGCGCTATCGTACATGACCGGACCCTGGGCGACGTCGTCCCTGAGATCTGCCGTGCGGCGGGCGATGTACTTGGGTTCGTAGAGCTGGCTGATAAAGGAGATGGGGCGGCCGGAGACGAGCGAGAGGCTGACGTTGGTCCAGTCCTCGCCGGTGGTGTTATCGACGATGGCCCAGCCTTCGAGCATCGGTTCGACGGAATCCTTGAAGATGAGGCGGTAGCTGGATTTCCAGACCGGCGCGGGGATCATGTAGCCGGCAAAGAGCTTGCGGCTGGCTTTATCGGTGGAATCGATGTAGACGCTGCGTTGATCCCTGGTACGGGAGTTGGAGAGTGCGGTGAGGTAGTCCTTGAGCTGGCCTTGCAGTTTGGGGTCGGCGAGGCGGATGGAGGTAGCGGCGGCGAGGTCGAGCGTGCGCAGGTCGCCCGAGTCGGCAAGGATGACCAGTAGTTCGCGAGCGGGCAGCTTGTCGGCGGATTCGGGGGTGAGGCGGCCACTGACGATGGCTCCGGCGATGGATTCGGCTCCGTACTTGAGTTCGATGCGCGCACCTTTGAACTGTTCGAGCGTGACGGCGAGGGAGAGGCTCTTCTGCAGGTTGAAGGAGTATTCGGCAAGGCGCTTTTCGAGCGGTTCGCTCGAATCGTAGCGGACGCCGGTGACTTTGCCGCCGCCTGCCTCTTCAAGCGTCAGGGATTTGAGCACGTCATTCATCTCCGAAGCTTTGAAGTCGAGGCGGGCGGATTCGCCGGCGCGCAGGTCTCCGGAGCGTTCAAAGTAGCCGACGCCGTGTTTATAGAGAATCACCTGGCGTACGGGAAGTTCAGCGGCGTTCAACCCCAACGCCATCAGTATGAGCAGTGTTGTTTTCATTTGGTCACCTCATGCGGGAAATGCCGTTTGATGGCGAATCCTTTCACGCATTTATTGTCCCACTCAAAATCAAGCTGCGTATCGGTGGAAGCTTCTGGTGCGGGTGTTGGTTTTGGTACTATACAAAGGGAACCAGGCTTGAAATGTTTTGATGTGTAAAGTCCTAGTCCTTTCTTGCCGAAGTACTGAGAAGAGTGGAGGCCGCTTGAAGTATTACGCAATTTTGTTATACATTTCCGTTGCCGTGTCGATGGCCCAGACGTTCGAACCATCCAACGGTCCGACGATCCTGAGTCGCGGCGGCACCGCTGGCAGCGTTGGGTCAGAGCCTACATCATTAACGTTTACGGCTGGTGTCAATGCGATTTACGACAACGGACTGATTTCTATTCCAACGAGCACGCAAACGCTGAATAGCCAGGCTTCCGGCTATGGCGTGGAAGCGCGGGCGACCTTATTCGGGACTCGCCGGTTCAAGCGAAGCAGCCTCGGCATCTCCTACTCCGGTTCTTATCAGAAGTACAATCTCGGCATTTATGATGGCACCAATCAATCGCTTCAGCTGACATTCAATCAACAACTGTCCAAGAAGTTCGAGTTGGGCTATAACCTGACGGCGGGGACCTCGAACCTCCCTGCTGGCAATGGCTTGGGTCTGGATTTGCTCGCAAATGCGAACTCCGGTGATCCGAACCTGCTAGCCGTGCCGGTTCAGGAACTGTTCAACATTCGGACGACGTCTGTTCAGGGTGGTTTCGGAATGACCTACCGTTTCAATAACCGGCTTTCCTTTAGGCTCTCGGCGAATGGTTACGGTGTCAGGCGCGACATAAAATCACTGGGCGGCGTGAACGGATACTCGGGTAAAGCCGACCTCGCTTACAGGTTCAGCAAACGGACCACTGTTTCCGTTTCTTATAATTTCAACCATATGGAATATCCTGGAGCATTTGGCGCTTCGGATATTCACACCATGAGTGCCAGCTATGCGCGAGGGATTGGCAGGGACTGGCAGTTGAGTCTTGGCGGAGGCGTATCACGGGTGGAGAGCCTGGGACTGGCACGCGTGGAACTCGATCCCTTTGTGGCGGCGCTCCTTGGCCAGTCGTCAGGTGTTGAGGCTTTCTATTCGCTGCATCTGGTTCCTAATCTCAACGGCAACCTTACTCGCACCTTTCGTACAGGGAATCTTATCTTTAACGCGTCAAAAACGGTTGTGCCAGGAAATGGTTTGTTCCTGACGTCTCAGTCTACGAATTTCGGGGGGAGTTATGCTTATACGGGGATTCGCGACTGGAGCTTGCGCGCCACTTTGGCCTATACGAAGTACTCAACCCTTACCAGGACCATGGGCCAGTACACCGGGGCCAATTTCGGGGCCGGGGTTTCGCGGAAGATCTATCGCACGGTTTTTCTGGACGCAAATTTCCTCTATCGCGATCAGATTATTGCCCAAGGCAGCTATTCTCATAACGGTTCCAGGCTCAGTGCAGGACTTGCCTGGAGTCCAAAGTCTGTGCCACTCTCCATCTGGTAGCACTTACCTATGCCAAGCGTGCTGGTTGTCGATGACGAACTACCGCTGCTGAACCTGATGCAGAGATATCTGCAGCGGTTGGGTTATCAGGCGGAGACTACAGCCGATTCGAGCGCGGCATTGCAGATGGTTGTAGCGGAGCCGGGGCGTTTTCAGTTGGTGGTGGCGGACTTGTCGATGCCGCAGTTGTCGGGCCGCGAACTTGTAAAAAAGATTGGTGAAGTGAATCCGGAGATTGGGATTCTTGTGTGCAGCGGTGAGCCCTTTGACTGTGGCACGATTCCCCATTCTAAACCGGACCGCCTCCGTTTCCTGCAGAAGCCCTTCGCTCCCAAAATGCTGGCTGATGCCGTTGCTGAGTTATTGCCTTCGGCTTCCGCTACCAACGCGTAATCAGAATTTGAGTTCCGGGGACAACGTTTTGGGCTCTGCCCACTGCTGACTCGGGCGGAACGCTACTGTTAAAACCCTTCTATACGCTTCCGGAAACTGTATCCTCACAGATGATGGCTCAGCTCTGACGGTGGCTTCGGCGTGGACCTCCAATGGCGGCTCATGCTTGTGGCTGGCCGGATCCACCATCGCCTGCATCACTTGTTGCTGGAGCAGAGCCTGGACCTGTTTGGCCTCGGGCCAGATCCAATTGGTGAGCGATGCCTCGCCTCCAGGAGAAACGACCATCTTTGTTGCCGCCTGGAAGCGGGCCTGCGCCATTAGCATGTCGAGCTGCAAGTCTTCCAGTTTCATTGAGGAGTAGACTACCAGGAACGCTGCATAAGGACGCTGGGGAGCGAGGGCCAGGTGTAGCGCTTCGGTGTAGTTGAGATAGATCGTAACGGAGAGATGTATTTTGTCCCGCAAGACTATCTGAGCGCGGTTTTCCTGCAACTCATGGCTGCTGGCCGATTGCGCCAGCAGCATGAGTGCGGGGAGAGCGAGGGTTAGCCACCGGTTCCTCATTTGCAGTAGGAGACCGAGGGCTGCGTGGTGGCTCCACTGCTATTGAGGAACTGGAAGTTCCAGCATGCGGTAAAGTTGGCGTTCTTGGGCTGCGCGAGTAACGCGACCAGATCTGCGCCGAGCACCTGTTTATAGCGGATCTGGTAGGTGCCGGGCACGTTGTTGTAGCTGTCGGTTCCCACTTCGTTGGTCACAAAGGCGCGAGCCGAGGTGAATTGCAGAACCTGATAGCCGTCCTTAGGATCTGTCGTCAGTGTCATGTTCGTATTGTTGAACGGTACCACGGGCGGTTGGCGGAACGGATGATATTTGGCGCCCTGGCCGGCGAGGTCAGGACTGGGGACGCCGATCAGGCAGGAGGCCACGTAGGGCGAAGCGTCGGTGACGTGGTAGGCGTAGCCGGCTGGGGCGTTGGGGACGGTCTTGGTGTTGCCGCCGCAGATGGTGTCGCGGACGGCGGTGGTTCCATCAGCGTCGCGGTAACCGAAGATGGCATAGCCGTCGAGTGCCCAGCCGAGTGGGTGGGTGTCCCAGTAACTGGCGGGCTGATCGGCCATCATGCAGGTGGGGGCAGCGTGATAGTGATAGTCATCGGCGCGGCCGGAGTGGCCGTTGCAGTTATCCAACTGGCCGAGCACTTTGGTGTCGCCGCCAGTGACGCAGCCGCCCTGGGTGCAGGGGTTGAAGATCGGCACGCCGTTGATGGCGACGCCCAGCGGCCCATCGACGACGTCGGTCGGCTTGTCGGCGATTTTTGGCGCCAACGGAATCTTCCAACCGTTTGCGCCCTGGAAGTTGGTCTGCGTCGGTACTTGCAGGTTGGTGGAGGTGATGCCGGTCATCATCGGCTGGGTCGTGATGCCCAAGGACCCGAAGTAGGCGTAGGTGCCATCGCAGCTTACGGAGGCTGTTCCGGATTTCGAGGCACGTGTAGATTGGATGATCTGCGTGCAGGCGGAAGCCGAACCGGTTGGATTGGTGATGCGGGTAGCACTGAGGTTGAGCACTGCGGAGCCGAGCTTGAGAGACGAGATGGCGTCGGTCACCACCTGTCCGTTCACCTGGTTGGAGGGGACGCTGAACTTTGGCGAATCGGAGAGCGCGTAGAGGGTGTAGGTGTAGAGCTTGGTGCCGGGGCCTTGCGAACAGGGAGGGTTGTAGACGGTGCCGGGACCGTCGCTGCCGGTGCCGAGCGTACCAATCATGAAGCTATCTTTGCTGAGGCTCTTCACTGTTGCGGGGATGTTGTAGAGAACCCAGTTCCATTTGGTGGTGCCGTCGCCGGGGAGAGTTGTCATCAGGAGAGCGAACTCCTTGGTGCCGTCGGGGACATTGGTCCAGGAGAGCGGGATGGTGGAGCCGGTGCCATCGCAGGTATAGTCGGAGGGGAGTGTTCCGTTGTTCGGCCCGACTGAACTGGAGAGCGTGAAGCCGGTGGCGGGCAAGCCGCTTGATACCGGAGTTACAGTGACCGCGGCCGATGGCGCGCTGGTGCCTGACGGCGAAGTTGCGGTTACCGTGCAGGAGTAGGTTGTTCCATTGGTAAGGCCAGTTACGGTGAGGGGGCTGGCAGTGCCTGTCGCTTTGAACGAGGCAGTGCCCGCCGTGCAGGTCGCTGTGTACTGATTACCCTGTCCGCCGCCGCCTTGGCCGCCACCGCCGCCTTGCGTGGTGAATGAGATGATGGCGCTGCTGTCTCCGGGAATCCCCGATACATTGTTCGGTGGACCTGGAAGCGGAGGCAGACGGAGCGAGATCGAGAGTGTCTGCAACGTGTTGGGCCGCCCGCCGAGCGTGGTGGTGATGGTCTGATCGCCGCCCTGGGCATTCTGCGGAACGACGACGTTGAACTGATAGACGCCCACCAGACCGGGGACCAGTCCTGCGTACTGGACGGTTGCCGCCGAGTTGCCGAACGACAGGGTGAAGGCGCTGTTGAGCGTTGCCTGTCCGGCGGCGATCTGGCCGGCAACGGTGCCCTGGCGGACCGGTCCGAAGCCGATGCCGTAAAGCGTGATCGTCTCGCCGGGGATAGCAGGTAGATTCTGCGTGCCTGGGATATTACCGCTACTGACGAAGGTGCCGTTGGCATGGAAGGCTGCGACGTACTGCGTGCCGCCAATCTTGAAACTGGGCGGGGCGAGGAGACCTGGCTGCGTAGGATTGATCGTCAGGTTGAAGGCCGTGCCGGCCTGACTCTGGTAGGTGAGGATTACGGGCGCCGGGCCGCTGGGGACTCCATCGGGGACCTGAATGTTCACCTGCGCCGGGCTGATGTAGTTGATGTATGCGGGCGTGCCTGCAACCGTGACTGTGACTCCGTCGAGCGTGGTCGGCGCGGCGTTGCCTTTGAAGTCGCTCCCGCCCCACGCGCGGGAAGTTCCGCTCAGATTGGAGCCGTAGATCTCGACATAGGAGCCGGGGGCGGCCGTTCCGGCATAGGCGCCGAAGCCTCCCGCGGTGTTGACTGCCGTGATGGCAGGCTTGTTCTGGCCTGCGGCCATTGCCGCAAATGCAATTGAAATCGCGAGGATTTGAGTGATTTTCATTTGATATTCACTATTACGGTGTTTGACGTTTTTCCGTTTGCGGTGAGCACGAGATCCACCGGACCCTTGCCCGCGAGTTCCCTGGGGACCAGGATGTTGAACTGAGCGACGCCATTGGCTGGCGAGAGGTTTCCGGCATAGACGACCGGTGCGTTTACTCCGCCGAGCGTTGCGGTGGCGGTGGTGGCGTTTCCGAGGTTGCTGCCGTAGAGCACGAGATATACCTGGTCGGTTGCAGGACCAAGGTCAATGGGGATCGGTACCGTTACACCTGCGGTGACTTGGGCGAGCTGTTCGGTGCTCTGCGTGGTGCCGCGGACTCGGGTCAGGTAGCCGGTGGCGAGGCCGTCCGGATTTACTTGGAAGAGTGTTGGCGCATGCATCGGCGCCAGCTTGGCTTCGTTGACGATGTCGGTCACGTCGATTTCGCCGTCGGTGTTCCAGGCCTTCTTGTAGTTGGGCGGGGCCTTGGCGGTGTAGCGGAAGATGACGGTGTTATCGAGCAGCAGGTCTTCGCTCCAGATAAACTTGGCGTTGGTGAAGTCGTAGCTGCCGAAGTCTCCATCGGGCTTCACTTCCGCGGTGGTGTATTCGGTGGCGTTGGCCCAGGTGCTGTCGTCGAAATCCGGAGCGTACCAGTTGGCGGGGATCGGGGTGTGGATCACCTGCGGATTCTTGATGTCGCTATTGAGCGGACCTTTGAAGAAGTTCCTGGCTTTCCACGCCGCGCTCGTGACGGTGCCATCGGCCAGCTTGAGGATGAAGCCGCCGTCGCCGATTTGGGTGCCGTATTCGAGGCCTGTCTTGGGGTCGGCATTGTCCTTGGCCATGACGGCGATGGTCATGGGGTAAATAGGCAGCACGCTGACGGAGACGACGTTGTGCGGCAGGAACTCGATCTGATCGGCGACGGCAAGCTTGCCGTTGATGTAGATGATGCACCAATTATCGGCATAGGCGTTGAGCTTCAGGGTGTCCTTTGTGCCTGCCTTGATCAAGCCGTCCTGGCCGGGAGGTGGGGGCGGGCCGCCTTGAGCCCACAAGGATGCTGCTGCGAAAAGACTGATTAAGATAGTTTTCATTTGAAGCTCACCATGGTGACGTTGGCACTGCGGCCTGCGATCGAGAGAATTGCGCTTACTGCGCCGCTCGCGGCCAGATTGCGCGGAATCCGGACATTGATTTGGTCTAACCCGGCGAAGGAACCTTGCGGACCGGCGTACAGCACGTCGCACTTCACGTCGCCAATGAAGACGGAGAGGTCGGAGGGCGCGGCCAGATTACGGATGCCGGTGCCGTAGAACGATAGTATCAGTTGGTCGGCTGTGGTGCCCAGATCCATTGGTGTTGTGGTGCAGGCTCCGGCGCGCGGGCAGGAGAAGACTGGTTCGACCACTTGTGTGCCATCGGATTTGGCGAGGACTGCGACTGCTGCCGCGACTCCGGCACTATTGGCGTTCGCAGAAAAGATGGCCGGGGCGACGGCTTGGATTTGTGTTGTGCCGGTGACGACCGCGGTGCCGTTACTCAACACGGTGACCGTGGCCGCGCCGCTGGCTGTGCCATCGGGCACGACGAAACTGATCTGCGAGGCCGCGGCGGATAAGACCTGTGCGGGACGCTCTACTCCAGCGCTGTCTTTGACTGTGACTGTCGCGTTTAAGGCAGGTAGGCCAGAGCCGAAGGCTGTAGCGATGGAGCCGGGCGCAACCGCTACTTCCATGTAGCTTGCGGAGTTGACGATGGCCAGCTTCGGCGGATTCGAGTTGGCAGCGGTAAAGGTATAGACGACTTCTTTGTTGGCGCCGGCATCAATCTTGGGGAGTTTCGAGGCCACGTAATCGACCTTCACTCCTGTGGGCGCAACTGTTACACGGACGTGGCCGGAGCTTGGCAGCGACGTGCTGCTGCCGTACCCGCTGAACCAGCCGCCGTTGGGGTTGCCGCTGAAGTAGTCGCTCGAAGCGGGCGGGCCTGCGCCGGGCATGGGGACGGTGACGTAGGTGAGGCCATCGAGCGCCGCGCGGGCGAAGAGGTGATCGTGGCCTTCGAAGTAAATGGTGACGTTGTTCTCCACCATCAGGTCATGGATCGGTTTGTCCCAGCCAGCGCGGGCCTGGGCGAAGGTTTGTTGGTTGGGGCCTTTGGTGACGCCGCCCCATTCGTAGTCTCGGGCGGCTTCGACGCCGCCGCGCAACTGGCCGAGCAGGTGATGCTCGAAGACGAACTTGTACTTGGCTCTGCTCTTGCGCAGGGTATCGCGGAACCACAGGTACTGCGGATCGCCGTGGATGGGGTTCCAGGTGTCGCCGGCCTGGTCTACCATCTCCCAGTACGGGTCGAGCACGACGAAGAGTGCGTCGCCCCATTCCCACGCATAGTAGCTTTGGCGCAAGCCGCCGTTGATGACGTCGGGATGCACGGAGGTGTCGCCGGTGTAGAAGCCGTCGGTGACCGGGTTGGGGATCTGGGATACACGGGCGTTGGTCTCCCACAGCGGCAGGTTTGCGTTGATGCCGGAGGCGGGCTTGGTGTAGTAGAGATATTCGCCATCGTGGTTGCCGTTGGCGAGGAAGAGCGGCGCGGAGTTGGTAAGGATGCCGAAGTACGGGCGGTGGCTGATGATGCGCGAGACGACCTGGTCGTAGGTCATCTTCGCTTGATTGCCGGGGCCGCCGATGTTATCGGAGTAGAAGGTGTCGCCGAGGTCGAGGTGGAAGTCGGGGTTGTCGTCGCGGGCGTTTTGCAGTGTGAGGGCGTAGCGACTGGGGTTGCAATGGCCCTGTACTGGGAGGTGTGAGTCGGAAACGATGGTGAAGGTGAAGGTACTGCCTTTGGCGCGCTGTGTGCGTAGGGTGTGCTCGGCGCTTTGACTGAAGGCGGTTTTGCCGGCGGCTTTGTAGTTGACGCGGTAGTAGTAGAGACGGTCTGCACCGAGGTTCGTGATGACTTCCTGGTACGGAATGTTGGCCTTGATGGCGGTTTTCGTTAGCGTGGTGCCGGTGTAGGTTCCGGCGGCGGTGCCGTATTCGAGGAAGACGCCGTCCTGGTCTGTGGTGAAGAGGATGTTGACGGTGATGGAGCGGTCCGTGGGGCGCCCGAGGATGATGTTGCCGCCGAAGGATTCGGAGGTTTGGGCGGCGAGGGGGATGGCGAGGATTAAGGCGAAGAGATATTTCGTCATTTAGACTTTGGCCCACCGAACAGCGATGAGTTGTCGATATCCGATTTCGTGTTCCAGCGTGCTTTCCAGCCGGGTTTCTCTACGGTGTAACGGAAGATGACGGTGTTATCGAGGTCCAGGTCGGAGGTCCAGATGAACTTTGCGCCGCTGAAGTCGGAGGCGACGTAGTTGCCGTCGGGGCGGACGCGTTCCTCGGTGTATTCGGTGGCGTAGTCCCACTTGCTGTCATCGAAATCGACGGCGAACCAGTTGGCTGGCAGCGGCAGGTTCATTACACGAGGATTCTTTACGTCGCGATCGAGCGGGCCTTTGAAGAAGACCTTCGCCTTCCATTTAGCGTTGGTGACGGTGCCGTCGGCGAACTTCAGGATGAAGCCTGCGTCACCGATGTGGTCGCCGTATTCGAGGCCGGTCTTGGGGTCGGCGTTGTCTTTGGCGAGGATGGCGATGGTCATGGGGTACTCGGGCAGAATGTCGACATTGACCTGATTGTGCGGGATGAAATCGATGGGATCGACGGCGACGAGTTTGCCGTTGATGTACATCATGAACCAGTTGTCGGCGTAGACGCTGGCCTTGATGGTGTCTTCCATGCGCGGCTTGATGCGGCCATCATTGGGGCGGGGGCGGCGCGGGCCTTTCTTCCCTTCCTGTGCGAGCGCGGACGGCGCGGCCAATAAAACGAAGCAAAGACAGTGCGTCAAAATACTTTTCATGCCAAGTCTCCCCCAGGTCTTCCCATGAATGGTGATTCATTAGTGATAACACCAGGGGGTGGACCTTGGCACTCTACTTTACCCAATCCTTACAAACGGCAGGAGTGGTTTATTGGATGTTCACGGTGACGGTATTGGCCGGTTTGCCGTCGATTGACAATCCGATCGGGACTTCTCCTTTTCCCGCGAGAGTGGCCGGCAGGGGGCCGAGGTTTACTTGGTCCAGTCCGGCGAATTCACCCTGGGCAACGGGGCCCGCGAGCGCGACGCTGACGCCTCCGATGGTGGCGGTCGTCTTCTGGGTGGCATTACGCATTCCCGTTCCGAAGAGCAGCAGCAGGACCTGCTCGCCGGTGCGGCTGACGTCGATGGGCAGGCTCTTGAGGCTGCTATCGAAGAGCAGTTGCGTGGTCTGTTTGCCGTCGGCTGCAATGCGGAGTGCGACCGCCGCAGCGACTCCCCTGCCATCGGCGCTAGCTGAGAACAGCGCGGGTGCGACGGTTGCAACGGTCATGGTGCCGGTGAGGTTTCCTATCGCGATGGTTGCGGTGCCAGTGGCAGTGTCGGCAGGGACGATGAAGTTGACCTGCGTTGTGGAGGCTCCTAGCACTTGGGCGGACCGGTTATTTATTAGGACCGATGTTCCGCTGAGTCCGGCGCCGAAGGCCGACGCGATGGAACCTGGTGCGACGACGGCCGCGTAGCTTGCAGCCGAGACCGTGGTAAGCCCAGTTGCAGACCGGGCCACCCTGAAGCTCATGTGGTAGTACGGGTGGTTCGGATCCTGCGGGCCCCGGAAGTAACCGGGATTGCGGTTGGAGACGCGGCCGTGGCCGGGGTCGGTCTGGTCGCCGTTGTACCAGTTGCCGCCGCGCATGCCGTGATAGGGGAGTCCGTCAGGCATGGGGGAGCCCGTATCGGGCCCGGTCGGGTTTTTCGAGGGGCTCGAAGCGTAGTAATTGGTCTGGTACCAATCGTGGACCCACTGCCAGGCGTTGCCTGCCATGTCATAAAGGCCGTATGCGTTGGAGCCGTCCTTGGTCTGATAGGTGGATTGGGAACCGGGCCAGTTGTAGTCGGACTTGTTCTTCAGCTTGCCGTTGAAGAAGCCGACTGGCGTGGTCCAGGGGTAGGCGCCGGTTTGATAGGGGTTGGCGGGAGTGAGGGGCCAGTTGGCCTGAGCAGGATCGCCGACGTCCCCCCACGGAAAGATGTAGTAGGGAGTGTACTGGCCGCCACGGCCGGCATATTCCCATTCGGCTTCCGTCGGGAGGCGGTAGCCGTTCTTCGTGAAGTCGCACTTGCCGGTTACGAGGTCATAGCAGGCTTGCAGGCCCTGTTGTTCGCTCAGCCAGTTGGTGTAGGCGATGGCTCCAAACCAGCGGATGCTGACCACTGGGTGATCGCCGCGGGCATCGAGGAGTGTGAACGTCTTGCCGTCGAAGCCGATGCTGCTGTAGTCAACCGACTGGCGGGTTTCGCAGAAGATGTCGCTGCCGCCTTTGCGATAGACCATGCCCGAGCGGACTTCGATGAGCCCCTGCGTGAAGGCCGAGTTTAGATAGGCAATGTACTGATTGTTAGTGACGTGATAGGTTCCGATGAAGAACGTATCTACCGTTACTGCATGGATGGGGAGTTCGTCGCTCGGATGTGCCGGATCGACGAACCCCGCATGATCGCCCATCTGAAATTGGCCGCCGGGGATGCGGGTCATCTCCGGGTACTGCGCATTCGCAGCGCCTATTGCCAGGATCAACAAGAATGACCAGTTCATTTGATTCCCACCGTGACCGAATTCGATTGTTTGCCATCGACGCGCAGCACAATCGTGGTGTCGCCCTTGCCGATCAGGGTGCGTGGCAGAGGTCCGATGTTGATTTGGTCGACTCCTGCGAACTGCGGTTGGGCGGCTGCGCCCATCACGGGGACAGTTGCTCCTGCGATGGTCGCGGTGATTGCCGTTGCGGAGCTAAAGCCGCGGAAGCCGGTGCCATAGAGCGACAGATAAACCTGATCGCCAACAGGGCCGAGGTCGATCGGCGTTGTTGAGAATTGGGCCTTGTTCGAATCGTAGCGGAATACCGGCACGTCGCTGCGCTGGCCTGCTGCATTGACGCGGAGTCCGATGATGGCGCCTACGCCGCTGGTACCCATGCTGAACAGTCCGGGGGCAACCGAATCGATGGTGATATTGCCAGTGGTGGAGGTGCCGGAGTCGCGGCTGATGGTGAGTGTCGCGGCGCCGCGTGCGGCTTTGTCAGGAACTACCAGATTGATCTGCGATTTGGAAGCGTAATAGAGGCCGCAGGCGAGTGTGGCGCCGGAGCTGTCCTTTAAGTTCACGCTGGTGCCGCCAAGCTTGGTGGGAAGCGTTGCGGAAGAAGCGCTGGCTTCGCTGTCGGCGAGTGCCGTGTCTGAGACGACTGACAGAATTGAACCGGCTGCGGTGTTGCCGAGCACAAAGCTGGCGCCATTGACGAATCGCGTGCCGGTGAGTTCGATGGTGCCTTTGGGCGTCATGTCCTTGCCGGTGAAGGCAGGGAAGTCTGGCGTATACTTGCGGACGTTGAAGACCGCGGCGAGGCTCTCGTTTTTGTTCTGGACATCAATGCCGGGTTTCTGTCCCTGGAACAGCGGACCTGCCTGCACCACTGGATTGACGTACTTCCAGACGATCTCACCGGCCGAGGTGATCTCTTCAATGATGCCGTCCGTACCCCAGCAGATCTGCGTGTTGCCGTTGGGCAGGCGCTGCGCGCCGGAGATGTCCCCTTCAAAGTATTTCTCGCTGCCTGAGCCCATGTAGGTCCAGGCCAGTTTGCTGGGGCCATAGGCCGAACCCGTGGTGAGCGGATACTTGCCGCTGGCGTCCATGGCCGGGGTGAACTCATCGACCGAAGATGCGTCGCCGCCGGGCCTGCCGACTCCGTTGTTGAAGATCAGGATGTTGCCTGCGCCGGGACTCCCGTCTTCGATCCACTGCGCATCGTGCTGCTGATAGAGGATTTCGTCTGTGTTCTTGCCTGCACCATACATGGCAGGGTTGCCCCAACGATACAGCAGGTCGCCGCCTTTGCCGTACTTGCCGCCTGCGTGGGAAGCGGCTTCGGTCTTCGTTGTCGAGTGATCGATGATCCACACTTCGCTGTTGCCGCGGACGCTGAGCAGAATCTGATCGAGCTTGGCGTTGTAGTCGAGGGAGTTCATGTGGTTCCAGAAGGCCGGAATCAGGCGCGGGTAGGAGGAGTTGGGGTCGACCAGTTCGGGATGTTCCGATGGCGTGCCGTAGTTGTTCTTCGATGCCGCGTAGTTCTGCACCATGTGATCCCAGACGTGCCACTCCCAAACGATCTGTCCGCCGGAGGGATAGATTGGTTTAATCTCGACGATGGCATCTGGCTGCAGCGAACCGTCGCCGCCTTTCTGCAGAATGTCAGGCCGGAAGCCGGCGGCCAGCATCTCGTCATTGCTTTTCACTTCCACCAGCAGCGAGAGGATGTTGCCGTTGGGGAGTATTTTGAAGTCGTGGTGAAGCGAGTAGGTCTTTGATGAGTAATCGAAGGACCACACCATGTTGCCCTGCCAGTCGTACTCTTCAAGGCGTCCCCCTTCGCCGCCTCCGGTGGAGAGTTGGCCCAGGATCATGGCGGCGCGCAGCAGATGCCCGTTGGGCAGCAGGTAGCAGCCGCGGCCGGGTTCGAATTTGCTGTCCCAGGTGTTGATGACCTGCCCGTTGTTATCGATCAGGTAGGTGCGCCCGCTGTGCAGGGGTGGCAGCAGAGTGAAGCCTGGCGAGGTCTTGGCCGTGTTGTTGAGAAACAGGCCGACGGTTTTATCCTGGGCTTGGAGCGCCAGGGTCATACTGAGAAGTACGAGTGCTCGTGTCATAAGAATGCTCTCCTATTCGCGACGGCGCTCCCGGCGCGGACCTTCGTCCTGCGAGGCGTCTTTGCGGTCGAAACCGGTCTTGCCCTTTTCCGATGCGGGCAGTTCAATCGGCCCGATCGGCGTCAGCTGTCTTCCAGCCAGGCCAGGGAAGTCCGGCGCGTAACGATGTGCTTTGAAGACTGCATTGAAGAGATGTCCGCGAACGTCCTTGCCGGGAACTTCGCCCTGTGCGAGTGTGCCGCCGCGCACCACGGGGTTGACGTATTGCCAAACGGTTTCTCCGGCAGGCGTTACCTCGAACAGATTGCCGATGACGCCTGCGCAGATGAGCGTGTTGCCGTTGGCCAGGCGGTGTGCGCCTGAGATTTCAGAGGAGAAGAAGTCGGTCCGGTTCGGCGCTTCGTAGTGCCAGACGGGCTTTACGACTGGCTCAAGACTGTAGTGTCCGTTCGCGTCCACCGCGGGCGCGATCTCCTCGATGCTGGTGTAGCGGCGGTCGTAGCCATTGTTGAAGATGGTGACGTGGCCGGCGCCCGGGTAGCCATCGGGGATCCACTGTGCGTCGTGCTGTTGGTTGAGCTGTGCGTCTCGTTCAGTGCCGCGCTTGTAGGCTGCGGGATTGCCCCAGCGATAGATGAGGTCGCCGCCTTTGCCGTGCTTGCCGCCTTTGTGGGAAGACGCTTCCTGGGCGGTGGTGCTGTGATCGATAAACCAGATCTCGCTGCTGCCGCGCGCGCTGAGGACGATCTGATTGAGCTTGGCATTGTAGGCGATGGAGTTGACGTGATTCCAGAAGGCCGGTATGCCGCGTCCGTTGGCCCCGGTGTAGATGAGTTCGGGGTGTGCGGCTACGTCGCCGAAGTTGCTCTTGGCGCGGTCGAGGTCCTGAATCATGTGATCCCAGACGTGCCACTCCCAGACGACGTTGCCGCCTTTCGGATAGACCGGCTGCACTTCGACAACGGAATCGGGGTAGAGCTCTTCGTCGCGCAGCATGTCTTCGGTGAAGCCGGCGGCGATTGCCTCCTTGAGGGATTTCTTTTCCACCACCAGCATCAGGATGTTGCCGTTGGGCATGGGGGCGATGTCATGGTGTTGCTGATATTTGTCGTTAGAGTAAGTGAACTCCCAGACCAGTTTTCCGTTCCAGTCGTACTCTTCGATGCGGCCGCCTTCGCCGCCGCCGGTGAAGCTGCGGTTTTTGGTCATGCAGGTGCGCAGCAGGTTGCCGTTCGGTTTCAGGTAGACCGACTGTCCGGGCTCGTATTCGCTTTTCCATTCATGGACGGCGCGGCCCTGGTTATCGAGCAGATAGGTGGTCGTGTTGTGTTTGGGGGCGAGCAAGGTGTAGCCTGCGGCAGCCTTGGGTAAGTTGAGGAAGAGCCCGATGGTCTGGCCGGCGCTGGGCGAGACTGGGGTCTTGTTGTCTTCCTGGACTCGTCCGCCGCCTCCGCCGCCACCCCGCTGGCCTCTGTCCTGACCTTCTCCACGGCGAGGTTTGGGCGGCTCTGGATCGGGCGGTGGTTCCGCTTCGCGCTGCCGTCGCTGTTGCTGCTGCTGCGGTGGAGGCGGGGCGTTTTCCATTAGCTTGCGCTGTTCCGGGGTGAGGATCGTCGCCAGCTTGGCGGCGGTTTCTTTTTCGAGTGCGTCGATCTTCTCGCGCTGCTCGCCGGTCAGTTGGAGTTGCTCTTCCACGTTGCGCGGCAGGAGCCTTGGACCTCGTGGACCACCGCCACCGCGGGGACGATCCGCCTGCGGTGGTGGTGGTTGCATTGGCTCGGGGGTTGGCTTGGCCAGCGCACGCGTCTCGGCGCCAACCGGGAGCACCACGCGGAAGCCGATGTGGAACCAGGGGCCGTCGGGGTCGTCTTTGCCGCTGGCGGGGTCGGGGCCACGGAAGTAGGATGGGTCGCGGTTCGATACACGGCTGTGGCCGAATTCGCCGTTGTACCAACTGCCTCCGCGCATGGCTCGATATACTTTGCCGTCTGGCATGGGACTGCCCTGCGCAGGGCCCGCGGGGTTCTCGGTGGCTGAGTTGGCGTAGTAGTTGCGCTCGTAGAGTTCGTTGCACCACTGCCAGACGTTGCCTGCCATGTCGTAAAGGCCATAGCCGTTGGCGTTGCTGACGGTCTGGTAGGACTCCTGGCTGCCGGGCCAGTTGAAATCGGCCTTGCGCTGCAACTTGCCGTTGAAGAAGCCGACTGGCGTTGTCAGCGGCATTGGGCCTTTGCGGAAGGGGTGCGTCGATTCGGGGACGTTGGCTTTGGCCGGGTCGGCATCATTGCCCCAGGGATAGTTGAAGTATGGGGACTGCTGGGCGCCGCGTGCGGCGTATTCCCATTCGGCTTCTGTGGGCAGGCGGTAGCCGCTCTTTTGCAGGTCGGCCTGCCAGGTGCTGGTGTTGTAGACTGCGGGGCGATTTTCGCGAGTGCTGCGCCAGTTACAGTAGGCGGCGGCGCCATGCCAGCGGACGCAGACCATCGGGTGGTCCTCTTTGCCATCAAGTACGGAGAACAGTTTGCCGTCCCAACCGATGCGGCTGTACTGCGAGGATTTGCGTGTATCGCAGAGAGTGTCGTTGCCGCCTTTGAGGTAGACCGCGCCATTGCGGACTTCGATGTCTTTTGATGCGTTCAGGAACTCGGCGTACTCTTTGTTGGTGACGTTGTTGATGCCGATTTGGAATGCATCGAGCCGGACGTTGTGCAGCGGCAGTTCGTCGGTGGGGTGCTTGGGATCGACGAAGCCATGGTGGTCGCCCATCTCGAAACTGCCGGAGGGGATGGTCGTCATTGGGACAGACGAAACCGTCTGTCCCACCCTTTTTGCTCTCGTGCGCGGCGGCAGATCGGTGATGGCGAGCTTTGCGGTCAGGTCCTTGCCCTTGAGCGCCGGATGATTGGCTGTATAGCGGAACGCCCGGAAGATGGAGTTGGTCATGGGCAGGCTGTCCGGCATGACTTTCACCGCGCCTTCCCGCGTCACCGGATTGATGTACTCCCATGCCAGTTCACCTGAGGCCGTGACTTCGAAGATGTGGCCTTCGGTGTCGGAGCAAATCAGCGTGTTGCCGTTGGCGAGGCGCTGGCCGCTGGAGCCGATGTGGCTGAAGAAGCCCATGTTGGTCTTGGAGCGGTAGGTCCAGACGACTTGTTTGGAGATCTGGCGCGGGGACTTGTGGGTATCGCGGTGATAGCGTTCCTCGCGGTAGCCTGCATCGGGCGGATTCACGTATTTGCCTGTGTCGCGACCGCCGGCGTCGAGGAACGGGTTGATCTCAATGATCGAGGATTGCGGGGTACGCTCGAACAGATACTGGCCGTTGTTGAAGACCATAAGATGACCGGCTCCGGGCAGACCGGGCTCGATCCAGTGCGCATGATGCGAACCGCCCATCTGCTTGTTGCCAGACGTTGCGTTGTCCCAGTTCTCGAGTACGCGCGGGGGCTCGCCCTGCTTGTAGCGGGCCGGGTCACCGAACCGATAGAGGAAGTCGCCGGCTGGTCCTTTGGCCTTCGCGATGCTCGCTTTCGGATCGCCTTTGACGAAGGTGCTGCCGTGATCGATGACGTATAGCTCGCCCTGTACGGAGTTGGTGACGATCTGGTCCAATTCGGCGCTGTAGTCGATGGAGTTGCAGTGCAGCCAATCGCCGCGCAGCGGTTTGCCGGGGAGGTTGATGTTGAGGCGGCCCGGATAGTTGGCGATGGATTTGCCAGCTCCCACATAGTTGGCCTTGGCTGGGTCAATGTCCTGCACCATGTGATCGAAGAACCACCACTCCCAGATCACGTTGCCTTGCATATCCACTTCGACGATGGCGTCCATCTCGGCGTCTTCGTATGGCGCCTTGCGCGGATCGGCTCCGGCGGCAAGCGCCTGTTCATTGGTGATGGACTTGTTGGCGATGTAGAGCGTGGTGGGGGCGTTCAGTTTCTTGTTGAAGATGCGGACCCAATCGTGGTGCGGCGAGTAGTCTTCGCGTTTTTCGACGTACTCCCAGACGGTCTTGCCGTCCCAATCGACCTCCTTGAGCCCCTGGAAGCCGCTCGGGTCGTCGCGAGACGCGTCAAGCAGGTTGCCGTTATCGAGGAAGCGGGGATTGGTGCCGACCTGCCAGGTATGGGCGACCTTGCCCTCCATATCGAGCAGGTAGGAGGTGCCGGCTGCCCCAAACAGAGTGTAGCCGTTGAGGGCTTTGGCTTTGTCCCAGAAGAGCAGTTCGGTGGGGCCCTGCAAGCGTTCGGCAGCGACGAGTGCGCCAGCCACGAGGAGCGAGAAATACAACCCTTTTTTCTTCACAACCCATCATGGACTCCCCTTGTGGGTAATAAAAAGAGCTTTTACTCTGCTTTTACAATTCTTTCCCTTGCGGAATCTTGTGATGGGGGTAACAATGAGGGCATGGGACTTTATACTCGCTTTGTTTTTATTTTTCTTTGGGTCTCGCTGCTGTTAAATGCCCAGACTTCAACCTCTTCCATCACCGGGACGGTAACGGATTCTTCGGGAGCCGTGATTCCGGGTGCGGCCGTCACGCTCTCCAACGATGAGACCGGCGTGACTGCGCTTCAGAAAACCAACCAGGCCGGGGTCTATTCGTTTCCGTCGCTTCCCATCGGGACATACTCGGTGCGCGTGGAATTGAAGGGCTTCAAGTCGGCTCGGAAAACGGGCAACACTTTGTCCATCGGCTCGCCGGTGGATATTCCCATAAAGCTGGAGGTCGGTGATGCCACTGAAGTGATCTCGGTGGCCGCGACGACGGAAGCACTCCAGACCACTGACTCGAGCATAGGTAATGTTGTCACTCAGGCTGAGATTTCCGAATTGCCATTGAACGGCCGCAATCCGCTTGGGTTGCTGGTGTTGGAGCCGGGAGTAGTGCAGATGTCGAAGGGCGCGGACGGCACTGGCATGCACGTGAACGGATCGCGCGACATGGCGTCGAACACGACTATCGACGGCATCGAGGCCAATGAGTCCGCCGTGTCGAATCCGATGAACAACATCTACCGGCTGAACCCGGACAGCATTCAGGAGTACCGCATCACCACCTCCAATGCGACTGCTGAGAACGGCCGCAATTCCGGAGCGAATGTGTCCATTGCGACCCGCGGCGGCACCAACAAGTTCCATGGCACGCTGTTCGAATTTTTCCGCAACACGGCGCTGAACTCGAACGAGTTCTTTGCGAATGCGCAGGGGACCGACAAGCCGGAGATCAAGCTCAATCAGTTCGGCGCGGAGTTCGGCGGGCCCATCAAGTGCAACAAGACGTTCTTCTTCGCCAACTGGCAGCGGCAGAAGGCGATGTTCTCGCAGGCTGTGGACCAGGCCTATGGATCTGTACCGAACCTGTATACGCCCTCAGCGCTCTCGGGCGTTTACCGCTACTTTGTGGCCGATCCGGCGAATCCGTTCAAGCTCGATGGTGTCACTATCACGCGCAACACACCGCTGTTGGTGGATCCCAAGACCGGCGCGCTCCGCAACGGCGTGCGCAACTGCGCGAGCAACACCGATTTGAATTGTGTGGCGAGCTACAACTTCTTCAACAATGACCCAACGAAGATCGGACCCGATCCGGCGATTCTGAAACTGTTCAAGTCGATGCCCGCTCCGAATTCCTATCTTTCGGGCGATGGATTGAACACCGCGGCCTACGCGTGGAACCCACCGGCGCACAAGAACGGCGACTCAGTGACGGGCCGCATCGATCACAACGTGAACGCAAACAACGTCGTGTTCGCCCGCTATATCTGGTCGACCAACAACACGCTGGGCGGCGATCCGAACAACTCGCGGCCGGTGCTGTATCCGGGCTTTCCGCCGCTGGGCGAGGTCTATCGCGACAGCCAGAACGGCGCACTGCGTTGGACGGCCATTATTACTCCGCGCGTTGTGAATGAGTTTACTGCCGGCATTTCGCGCTTTGGGGCACTGTTCACGCAGGGCGAAGCGAATCCGGACTTCCCGAATATTCCGGCGTTTTCGCGGGCGGCGGGGACCGGGTTCAACAATCTGGATGCGCCGTATCGTAACGTGCCGCGCACCTATCGCGTGGTGACCACGCCGCAGTTTATCGACAACCTGTCAATCACTCGCGGCGCGCACCTCATCAAGGTCGGCACCAACATGCGCTTCTACCGCCACAACGATCAGCGCGGACAGCCGGGTGGCGCGACAGTGACGCCGACGCTCGATTTCAGCACCGGCATCCGTTCGCCCGGCACAACCTGGAATCAGCCGGCGCAATCGGCGACTGGCCGTGCGGGCATGAACTCCACCGACTACTCGCGGCTGCAGGGGACGATCAATGACATCATGGGGATCCCGTCGCAGTTGACGCAGACGTTCTTGGGCGACCTGGTTCATAACACCTACTTGCCATTCAAGGCAGGGGATGGGGTCACACTCTGGAATCAGGGGCATCGCCTGAAGCAGTACAACTTCTTTGTGCAGGACGAATGGAAGCTGCGGACGAATCTGACCATCAACGCCGGCCTGCGTTGGGAGATCAACACGCCGCCGACCGAGGCCGCCGGCGGGGCATGGGTTCCCAATAAGCCGATCGATGGATCACAGGGTCCGGTGACGTTCGTGAAGGCCGACAGCTGGTTCAATAGCAATAATCTGGGCGCGATCGGGCCTCGGCTTTCGGTGGCGTGGTCGCCGATCCGCAAGACCGTCATTCGCACCGGATATGCGATGGCCTTCGACACGCTCTCCTCATTCCAGGTGACCGCGGTGGCTGGACGTGTTCCCGGCCTCACGCTCACGTGCAGTGCGAATGTCGGCGGAGCAACGACTCCAGGCTGCGGTTCGGTACCCAACGTCCGTTATTCGCAGGGCTTCCCCTCTGAGTTGCCGCTGCCCACCAGCAAGCCTTCGGACTTTCTCACGCCGCCGGCGCAGGTGTATACCAACGCTTTGGGGATGACGACGTTCGACCCGAACATCAAGGTGCCCACCGTGCACCAATGGAACTTCGGTTTTCAGCGCGAACTGCCGCTCGATATGATCGGGCAGGTGACCTACATCGGGCATCGCGGCACGCGGCTTTATCGAGCTTATGACATCAACCAGATCAATGCCACGCCGATCCTGACCGACTTCCTCGCCATGCAGCGCAACTACAACAAAGGCTGCCGTCCCGATGGAACTACTTGTCCGAATGGTGTCGCCGGCGAGTCGATCAAGCTCGTGACCTCGGGCTTGTTGACCAGTACCTTCGTCAACTCCTCTACGACGATTACAGACATCAACAACAACGGCGCAGGGAACTTCGCGGGCCGTGCCGAAGGTAACACGTTGGCGCTGAAGATCAGGCCAAACCAACAGTTTGGCGTCGCCACATATATCGATTCTGGCGGCGACTCCTACTATCATTCGATGCAGGCCACGCTGCGGCGCGGTTTCCGCAACGGCATGCTGTTTGGCCTCGCGTACACGCTGCAGAAATCAATCGACGATCAATCGGTGGATCCGGTGGGATCGTCTTCGGGCGGCGGATTGTCGACCACCAACACGCGCACCCCGGCATCGATCAACAACTGGAAGAATGAGCGGGGCCGTTCCAGCTTCGACCGCCGCCAGCTGTTGGTGATCACGTGGATTTACGAAGTGCCGTTCGGCAAGAATCTGCCGAAGCCGCTCAAGCTAATTGCGTCGGGCTGGTCCGTCAATGGGCTGTTCAATTTCATGTCGGGCAATCCGTTTTCGGTGATGAGCGGCACGCGCACGGCGAACTATTCGCATCAGTCACGGGCGGCTCTGGTGGGCGAGCAGCCGAAGGTGGAGTTGGTGGATGTGCCGGGTGTGGTTGGTCCGGTGTACTTCTCCGGCTTGACGTCGGCGTTTACCGCCCCCGCGCCGGGCTCCGATGGCATGGGCCGCAATACGTTCACAGCACCGAGTTTCTGGAATCTGGATGGCGGTTTGACGAAGTCGTTCAAGCCTCGCGAAGGGTGGAATGTGCAGTTCCGCGCGGAGTTCTTCAATGTGCTGAATCATCCGAACTTTGACGATCCGTTCGGGGCCACCAGCGGCAGCGCGAACTACCGGTCGACATTGTTCGGGCAGACCTGCTGCAGCACGGTGGCGCCGCCGAGCACACAGGCGATTGTGGATACCGGTGAGTCGGGACGCGTGATTCAGTTGGCGCTGAAGCTGCGGTTCTAAGGGGCCTTTTCGAGTTCGATCTCAACTTCCAGGCCGTGTGGCTTCCGGTTGCGGCACTTAACCGTGCCGCGACACGATTCGACGCAGCTCTTGACGATGGCGAGGCCTAGGCCGACTCCGCCCGTCTCCTCGTTCCTGGAGGGATCAAGCCGGTAGAACGGAGTGAAGATCTCTTCCACCGCATCGGGAGGAACGCCGGGGCCCTGGTCTGCGACCGTGACAAAAACTTTGTCGCCATAGGCCGTCCCGGTAATCGAGATTTGGCCCGCATGCCCGGCATAGCGAATCGCATTGCGGATGAGATTTGAAATCGCGCGGAAGAGGTATTCGGGTTCGGCGATGACGCTGATGTTGTCATCGACGACGGCCACTATCGCTGATTCCGCAGTTGCCTCGCGTTCGATCGCCCGATCCACGACTGAGCGGAGATTCACCTCGCCGAGCTTGACGTCAATGCCCGCAATTCCGGCGCGAGAGAACGATAGCAGTTCGTTTACCAGAGCCGACATGTGCTGCACCTCTTCCTGAATGTCGGCCACATTCTCTTTTTGATCGTCAGGTGCCTTCCGTTCGAGGTTGCCGAGAGCAAATTGAATGGTCGCGATGGGGTTGCACAGTTCGTGGGCGATGCCGCCGAGAAAGCGCTTCTGGCCGTTGACGAAGCCTGATAGGCGCGAGGCCATGCGATTGACTGCCTCGCCCAATTGTCCGATCTCGTCACGCCGTTTGGCATCGACGTGAATCTCAAATTGGCCTTCAGCGATCTTTTCCGAGGCCGCGGTCAATTGGGAAATTGATTTCGTGAGTCCGCGGATGAAGGGCAGCCAGCAGATAACCGACACCAGGATCACGGAAACACCGGCCGCCAGCCACGGCTTGGGGTCGAAAAAGAGCTGGCTTGACGCCAACGAGGGCGCCATCATAATCAATGTGCCAGGCTTGGGACGGTCCTGCTTTTCACGCCGCACGGGAACGCGCACGCCGGCCCAATACTGCGTGGGCTCCTTGGTCGCAATGAGAAACAGGGGAGGCATGGGAGGTCTTTTTTCGCGCGGCTGATCCTGAACGGGACGGGGCCGCCGCACGTTGCGCGGAATCCGCACGAGTACCTCCGTGGGCAATTTCAACTCCGGACCAGCGGCGGCTTCGCCGTCTTCGTCGTAAAGATAGAAGGTGACTCCATTCGCCTGCGAATACTTTTCCAGCAACTTATCCCAGCCGGAATCGGGCGTTTCGTCGAGTTCCAACGCCAGCGTGTGTGCCACTGCCATGATTCGATTCTGCGCGGGAGCCAGCAGGAACGAACCGGCATCCATGCGAAACTGCATGCTCACGAAGACGCTGAACACCAGCCCCAGCAAGACGAGATTGAGAAATGCCAGGAACAGAATTTTGGAATAGAGCGGCAGCCGTGGCGTCATGACAGCAACTCGGCCCCAGGCTTGGCGAACATGTAACCGGCGGAGCGAATCGTAACGATGAAGCGCGGGCTTTTCGGGTCGTCCCCCAACTTCCGGCGGAGCGACCAGATATGGACGTCGATTGAGCGATCGTCAAAGGATTCGAAGTCGCGGTCCGCAACTTCCAGCAGGAGTTGCTCTCGGGACTTCACTCGGCCGCAGCCTCGCGCCAGCGCCAGGAGCAGATCGAACTCAGTGGCTGTCAACGTGAGCGGCTGGCCAATGAATGATGCGGAGCGCGAAGATGGCTCGATATGCAGGTCGCCGACGATGACCGGCGGAATGGCTGCTTGCACGGTTTGGGCGGCTGTCACCATGGAGCGGCGGATCACCGCACGCAGCCTGGCCAGCAGTTCTCGTGGAGAAAACGTCTTCGGGATGTAGTCGTCGGCACCAAGATCCAGGCCTGTGATGCGGTCGGGCGCCTCGCCGCGGCCGGTCAACATCAGCACAGGAATAGTGGATTTCGTGCGGAGCCTTTTCAGGACCTCGAAGCCGTCCATGCCCGGGAGCATGACGTCCAGAATGACGGCGTCGAATTCTCCGTGCAACGCCCGATCCAGGCCATCGGGGCCTGTGTGGGCGAGGAAGATCTCGTAGCCCAGCGGCTCCAGATACTCCTTCACCATGCGGCACAGCTTGTGGTTGTCGTCCACGAGCAGGACCCGCGTCCCTGTGGTTTCCGGAAACTTAGTCGGTTGGGCGTCCATGGCCATCTTTACGATAACGCAGGAGAGGGGCGGGCAAGCTCGTATTTACCTTTCCTTTACATCGAATAAGCCGTTACTGTCAGTTTTTCTTCTGACAGGCGACTCTTTCGGCAGTATCCTTAGCCTGGGGTATGATCCGGGAGTGGAATTACAACTAGCGATTGCCGCATAATTGCCGATAGGTATATCTGCACGGCTGTTACAAGCCGGCATCCACGGGTGTATACTTGCAAAAATCGGTGATTTTGACTTGATCGAACGGTTTCCGCGGTGTTAGCTATGCGCCAGTTCGTCAAAAGGAAATATCGTTCAGCTGTTCCCGCAACTACGGTGCTGATCGCGTCGTTGTTGTTAGCGGCCTGTTCGCCGCCGGTGCAAACCTCCAGGACCTACCGGATCGGGTACGGGGGCGACCGCCCGTATCATTTCGAAGATGCGGATGGGAAGCCGGTTGGGTTAGCTGTCGATCTGGTTAATGAAGCTGCGCGGCGGCGCGGAATCCGGCTGGAATGGAAGGCGAATGAGCCCACTGGCATCCAGGCCATTCAAAAGCGGGATGTCGATTTTTGGGTCTTGCTGACGGTTCGCCCAGACCGGCGCAGTCAGGTTCACATCACCGAACCCTACCTGGAAACGGAGATGAGCTTCCTGCTGCCGGAGCAGAGTCACGCCCGAACCCTTCCTGACCTGCGGCAATCCCGGATCAGTCTCCTGGATCTGGAAGTCCACCGCAAGAATCTGCAGACCCTGCTCCCGGGCGTTACGCAAGTGGGTATGGCCACGACCTACGACGCAATCGTTGCACTCAACGAAGGCAAGGTTGACGCGGCCTATCTGGATCAGTTCACCGCCACGGGCGCGCTGCTGGCGGGAGCTGGTGGAAAGCCGATGCGGCTGCTGCCTTCCACGCTCCCGCGGTCGCTGATGGGATTGGCTAGTTCTTTCGAGGCGGCTGCGGCCGCAGACCAGATTCGCGACGGGATGCGCGAACTGGCTCGCGATGGCACGCTTTCGGCCCTTGTGCAGCGCTGGGGTTTCTTCACCAGCCTGAGTTCGGATGCTATTCCCAGCCTGGACCGTGAGCACACGCAGAATCGGATGCTGTGGACGGCTGTCATTGCGCTGCTGGCCGTGGTCCTGATTGTCGGCCTGCTTGCAAGGAGGTTAAGGCAGCAAAGAAATGAGGCGAAGGCGCAGGAGCGGAAGCTCCGCGCCAGTGAGGAGCGCTGGCAGCTAGCCCTGCGCGGTTCGAACGACGGGATTTGGGACGTCGACTTCACGACGAAAGTCGCCTACTACGCGGATCGCTGCCGGGAGATGCTGGGCTATGAGAGTTGGGAACTGGCCAATGACTACCGCGTCTGGCAATCACTCATTCATTCCGATGATGTGGAGGCTGTTTCGGCGCAGGCCCTGGCCCACCTGTCGGGCGAGACTGAGATGTTTCATGCTGAGTGCCGCATGCGCACCAAGACCGGCGAGTACCGCTGGGTATTGTGCCGCGCCCGTGCACTCTGCGACGCCAGTGGCACGCCACTGCGCATGACGGGCTCCAATACCGACATCACCCAGCAAAAGCTCTCTGAGGAGGCGATCCGGAATGCGCAGCTTCGTGCGGAGATGGCGAATCGGGCAAAGAGCGAATTCCTGGCGAATATCAGCCACGAGATCCGCACGCCCATGAACGCCATCCTGGGGATGGCAGGGCTGGTCAGCCGTGCCGAATCGGTTGAGGAGCGTGAAGAGTATTTGCATCTCCTGGCGGGTTCGGCTGAGTCACTGCTGGAACTGTTGACGCAGATTCTGGATTTTTCCCGGATTGAAGCCGGCCGCATTGAATTGGAGTCCGTGCCCTTTTCCGTGCGCGATTGCCTTAACGCGATTCTCGTCGTTTTTTCGGTTATGGCAAAGCAAAAGGGCATCGCATTGAGAATTGAGGTAGCCGAAGTCGTGCCGGAATTTGTCGTGGGAGATCCGCTCCGGCTGCGGCAGGTGCTATTCAACCTGGCCAGCAATGCAATCAAGTTCACCGATGCCGGCTCGGTGGTGGTGCGAGTGCAGCCCGGGAACGAGCCAGGCATGGAAACAGCTGAGGGTGTCTCGTTGCAGTTTGCCGTTGCCGATACCGGCATTGGTATTCCGCCCGGCTCGAGCATGACTGTTTTCGAGCCTTTCTGCCAGGGGGACGGATCGCGGACTCGCCAGCATGGCGGAAGCGGCTTGGGGTTGACCATCTGCCGCGATCTGGTTCAGGCCATGGGCGGCAGAATCTGGGTGGAAAGCCCCGATGGTGGCGGCACTACGTTGCATTTTGCGGTAAGGCTCAAACAGGCTTCGGCGGACGATATGCAGCGCCAGTCGGCTGTGCTTGACGAAGCCCATGGGAAGGATCGCTCATCGCGCAAGCCGTTGCGGATTCTGATCGCGGAAGACAACACCATCAACCAGCGTCTGCTGGACCGCTTGTTGACGAAGGATGGTCATGAGGTCACAATCGCCGCCAACGGCGAGAAGGCCCTGGAACTGTATTGTAATCAGGTCTTTGATTTGATCCTGATGGACATCCACATGCCCGTGATGGATGGAATTCAGGCCGCCCAGAGGATTCGAAGCCTGGAGGCGGACTTCCATATTCCGATCTGGGCTGTTACCGCCGCGGCCTTCGATAACGACCGGCTCGCCTGCCAGCAGGCTGGGATGGATGGATTCCTCACCAAGCCGATTCAACATAAGCGGCTACGCCAGATCATCGATACCGTTTCCGTACAGACAGTAGGCCGGTAGCAGCACTCAAGAAAATCTGTCTCGCCTTGATCTGCCGCATCCAAACTCAAAGCAGCGGGTCTCGCTCCCGTTTTACACTAGTGGAATACCCCAGGAAGGTTCTATCCAGATCATGAACTCTAATCCAGACGTTATCGTCATCGGCGGAGGACCCGCCGGCGCTACCGCATCCACACTGATCGCGCAGCAGGGCTTCAAAGTCCAGCTCTTTGAGCGCATGAGATTCCCGCGATTCCACATTGGGGAGTCGCTGATTCCTGAGACCTACTGGGTGCTGGAACGCCTGGGCATGCTCGACAAACTCAAGAAGAGCCACTTCGTGAAAAAGTACAGCGTGCAATTTGTGAACGCCAGCGGCAAGCTTTCGGCGCCGTTCTATTTCTGGGACAACAAGCCGCACGAATGCTCGCAGACCTGGCAGGTGGTGCGCAGCGAATTCGACGAGATGATGCTGAACAATGCTCGCGAACAAGGGGTTGATGCGCAGGAAGGGGTGCACGTCCGCGATGTGATCTTCGAAGGCGACAAGGCCGTGGGCGTCATCATTCGCAATGAAGATGGCACCGAACGGGAGGTCCGCGCAAAGGTCGTGATCGATGCCAGCGGCCAGAGTGGCCTGTTGCAGCACAAGTTCAAGCTTCGGGTGTGGGATCCGCTGTTGAACAAGGGCGCGATCTGGAGCTACTTTGAAGGCGCCTATCGCGATACCGGTAAGGACGAGGGGGCAACTGTGGTGCTCTCTACCACCAATCGCCAGGGCTGGTTCTGGAACATCCCGCTGCACGACAATCGTGTCAGCCTGGGGATCGTGGCTCCGTTCGACTATCTGTTCAAGGGCCGCAACGATCATGAGAAGACCTTTGAGGAAGAGGTGGAGCGTTGCCCGGCAGTGAAAGAACGCATCAAGGATGCCAAGTGCGTGACCGGTTACTTTGCGACGCGCGACTATTCCTACCGTGCGACCAAAGTGGCGGGCGATAGCTGGGTGATGATCGGCGATGCGTTCGGCTTCCTCGATCCGCTCTACTCGTCAGGTGTGTTGCTGGCACTGAAGTCCGGCCAGTTGGCGGCCGACGCCGTTGTCGAAGGCCTGCGTGCCGGCGATACCTCGGAAGCGATGCTCGGCAAATGGGGCCCCGGTTTCAATGAAGGCGTGGACCGCATGCGCCGCCTGGTGTGCGAGTTCTACGATGGCTTCAGCTTCGGCCAGTTGATGCGCAAGAATCCTGAACTGCGCGGAACGGTCACCGATCTGTTGATTGGCGATCTGTTTACCGATCGGGTGGATTGCGTGTGGGGGCCGATCGAGGAGTTGTATCCCGATGGCAAGCGGGCACCGCAGGCGTGGCATGGCGGAACGCCGATGGAACTGGCTACGCACAAGGCGAATGAGCTGATCCTGCCGGAGGGCGTCAGGCCGTAGGGTGAGGGTGGTTATTCGCAGTAATAGATCTTAGGCTTTCTTGGTACCGAACAGTCCTCTGCCGGGCATTGTTCCAACTGCAGAGGCCGGTTCCTGGTTTGGAAGCCTGCCCGGATCTCTTGAGGTGTCCAGGTTTCCGCATAGAAACCTGGCGCCTCCACTCGAAGCTGGTATTCCGCTGGATTCAGATTCTCGAAAAGGTACCAGCCTGACTCGTCGACAGTTTGTTCGTTGTGGACTCGCTGCCCGTTGCGGAGTAAGGTCACTTTCGCGCCGGCCAATGGGTTCAGTGTGAGGGGGCTGGTCTTGAAATTGATCGAGCGGATGATCTGGCCGCTCATCTTACCCACTGTTCCGGACGGTTCCAGTGCCATCACGCGTGCCGGGACTTCAAAGCCGGGACCAGTGCAGCCACCCAACCGCAGCTTGGCATCCATTGTCCTGTTCTCTTCAGGTCCAAGCCGGATGCCGAATACCTTGAATTGTGCGAAACCGGGGCTGTCGATCACCAGGTCGTAGACGCCAGGCGTAATGGCATTCAGCGAAAACTTGCCATCCCGGTCCGCTTCCGTTTGGCCTGCGGGCTTGTCGGCTGGATTCGACCGGAGAGTTACTTTGGCTTTCCGAATGATCGCTCCCGTAGGATCACTTACTACTCCAGTTACCTCGCTGCCGTGCAACGTGGGCACGACTAACAGCAGTAATACTCGCAAGCTGGTCATTGTTGTCCTAACCGTAGCATGATACGCGTTTCCGGTCAAAGGTGTAGAGTTAGGTCATGGTATGCCGCGCCTCTTGTATCTGTTTGCTTTTGGCGTTTGCTATAAATGCTCAACCGACGCCCTATGCTGTTGAAATCTCTCGTGCCAGTCAGTTGCTGCGGTCGGTGGAGCTATCGGACAAGGCGTGGGGCGCATATATTGCCGCGGGTCTGCACGAGTCGTCATTGCGCGACCAACTTGTCTCCGAACTGAAGAATGCATCGCAATATCAGGACGCTAAGGCTTTCAGTGCCGAACATGCGCTGGTGCAGGCCCTGCTTGATAGCTTGATTCAGATGCGGGCCGCTGTTCCGCTCGAAGTGATCAAGCTCTTTGAAAAGCGATGGCGCTACGAGTACTTCATTCTGCTGGCTGCTTGTCTTGAGGCGGAAGCGGAGCTCTGGCGGTTTCGGGAAAAGTCATTGCCGGAAATGGAATGGCTGGCAGTGAATAATCTGCTGTTACGGGCGAAGTCCAAGAGGTTGCTGGAAGAGGTGGTGCGTGAAGTGCATCTCACGCATCGGTTCAAGATGGTGGGCCATCCACGCCCGCCAGGCTCTCAAGTTGGGATTGTGGGTGGGACTGCCGACGGGCCAGGGAATATCGAGCGCCCCGCGATCAACCACTTTCCTCCTGAGTTTCCGCCCATCGCGCTGTACCGGTTGACGTTGGAACCGGCAAGCGGAAATGTCGTGTTGGCGGATGGACCGCGGCCAGTATACTTCCGGCGAATTGTGGTCTTGGCGGCAGGCACAACCTTAAGAGGCTTTGGCCCGAGTTTCATGGCAGGCCGGTTCAACGCGCAGAGCTACCTTCTCGATTACATCGCACGGTTGACGCGGCATAGCCTGGACACCGTACGGCAGTTATTCGAGCGGCAATCCACCATCACCTGGGTCAATGACCCGGACTTCCGCGCCAAGGCGAATAAGGAACTGGATCAGCAGGTATTCGATATCCGCAATTTTCTGGTGCGGGAGCAGTTGTTCAGCCACGGGAATTTTACCGGCATGAAGTTGTACATTTCGCCGAGTGTTTATGAGGACCCGGGTCCACAAAGCGGCCAGGTTCCGATGATTGGGATCAAAGAGTTTGTGATGCCATAAATGCACGCAAGCGGGCACGGCAGGCGAAACCGCCCAACTCCGAACCGGACCTCGACACGAATGTCGAGGCGGCACGCAAGAATGCGTGCGCTACGAATCAACTGAAGATGCGGCCCGATTCACGCAGAAACTCCTGCGGACTTGCGATCACCAGGCCGGTGGCCTTCGCCACTTCCGCGTCAAAATGATCGGTATTGTCGGAGATGAGCCAGTGCGGTTTTGCTTTGACGGCTGCGGCCAGCACAGGTGCGTCGTTCTTATGGCGAATCCACTGCTGAGCCTGGCGTACTTCCTCGATCGAGCAGTGCGGCACTCGCTCCACCTTCAGCTTGCGCATGAGCAGGTCAAGATCGGACTTCAACATTCGCTCATCGGGATAGAATTCGCTGTTCTTGAGGGTTAAGGCGCGCTCCACCTCCGCCAGTACCCATTCGCTGAGAACCAAGGTGAACATCGAGGCCCGGCATAGCACCAGCACCGCCCTGGAATTGCTCCAGGGCGCTACGATTCCCTCTACCAGGACGCAACTGTCCAGGAAGATTCGAGGCCGGCTCACTTCGCAGGCTTCTCGTTATCCGCGGCAAGACTGCCGTAGTGCGCCTCATAGAGCTCATCGCGTGCTGTGAGGGTGCGTTGTTTCATGTCTTCCACTGTCATTCCAGCGGCTTTCATGGATGCCTCGAAGCGGGAAGTGACCGCGTCGAGGATCGAATCGTGCGGGAACAACACCAAGGCGTCACCCATGCGGACGGAAACCAGATGGTCCCCGCCTTTCATTGCGTGTTCCTTGCGGTAATCGGCCGGGATGGTCACCTGGCCATTTTGCCCCATGGTGAGTACCGAGGGTTTAATTGTGACTACCATTGTACAGTTCCTCTACTATTTGTAGTCTAGTGTTTTTGTAGATTCTTGTCAAGGGTAATTTTATGACTTCAGGAACTGCTTGATCGCCCGAGTTGCCTGACGGGTACGATGATTGTTCTCAATCAACGCAAACCGCACATAGCCTTCGCCCAGCGGACCGAAGCCTATGCCTGGCGAAACAGCTACCAAGGCTTTTTCCAGAAGCTGCTTGGAGAACTCCAGAGAAGTCAGGCGCTCGAACCTCTCGGGGATCTTCGCCCACAGGAACATCGATCCCTTGGGCTTCTCCACCGGCCAGCCTGCCGAATTCAAACCATCCACCAGCACGTCGCGGCGTTTGCGATAGACTTCGCAGATCTTGTGAGTATCCTCTTCGCACTCGCGCAGGGCGATGATGCTTGCGATCTGGATCGGTTGAAACACACCGTAATCGAGGTAACTCTTGATGCGGGCGAGCGCCGCGATCATCTTCTTGTTGCCGAGGCAGAAGCCGACACGCCAGCCGGCCATGTTGTAGCTCTTCGACATGGAGAAGATCTCCACCGCCACTTCCTTCGCGCCGGGCACTTGGAGAATGCTGGGAGCTTTGTAGCCATCGAAGCACAGATCGGCGTAGGCGAAATCGTGGACGATCATGGTCCCGTGATGGCGGGCCAGGTCGACGATCTCCTGGAAGAACGCCAGGTCCACGGTAGTGGTGGTCGGGTTATGCGGGAAGCTGATCAGGATCAGTTTCGGCGTAGTTGCCGGGATGCGATAGAGGTCCTTCAGCGCCGAGAGGAACGTCGCCGGATCAGGCATCGGCAGCATCACGGCGTGGCCTTCAGCCATGATCACGCCATACTGGTGGATCGGATAGGCCGGGTTTGGCGATACGACGTGATCGCCGGGGCCGATCACGGCAAACAAGAGGTGAGCGAGGGCGTCTTTCGCGCCGATGGTGACAATCGCTTCGGACTCGGGGTCGAGGTCGACATCGTAGTTCTTCTTGTAGCGGCGCACCATCTCCAAACGGAGCTGTGGGATGCCGCGCGACATGGAGTAGCGGTGGTTGCGCTGGTTTTTGGCCGCCTCAACCAGCTTGCTGATAATCGGGCGCGGCGTGGCTCCATCGGGATTTCCCATCCCGAGATCCACTACGTCCTGCTGGGCTGCGCGCAGCTTCGCCTTCATCTCGTTGACAACAGCGAATACGTAGGGGGGCAGTTTGCTGATGCGATAAAACTCGTCTGTAGAAGCCATGTTTCTATTGTAGGCATAGCCCTCCATCGATTTGTGAAGAATTATTGCCTTACCAATAAGTAATGTTTTGATGATAAAGTAAGGAATCATATGGCGGAAGCTACCATCACCACGAAAGGGCAGATTACGATCCCCAAGGAAGTTCGCGACCGGCTACGGCTGAAGCCCGGGAATCGCGTGGAGTTCTGCTTCGATCCTAATGGACAGGTCATCTTCCGGCCGCGCACGGGAGACATCCGGGACCTGCGGAGGCTGCTGAAACCGATTGTGGAAAAGGCGGTCTCATGAGGGGAATGGACACCAACGTCCTGGTGCAGTACTTCACCGGGCAGGATCCAGTGGCGTTTCAGGCGGTGGACCAAGCGATGGAGCGCGCGCGCACCGATGGCGAGAAGTTCTTCGTGACCGGCCTGGTGCTGTGCGAACTTGACCGGCTGTTGTCGCACGATTACGGCATGGAAAGAGCGGCCGTCGCCAATGTGCTGGATCAACTCATGCACCTCGATCTGTTCGAAATCGAGAACCGCGAACTGGCCCTGCGAGCGATGGAACAATACCGCGGCGGCGCCGGGGACTTTGCCGACTATCTGATGTCGCACATCGGCCGCCGCGCCGGATGCCGCGACACCCTTACCCTGGACCCCTTGATCAAGCGTGAGCGTGGATTTTCGGCGCCTTGAAATGAGGAGGCGAAACCGCCCCATGCCGCATAGTTTTCGCCAATCACCAATTCGCCTTTGGTGAAATCGTAGCGCGGACATTCATGTCTGCCGCGTCGAGATTCTTCTCGACGTGTGTTTTCAACGCCACGCCAAACCTCGACACGAATGTCGAGGCGGCACGCAAGAATGCGCGCGCTACGAACGGCAAATTGGCGGTTGCGCCTGTCCCACTTATCGCCCGAAGATATACCGCGCGCGTCGCGGATCGGCCGCACCGTTGAGCACGCCATCCAGGAACTGGATCACAGTCGGGGCCGATCCGTTGCTCCATTCGCCGGAGATGTTCACGCGGTGGCCGAGCGACATCAGTGCCTCGATGGTGCTGCGCGGCATGCGGCCTTCCAGGTTCAGTTTTCCAGGGACAAACTCATGGTTGGCGAACGAACTGTAGAAGTGCTCGGTTTGGAAGCGCGGGGATTCCACTGCCTCCTGCGGCGTCATACCGAAGTCGATGATGTTCAGCAGCACCTGCAGCATCGCCTGGTCCTGGTTGTCGCCGCCCGGTGTGGACATCGCAAGATATGGCTTGCCGCCCTTGGTAACGATAGTTGGGCTCAGGGTCACGCGCGGCCGCTTGCCGGCTCCCAGTTGGTTGGCATGGCCGGGCGTGATGACGAAGCTCTGCAGGCGTGTCGAGAGCGGTATGCCCGTATCGCCTGCGATGACAGACGGCAGCCATGCACCGCTCGGCGTTGCCGAGAAGACGTTGCCCTGTTTATCCGCGACGTTTACGCAGGTAGTATCGTTGGCGTTGGTGCTGGGGCGGCTGATAGTTTCGAGCGGCATGATGCCACCGAATTCGCCGGGGCGATGGTCCATGGACGCCCGCTTCAAATTGATCTGCTTGCGGCGCGAGGCAGCGTACTCTTTCGAGAGCAGCGTCTCTTCGGGGATCTTGGAAAACTTCGGGTCGCCGTAGTAGCGGTCGCGATCGGCGAAGGCAAGCTTCACGGCCTCGACAACCACGTGCAGGTACTCCGGCGTGTTGTGGCCGAGAGCCTTCAGATCGTAGCCCTCCAGAATATTGAGCGCCTGAATCATCACCGGGCCCTGCGTCCAGAAGCTGGGCTTGTAGACCTCGTAGCCGCGATAGTTTCCCATCTTTGGGGCGTCGGATTCGGCGTGGAACTTGGAGAGATCGTCGAGGGTGATGAGACCGCCGTTGGCGTCGGAGAATGCGGCGACACGCTTGGCGACGGCACCCTTGTAAAACAGGTCATGCACGGCATGCAGTTTCTTGACGCGATTGCCGCGGGCTTTCTTCTCGGCGGCCACCAGTTCGCGCAGGGTTTTGCCGAGGGTCGGCTCGCGGAAGATCTCGCCTCGTTTGGGCGCGGCGCCGCCAGGGAAGAAGAACTCCTTCGATGCGGGCCACAGGTCGAGGATGCGGGAGTAGTTGCGGATGAACGACGAGAACTCTTCGCCGATGGGGAAGCCGTCAGTGAGTTCGATGGCCGGTGCGGCAACCTGCGAAAACGACATGGTGCCGTATTGTTCCAGCGCCAGCAGCAGCCCATCGAGTACGCCAGGCAATATCGCCGACCGGATGCCCTGCGCCGGGATCGGCGGCATGTTTTGCGGCGTCTCCCATGGCTCCTGCTGGCGCTTCTGGTAATAATCGAGCGTTGCTTTCGAGGGCGCTGTGCCTACGCCGCTGATGGCAATTACGGGCTTGCCCGCCATCTTGATCAGCAGCGGCATCTCGCCGCCGAGTCCGAAGCGCGACTGTTCTGTCACCGCGGCTGCAAGCACGGAAGCCACGCCGGCATCGACTGCGTTGCCGCCCTGGGTAAGGATGCGGAAGCCCGCCTCGACCTCCAGGTTATTGGCGGCGCCCACCATCTCCCTCGTCCCGCGAACAGGAGGAAACATGGTGGCCTGGGCCGCGGCGGATTGGACCAGGGCGAGTGTGGCGGTGGCGATGAGTAAAATGCGCATCTCTAAGCATTCTCCAACATTCGGCGGTACTTGCGCAGAAGTTCGTAAATCGCCACGCCGCCGGCTGTGGCGACGTTGAGAGAATGTTTGAGGCCGAGCATCGGAATCCGCACGTGCGTGTCGCAGCGCTCGAGCACTTCGGGCCGGATGCCATCCACTTCGTGACCGAATACCAGGCAGACCGGAAAGGCCGGGCGCCAATCGAACAGGTCGACGGCGTGGAGGCTGGTTTCAATGGCCGCGATTTCGTAGTTGCGCGCGCGCAGCGTCTCGATCATCGGCAGCGCATCCCAGGCATGTTCCCAAGGCAGGAACTCTTCGGCTCCGAGCGCGGTCTTGGTTAGCTGCTTCTTGGGGGGGAAGGCGGTGATCCCGCCCAGATAGAGCTTTTCGATGCCTGCGGCGTCGCCGGTGCGGAAAAACGAGCCCACATTGTACATGCTGCGCACGTTATCGAGCAGGATGGAGACTGGGATTTGCTTGATGTGCTCGTACTGGGCAGCGGCGGGTGTATTCGAGAAGGGGATGCGTTCCATGCAAACTTAAGTGTAATTGGTTGGCGCCTCAAAGTGATGCATACTGAGGATATATGCCGCAAACAAAGACCATTGTTCAGCGAAAAAAGAAGTCCACCGGACGTAAAGCAAAGGTGGAAATCAGATACACGGTCGGACTCGCCGCCAATCTCGCCACACTGGTTCATGAATACGCGGAGACAGCGGACACCAGCATGAGCAAAGCAATCGCCACGCTTGTCCGGTTCGGCCTGGAGAGCCTGGAGAGCCGCAAGCAGGAATTCATCAACAAAATGAAGGCGAATCTTGCCTCGAATGATCCCGAGAAGGAGGATCAGCTGGTTGATGAATTTCGTGCTTTGATATTAGGGCGTTGAATCGCGCCAAGGATTCAGTGGGAGAACTTGCCGAAGGAAAAATGGGCACACCTTCGTAAACGCGCGATGGAACGTCAGATTTCCATGGATGATCTGGTCGAGTTGTCGGAATGGTGATCGACATGGCCCGGAATCCGCAGACAAGCCTCTTGGTGTGGAAAGGTTCTTGAGAGAGACTGGCATAAAGCGGCTTGGAAAGATTTGGGCGCGCTGGGGTGATGCGTTGAAGGAGGCGGGATTCGAACCGAATTCCTTTACAGAAGCCGTTGAAGAGGGTGAGTTATTGGAGAAATTCATTTCCCTCATGCGGGAACTCTCCAGGTTCCCAACAATGGAAGAAGTCAAACTCAAGGCTCGCACCGTGAGCGGCTTTCCCTGGCATACTTCATTCATGAGGTTTGGCCCGAAACAACAATTGGCCGCGCGAATCGTCGAGTATTGCCGTCTTCAACAAGGCTATGACGATGTTGCAGCGATCTGCTCCTCGATTGTCGGGTCTCAGGATGCCCGGCATTCAATCGATAGACCAGAGTCGGAAGAGCCCTACCAATTCGTTTATCTCATGAAATCCGGAAAACACCACAAAATCGGAAGAACCAAGCATGTTGGGGGACGTGAGCGGGATCTGGGAATACAACTGCCTGAGAAGATTGCCACTGTTCACTCTATCAAGACCGATGACCCCGCCGGCATTGAGGAATACTGGCACAAGCGATTCGAAGACAACCGGAAGAACGGGGAGTGGTTTGAGCTTACACCCCAAGACATCAATATTTTCAAGCGCCGAAAGTTCATGTGACCATCAAGTCCGGTAGATCGTAAACCTGCAAACCTCGCGGAAGCCCAACCGGATATATAACCCCAGTCCTTCGCGCGAGGACTGCAGCACGAACTTATTAATGCCGCGTTCGGCGCGGGTCTGTTCGATGGCGTAGCGCACGGTGGCCTCTCCCAGTCCCTTGTGCTGGTGGGCAGGGAGCGTAGCCACAGAGTAAAGCCCAGCGACATCGCCAGTAATCACCATGATCGTCGACGTGACCGGCTCTCCATTCAGGTAGCCCAGATAGCCGTAAAAATCCCCGTTCCAGGACTTGTCGCAATCATAGACATCGCGCGACATGGGGAAGGGAATCTCGAACACCATGGCCGTGATGTGGCAGAACGCGATGCGGTGATGGGCCTGCTCGATCCTCCGGAACTGCAGCGTAGGCACGGGCAACCGAGGCCTGGCCAGATGGGTGGCCATCATGCCGGGAGTGCCGACAACCCGGTGCAGGCCGCGCGAATGAAACAGCGCCGGCGCGCTGCGGTGGGCCGGTTCGTCCATCATGTCTTCGCAGACCCAGTAGGTCCAACCGTAGCCCAACGCCGAGAAGTATGCCGAGGGCACTGTGATGCGTGAGGCGAGGTCTCCGCCTTCGCCGGGAACCTCGGATGCGAGCAGCGCGCTGTTGAACAGCGGATAGTTCTTGCCGCAACTCACCATCGTCACGCCGGGTGTTTCGCGGACCTGCCCGGATCCGCTGGCGCGGGCAAAGAACCGCAGCGACTGGCGGAGATTCTGCTCGACGGCTCCATATCCCTTATTCATCCCGAGAACCGCGATTAAAGCAGACTGAGTGGGTCAACGTCAATCACCAGCGATGTGGCGGGCCACTGGCGCTTGATTGCAAAGCTGCGCAGGTTGTGCAGAATCCCGTTCAGCTTCTTGCGGTCGATGGACTTGATGAGCAACTGATAGCGGAATTCGTTCTTGAGCCGCGGCACGGGCGCTTCGGCTGGGCCCATCACCTTCATGCCATCCGGAGGCGGGTTCAGGAACTGCCCGATTTCGCCGCTCATGCGCAGTGCGTCCTCCTGCTGCTGCGCCCGCACCAGCACGTTGGCCAGGGCGCTGAACGGAGGGTAGCGCATCAGCTTGCGGAATTGAATCTCTTTTTCGTAGAACAGGCCATAGTCCTGGAGCGACGCGAAGCGCACGGCGTAATGCTCCGGGTTGATGGTTTGGATCAGCACGCGACCGCGCAGTGTTCCGCGGCCTGCGCGTCCGGCGGCCTGTGTGAGCAGCTGGAATGTACGCTCGGCGGCGCGGAAGTCGGGCATGCCGAGACCGATATCGGCCGAGACGATGCCCACTAGCGTCACGTTCGGAATGTCGTGCCCTTTGGCTATCATCTGCGTGCCCACCAGAATGTCGTAGTTGCCTTCGCGGAAGCCCTGCAGAATCGATTCGAAGTGGCGTTTGTTCGATGCGGTGTCGCGATCGAGCCTGGCCACTCGTGCCGTCGGGAATGCCTGATGCAGTTCCTCTTCGACTCGCTCTGAACCGACTCCCAGAAAGTGCAGATACTCGCTGTTGCACTTGGGGCATACACTGGGAATCTTCTCCGCGTAGTTGCAGTAGTGGCAGAGCAGGCGCTTGTCGCGCTTGTGATAAGTCAGCGTGACAGCACAGTTGGTGCACTGGATCTTTTCGCCGCAGGAGCGGCACGCGACGAAGCTCGAAAAGCCGCGACGATTCAGTAGCAGCATGGTCTGCTCGCCGCTTTCGAGGCGCTCCTGCACGGCCTCCACCAGCTTCCTGGAAAATGTCGCCTGCTTGCGTGATTCGAGGAACTCTTCGCGCATGTCGATCAACTCGACGTTTGGCATCGGGCGGCTTTCGATTCGCTCGGGCATCAGCAGGTGGCGGTACTTTTCGCGCTCCACGTTGTAGCGGGTTTCGAGACTCGGCGTGGCCGAGCCGACGATGACGACGGCGTTCGCGCCGCGCCCGCGGACTACCGCGACGTCGCGTCCGTTGTAGCGCGGAACCTCTTCCTGTTTGTAGCTCTGATCGTGCTCCTCATCGACGATGATGAGTCCCAGATTCTGTACAGGTGCGAATACGCCGGAGCGTGTGCCGACCACAACGCGCGCCGCGCCGGTGCGGATGCGGCGCCACTGCTCCACGCGTTCGGTGTCTGTGAACGCGGAGTGCAGAATCGCCACGTTGTCGCCGAAGCGCGAAAAGAACTGGCCGGCCACGGCGGGCGTCAACGCAATTTCCGGGACCATCAAGAGAGCGCTGCGACCGAGCGCGAGCGTCTCGTCTATCGCCGTCAGGTAGACTTCCGTTTTGCCGGAACCGGTGACGCCTTCTAACAGGAACGCTTGAAACTTCGCGTCAGCCAGTGCCTGCTTGATTTCATGCACCGCGTACTGTTGGCGTTCGTTCAGCGAGTGCCGCCGCTTCACCTCGATCGGTGTGATGGGCGTGGTGACGATCTTCAGCGAAAGCAGATTCTTGCGCGCCAGCGCTCGCGCCGCGCCGCTGGCGCCGGCCAGCAACTTGTCGACCTCGGCCAGGTTGTGGATCCCCGGATGCAGTTCCAGAAAGGCCATCAGCTCGCGCTCGGACTTGATCAGCTTCACGCCTTCGGGTCTGCCGGTGAACTCCACCGATAGATGCGCGGAAGAAGCCCGCATCGGATCTCGGCTCTCCTGAACGTCCTCCCGCGTGACGAGTCCGCGCTTTTCGAGCGCTTTCAGATGCCGCGCACCATCCTGCACTTTCTTGGTAATGTAGCCGACTGACAGCGGGCGCGTTTCGAGCAGCTTGAGGATCTGCGTTTGCGGATCATCCTCTGTGGTAAGTGAGAGCTGGCGTACGATGTCGCGGCCCTGGTCGGTGACCGTGTAGATCTTGCCCTTGCGGACCTCCGATGACAGCGGCGTCATCACGCGTAGCGTTTCGCCGAGCGGGGCGCAGTAGTAGTGGGAGATCCACTTTGCCAGCGCCATCAGCTCCGGGCTGATCGCGGGCTCTTCGTCCAGCAGCAGCAACGCCTCTTTCGCGGCCATCTGCGGAGGCTCGTCGTGCACCCGCAGCACCACCCCTGTCATTTTCCGGCTGCCAAATGGGACAATAATACGGCAGCCCGGTTGTGCACGGTGTCGCAAGGTAAGCGGAAGTTCGTAGGTGAAAGGCCTGTCGAGTGGCACCGGCAGGCTGACGTCGCAGTATCGCATCAGAGCGACTTTCCGCGGCGGGTTGTGTTTCTATCCACAGGAGTTTGACGCATGAAGAAGCTATTAACCATTATCGCAACGTTCGCGATCTCAGTCGCGGCATTTGGAGCATCCATTGACGGCACCTGGACCATGCAGCAGCGGGCCAAGGAGAAGGATATCACCGTGACCTTTCAGTTCAAGGCCGCTGGGACTACCCTGAACGGCACCATGATGAAGCCAGGCAAGAAGGCGCGCTCGGTCTCCATCCAGAACGGCAAAGTGGAAGGCGACAAGTTCTCCTTTGAGACCGTCGCCACCAGCAAGAAGAAGGGCGACGTGCGCACCAAGTGGAGCGGCTCTGTGGGCGAGACCGAACTCAACGGCCGCCGTCGCGCCGATACCGGCAAGGGCAAGGGCGCGGCGTTCACCATGAAGAAGGCAAGCTGAACTCGATATATTGGTAGCGCACGCACTCCTGCGTGCAGCGTCGAGACTCATCTCGACGCGTTCTTCGAGAAAATCGAACGTCTCGACAAGAATGTCGAGACGGCTGGCAAGAGTGCCCGCGCTACGACACCTTCCCGCTGAACTTCCGGTATTGAAACACGGCGTAGGCGGTGGCGAGGGCCATCCCGGGAAGCCACCACGCCAGGCCTACGCCTAAGCCGTAACTTCCGGTTGCGGTGTTGTAGATCGTCAGATTGGTTGCACCGTTGCCCAACGACGGCAGGACATTCGGGTATAAGCCGAAGGCCACGCTGGCCATCATCCCCACCAGAAACACGCATGAACCGAGGAATGCTCTTGTCTGTTGTGCGCCGCCGGCAACCCACAAGCCTGCGAGCGCGATGACGGGAATCACATAGCCCCATGGCCGAACGATGAAGCTGTAACCAACGATGGGTTGAATCTTGAACGTGGCCCATGTCACCAATGCCGTCAGCAATGCAGTGCTCCGCCACGCCCACTGGGCGATGCGGGTCACGTTCAGGTCTGTCTTCATCCGTACCCACAGTGCACCGTGTAGCGTGAGTGCCGCCAACGCCAAAAGGCCGGTGGCGATGGTGTACGGATCGAGTATGCCCACCTCGCCCCACAGAGGCAGGAAGAACTCGCCATCGCGTTCGATGGGAACTCCGCGCACCACGTTGCCGATAGCCGCGCCGAGGAAGATCGCCAGCAGTGCGCTGGCGCCGGAGAAGACGACGTCCCACAACGGAATCCACGTCGGACTATCGATGTGATTGCGGAATTCGATGGCGATGCCGCGCAGAATCAACAACCACAGCACCATCATCAACGGCAGATAGAAGCCGCTGAAGCTTGATGAGTACAGCGCCGGGAACGCGAAGTAGATGGTGCCGCCGCTGGCCAGCAGCCAGACCTCATTGGCGTCCCAGAAGGGCCCAATGGAAGCCAGCAGCAGCCGGCGCTCTTCGTTCGTGCGTGCCGCGAACAGATGGATGATGCCGGCGCCGAGATCGAAGCCATCCAGCACAACATAGCCCGCTAAAGAAAACGCCGCGAGACAGAACCAGATCGTTTCCATTAGTGGCTCTCCCCTTCTGGTCCGTGCGTCAATTCGCGTTGCATCATGAACAGATACAAAATCGTAAGCAGCGCATACATGCCCATGAAGCCCATCAGCGTGAACAGGGTATTGCCTGGCGAGACATGCGCGGAGAAGCCTTTGTCCGTTCGCATCAGGCCATAGATGAGCCACGGCTGGCGGCCGATCTCAGCGGTCATCCATCCGGCGGTGTTGGCGATGAACGGGAACGGCACCAGCAGCATCAGCGCCCACAGCACCGGCCTGGTTCTCCACAGTGCGCCGCGCAATAACAACAGCGCCGCGATGCCGCTCACGCCGATGAAGATCGTCCCCAGGCCGATCATGATGTGAAAGCTGTAGAAGAGCAGCGGAAGATTATCGGGCCATTGGTCGCGCGGGAATTCGTCGAGCCCACGTACTTCAGCCGACCATCGCTGATAGGTCAGAAAACTGAGCATCTTCGGGACCAGCAGAGGATTGTCGAGCTGAAGTTTTTCGATGTCCGGCTGTCCCATGATCGCCAGCGGCGCGCCCTTTTCCGAGTGGAACAGCCCTTCCATTCCCGCCAACGTCGCCGGTTGATACAGCGCCACCATCTTGCCCTGTCCGTCGCCTGTGGGGAAGGCCATCACCAGCGACGCAATGAAGCCTACCAAAACGCCGAGGGTCAGAAATGTTTTTGCGTATCGCTCATGCTTGCCTTCGAGCAGGTAGAACGCGCCGACCGCACACATCGTGAATGCGCCTGTCACGACAGAGCCGGTCATGTTGTGCAGGTATTGCCACATCAGCCACGGATTCATGAACAGCGCCGCGAGGCTATCCAATTGGATCTCGCCATTCTGCCCCAGCTTGTACCCTACCGGATGCTGCATCCATGCGTCGGTCACGATGATGAAGTAGCCCGACAGCCACGAGCCCAAAAACACGGCAAGCGAGGCACACCAGTGCGCGTACTTGCCGATCTTCTTTTCGCCATAAACCAGCAGGCCGAGGAATGTGGATTCGAGAAAGAACGAATAGACCCCTTCCATCGCCAGCGTCTGGCCGATCACGCCGCCCGCTGCTTTTGAAAAGCGCGACCAGTTGGTGCCGAACTGAAACTCCATCGGGATGCCGGTCACCACGCCCATCGCGAAGTTGATGCCGAACAGCCGTATCCAGAATCGGGCGCAGTCGTTGTAGTGCTCGTCCCCGGTTTTCAACGCCATGGTCTTCAGGATCAGTATCAACAGGGCCAGCCCCATGGTGAGCTGCGGAAAGATGTAGTGATACGTGATTGTAAAAGCAAAGTGCAGGCGGTGTAGCGCCAGCGAAGAGTCCATACCTCTATTCTATTGGTTTCCCAGCAGCAGCTTGCCGCCGCTCTCTTTGATGACGTGCAGGGAGCCGGGCGCGACGAACTTTTCCAGGCGAGCGAGCTTCGGCTTTTCGATCACCAGGTAGTAGCGGTCCTTTGTGCGCCAGCGTGCCGCGAAGTCGTCATCACCGATGAAGACCTGCGCTGCGCCAGGTGCATAGGAACCGTACTCCAGGTTATTCACGCGGCCATTCAGCAGCAGTGCGCGCTTGTTGGTGTAGAAGAATACGCTGGAGAATGTGTAGTACTGGTCGTCGACAATGAGTTGCCCCTCCGGCTGCTGCAGCAGCGATTCGGCCAGCGGGCGCGAAGCCAGGTACGGATCGAAGGCGATCAGGGCCAGCCGTGCGGCGTGGAAGAAGAGCGTCATCATCGCGCCCAGTGCGAGCGCGCGGCCCACATTGCGCAGTTTCCATGCGCCCCATGCGCCGATCAGGAAGGCCAGGCCAGCCACCAGCAAGGGCAGTCGCAGGTAGGCGAATGATTCGAGCGTGAGGTCGCCCATGTGCCCGAGCGAGAGCGTGTACGCATCGGGGTTCTGCGTAAGTGCCGATGAGATGTCGCCGGGCGTGGGAAGATTCCGCACGTTGAAGTAGATGGCGCCGACAGCCGCTGCCGCGAGCATGCTGACCACAGCAAGCACACGGCTGCCGATCAGTGACATCCTGTCTTCGGCCACCATCGCTGAGCCGAGCAGCAACGCTAGTGCCGGATAGCATGGCATCGAATAATACTCCTGTGTGGTGGAGAAGGTGAAAAACGTCAACAGAAATCCGGTCCAGCAGAGGCACAACAGGCGCATGCGCCCGGCGCGGTCCACCGGCTTATAACTGAGCTGGGCGACCTTCGGGAAGAAGGCGCTCCACGGGAACAACCACAGCAGATGGAACAGCCAGAACAGCGCGCGAGGCACGGTGTTGTAGTCGCGCGGATGGCGCATGTTCAGAAAGCGGAACACATGCTCATTGAAGAAGTAGAACCAGAAGAAGCCGTGGTAGTAGCCCGGTTCGCTCTTCATCGTGAAGTCGAAGTACGGCGGATTGCGCAGCGTTGCGAGCACATGCCAAGGGCCTGCGATCACCAGAATAATCGCGATGCCCGAAAACGGCCGGATCTTCTTCCACGTATCGAGTGAGAACAGCTGCTTGGTGAAGGCAAGATAGATCAGTCCCGCAGCCACCGGAAACACGGCTGCGATCAGTCCTTTGAGCAGCAGGCCGCAGGCGATGGATGCGGCGAGAACGGCGGCCCACAGTCGCGGATTCGCTTCGTCGTCATCGAGTACACGCAGCAGGCTCCACATCGCCAGAGCGATGGTCGCGGTAAGGATCGCGTCCGGAATCTGAATGCGCGTGAACAGCCACAGGCCGATACAGGTGGCCATGATCATCCCGCTGTAGAATCCGGCCAGTGCGGAGAACGCCCATCGCCCGATGAGGAACGTAAGCCAGCACAAGGCGATCGTCCCAAGTGCCAGCGGCACGCGCGCGGCCCAGTCGGTGGGGCCGAAGAGCATGTAGCTGACCGCGATCATCCAGTACTTCAGCGGCGATTTCTCCAGATACGCCACGCCGTCCAGGCGCGCGGTTACCCAATCGCCGGAGTCCAGCATGTTGCGGCCGATCTGCGCCTGCACCGCGTCCACGTCATCCATCAAGGATGGCGGACTGATGATGCAGCCGAGATAGATCAGCGCTGCGAAGAGAACGACGATTGCGCCGTAGTTACGTTCGAGTTTGATTCGATTCGCCATCGTTTCATCCAAAGCAGCAGTATGAGCAGGCCCCATAGATGGTAGCCGTAATTGGCGCGCCGTTCAAAGTGCGCTTTGAGTATTCCTTCAATGTAGCTCCAGTGAAACAGGCCGGTCCGTTCGATGTTTTCGCGCGAAAGCGTCTCCAGCAGCAGTGGCTTCAGCACGCCGCGAAACCAGTGGTGCGCCGGTATGTCGAAGCCCTCTTTCTTGCGAAAGAGAACGTCGTCGGGCAGCTTGCCGCGCATCAGTTCCTTGAGTACAAACTTCAGCTTCGAGCCGTGCACCTTCAACGATATCGGCAGGCTTTCGGCGAACTCCACAATGCGGTGGTCGAGGAATGGCGGCCGCACTTCGAGCGAATGGGCCATGCTCATGCGATCGCACTTATACAGGATGTCGTCGGTTAAGTAGTAGTGCTGATCCGCATCCAGAAAATCTTCGAGCCGCGTTCCCGAAACCAGCGGCGTCGTCGCAGCCCCATTGCGCTGCAGTAACGCACGCTCGGCCTTTGTGAAGGTACCGTTCCAGAAAAAGTGCGACTCCTGCGGTGACAGCAGCGATCCCTTCAAGAAGCGCTTGATCTTGTATTCGAGGCTGATCTTTTCGTCGGAGACCGGCCAGTGATTCATCAGACTCAGTCCCAGGCTGCGCAACGGCGACGGCACCATGCGAATCCACTGCGCATAACGGTCTGCGAGGTACGTGTAGTAGCCGCCGAACAGTTCGTCCGCGCCTTCGCCACTCAACGCCACGGTAACGCTGGCGCGGCTCATCTTCGATAGATACCAGACCGGCAACGCGCCTGCGTCGGCACTTGGTTCGTCGGAGTAGTACGCTAGCTCTGCGATCGCCGACGGCAGTTCCTTTTCCTGATCCAACTCAAACTCGTGGTGATCGGTATCGTACTTCTTGGCGACCTTGCGGAAGTACTGGCTCTCGTCGAATTTGCGTCCGGGGAAGCCTACGGAGAACGTCTTCAGCTGCGAGGACGAGGCCTCAGCCGCGTAGTGCAAAATCGTCGACGAATCTACGCCACCGCTGGCCCAGATGCCGAGCGGCACGTCGGAGATGAGGTGCTCTTTGATCGACGCGCGGAGCAGGCCTTCCAGTTCCGACTTCGCGTCTTCGAGGCCGAGCTTTCGTGGCTCGGTCCGCTTCAGTTCCCACCATGCTCCGGTCGACACCTTGCCATCGCGCCACTCCATCCAATGTCCGGGCGGCAGTTTGCGAATGCCGTCGACCAGGGTGTAGGGGCAGGGAACATAGTTCAGTGAAAGATAATGTGCGAGGCCCTCTGGCGAGATGCGGCGCTCGATCTCCGGATGCGCGAAAATCGCCTTCAATTCCGAGCCGAAGTAGAGTTCCTCGCCGCGTTGATGGAAGTACAGCGGCTTGATGCCCATGCGGTCCCGTGCCAGCACCAGCCTGCGTTCGGACTCCTTCCACAGCGCCACTCCGAACATGCCGCGCATGCGCGAGAAACTGGCGATGTCCCACTGCATGAACGCACGAAGCACGACTTCGGTGTCGCAGTGAGAATGGAAGTGGTGGCCGAGGCCTTCGAGCTCTTGGCGGATTTCGGCGTGATTGTAGATCTCGCCGTTGAAGACGATGACCGAGTCGCCATCGTCGCTTTTGATTGGCTGTGTGCCGCCCGCCAGATCGATGATGCGCAGGCGCACTGCTCCCAGGGACACCACCGGTGATTCGAAAACGCCCTGTTGATCGGGTCCGCGATGGACCAGAGAGTACGTAGCCTTGCGAATCAGTTCGGGGTCTGGTTGATGATTACGATGAGTAAAGCCAGCGATGCCGCACAAGGTAGATGACTCCAATTTAACATATTGGAGCCGCCGGACTGGCGATTTTGGCTACTTTACTTCGGCTGCTGCTTCCCGTTGGCCGGTGAAGTCGCCGGAGATGCCTTGCGGCTGGACATCGACCGTGCCTTTGAGCTCCGCTGCGGATGCAAGGCTGCCCGAGTAGGTCAGGGTGAGCATCTCGCCGTTGTAGGGTACCTGATGCTGCCACTTCAACTTTTGGCCCTGCACTTCGCCCTTCACTTCATTGGCCGCTTCGGCGCCCTTGCAGGAGCCGGTCAGTTTGTCGCCCTCCTGCTTGAAGGTGCATGACATCGGGTAAGTGTTGCCATTCACGTTGAGGGAGAGCTTCCAGCTCCCGTTTATGGAGGGATCTTCCGCCAGAACAGGCAGGGCGATCAGGATAATTAAGCTGCAAAGAAGTTTCATCTTATTCATTATTGGAGCACATTTATCGCGCCTTCACGATGCGCTCGCAAGCGAGCGAACAGGCGAAGCGGCCCGATTCCAAATAGTTTTTCGAAACGCCAAAGCCGGTCCGCCGAAATCGTAGCGCGGACATTTATGTCAGCAGCGTCGAGATTCGTCTCGACGTGTGTTTTCAACGCCGCGCCAAACCTCGACAAGAATGTCGAGGTGGCACGCAAGTATGCGCGCGCTACAAAACTGCAAGAACTATCTGGCATTGGGCGAACCCGCCTGCTCTGTTTGTCTACTTGCTAATCGACAGATACGTTCCAGACGGCGAACTGATGCCGTTCACCACCAGGATGGTCTCGTAGTCGCCATTCGGCAGGTCGGGAACCAGGAACACCAGCTGATGCAGGCCCGGGAACCCGGACAAGCCCGCATAGGCAGGAACCACGCTGGTGGTCTGCCCATTCAGCGTGAGGCGGATCTCAGATGGGTTCGCCAGCGGGTAACCGCCGCCACGCGCGGGAGGAATCTGGCCTGCGGGCACGGCCGGGACAGTCGGTCCAAGACCCGTGCCATACAGCACTACATACTCTCCGGGCTTTGCCGGACGAAGCGCCAGGCCGTTCAGTGAACCATTCGTGCCAAAGAGATTGGCCGGTCCGATATAGGCGCTGCCATCGTTCGCAGTCGATGCCAGATAACGGTTGTTCTGCGGTGTGAAACGGAAGGTCGCGGGGTTGATCCTGCGCGCCGTTGTCGAGACCGTGGTGCTGCGCAGATTGCTGTACTCAACCACGACGGTAACCGGACCATCGGCCAGGTTATCCGGCGCGATCGCATTGATCTGTGCCGAACTCACAAAAGCGACATACGACTCCAGGCCGTTCACCAGGACCCGGACATTGCTCAACCGGGTAGGTGCGAAGTTATTCGCAAACGACTGGCCCCAGTCGCTAAAGTCGTCGCCGAGATCGGTGCCGAATATGGTGAAGAATCCGCCAGGCGTAATCGCGTTCGCCGGAGAGTATGACGCACTGTTCACGATGCCTGAACTCTGGAAGCCAGGGTTCGGCACGCCGACGGTCGAGGTAAATGGCGCCGCCGCGATGGTCTTCACTTCAGCGGCGGAGAGCGGACCGGCATACATGCGGAACAGCGCGATGCGCGCCGGAGCCCATTCGAAGACATCGTCATCGAGGAACAGCTGGACGATCTGCTCCGGGTTGAGCTTGGGGTCCATCACGCCAAGGCTCGTGCCGTCCGTGCGCGATGCAACCAGGGCGCCGTTCAGATAGAGGAGTACCGCACCGGGCTTCTTCACCATGACGACGTGGTAGTAGGTTCCGTTTGTCAGTTTGTCGTTGGCGGTGCTGCTGACGCCGGAATAATAGGCCAGGAAGCCGGACGGATCGAGATAGATGCCTTCTCCATTGCCGCGGTTTACGCAGCCATAGACTCTGCGCCAACCTGTACTGCCCGCGCTCATGGCAAAGACGAGCTCCACGGAATAGTTGTCGGTGGCGACCTTACCCTTGGCCTGGTAGGTAAGCCCCCCTTGCGCGGAAAGGGGATTGGAGGTTCCTGTTATGTCATAGACCGTACGCAACTGGCCGAATACCGTGTCCGTAATGAACTTGTTGTTCCCGCTGGGATTCGACGCTGTCAGTGCGGCGCTGCCTGCGCGCTGCGGGTTCAAGTTATTTTGAAAGAGGTAGCTGGAAACCTGTACAGCATCCTGTGCCAGACTCAACCCCGTTACAGCTACTAGACCTACTAGGAGATTACGCATCCCCTCAGTCTATCAGCCGCTGCCTTATGCCGGTTTGTCGGCGACAGCGAGTAACGTTTCCAGGTGCGGCGACTCGGCCTCCTTATGGACAACCGCGCTTCGCACATTCTGAAACCCGGCCTTCCGCAGAAAGCTCTCCAGTTCTACTTCGGCAAACCCCAGCCACAGGTCCGCGTAGAGTTCGCGAGCCTCTTCGAACTGATGTTTGCGCAGGTCGAGAATCGCGATCCGTCCGCCGGCTTTTAGAATCCGGTAAGCCTCGGCCACCGCCTGCAGCGGATGCTGCGCGTGATGCAGCGCCTGGCTGAGGAAGGCAAGGTCCACCGAATCCGAATCGATCGGCAGCGCCTCCAGATCGCCGCAGCGGTACTCCAGATTGGTCACGCCGTGCTCCAGCGCCAACGCCGCGCCGAACTCCACCATCTTCTCCGAATTATCCACGGCAATCACGCGTTCCGCCCGCTGGGCCAGCAGCTGCGAAAACGTGCCCTCACCAGCTCCCAGATCGGCGATCACCATCGGTGGCATCAGCTTCAACAGCATCTCGGCCAGACCCTGCCATGAGCGGCCCGGCAGATACGACTTGCCAAATTTGCCGGCCAGCGAATCGAAGTAGCTGCGCATCCGGTCCTGGCGCTTGCGCAGGATCAGTTTCAGCGCCGCCATGTCATGTTCGGCTTCGGGAATCTCACGTGCCCCCTGCCGCAACACGGCCAGCAACGCTTCAAAGCCTGCGGGCTGCGGGTGCATCCGATAGAGAATGTTCTTGCCGGTGCGACGGTCCTCCAACAGGTCCGCCTGCTTTAGTTGCGAAAGATGGGTAGAGATACGGCTCTGTCCCATCGATAAGATCTCCTGTAGCTCCGCCACGGAGAGTTCTTCTCTTTCGAGCAGCAGCAGAATCCGCAGCCGCGTCGGATCGGTCAACAGCCGTAGAGATTTAAGAATTGACACCATCAGCATTTGTAGGATAACATATCAACATATCCTGAAGTGTAGATGGATTACAAAAGGGATCACAAACAAAACATGAGCACAGCACTACTGAATAGCGTGGCCGCCGAGTATAAGGTAGCCGACATGAAGCTGGCCGACTGGGGCCGGAAAGAGATTACCATCGCCGAGCAGGAGATGCCCGGTCTGATGTCCATCCGCCGCAAGTATGCCACGGGCAAGCCGCTGGCTGGCGTGCGCGTCACCGGTTCTTTGCACATGACCATTCAAACGGCTGTGCTGATTGAAACCCTGGTGGACCTTGGCGCCGACGTGCGCTGGGCAAGCTGCAACATCTTCTCCACGCAGGATCACGCTGCCGCAGCGATCGCTGCCGCCGGCGTTCCGGTCTTTGCCTGGAAGGGGGAGTCACTGGAAGAGTATTGGGATTGCACGCTGCGTGCGGTAGCGCACCCGGGTGGCAAGGGCCCTGAGCTGGTTGTCGATGACGGCGGCGACGTAACGCTCCTCATCCACAAAGGCTTCGAGCTGGAAAATGGCGACGGCTGGGTTAACACTGCGTCAGGCAACCATGAAGAGCAGGTGATCAAAGACCTGTTGAAGAAAGTGTATGCCGAAAATCCGCAGTTCTGGCATGGCGTTGTGAAGGAATGGCGCGGCGTCTCCGAAGAGACCACCACTGGCGTTCACCGCCTGTACAAGATGCAGGAAGCGGGCAAGTTGCTCATCCCCGCGATCAACGTCAACGATTCGGTCACCAAGTCGAAGTTCGACAATCTGTACGGCTGCCGCGAATCGCTGGCCGATGGCATCAAGCGCGCGACCGATGTGATGGTTGCCGGCAAAGTGGCCGTCATCTGCGGTTATGGCGACGTCGGTAAGGGCTCGGCGCATTCGATGCGCGGCATGGGCGCTCGCGTGATCGTGACCGAAGTCGATCCGATCAACGCGCTGCAGGCTGCCATGGAAGGCTACGAAGTAACCACCGTGGAAGACACACTGGGCCGCGGCGATATCTACGTCACCACTACGGGCAACGTGGATGTCATCACTCTCGAGCACATGCAGCACATGAAGGACCAGGCGATTGTCTGCAACATTGGCCACTTCGATAACGAAATCCAGGTGGATCGTCTGAACACAGCTCCCGGCGTGGTTCGCATGAACATCAAGCCGCAGGTGGATCAGTACACCTTCCCCGCGGGCAACGCGATCTTCATGCTCGCCGAAGGCCGTCTGGTGAATCTGGGCTGCGCAACCGGCCACCCCAGCTTCGTGATGAGCAACAGCTTTGCGAACCAGACGCTGGCTCAGCTTGACCTGTGGGCGAATAAAGACACCTACAAAGTCGGTGTCTACACACTCTCCAAGAAACTGGACGAAGAGGTAGCCCGCTTGCACCTGGAGAAAATTGGTGTTAAGCTGACAACGCTTTCTGCTCGTCAGGCAGAGTATCTGGGAGTTCCGGTGGAAGGGCCTTACAAGGCCGATCACTACCGCTACTAGCCAAGAGGGAATCGAACGCGGTCCGGCGAACCCCTCCTCGCCGGCCCGCGTGATTCTTGCCCAGGCCTCCCGATCTCCGCTAAACTATGGGTGGAGCAAGGAGGCCTCATGAATCGCAGATCCGAGTTGCTTTTAGTCCCCGTCCTGGGATTGTTTTGCGCGTCGCTCTGGCCGCAAAACGCGAACGCCTTCCGTCCCGACACTACCCCGTTTCAAAAAAGCCCCGATAAGACCGAGACCGGAGCCGACATCACGCCTGAGATGCGCGGGGATATCTTTATGGCCCGCAAGATGTATCGCGAGGCCGCCGAGATGTACCTGACCGGCTCGCATGACCTCGCGGTCACCTGGAACAAAGCCGGCATCGCCTACCATCAGCAATTGCTGCTCGATAAAGCGCGAAAGCACTACGAGAAGGCGATCAAGATTCAGCCCACCTATTCCGAAGCGATCAACAATCTGGGGACTGTCTTCTACGCCAAGAAGAACTACCGCAGGGCAATCGCCGAGTACAAAAGAGCATTGAAACTGGCACCCGAATCCGCTTCCATCCATAGCAATCTGGGCACTGGATACTTTGCCCGCAAACTCTACAAAGAAGCCGCCTCAGAATATCAGATTGCATTGAATCTCGATCCCGATGTCTTCGAGCATCGCAGCACGCAGGGCATTTTGTTGCAGGAGCGCAGCGTGCTGGAGCGTGCCAAATTCCACTATTACCTGGCGAAAACCTACGCCAAAGCCGGCGCCGCGGAACGGGCGCTTCTATACATGCGGAAGTGTCTGGAAGAAGGCTTCAAGGACAAAAAGAAATTTACCGATGAAATTGACTTTGCCTCTATCAAAGAGCTTCCCGAATTCAAGCAGTTATTGGCGTTGGAGCCGCGTGTTCTTTAGGCAGCCGCTGGGCTGCCTCCTGTTATTGGGCGCCTTATTTTTTGCAGGTTCGTGCTCGAAAGCACCTACAACCCTGGTGGATCGGATCGCGATCCTGCCAATTGAAAACCTAACCTCCGAGCCTGCGCTCAATTGGGTCTCGTCTGCTGCGCAAAACGCGCTGCAGCGGGAGTTGACCGGCGCTGGCAATCTGGTCCCTCTGGCTGTGCCGAGCACGCGCGAAGCCCGACTGGTAAAGGCCGGCCGCGCCCTGGAAGCTTATCTCAGCGGCGATGCCAGCTTGCTGCGAATCCACGCCGTGATTGAAGACCTGCAACACCTGAAGGCCTCGGCCGATATCGATATCAGCGGTCCGCGTCAAAAAGGCGTGCTGCCGTTGCTGGAGCAACTGGCCAAGGCTGTGGATGCCAGCGCACGTCCGTTTTCAACCGGCAATGACGCGGCATTCGAGCTCTACGCCAAAGGCAGTTTCGAAGAGGCGATTGCCGCCGATCCTGGCTTTGGCGCCGCCTATCTGAACTGGCTGGTTCAATTGCGCGGGAAAAATGATCCAGAAGCTGGTACGCAGGTGTTAGCCAAAGCCAAGGCCCAAGGAACCAGGCTGAATGACCTGGACCGAGCCCAGATCGAGGTTGCCTCTTCCTGGCTCAACCCTTCGGACAAGAATGCCCGCCGCGCGGCGCTGATGAACCTCGCCGCAATCGTCAAATATGATGTGCAACTGATGCGCGATCTGGCCGAATCTGCCCAGACCGCCCGCAACTTCAAGGCCTCCGCCGAGTGGCTGCAAAAAGCCCTGGCGCTGGAGCCCGGCAATACGGAGATTTGGAATAGCCTAGCCTATGCCCACGCTCTGGGCGGTGACGTGAGTGCCGCGGAGAAGGCCATTGAGCAGTATCGCAAGCTCGCCCCAAACGATGTGAACCCTTTCGACAGTATGGGCGAAATCTACTTCCTCTGCGGTAAGTTCGCAGAGGCCGAACGATCGTTCACCGCTGCATTTGAGAAAGCTCCGCAGTATCTGGGCGGCGCCGAAATGTACAAGGCGGCGCTCTCGCATCTGATGACCGGCGATGAGAAAGGCGCTGACGCGCTCTTCGCAAAATACCTGGATTACAAGAAGTCAGTCAATGATCCGGAGCCGGAGATTCGCCTTGCTTACTGGGAGTTCTTGACCGGCCGCCGCACTGCGGCGATCGGGCGCATCTCGAAATTGACGTCACCACGCGCACGCGGCCAGCACTCGTTGATGCTGCTCCTCAATGGCGACAGGGCAGGCGCCCGCAAGCAGGCCGAGGCCGCAATGATGCCGCCCAATCCCGACCGCCAGGCCGGACCAGTCGCGCTGTTTCTTTCCGGTCCCGCTGGCTCGCTCCAACAGTGGCAGGAGGCCGCGACTAAGTTCTTTGGTCCGCAGCTTCCGCAAATCGTAAAGAACCAGTTCATCGCTTACGCGCTGGCCGCTCAGAACAACTATGCCGATATTGCCTCGCTGCTGGGCCCGCAGGTGATGGAGGCCAACCCCCTTGCTGAGTCGCTGCACAAGGAGATGGTTGCGGCATCGCTGGTTGCGGCGGGGAAAGTGGCCGATGCACAGCCTCTGGTCGCAACTTTCCCGATTCCGGATGCGGCAAGTGAAAACGTCCTGACATCGCTGGTCTTTCCCAGGCAGTTTGTTACCAGAGTAGTGATCTTTGAGAAGCAGGGAAAGGCTGCCGAGGCGAAGGCGATGATGGACCTGGCCGCGAAGTTTGCTCCCCGCTAGACCTGGAGAGTGATAGAATTCTGGTCGATGAACTGGACACGCAGGGAACTCCTATCGGCCGCATTCGCCGCGCCTCTGTTTTCAGCGCCGCTCAACTACAAGTTGGGAATTACCACCAACACGAAAGGCGGCTGGGAGGACGATGTCTTCCTCTCATTCCGCGAGGCGAAAGCGGTTGGCTACAACCACGTCGAATCGTTCATTCACTACTTCGTCAAGTATTGGGACAGGCCCGAGGCGCTCGCCGAGGAGTTGAAGCGGGCTGGCGTCGGTTTCGTCACCATATCGAATGGCGCGCCTCTGGAGACTCACTTCGAAGATCCGACGAAGCATTCGAAGATCATCGACGATCACTTGAAGCTGGTCCGCTTCATCCGCCACTTCGGCTGCACGCATCTGAAGATCAACTGCGGTCCGCGCCGCGATACAGGTACGACTGCGGAAGACCTGAAGCAGATGGCCGAGGTGCTCGATAAACTCGGCCGCCGCATCTCCGCCGAGGGCCTGAAATTCGGCGTTCACGCGCACATGTGGAGCCAGTTTGAAAATCGCGCTGAGATCGACTACATCATGCAGCACACCGATCCCAAACACGTGTTCTTCGTGCTCGATACCGGCCACATCACCATGGCCGGCATCGATCCCGTGCAACTCGCCCGCGACCTCGGGCACCGCGTGATCGAATTTCACATGAAGGACACGCTGCCTGAGAATCGGGGTGGTGCGAAATCGCGTCTCGACCGTCCGGATATGATGAAAGCGCCACCGTTCTTCGAATTAGGAAAAGGCGGTGTTGATTTCGCCGCGCTGAAGCAGCACTTGGATGGGATCGGCTGGAAGGGGTGGGTAACGGTGGAGTTGGATTCTTCGCCGTGGAAAGGCCCGAAGGAAAGCGCGCGAATCAGCCGCGAATTCCTCCGGACCCACTGGTCAATCTAGGGGCTGCCAACGCTGTCCCAAGCGAAGCGCGTGGACTGCGCTGGCTGTCCCCCTTTTGACCTGCTACCAGTACAACTTCAGCGCGCCCTGCGCCTGTCTGGCCGCATTCGCCTGGCCGGTTACGCGGCCAAACGAGTTACCATCCAGATTCGTATTCGGGTTGCTGAATACCGCGCGATTCAACATGTTGAACGCTTCGGCGCGGAAGTCGATCCGGAACCGTTCGGTAAGCCGGAATGACTTGGCAAGGCTTGCATTCTCGTTCACGTTACCAAAGCCGCGGGCCTTGGGATTGAAGCGAGTCTCGTTACCAAGAATGTAGTTCGTCTGCGTGGGGAAGCCTGCGTTGGTCAGATACAGGTCCTTGTTCGGGTCGAACTTGTCACCCTTCGGATCCACTCTCCAATTGTCGTAGCTGGAGATGATCGCCCGATCCGCACCCGCAAACAGCGGCAGCGGATTGTTGCGAGTCGCCGTCAAGGGGAAGCCGCTGGTATATACCTGGATCATTCCCAGGCGCCAGCCGCCCGCCACCAGATCGGCGAAGCGGCTCTTCATAAACCGGTGGCCCTTGCCCAACGGAATCTGGTAAATGGTGTTGAACTTGAACGTGTGGGTCTGGTCGTAGGCGCCGATCGATTTCTCCAGCCGCCGGTTGTCGTTATCCTGCGCGAAGCCGCCGTTGGCGTAGTATGTGTCAGAGTCGGTCAGGAGTTTTGAAAACACATAGCTGCCCTGGAAGGTGAGGCCATACGCCACGCGATGATCCAACTTCAGCACGGCCGCGTTGTAGGTGGAGTGTCCGCTCTTGTCGCCACCGCTCTGGCTCGTATCGATGGTGAGGAACTGCGGGAAGGGCCGTAGCGACTGGCTGACCGTCTGCGCTCGCTGAACGCTCGAGTTGGTGAAGTTCGCATAGGGGATCTTGATCCCCGCCGCGACTGCGGCAGGTGAAGTGATGTTGGCGTTCAGCAGGCTGATTGCAGCAGACGCTCCGAGGCGCGAGACCAGCGAGTTGAACGTTGCCATCGGAACCTGGTTGAGGTTCTGCATGCCGGACTGCAAGTGCGCACCAACGGTGGCGTTATAGTTGAAGTCCAACGTGGTCCGCCTGGCGATCTGGCGTTGAATCGAGAAGGTCCAGTTGTAGGCTTCAGGAGCCCGTGTGGCATCCGGTCCGTTCCAGTAATCCGTATTGCTGTTGTTGGAAAACGCCGGGTTGATCTGCGGAGGCAGCGGATACGACGGCATGCCCGTATCGAGGTTGAACGCCGGCGTGATGCCCTGATTCGCTGACGTGAACTGATAAGTTCCGATGAACCCGGAGTAGTGGCTGCTCGATGCAACCACGGTCACGCGGCTGAAGCTGCGTGCAAAGCCGGCGCGGATGGTGGTCTTGGAATCAGGTGAGAACGCCAGACCGACGCGCGGTCCGATCGCACCCCAATTGCTTGGCACCAGGCTCCGCTTGCCGGTCCGGCCTGTGCCGTCGCCGGCGAAGATCAAAGCGCCAGGATAGTTGTTGACTGCGGGATTCGGCGTGGTGGGAGAGAAATCTTCGTACTGATCGTCGCCCGCCACGGGAGGCCTGGTGAACTCATAACGGACGCCGAAGTTCACCGTCAGGCGGCGGCTGAGGCGCCAATCGTCCTGGGCATAGAAGGCGTGGTACTGGAATGTCTGAGGCACGTACCGCACGGTCTCAGTGAGGCCGCTGTCGGCATTGCCAAGCATGAAGGATGCGAACGAACTGCCGCTGGTGCCGTTGGTGACGCCGGGCACTGCTGTTTCCAGCGTGTTGAACGATGCCTGGCCTGAGATGTTCTGCTGTCCAAATCCGTTGGCGCGCTGGCTGGTGAAGGCATAGCCGAATTTCATCGTGTGAGCGCCGCGGATGTAGCTCAGATCCTCTTTGATCGACCAGTTGGGCTGCTCCGTTCCGTTGTATGCAGTGCTGCCCCAGCCCGTCTGATCGCTGAACGAGAGGTTGGGGAAATTCACGTTGCAGTCCACGACGTTCACGATGCAGACTTTGCTCTTCCAGTCGTTGGTGGTGTTGGGCGAGTAAGAGTTCTTGAAGAACGTATTGCCGCCGATGGTGAAGTGGTTCAACAGGCGCGGCGAAATGGTCCAGTCATACCCCATGCGATAGCCCGCCGCTTCGTAGTGATTGACGGCGCCGTTATACAGCGGGATCGGCAGGCCGTTGGGCCCGCTCGGTCCGGGGCCGGAATCGAAAATGGTGCGGTTGTAGAAGAACGACACGTGATGAGCCGAGCCGATGTTGTGGTCGATCTTGATGCCGTATTTGTCCGTCGGGCTGGTGGTTGTTCCGCCGGCCGTCACATAGTTGCTGCGAACATAATTGGAAGTTCCAGGAACAAGCCCCGGGCGATTCGGCGCGATCGCCGATGCGTACGGAACCATCGAAAGCGCCACTTTGCTGAGGCGCGATGCGGGAATGATGTTGCCCGCGAATGCCTGCCTTGTGAAGCCGGTTCCAGCGGCGTTGGCCGTAGTGGTGGCCGTGTCATAGATCGGAATCATTTGATTGCTGCCGTTGACCCACTTCGAAAAATCGCCTTTATAGAAATCCGCGATTGGCACCGTCAGGCCCGTGCCGTTGGAGCCGATGCGGTTGCGGAAGCCCTCGTAGTTTGCGAAGAAGAATGTCTTGTCCTTGCCGTTATACAGTTTGGGAATCAGGACCGGGCCGCCCATGGAGGCGCCGAAATCGCTCTGTTTGTAGATGGATCGGATGGGCGCGAAGAAGCCGCGCGCGTCCAGATCGTCGTTACGCAGGAACTCGTACGCGCTGCCGTGGAAGGCGTTGGTGCCGGACTTCGATGCGAACGTTATCATGCCACCGCCCGCCTGCGCGTACTCTGCCTTGAAGCCGTTGGTCTCGACCGCGAACTCGGTGATCGCTTCCACCGAGGGCGTCATGTACGATGTCTCCGCGGCGTCGCCTGCACGGTTGGTGTTGACTGAAAGTCCGTCCAGCGTAGCGCCCCATGCCGCGGCCTGGCCGCCAGCGATCTGAAGAGTGGTGCCGCTGCCCTTGGCCTGCGGTGTGATCGTAACCAAGTCGAACGGGCTGCGCATGGCGCCGCCGACGACGAGCGGGAGTTCGTCGATCAGTTTGTTATCCACCGAACTGGTGACCTTGGCGTCTTCGGTTTGCAGTTGCGTCGCTACGGCCTGTACTTCGATCGATTCACTTACCTGACCGAGCTGCAGCTTGATATCCTGCCGCAGAGATCCGCCGGCCGTTACGTGCAGTCCGCTTGCTACAAAGTGCTTGAATCCCGGGGCCGCGATATCGATGCGATAGTCGCCTGTCTGAAGGTTGGGAACGTTGAACTCGCCTGTGTTTGTCGATGTGACGTGCACAGCGGTGTTCGTTGCAATATTCGTGATGGTGATGGCGGCATTCGACATGGCCGCGCCTGTGGAGTCGCTGACAAGGCCAGCGATGGTTCCGCGTTCGAATTGTGCGAACGCGATAGATGCAACGAGGCAAATCCCGATAAATAAACGCATCGGGAAATTCTTTCACAAGCAAGGAGTCAAGTCAACGGTGACTTCGGCGGCGTGGCAAGCGCTCCGCGGAAACGCGAGGCCTTTTCGAAGTCGGATGCCAGTTCCGGAGTCGCCAGCCGGTTACGGACTTGAGTAAGTTGCTCGATGTAGCAGTCCAGCGCCGCACCTATGTTATCGCTGTTGGTGGCGATGATATCTTTCCAGATATCGTAGGCGCTAAGTGCGAGGCGAGTCGTATCCAACAGTCCGCTGCCGGCCACGCGCGGATCGCCTTTGCCATCGACCGTTTCCGCCAGTGCTGTGGATGCCAGTTGCGGAAGATGTGATGTGAATGCCACCGTGCGGTCATGAGTCGCCGCGTCCATGATGACGATGTTCGTGCCGATTCTTCGGAGCCACCCTGCAAAGCTCTGAGCGGCCTCGGTCTGCAACTGCTCGGGCGAGGAAGGCGTCAGCACATAGGTGCGGTTGCGAAACAGTTCCGCATCGGCCGCCGCCGCGCCACGCGTCTCCTTGCCTGCCATGGGATGGCCGCCGAGGAACTGCCCGCGAGGCAGCGTCTTTGCCGCCTGTTCCACAATCGCGAACTTCGTGGAGCCCGCATCGGTAATGAGAGCGTCTTCTCGCACCAGTTCGTTCAGGGCCGGAATCAACTGCAGGATGCCGCTGATGGGCTGCGCCAGATAAATCAGATCGGCTGCCGCACAGGCATCCTGCATCGTAACGCCCCGATCGATCACGCCCGCCGCAAGGGCCTCCGCAATGGTCCGCTCCGAACTGACGCCCAATACTTCGCCTTGGAAGCCGGCCTTCTTGATGGCTAATCCGAACGAGCCTCCGATCAGCCCGACTCCGAAAATGGCCACCGTCTGCATTAGAGCCCCGCTGCGTGGACGGTGCGGTCCACTGCCGGCGCCAGGCGGCGCAACTGATTCATCAACTCGCCAAACTGTACAGGGCCCAGTGCGTGCGCGCCATCGTTCATGGCGTGATCCGGATCCGGGTGGACCTCAATCATCAACCCGTCCGCACCTGCCGCCAGCGCGGCCTTTGCCATCGGCGTTACTTTATCGCGACGTCCAGTGCCGTGCGAAGGGTCGGCCATCACCGGCAGGTGCGACAGCTTATGCAGCACGGGAATCGCCGAGATATCCATCGTGCTCCGGGTGTAAGTTTCAAACGTCCGGATGCCGCGTTCGCACAGAATCACTTCGTAGTTGCCGCCGGCCATCACGTATTCCGCCGCGAGTAGCAGTTCTTCGATCGTCGATGCGACGCCGCGTTTCAGCAGCACAGGCTTGCGTACCTTGCCCAGTTCCCGCAGCAGGTTGACGTTCACCATGTTGCGCGAGCCGACCTGAAGAATGTCGACATAGTCCAGCAACACCGCGATCTGCGAATTCTCCATCACTTCGCTGGCCACCAGCAAGCCGTTGCGGTCAGCCGCGGCGCGAAGGAGTTTGAGGCCGTGCTCGCCTAGTCCTGGCTCCATGTACGGGGACTGTTTCGGCTTCAATGATCCGCCACGCAGCACGCGCCCGCCGGATGCGGCAATGAACTTTGCCGCTGCCTCGATCTGCTCTTCGCTTTCGACGCTGCACGGACCGGCCATCACCACAACTTCCGGGCCACCAAAGCTCACGCCTCTGATGTTGACGATGGTGCCCTGCGGATTGAAGTGCCTGCTGGCGAGCTTGTATGCCGAGCCGATGCGGCGGCATTCGAGCACGCCGTCCATCACTTCCAGCATCGCCGGATCGAAATCGTCCAGGGGCCCAACTCCGCCCAGCACGGTGAAGGTTACACCGGTGGAGCGATGGACTGTGAAGCCCATGTCGACCATGCGTTCAATTACGGAATCCACCTGTTCTTCGGTGGCGCCTTCCTGCATTACAACCATCATGGTTTCTTGCCCTCCAACATCCGATTGCGCTGAATGGTACGCATTTCGTCGATGATTCGTTCGAAGACGCGCTTCACGGAGTCTGCCGGCATCGGGCCATGATTGCTGGCGCTGATGTTCAGGTAGACCTCTTCTTCGCGCTTCGGTTCGTACACCGGCATCTTGAATGACTGCTTGATGGAACCGATACGTTCGACAATGATGGTGCGCTCATTGAGTAGTTCCACGATGCGCTTGTCCACACTGTCGATCCCCGCACGACATTGTGCGAGTGCCTCTTGTGGATCTTCAGGGATCACTTTGCCATCCTCCCCCGTTCGCAGCCGTCCTTCAATTCTCGCGTGAACGCTTCGAGCGCGGGCAGCAGCGCGGCGTCGTTGCCGAACTTCTCAACCAGGCGCACGAAGGCACTGCCGACCACTACTCCGTCGGCGAAGCCGGCCACCTGCTCGGCCTGTTCCGCGGTCGAGATGCCGAAGCCGAGGGCCAGCGGCAGGTCCGTGATCTTGCGCATCGATGCCACCAGCGTCGACGCCGTATCGGACAGCGAGTCCCGCTCTCCGGTCACGCCCGTGCGCGATACCAGATAGACGAAGCCGCTCGAATACTCGGCGACTTTTTGAAGGCGCTCTGCCGGGCTGGTCGGAGCGGCCAGGAATACCGTATCCAGGCCCTGCTCGTGCAGCGGTGCGATAAACGGACCGGCCTCTTCCACGCTCAGGTCCGTGAGCAGGCAGCCATCAATGCCCGATGCCTTTGCGTCCGCCGCCAGCTTGTCGAAGCCGTAGCGCATCAGCGGATTCAGATACGAGAACAGCAGCAGCGGAATCTCGCTGGTGCCGCGGATCTCGCGTGCGATATCGAGCACGCGTTTCACTGACGTTCCCGCGTGCAGCGCGCGTTCGGCGCCGCGCTGAATTACAGGCCCGTCGGCCACCGGGTCAGAGAAGGGAACACCCAGTTCGATCAGGTCTGCGCCGCCTCGTTCCAGGGCCGCGACGATGCCCGCGGTGTGTTCGGGAGTGGGGTCGCCTGACGTTACATACGCGATGAGCGCCGGACGGTTCTCATGGCGCAGGCGTTCAAATAATTTAGCGATTCGTGTCCGGGTCATCCAGGTCCTTAAAATTTTCGCGATAGATATCGATGTCTTTGTCGCCGCGTCCGGAGAGATTCACAATGTAGATCTTCCCTTTGTCCTCGGGTGCGCGGCGGATGGCCTCGGCCACTGCGTGCGACGATTCGAGCGCCGGCAGCAGGCCTTCGGTCCGGGCCAGCATGCTGGCCGCAGCGAGCGCGCTCTGGTCGGTGACCGAAGTGTATGTCGCCCGGTTCTGGTCATGTAACTGCGCATGCTCGGGTCCGATCATGGCGTAGTCGAGACCCGCCGAAACCGAGTGCGTGAGCGAAACCTGTCCGTCTTCGTTCTGCAACAAGTAGCTGTAGCAGCCCTGCAGTACGCCGGGCGCGCCGCCTTCGAACCGAGCGGCATGTTCGCCGAGTGCGAAGCTGCGTCCGCCGGCTTCGATGCCGACCAGTCCGACTTCGGTATCCGGAATGAACGCATGGAAGATGCCGATCGCGTTGCTGCCGCCGCCGACGCAGGCAAAGATCGTATCTGGCAGGCGATTCTCCGCCTTCAAAATCTGTTCGCGTGCTTCCACGCCGATGCAGCGATGGAAGTCGCGCACCATCATCGGGTACGGATGTGCACCCAGCGCCGAACCCAATAGATAATGGGTGCCGGAGACGTTGGTGACCCAGTCGCGCATCGCTTCGCTGATGGCATCTTTCAGCGTGCGGCTTCCGATGGTAACGCCGACAACCTTCGCGCCCAGCATGCGCATGCGGAAGACATTGAGGCGCTGCCGCCGCATGTCCTCTTCGCCCATGTAGATGACGCACTCCATGTTGAACAGCGCGCAGACGGTGGCGGTGGCCACGCCGTGCTGGCCTGCGCCGGTCTCTGCGATAACGCGCTTCTTGCCCATGCGCCGCGCAAGCAGTGCCTGGCCCAGGGCGTTGTTAATCTTGTGCGCCCCGGTGTGCAGCAGGTCTTCGCGCTTGATGTAGATCTTTGCGCCGCCGAGAGTTTCGGAGAGGCGTTTGGCGTAGTAGAGCGGCGTGGGGCGTCCGGCGTAGTTCTTTAGCAGGTCGTCCAATTCGGCCTGGAACGACGGGTCTTTGCGCGCTTCGTCGTAGGCGAGCCGCAACTCCTCGATCGGGTTCATCAGGATTTCGGGGACGTAGCGTCCTCCGTACGGACCGAAGTGCCCGCGTGCGTCCGGGCTTGATTCCGTGTGCAAAGTAGTCATACGTTAAGTGCAGCTTGGATGAACTGCGAAACCTTTCGGTGATCCTTTCTTCCGGGCGCGATCTCCAGTCGCGAACAGGAGTCCACGCCATAAGGCTGTGCCTGCGCGATCGCCGCCCCTACATTCGCCGCGTCCAATCCGCCGGCGAGAATAATCTTGTGTTTCGTGCTGTGTGCCCGCCGCCAGTCGAAGGTCTCGCCGCTGCCGCCATAGGCCGCGGTGGGCGCATCGAGCAGGAACGCTTCGAGCGGCCACTCGTCCAGCATACTCAGGTCTAACTCCGGCGTGACGCGGAACGCTTTCCACGTCCGGAGGCCCGCAGGTATTTGCTGCGGCGATTCGTCGCCGTGCAACTGCACCACATCGAGTCCTGCGATCCGTGCCGTCTCTTCGGTCCGGGCGTTCACAAACACGCCGACCTTTATCACGCCTGCCGGCAGCTTGCTGGTAATCTCCGCGGCGGCTTCCGGTGTGATGTAGCGCGGACTCTTCGGATAAAAGTTGAAGCCCAGCGCCGAGGCGCCGCTCTCCACGGAAGCCATGGCGTCTTCCAGATTCGTGATGCCGCAGATCTTTACCATCATGACCTGAGGTTCCTCAAGGCCTGTTCCGGGTTGCCCGATTTCATCAGATGTTCGCCCACCAGAAACGCCTGAAAGCCACTAGCCGCCAGCAGTCTCACATCCTCAGCCGAGTGTATGCCGCTCTCCGCGACCTTCACTGCCGATGCCGGTATCTTCTCAGCAAGTCTAATGGATGTTTCGAGAGTAACTTCGAACGTATGCAAATTCCTGTTATTTACGCCGATGATGGTCGCGCCGGAATCGATGGCCGAACTCAGCTCCGCGTCGTCATGCACTTCCACCAGAGCCGCCAGATTCCATTGTGCAGCGGAGGCAACTAGCCGGTTGAGCGTCGCCTGATCCAGAATCGCCACGATGAGCAGAATCGCATCCGCGCCATGCGCCGCGGCCTGGACAATATGGAACTCTTCGAGCGTAAAGTCCTTGCGCAACACCGGAATGGAAACCGCCGCGCGCGCCGCCTCCAGGTCTGCCAGCGACCCCTGGAAAAACTTCTCGTCGGTCAGGACCGAGAGTGCCGCCGCACCGCCGCGTTCATAGCTACGCGCCGTGGCCGGTGGATCGAAGTGTTCCGCCAGCAACCCTTTGCTGGGGCTGGCCTTCTTGATCTCGGAGATCACCGCCGGTGCGGATGCCAGCAGCGCACCGCGAAAATCACGCCGCCCAGCCATCCGATCCGCCGCCTGCCGCTCCAGTTCTGGCAGTTGCGAACGCACTCCGGCCAACTCAGAGTGCTTCTGGGAGACAATTTTCGCAAGGATGTCAGGAACGTTGGGAGCCATTCGGGAGAACTTTTATCGTATCACGTCACTTGTCCACGAGCTTCAGTTCGATGCTCTTGTTGACCTCTGCCAGCCACTTCTGGAACCGGCCCTCCCGCAGCAATGTGAAGATGTCGTCCTTCACCTGCGCGTAAGGTTGGACGTCCCGCTTGTCCATTTTGAAGATGTAAAACCCGTTGGGGTTGCGGACCGGCTTGGAGACTTCACCTTCCTTCAGTTCAAAGATGGCCGCCAGGATGTGTTCCGGATGCCGCGTGTCGTTGCGGTTGACCGGCCCGAAGACGCCGCCGTTGGCGACTGACTCCTTCTCCTTGGAGTACTCTTTCACCAGCTTGTCGAAGTCCGCACCCGCCTTCGCCTTGCGCACTACCTCTTCGCTTTTTTGCAGTGCCTGTTCTTCTTCGATCGTGGTGGTGAACGGCAGATAGACGACGCGCGTGGTGGCAACGCGGTAGGTATCGATGTTGTCGTCGTAGTATTTCTTCTGCTCCTCCGGCATGATCAGGATGTGGTCCTTGTAGTGCTGCATGGAAGCGTTGGCAAGCAGTTCCAGCCGCAGCATGGCGAGCTTTTCCTTATACGGGCTCTGTTCCGGCAGCTTGTCTTTTTCCGCCATGGCGGCCAGCCGCTTAAGAAAGCCGTAGTACTGCAAGGCCCGCTCCAGGCTGCCCTTGGACGCCTCAACCACCTTCTGATTCATGGTCACGGCGAGCATGTTGATGTCCGTCTGCGTAAGGGGAGCGCCATCGAGCATGGCGACAGGTTTTTCCGCCTCCTGGGCGAAGGCAATGCCGATCAACATCGGCAGCAGAATCATTCGGGTCATAATTCCAACTATACTCAATCAATTGGGGCTCGTATGAAAAAACTTTCCATCCTTCTTTTGTTATCTGTCGCGGTGCTGTGTGCCAGGGGCAAGGTCGATCCAGCCAAGGACTCCCGCCTGAAAGGCGCAGTCCGGAGCGGTGAAACCAACGGCTGGATTCAGGTCCATCTACAAGGCACTCCGGCGCAGATCGGATTCCAGCACGGCTATCTGCTGGCTCCTGAGATCGCCGAAACCCGTAAGATCCTGCAACTGGAGATGACCCGCGATTCCAAGAAGGACTGGGCATTTTTCCGCAAAGCCGCGCACGATGTCTATTGGCCGCATATCGATCGCGAATATCGCGAGGAGTTACAGGGAATCGCCGATGGCGCCAAAGCCCGCGGCGTGGATATCGACGTGACCGATGTGACGGCGCTCAACACCTGGCTCGAAGCCTCGCCCTACTACACCACCTGGTTCGACAAACAGAAAGGGAAGAAGCCCCAGGGCGCCAAAGCTCCTGCCGAGCGCTGCAGCGCATTTGTGGCCACCGGCAGTTACACCCGCGATGGCAAGCCCGTGATCGGCCACAATGCCTGGACCGGCTACATGGACGGCGCACGCTGGAACATCATCTTCCACATTGTGCCGGCCGGCGGCAATGCGATTCTGATGGACGGCTTTCCCGGCCTCATCCACAGCGGCGACGATTTTGGCACCAACTCCGCCGGCATCATGATCACCGAGACGACCATCTCTAACTTCAATGGTTTCGATCCCAAAGGCATCCCCGAATTCGTCCGCGCCCGCAAAGCCATGCAGTATTCGAATTCCATCGACGACTTCGTGCGCATCATGAAAGAGGGCAACAACGGCGGCTATGCCAACACCTGGCTGGTTGCCGACCGCAGGACCAACGAGATCGCCAGCCTCGAACTGGGCCTGAAGAATGTGACGCTGAAACGCAGTAAAGACGGCTACTTCAGCGGTTCGAACTATCCTGAAGATCCGAAGCTGATCAAAGAGGAGACCGAGTTCGATCCGGCCGACATGGGCGTGAGCGCCAATGCGCGCCGCGTGCGATGGAGCCAGGTGCTCGAAGAGAACAAGGGCGCCATCGATGTGGAGGCCGGCAAGCGATTCCTCGGTGATCACTTCGATTCCTTCTCGAAAAAGCAGGACCCGAATGAACGCACCCTTTGCGGACACATCGATCTCTCGCCGCGCGGCATCAAGGATTGGCAGCCGCCATACGGTGCAGCCGGCGCAGCGCAGGCCAAAGTGATGGACTCCGACATGGCCGGGCGTATGGAGATTTGGGCCGCGATGGGCCATCCCTGCGGCATTCACTTTAAGGCCGCGGCTCACCTGGCGGCGAATCCGGACCTCAGCTGGCAGAAAGATTTTCTGAAGGATCTTGATTCACGCCCGTGGACGAAATTCCAGGCCGCGCATTAGTACCCGTTAAGGTGGGGCAGGCGGTTTCGCCTGCCTGCTACCTCGTCTTCCGCACACTGCCGTCCCAGCGCAGCCCAGTCCGCCACAACCGGGGCGCGCCGATGTTCGGCGTCGGTGTCAGAGCCGTCAGATACTGCCGGTTCAACAGATTTTCAAACGAAGCCGAAGCCGAAAGCGAAGCTTTCAGCTTGTGCCGCACCACGAACTGCACCGTCGGATATCCGGGAAGTAAGAACGCATTCTTGTCATCATCGAACTGCGAGCTCACGCTGCGCACGCCGCCCGAAATCAACGTCCCGCCATGCAGCCAGATGATCTGCCCCGAGCCCTGATGGCGCGGAGTCTGCGCGATCCGTTCGCCCGTCGCCACGCGGCTGTCCGCATACAGATACCCCAACTCCCCGCGGAAGCTGCGCCACGCGCGGTTCGCATTAAACTCAACGCCGCGAGCTAGCGCCGACGCCGCATTCTGCCGTTGCTTGGTGATCAACGCCGGCGTGCTGGAAAGCGTCACGTTGGTGATCAGGTCCGCCAGTGAACTGCGATAGAAGGTCAGCCCCATGCGCGACTTCTCGCCGACAAAATCGAAGCCGGTCTCGGCTCCGAACACCTTCTCCGGCAGCAGCAGCGCGTTGGCCTGCGTCACCGTGTTGCCGGTCTTGAATTCACGATAGAGTTCGTTCAGCGTAGGTGTGCGTAAGCTGCGATAGACCGAGCCGCGCGCCCGCAGACGTTTGCGCCCATACGAGAACCCCGCACTCGGGCTGAAGAAGTTCGAAGAGTGCTCCCGTGCGCCGGCGAACAACTGCAGATCGCCCACCCGGAAATCGGTCTGAATAAATCCGCCGCCCTGGTTCAGCACACCGCCGCCAAAGCGCCTGCCGGTGGGGAACAGCGAATCGGTGCTGTAGCCTTCCACTCGGGTGTAGTCAGCACCCAGCAGCAGATTCCACCGCTTGGTATGTTTCGCCCACATGCCGGCGACGCCTGTTGACTCCGAGGGAACCGCCTGATTGTAGCTGAGCGTCTCGGTCTTGCGATTCGCCGCCACGCTCGAAAAGCTGGCGTGGAAGCCTTCCTGTACATGGTACGAGAGCAGCGTGAAATCGTCGCGGAAATAATGTGCCGCGATGGAGCCCAGGCCAGTGGAGTTTGCCGTCAGCGAGGTGCCGTTCTGCCGCTCTTCGGCAAGCAGGTCGAACTTCAGGAAGATCTTCTCTTTGTCGCCGATCCAATCGAGCCTCAGGTCGGTGGCGACGAACTTCACGCCCGCTCGCGTATCCACCGGACCGCGGCGATCGTCAGCGATGATGTAGTAACCATCGGTCTCGGCCGATCGCAGCTGCGTCGAAAAGGCCCACTTCTTTAGTAGCTGCGAGATCCCCGCCGAAATCGCATGCGAGTTGTTGTTGCCGCCTTCATAAGCCGCGTTCACGTGCAGCGGCGAGGCCGGCCGTGAAAAGAGTGCGATCGCTCCGCTCATGGCGCGGTCGCCAAAGACGCTGGTCGATGCGCCGCGCGAAACTTCCACACGCTCCAACTCTTCAGGTGCAAAGCGCGTCCAGTACACCCAGCCGCCAAATGGATCGTTGATCGGAATGCCGTCCCATAGCACCAGTGTGCGGCTGGCTCCGCTCGACCCGAGTCCGCGCAGCGAAACTCCCTGTGTGGTCGGATTCGCCACCAGGCTCGATGAGCGCCGGAACAGCGTGAACCCGGGCACCATGCGCAGCCGGTCGTCCATGTTGACGCCCGGTGTCTGCTCGATCGCAACTTTGTCGATTACTGCAATCGACGCCGGCGTCTCCAGGGTGACCTTCTCATCCACTGTAATGCTACTGCGGACCGGTTCGATCTTATCCTTCGAAGGGTCCGGCGTCTGTGCGTTGAGCGTGAAGGTCAAACAGGCGAGCGCGATTCCAGCCTGCTTCCAACATGCGGCCGGGCGAAGAAGTGAATACCAAAGCGAACGACTTGTCATCATCCGGAACAACTGGAGGCCTCCCTGGAAGTGGCGCGGCGAGCGCCAGGTACTTGAGAATAGTATACACGTCGCCCTGTTCCGGAATCGATGCGTCGAACGCTTGCGTACGCATCCGGACGCGCGCTCCGCGGCCGGAAAGATGGAGCGCCAGATACGCGCAGCACTCGATGGCGTGCTCGAGATCGGGGCCGTCTTCGGTGTCGAGGTCGAGCACGATCTCTACCTGATGCTCCTGTTCGCGGGCAAACTCACGAACCTGCAACTCGCCGGTATGCGCGGTCGCTTTCCAATCGACATGGCGCGAACTCTCCAGCGCTTCGTACGGCCGTATGCGGTAAAAATCGCTGCCTCTACCGCGAAAATGCGACGCGATTTCGCCGGTCAATTCCTGCAGCAGGTTTTCAAAGCCGGGCTGCGGATCGATCGCCGGATACACCAGCACGGGGCCGCGCAGCGTCACGTTCTCGCGGCGTTCCGCGAAGCCGAAGGGGAATCGCGACGAAAAAGAAAACGACTTATCCTCATAAAGGCCGCGCTTTTCGAACATCACTTCGACAGGTTCCTCCGCCACTGAGTTGCCGGGAAGCAATGGGAAATAGAGTTCCCCCTGGAAGCCGCTCCGCGCCTTGCCCGAAAGATGAATGGAAAACGACGGCACCGAGCGCTTCAGGTTCCGCACCATGATGCGCGCCAGTGTTTTTTGCCGTGCGGCGATATGCTCCGGGAGCAGGAATTCCAACTCCAGGCCGCTGAGCAGCAGGCGGTTGACGAAGCCCGAAATCAGCAACACGGCGAGCAGTGCGGCCAGCACCAGGAACAGCAGATTGTTGGCGGAAATGAACGCCGCCACGCCCACCATGATGATCACGCCTGTGAATGCCAGGCCGGCTTTGGTGATCCGTTGCTCCAGTCCGCCTTCGGCCCACGAGCGCAGCTTTTTCCAGGTGCGTTTCATCTACGGTTTGAGAATGGCACAATAGGTAGCTTATGTCGAGTCCAACAGTGCAACTCCGTCGCAGCCTCGGATTGCGGGATCTGGTGTTCACCGGAATCATCATGGTGCAGCCTACCGCGCCCATGCCCCTGTTCGGCGTGGTCAGCGACCAGGCTAAGGGGCACGTGGTCACCGCCATCCTCATCGCGATGTTTGCCATGCTGTTCACCGCTATCAGCTACGGCCGCATGGCGCGCGCCTATCCGGGTGCGGGCAGCGCGTATACCTACGTGGGCCAGGAGATCCATCCGGCGCTCGGCTATCTCACCGGATGGAGCATGCTGATGGACTACGTGCTCAATCCCCTGATCTGCACCATCTGGTGTGGCAAGGCGGCTATGAATGTGTTCCCCTGGATCCCGTATCCACTGTGGGCCGTCTTCTTCGCTGGAACCTTCACCTGGCTGAACCTGCGCAAGATTCACACAACGGCCCGCACTAACCTTGTGCTCACCGGAGTGATGAGCGTTGTGATCGTGTGGATGCTCGTCGCCACGGCCCGCTTCCTGATGAACATGCCGCATCTGGACGTCGCATATTTTCTGCGGCCGTTCTATGACCCCAAAACATTTTCGATCTCTGCTGTCTCCACCGGCACGTCGCTCGCTGTCCTCACCTACATCGGTTTCGATGGCATCTCCACGCTCTCTGAAGAGGTGAAGAATCCACGCCGCAACATCCTGATGGGCACAGTGCTGGTCTGCCTGATCATTGGCATCCTTTCGGCCATCGAAGTCTATGCCGCACAACTGGTCTGGCCGCATGGCGAGACGTTCCCCGATGTCGATACCGCCTACGTCCACGTGGCCGGAAGGGCCGGCGGCATGGTGCTGTTCCAGGTGATCAACCTGACGCTGATCGTCGCCTCCATAGGTTCCGGCGCCGGGGGCCAGTTGGCCGGGGCGCGCCTGCTCTACGGCATGGGCCGCGACGGCGCGCTGCCCAAGAAGTTCTTCGGCTACATCGACCCCAAGACCAACATCCCGCGCAACAGCGTGCTCGCCATCGGCGCACTGGTCCTCACCGGCGCATTCCTTATGACCTACGAAACCGGAGCTGAACTGCTCAACTTCGGCGCCTTTGTCGGCTTCATGGGCGTGAACATTGCGGCCTTCCTCCGCTACTGGGTGCGCGCTGAGCGTCGCGGTATCGGTAATCTTGTCCCGCCGCTGTTGGGGTTCGCCATCTGTTTCTACATGTGGATCTGCCTCCGCACGCCGTCGCAGATCGCCGGCAGCCTGTGGCTGGTGCTTGGCTTTGCCTACGGCGCCTACAAGACCAACTGGTTCCGTGAGAACCTGGTGAAGTTCGATGTCCCGGAGGAATAAAAAGCAGTAAAATGGGTCTGATGCGATTCCTACTTCCCCTACTGCTCCTGATGCCGGCCGGCTACAGCGCCGAATGGAAACAGCTTTTCAATGGAAAGGACCTCACCGGCTGGAAGATGACCGGCCCAGGAAAGTTCGTCCTGGAAGACGGCATGCTCAAGACCGAGGGCGGCATGGGGCTGCTGGTGAACACCACGCAGCCGATCGGCAACAGCACCATCCGCGTCGTCTTCAAGACGGCCAGCGAACATGCCAACTCCGGAGTCTACATCCGCATGCCTGAGATCGCCAACGACCCCTGGTACGGAGTCCACAACGGCTACGAAGTCCAGATCGATGCAGGCGGAGACGAGTGGCACTGCACAGGCGCACTTTACTCCCTGGCCAAGGTCTCAAAGCGGACTCAGAAGCCGATGGGCGAGTGGAACACCATGGAGATTTCGTTGCAAGGACAGAAGACCACAGTGGTCCTGAATGGCGAGGTGGTGAACGAATTCGTGGGGAATCAACCGGTACCGGAACGGAAAATGTGGTTCGAGCCCGTTCGTGGTCCGCGGCCCGATTCAGGCTACATTGGGCTGCAGAACCACGATGGAAAGAGTACGGTCTACTTCAAAGAAGTGAGCGTGCGCAAGAACTAACCGTTCAGGTGCAGGCCCTTGTGGATGGCATAGAGTGCCAGTTCCAGGCGATCGGAAACACCCAGCTTGTCAAAGATGTTGTGCAGGTGGTTCTTCACCGTCTGCTCACTGATAAACATCTTCTCGGCCATTTCCTTGTTCTTATAGCCCTGAGCCACCAGCGTCACGATTTCGCGTTCCCGCGTCGAAAGCGGGGAGCGCTCGCGCTGCTTGCCCGACGCTGTGGTGCTCGATGGCGCCGAGCCCTCACTGCCGGGAGCCGCAAACTGACGCATTACTGCCGCCGTTGTATGGGAATCCAGCCAGATCTCGCCGGCGTGCACCTTTCGGATGCTCTTCACAATCAGATCCGGAGCCGTCTGTTTTAAGACGATACCGGAGCAGCCGAGCTTCATCGCCTGCACGAATTCGTTCTTATTTTCAGATGCCGTCAGTACAATGATCTTGGTCCGCCGGTTCGTCTGTTGCAGCGTCTGCAGCGCCGAAAGGCCATCCAGATTGGGCATGCGCAGATCGAGCAGCAGCACGTCGGGATCAAGATGGGTCACCAGTTCAATGACTTCCCGGCCGTCTCCAGCTTCGCCGATCACCTCGAAATCCGTTTCCAGCGTAAGCAGCCGCCGGATGCCATCCCTTACAATCGGATGATCGTCCGCGATAATGATCCGGATATTCGGCTTTTTTGAGGCGGTAACTGTAGACTGATCCTCGCTGACCAAGCTCTGGATCGCTTCGCTATCGATACTCGCAATAAAGTTGTTCATGTCGGCATCCTCCAACACCTGAATCAATCATAATGGCAGTCCTAGTACCCGGTCAATTATTGTCATGCTTACCTTACTAGTTGTAATTCCCCTACTACTTTGTGCGGAGTACCTTACGAACTTAGCACGCACAAAACCCATCGTGCGATCAATTCGGGGAAATTGCTTAGCTTGATATCGGAGATTGTGCTTAGGCCATCTAGGGCCCCAGGGTTACTCGGCGAGGAGTAAAGCGATATCGTCCATAGCCTTACGGACTACTGAGGTCGCATCATTAAAATTGTTGACGACGAGCGAAAATGCTACCAGGCCGTGGCTTTTTGACTGCACGTACCCGCCAAGCCCGCTGACATGCGAAAGTGAGCCGGTTTTGGCGTGAACCCGCTTCCCATCTTCTTTGTTGTCCTTGAACCTGCCCATCAGGGTACCATCCTCGCCCCCGATCGGTAACAGCCGGATCCAGGCGTCGCGGTTCGCTGAGGAGTACATATAGCGCAGCAGGCGGCATACGGTATCGGGCGTCACCAGCGTCAGGCGCGAGAGGCCGCTGCCATCCACGAAATGATACTGGTCCTCTTCCACACCCGCTTCCCGCAGAAAGACCTTCATCTCCTTCTGGCCCGCTTCGGAGGTCGCTTCGCCCTGCCGCACCCGCCCTACCTCACGCAGCATGATCTCGGCGTGCAAATTCTGGCTGACCTTATCCACCACCTGCAGCAGTTCGGTTAGCGGCGGGGAGATTCTCTGGGCAATCACATCACCGGTCTCCGGACTTCTTGCTTCGCCCAAACGGCGGTGCCGCGCCCGAGCGACTCCCTGGACGGTGATGCCCATCTTCTCCAATTCCGACTTGAGAGCCCGCGCCGAGTACAGCGCCGGATCGTCAATCGCCAGAATCTGTGACCACCCGCGAGGAGGCACCACGCCATACAGCCGCAATTCGCGAGAGCCCGCATCGCGTTCGTAGTGCACGCGGCCCTCGGTCCCTTTTCTGGTTTGATTTTGAATCGTGTAGTATTCGAGCGTTGGATTCAATATTACGGCCGGCGGATCGGCCTGCGTCAGCGTAATCCGGAATGCGTTGTCGTTTATGGTCAGCGCACTGACCGGCGCGCCGTACTCGAACAGCGCGTCATCCTGCGACCAGCCATCGGGATAAGGATCGTACGGCCAGGCCGTATCGTCGCCAATAATGTCGCCGGCGACGCTTTTCACTCCGGAGTTTGCAATCTGAAGCGCCAGTTCGCGGATTCCGGCCAACGCGTCGCCCTGCGGTTCGTCCTTCTCATACGGATACTTCCGCGCCCCCATCGATGGATCGCCGCTGCCCGCGAGTACGATATCAGCGCCCTCTTTGCGGACCTTCGTCACAAAGCGGTAATCCGGCCCGAGTCTCGTCAGCGCCATCGATGTCGCAAACAGCTTGGTGTTCGATGCCGGAACGAAGAACTGCCCAGCGTTCACTTCTGCCAGCGTCTCGCCGGTGCTGAGCGCCACCGCCTTCAGCCCCCAGAACGCCTTTGACTTCGCCATCGCCTGGCGGATGCGCGTATCGAGCGGCTCCCCGGCACACACCGGCAGGCCGCAAATCAGCAGTAGCAGAGCGATTCGTCTAGCAACCTTCATATAAGAATGCAGGATACCTGTTTACGGGCGCCCCTGTCACTTTGCGAGCCACACAGTACATCTGCTCGCCGCGCAGCGTCATCGGATAGTTGCCGCGTTCGAGGACGTCTTTATAATACAGATCCGCCTCGTAGCCTTCGATCTTTTCCGTGAACAGATACTCAATGCGGAATCCGGCCGAGATGATGCAGAACTCCAGTTCCTCGGGTGTGTACTCGCGCACATGCGGGATTTCGGTGTCGCGGTACTCACTCTGCGGATTCGGATACATCGAGAACAGCTGCGGATTCTCGCGTCCGTGCAGCACGCGCGCAACCGCGGTCCAACTCATGATGTTCGGCGTGGTCAGGATCAGGCAGCCGTTGTCGTCCAGAATGCGATGGCACTCCACCAGCATGTGCATCGGATCCATGATCATATGCTCGTAGATCTCGCACGCCAGTACCGTGTCGAAGCTGTTGTCCTCGTAAGGGAAGCGGTCCTTTTCGGCGTTGAACAGGTCGACGAAGCAGCGGAAGATCTCCTTGCCCCCGGCCTTCACGATCTTCGTATCGATCCGTCCCAGCGGTCCGAAGTAGGCGCCGCGCACATCGTAGCCGAGCACGCAGCCCAGCGCGGGAGTCATGTGCATGTACGCGCCCAGTTCCAGGATCTTCTTCGTCCGTCCAGGCTCCGGCACCATGCCCAGCGTGCGGGTGATCCGCGCCATGTGCGTTTCCAGATAACCGCGCGCGCCCTCGTCCGCCCAGTCCAGGCTACGCAGGAAACTGCTGACTTCGTTCTCCAGTCGCCGGGGTGGAAATTTTACCGCTGGTTGAGGACGGTGTTCGATGTGCGAGAGGTGTTTATCCAGGTACCAAAGCACGCGACGCAGGAAATGGATGAATGACATGAATTGAAGACCATCATACGACACAACCCGTGTGACAGTCTGGTTTCGAGCTGGTTACAGCAGTAGCTTTGCCGCTGTGAAGCCGAGTCCGGTGCCGATTGCCGCGCCTGCCAGCACGTCAGTCAGGAAATGCATACCGAGCAGGATTCTGGACGCCGCAATGCTGATCGCGCAGAAGAACACGCCCGCCGCAAGCGTAGGATAGGTCAGAATCAGTGGGATCGCCACCGCGAATGCTGTCACTGTATGGCCGGACGGAAATGAGAACCGGTCAGGAGGCAACAGCGTCGACCAGCAGTGCGGCTCAATCGCGCATGGCCGCTGCCGGTTTCCCAGTCGTTTTAACACCAGGAATACGCCGATCCCCGCGAAGGCGGCGAGCGTCGACGCGCCCACCGCTGCAAAACGGGAGTCCCCTCCGAACAACAGGATCGCCAGACCCATCCCGTACCACAACCACCCGTCACCTCCACGGGTGGCGCAGATCATCCATAATCGCAGCCAGCGCGGCGCTTTCCACCAGTGGACGCGCCGCATCACCGAGTGGTCCACCGAAGTCAGATAGCCAACAACACTGGGGGAAATTGTCATTTGCGTCTCCATCACCACTTTTACACGCGTGGCGTTACAAACCCGTGAAACCTTTGACAATAGCTCGTTAATTTACCTTGCAACGTGTTTTGGTAGCGCTCATAATGGCCACATATGAGTAAAACATTCGTTGTCCGCTTTGTTTTGGGCGCGATTTGTGCGTGTGGCACCTGGATCGCCTTCACGCAGCCTCCGGCCCAACCCCTCACCGTTGAGAAGATCTCTGACGACCTGCACGTGATCGTTGGCAGCGGCGGCAATGTTGCGGTACTGAGCACCTCTAACGGCATGATCGTGGTAGACGACAAGTTCGAACGCAATGTTCCGGAGATCCTCGCCAAGATCAAAACGATCAGCGACAAGCCGGTCAAGTACGTGCTCAATACCCACCATCATGGCGATCACACCGGCGGCAACGCCAAGCTCATGGAGTCGCCGGTGGAGATCATCGCCCACAAGAACGCCCGCGCCAACATGGTGAAGTCTTCGCAACCCGGCCAGCCGCGCATCACCTTCAGCGACGAGACCGCGGTTTATCTGGGAGGCAAGGAAGTGCAGGCGCGTTACGTCGGCCGTGGTCACACCAATGGCGACGCCATCGTGTATTTCCCCGCGCTGAAGGTGGTCCACACTGGCGATCTGTTTGTGCCCGGTGGCCCGTTTGTCGATTACGCCAACGGTGGCTCCGCGGTTGCGTGGACCAACACGATCGATGAGATCCTCAAGCTCGATTTCGTGACCCTCATCCCGGGCCACGGCAACCTCTCCAAGCGCGAAGACCTGGTGAAGTTCCGCAACTCATTCGCAACCATGCGCAGCCGCGTCAGCGATCTGAAGCACCAGGGCAAGTCGAAGGAAGAGACTGCAAAACTGCTGAAGCTCGACGATCTCGGCTGGCAGGCCGCAGGCCTCTTCGGCCGCTCCATCCCAGGCATCTACGACGAAGTAAACTAAGCGGTATTGACGGAAACTCTGCAAAGCCGCGCACTCCCCTGTCCTTTTTGCAACTGGAGTAAGATCAAAGGGAAACATGCTTTCAGACACATCGCACGACGCTCAACGCGTCTACGAAAAGGCCATCGCGCGCTTGACGCCCGGCGAGCGCGTCGCGATGGCAATGGAGATAATCCTAGTCACGGACGATATGCTGCGCGCCAAGTATGGCAATGATAACTCTTTCTGAAGTCTTTCAGATCGTCCGCCGAGCCTCGTCATACCAACGACATCGACTTTGTCACCAATCTCCGAACTCCTGAGGTCATGGAAAACAAGTGAGCCAGAGGAGAGGCGAAACCGCCCAATGCCACATAGTTTTTCAAAAAACCAAAGCTGCGCGGTCGAAATCGTAGCGCGGACATTCATGTCTGCCCCGTCGAGATTCGTCTCGACGTGTGTTTTCAACGCCGCGCCAAACCTCGACAAGAATGTCGAGGCGGCACGCAAGAATGCTTGCGCTACTAAGTGTATTTGCAATGGTGGGACAGGCGGTTTCGCCTGTCCTTTGGCTCAGTCCATTTTCCACGAACTTCTGAAATCGCCGGGCGACCTAAGGAGTTCGGAATCTCGACGCAGCAAGTCTCCACTCCTTCCTGCTCGCTCTCGGACCAGGTTTCTACTTCGACGAAGACTCGGCTCGCCAGTCTCTACAAATTGAGCGGCCATTCAACGTGATCCATCAAACCCTTGGCTATCAATTCGATTATTTCCCATTCGCCGGCAACCACGGTGCAGCTGAACTTAATTGGAGACAATCAGTGCCGTTGCCACGGCTCGATACCGAGTTGGTGCCCGTCATCTCCGCCGAGGATACGATTCTCGCAAAGTTGCGCTGGTACCGGGCAGGTGGCGAGGTCTCTGACCGCCAGTGGCGCGATATCGCAGGAATTGTCGCGGCGTCTGACGGCCATCTCGATCATGCCTATCTAGAGCGCTGGGCTCGCCAATTGGGGCTCCTGGATCTTTATGAGCGACTGCTTCGATAAGCAGATCCTATCCATACGGCATTAACGGAAACTCTCCAACGCCCCCTCCAGATGCCCCGTCGCATTAAACCCATCCAAAGAAATCCGCCGGCCGCTAAACAAAAACTCCGTCACCGAACAATTCCGAACCCGCCAGTTAATTTCGATCGCCTGTTCCGGAGGCGCCTTCACCACGCTCTGCACCGAAACCCCAATCGGACCGCCAGAAGTAAACACCGCAATGTTCGAACCAGCCTCGGCCGCCTCGATCACTGCCTGAATCCCCGCGGCCACGCGCGAGTGAAACGCACCAAACGCATCCGTCCTCATCCAAGCCGACATTGCCCGCTCAATCACCTGCTGAAACAGCCGGTTCCGCTCGCCCTCAGGCAAGCGCTGCACCTCCGCCAACTCCTCCTCCGGAATGTGCACCGTGTACTCATTGAACGCCGCCGATGCCTGCATGGCAGGGAACTCGAGGCCGGCTTCCGTGTAGCACTCCGCTACGATCTCCGCCGTCCGCCGCTGCCGCTCCAAAGTCCCGCTCCAGGCCTGCGTCCACATCCGGCCACGCCGCACCCAATATTCGCCCAGCGCCCGAGCCTGCCGCTCCCCCAACTCCGTCAGACGGTCCGAGTTCTTCTCAAACGGTCGCGCCTGCCCATGCCGCACCAGTGCCAGGACGCTCATTGCACCCGCGCCTGCAACTTCCGCATGCCGCGCAGCCACCGGTCATAGTCGCCTGACTTCCGCCGGAAATATTCCAGCACCTCAGCGTGTGGCAGAATCAGGAACTCCTCGCGATCGAGCCCTTGGATCACAGCCTCGGCAACGTCCTCCACCGGCACCGACCCGTCCTTCAGAAACGATTCCTTCTCGCCGTCCTCGCCCAACAGCATCCGCGTCCGCACACCCTGCGGACAGAGGCAACTCACCTTAATTCCCTGGTCACCGTGCGTAATCGCCACCCACTCCGCAAACGCCACCGCCGCATGTTTCGTCACCGCATAGGACGCCGATCCGATCTGGCTCAGCAGTCCCGCCGCCGAAGCCGTCGTCAGCAGATAGCCCTCACCTCGCGCCAGCATTTCCGGCAGCACCGCACGCGCCGCGTACACATGCGCCATCACGTTGACGCCCAGCATGCGCGCCCAATCCGCGTTCGAAGTCTCCACGCCGCCCTCGATGAAGATGCCCGCGTTCGAGCAGAACAGATCGATCGGGCCATTCACCATCGTGGCCATCATCACCAGTTGCTGCACATCCGCCTCGACCGATACATCCGCCGCCACCGGCAGTCCTCCCACCAGCGCCGCGATCTCAGCCGCGCGCTCCATCTCCACATCGGCCACCACGATCGCTCGTGCACCCTCTTCGTGAAACCTGCGGCACAATTCGCGCCCGATTCCATTTGCGCCGCCCGTCACTACGACGTGCTTATCCCTCAGCTTCATGCGTGCTTTCGCAACTCCAGTTTCGCAATCGATTCCATATGCACCTCATCCGGACCATCCGCCAGCCGCAACGTCCGCGTGTTCGCCCATGCCCACGCCAGAAACGTGTCCTGGCAGACGCCCTGCGCTCCGTGAGCCTGCACCGCGCGGTCAATCACGCGCAGCCCCATCACCGGCGCAACCACTTTGATCATCGCGATCTCCGCCCGCGCCGCCTTGTTGCCCACCGTGTCCATCATGTACGCTGCCTTCAACGTCAGCAGTCGCGCCTGCTCGATCTCCATCCGCGACTGCGCGATATCGGCCCGGATCGTGCCCTGCTCGGAGATCCTCTTGCCGAATGCTACCCGCGCCTGCGTCCGCTTGCACATCAACTCCAGCGCCCGCTCCGCCTGCCCGATGATGCGCATGCAGTGATGGATGCGCCCCGGCCCCAGCCGTCCCTGCGCGATCTCAAATCCTCGGCCCTCCCCCAGTAACAGATACGAAGCCGGCACCCGCACGTTCTCAAACGTCATCTCCGCATGGCCGTGCGGCGCGTGATCGTAACCATAAACCGTGAGCATGCGGTCAAACCGGACACCAGGCAGATCCAGCGGTACCAGGATCATCGACTGCTGCTTGTGCTTCACTTCGTTGGGATTGGTCTTGCCCATGAATATAGAAACTTTGCACCGCGGATCGCCCGCGCCCGTGCTCCACCACTTGCGCCCGTTGATCACATACTCGTCGCCATCGCGCACGATGCTGGCCTGGATATTGGTCGCATCCGATGACGCCACGTCCGGCTCGGTCATCGAAAAGCACGACCGGATCTCGCCCGCCAGCAGCGGCTTCAGCCATTTCGCTTTGTGTTCTTCGCTCCCGTAGCGGACAAGCACTTCCATGTTCCCCGTGTCGGGCGCCGAGCAGTTGAACACCTCCGGCGCCATCGCCGATCGCCCCATGATCTCGCACAAAGGCGCATACTCCAGGTTTGTCAGCCCGGCACCCAACTCGCACTCCGGCAGAAACAGATTCCACAATCCCGCCGCGCGCGCTTTGGGCTTCAGGTCTTCCAGGATCTGCACCGGCAGCCACCGGTCCCCTTCGTCGATCTGTTTGAAGTACAGCTCCTCGTTGGGATAGATGTACTCATCCATAAACGCCGTGAGCCGCTTCTGTAGTTCCTGCACTTTGGTGGAATATTCGAAGTTCATAAAACCGTAAGCTTATCACTTACCGGCGCCGCGCAAATCGGGGACTGCCTACGTGTTTCCGGCGTAGTTGACCGGAATCACGCTGGCTGTCCCCGGTTTGCCCAACACTAGGTTCCGCCTGCCTTGCACCCACCAGGCAGATAGAAAAAAGTGCCACTCCGGCGTGCCTGAAATTGACCCGGTCTAGCACACGCTCATGATCCACGGCCCGGCACAAAGAAAGGAGTAGAGTAAAAGCGTAGGCACAAAGTTAAGGAGCGCACCATGCCGCTGAACTCCACCCAGATCGCCGCGCGCTACAGCCAGCTCTACACTGGAGCCATCGCCGATATCCTCGATAAGGAGGGGCATCGCAATCAGGTTCTCCCCTACTACGTCACGCCGTTCACCTTCGCAGACAAGGTCGCCGGCCCCGCATTCACAGGGCAAGGCTACCCCTGCACCGATCCCACGCATAACGACACCGAAATGCGGCTGACCATGTTGGACAGCATTTCCCCCGGCACCGTTTCCGTCTGGGCCACTGGCGGCAGCTTCGAATGCGCGCACTGGGGAGAGATGATGTCAAACGCAGCCCTCCAGCGCGGCTGCATGGGCGCTGTGATTGACGGCGGCGTTCGCGACGTTGATTTCGTGAATGAGATGAACTACCCGGTCTTCGCCCGCTTCAAGTGCGCAGCCAGTTCCGTCGGCCGTTGGGACATCCGCGAATTCCAGGTCCCCATCCAGATCGGCGCGGTCACGATCCGCCCTGGCGACTTCGTAATGGGCGATTCCGACGGCGTGGTGATCGTCCCCGCGGAAATGATTCTCGACGTGCTAACAGCCGCCGAGGACGTTCACCGGCGCGAGGGCCGCATGCGCGATGAACTGCGGCGTGGCGTATCCGTCAAAGCTGCCTACGAGAAGTACGGTTCCCTCTAACCCATCCACATTTGTAGCGCGGACATCTCTGTTTGCCGCGGCGACTCATCTCGACGTGCCTTGCAAACGAGGCATTTTGCGATACCATCTCTTAATCATGGATAACCGCAGAACATTCCTGGCCGCCGCCGGTGCGGTGCTCGCAGCCTGCGCCAAAAAGAAAGACGCCGAACCCGACGCCGAGCCCAGCCGCCTCGGCAAGCCGCTCAAAGCCTACGGCGAACGGGCCTCCTTCGAGAAGGCCGCCCGCCTCACGCCCACTACCAAGCAGATGGAGAACGGCTCCACCCGCACTCCGCTCGCCGAGCAACACGGCATCATCACGCCGTCATCGCTGCACTTTGAGCGGCATCACTCCGGCGTCCCTGAAATCGACCCCGCCAGGCACACACTGACGATCCACGGCATGGTCGACCGTCCGCTCGTCTTCACCATGGACGACCTCAAGCGCCTCCCCTCGGTCTCGCGCATCCACTTCATCGAATGCTCCGGCAACAGCGGCGGCGAATGGGGAAAGAAGAACGCCGCCGACGTTCAGCGCGGTTTCGGACTCGCCAGTTGCAGCGAATGGACCGGCGTCCCACTCTCTCTCCTGCTCGCCGAGGCCGGTGTACAAAAGGGGGCCAAGTGGCTCCACGCCGAAGGCGCCGACGCCTGCAAGATGACGCGCAGCATCCCGATAGAAAAGGCCCTCAAAGACATCCTCCTCGCCTACGGCCAAAACGGCGAAGCGCTGCGCCCCGAACAAGGCTACCCGCTGCGCCTCATGGTCCCCGGCTGGGAAGGCAACGTCAATGTGAAGTGGGTTCATCGCATCAAGCTCAGCGATCAGCCCCAGTACGCGCGTGACGAAACCTCGCATTACACGGACCTCATGGCCGACGGCACGGCCCGCATCTTCACCTTCGACATGGATGCCAAGTCCGTCATCACCTCGCCCTCCGGAGGCCAGAAGATCGGCTCCAAAGGCTTCTACGAAATCCGTGGACTCGCCTGGTCCGGCCGCGGCCGCATCGAAAAAGTCGAAGTCACCCTCGATGGCGGCAAATCATGGAAGCCCGCCCAACTCGACGAAGTCCGCCACAAACAGGCCTTCACCCGCTTCCGCCTGCCCTGGACCTGGGATGGCACGGAAACCACGGTGGCCTCACGCGCGACCGACGATACCGGCTATGTCCAACCGCTGGTCCCTGACCTGGTCACCGTGCGAGGCAAGAACTCGCAGTATCACAACAACGGAATCAAATTCTGGCAAGTAACTGCCGACGGGAGCGTGAAAAATGTGGAAGCTTAGTTTTGTTTTGGCGCTATCGTTGAATCTCTTCGCGCAAAAATACGCCACCGGCCGCCCTGCCACTCCTGACGAAATCAAGGCCGCCGACATCGGCGTCTTAATCGACGGCACCGGCTTGCCTCCCGGCAAAGGTACCGCCGCCGAAGGCAAAGAGATCTTCTCCCGCCGCTGCGCCAAGTGCCACGGCGCCAAGGCCGAAGGCGGCGACGAAGCACCGCTTGTGGGCGGCAAAGGCTCGCTCACCTCCGCCAAGCCCGTCAAGACCATTGGCAGCTTCTGGCCCTACGCCACCACGCTTTACGATTACATCAACCGCGCCATGCCCTTCAATCAGCCCGGCATCCTCACGCCCGATCAGGTCTACGCCGTCAGCGCCTATCTGCTTAATCTGAACGGCATCGTGAAGGAAGACGAGGTCATGGACTCCAAATCCCTGCCGAAAGTGAAAATGCCAAATCGCGATGGCTTTGTGAAAGACCCGCGGCCTGACACCAAGAGAGGCGCAAGGTAGTAGTAGCGTAGACACAAAAGCGGCACATCGTTCGTACGCGCACCATCGGTGTTACGGCTTGCTCTCCTCCCCTGCCGGCCACTTCTTGCGGACTGCTTCCAGGGCACTGAGATCCTGCTTCATGCCGGTCGCAGTCATGGTGATGTTGCGGTCTTGCGTCCAGTGATCGCGATACCACGTGCATGCTTCAAAGGTGTCGTTACGTTCCTTACGCCATTTCTGCGAACGCTCGCGGTATTCGCGCAACGTCGCTGCTGCCGATTTCTCATTCGCCAGGTTGCGCAGTTGGAACGGGTCCACCCGGTTGTGGAAGAGCAGTTCGCTGCCGTCGCGGCGATAGATCGCGTAGGTGTATTCGTTGTCGCGCAGTGCTCGCCATTCGGTGCCATCCTGCCATGCGGCCGTCGTGCCCATACCCTGCATGTGGGCCGCCTCAGGCGCCGCCCCGCCTTGTCCCAGCGCATGCCGGCTCAGATCGGTGCCTTCCACCTGGCGCGGGATGGGCAGGCCCAGCATCGATAGCAGGGTCGGCATGATGTCGGTGGTGCCCAACAAGGCATCGCTCACCTGCTTGGGCCGGATGCGCGCCGGCCATCGCATGAGAAACGGAATCCGGGCCGCCTCTTCGTAGAAGATGTACTTGGCGCGTCTCCCGTGAGCGCCAAACATCTCGCCATGGTCGGAGGTGAAGACAAGGATGGTGTTCTTGGCCAGTCCCTGCTCTTCCAGTGCTTTCATGATCCGGCCTACGTTGTCGTCGATATTCGCCGTCTGGGCGTAATAGGCCTTTTGGAAAGCGTCGACCTGTTTGGGATAGGCGGGATTCGGCTTGGCCCAGTTGTCCGCATAGGGGTCGGGCGTCTCAGAATAGTTCGGTCGCTTAGGGAGCTTCACATCTCGATAAAGCTCCGCATAATCGGCGGGGACGTTCTGCGCGTCCCACGGGTCGTGCGGCGGGCCCCACGAAAGAAACAGTGCGAACGGTTCGGGCTTGTCTTTGTTCTCCTTCATGAATTGGATGGCGAGGTCCGTTTGCCCGTCTGGTTCATACTGTTTGAACACCTGCCGCCTGGCATCGTCGAGAAAGTACGGCGAGTTGTAATAAGTGTGATTGAAATTGTAGGCGGCCCAGTAGTTGTCGAAGCCCATTCGATAGGCGCCGGGCGGGACGAAGCCATTTCTGGTTGCCGTGTGATTGCCCAGTTCGTTCGCCCAAAGATGCCACTTGCCCAGATAGGCGGTGCGGTAGCCGCCCTTGGTCAGCACATGTCCCAGGCATTCGTGCTCGGGACTCAAGCGCAGCTCGTTGATCACCATTCCGGTGCTGGACTGGCACTTTCCGGTGAGCAACGACGCTCGATAGGGAGCGCAGACCGGTGTGGACGAAATCGCCTGATGGAAGTTGCAGCCCTGTGCGGCGAGCCGGTCTATGTTCGGTGTCCGCGCGAATTCATCGCCTGCGTAGCCGCAGGAAAAATATCGCAACTGGTCGGCGAAGATGTAGACCAGATTGGGGCGTTGGCTCTCTCGTTGCGGTATCGCCGCGGCGCTTGCCTGCGCCAGAAGCTGTCTGCGGGTGATGGACATCGCTTCCAGTTTCTGCGTTGAGCACCAACCAGCGCAAGTAGGGCCGTTTATCGGGGGAGCAGTCCGTGCAGCAAAACATTGGCCAGGCCCATGGCATGATCGATGTTCAACTTCGCATGGCGGGTCATGAGGAGAAAGTGCAGTGGGCCATACATCAAATCGAGCACCTGCTCCAGTTTATAGCCGGCTGGCAACTGGCCCTCCTTCTGGTACTCGGCCAGAATCTGCTTGGAGCGTGCGCGCCGCGGCATCAGCCAGTGGGAAAGAAAGGCCTGTGCGACCTCTTCGTCGTCCTGTGCCGCCGCAATCACGGCCGCCAGGATGCGCCCGTTGCGTCCCATGATTACCTTTGAGAATCGGGTCAGGTGCCCGGTCACGTAATCGTTCAGGCACGGCACCTTTTCATTGGGCAATTCGGGTGTGACGGTCTCGACAAAGGCATTGATCACCACTGCCGCTTTGTTGGGCCACCAGCGATAGATGGTCGCCTTGCCGCAGCCGGCGCGCTGCGCGATGCCGTCGCAGGTGACCTTCGCATATCCCGACTCTTCCAGCATCGCCAGTGCCGAGGTGATGATGCGCTGCCTCACCTCCTCGTTTCTGGGGCGGCCTGCCTTTGGCTGGATTTCTGTTTTCTTCTTTCGAATTGCCATCGAACCTATGCCTGAGTATACTATACCTATACGAGACCGTCTCGTATTGCTTATTATGTGGATTGTCCGGATCGCCTTAGACAGGCCATACACCTTCGTTGTTCTCGCGCTGCTGATCCTCATCGTCAGCCCGGTGGCGATCCAGCGCATGCCCACCGACATCTTCCCGAATATCGATATTCCGGTTGTCGCCGCCGATTGGGTCTACACCGGACTCAGCCCGGAGGAGTTCGAAGGCCGCATCGTCTCCAACTACGAACGGTCGCTATCCACCACGGTGAGCGACATCGAGCACATCGAGTCGCAGACCATCAGCGGCATTTCGGTTATCAAAATCTACTTTCAGCCGAATGTGAATGTCACCACGGCGCTGGCACAGGTGACCGCTATTTCACAGACCGTGCTGCGCCAGATGCCACCGGGCATCACGCCGCCGCTGGTGATGAACTACAGCGCGTCGACGGTGCCGATTCTTCAACTCTCGCTGGCGAGCGACACGCTCTCCGAACAAGAGATCGGCGACCTCGGCACCAACTTCATCCGCACCCAACTGGCGACCGTGCAGGGCGCGGCCGTGCCATGGCCCTTCGGCGGCAAGCAGCCGCAGATCATGGTGGATCTGAATCCGGCGCTGCTTCAGTCCAAAGGCCTGTCACCGCAGGACGTCGTCACCGCAATCGCACAACAGAATCTGATTCTGCCGGCCGGCACGTCGAAGATCGGGCCCATAGAATACAACGTCGATTTGAATGGCAGCCCGAAGACGGTCGGGGAGTTGAACGACCTGCCACTCAAGGCCGTTAATGGGACCACCATCACGGTGCGCGACATTGGCAGTGTCCGTAACGGCTTTGCCCCGCAGACCAACCTGGTTCGGCGAGATGGCCGGCGCGGCGGACTTTCCGTGGTTTACAAAGCCGGAAACGCTTCGACGCTCGATATTGTGGACGGCGTGAAAAACGTGATGCCCCGCGTGCGTGCTTCGATGCCCAAGGCACTCAAGATCGATCTGCTCGGCGATCAATCGATCTTTGTGCGTGCCGCCATTGATGGCGTGGTGCGCGAAGCCATTCTCGCCGCCTGCCTTACCGGCCTGATGATCCTGCTCTTCCTGGGTAACTGGCGCAGCACGCTGATCGTTGCCATCTCGATTCCGCTTTCCATTCTCACCTCGATCCTTTGCCTGTGGATGCTGCATGAAACCATCAACATCATGACCCTTGGCGGACTCGCGCTTGCCGTCGGCATCCTGGTTGACGACGCCACGGTGACGGTTGAAAACATCGAGCGCTTCATTGAGACAGGCATCCCGTTGGAGGCGGCGATCTTCGAAGGAGCCGCTCAAATCTCGGTGCCGGCACTGGTCTCCACCTTTTGCATCTGCATTGTCTTTTTGCCGATGTTCTTTCTAGGTGGCGTTCCGAAGTATCTGTTCGTACCGCTTGCCGAGTCCGTCATCTTCGCCATGCTTGCGTCTTATGTGCTCTCACGCACCTTGGTGCCGACGCTGGCGAAGTTCCTGCTCACCACGCATGGACGTCACGGCGAGGACCGCCACAAGCGGGCGTCGTGGAATATCTTCGCCGCTTTTCAGCATGGTTTCGAACGCGCTTTCTGGGCCTTCCGTTCGGGGTACGAAGCACTGCTGCGGTTGACCGTGCGGCATGCGGGGCTCTTTCTTCCGGCCTTCCTCGCCATCTTTCTGTCTGCATTCCTACTGGTTCCGTGGTTGGGACAGGACTTCTTCCCCAGCGTCGATACCGGCCAGATGAAACTGCACGTCCGCGGACGCACCGGCATTCGCATCGAAGAGACCGCGCGGTTATGCGACCTGATCGAAACCTCCATACGTCGCCATGTCCCTGCCGCTGAGTTGGAGGGAATCATCGACAACATCGGCATTCCGGTCAGTCCCATCAATGTGAACTACAGCAACTCCGCGCCGATCGGCAGCGAGGATGCCGACATTCTGATCGGGCTCAAAGAGAAACACAAGCCAACCGCCGATTACGTCCGCATCCTGCGTCGCGAATTGCCCAAGGAGTTTCCTGGAGTTTCGCTGGCGTTCCTCCCTGCCGATATGGTCAGCCAGATTCTGAACTTCGGCATGCCCGCGCCCATCGACATTCAAGTGGTCGGTCCGAACCTGGCGGCCAACCGCGTGTTTGCAGACCGCCTGCTGCCGCAGTTGCGCAAAGTGCCGGGACTCGTCGATCTGCGGCTCCACCAGGCCTTCGATCATCCCAAGTTCCACATTGAAGTCGATCGAACGAAGGCAGCAGAAAGCGGCTTCACACAGCGCGAAATCGCCAACAATCTACTGGTCTCCTTGAGTGGAAGTTATCAGACCACACCGAGCTTCTGGTTGAATCCGAAGAACGGCGTCAGCTACGGGTTGGTGACGCAGACACCGCAGTACCGCATTCAGACGCTGCAAGACCTCCAGAATATTCCCGTCAGCGGCGCCAACTCCACGCAGCCCCAAATCCTGGCAAACCTAGCCAGCATTCATCGAGGCGAAGACATGGCCGTCATCTCGCACTACAACGTCCAGCGCGCACTCGATATCTACGGCTCGCCGCAGGATCGCGACCTGGGCGCGGTGGGGCGCGACATCAAGAACATTGTGGAGAGTAACCGCTCCGCACTGCCGCCAGGCGCACAGATCATCGTGCGCGGGCAGCTTTCGACGATGGACGCTTCCTATCGCGGACTGATTGGCGGGTTACTCTTTGCCATCGGTCTGGTGTACCTGCTCATCGTCGTCAATTTCCAGTCTTGGCTTGATCCGTTCATTATCATCACCGCGCTGCCCGCGGCCCTGGCCGGAATTGTGACGTTTCTATTTCTCACTAACACAACCTTGAGCGTCCCGGCGCTGATGGGTTCCATCATGTGCATGGGCGTCGCAACAGCCAACAGTATTCTGGTGGTCTCGTTCGCCAAAGAGCACCTGCTCGAATTCGGCAATGCACGCGATGCGGCGATCGAAGCGGGAGTGACGAGGTTCCGTCCCGTTATCATGACGGCGCTGGCCATGATCATCGGCATGGCCCCGATGGCGCTGGGTTATGGCGAAGGTGGCGAGCAAAATGCCCCGCTCGGCCGCGCGGTGATCGGCGGACTCTTCACCGCCACAGTGGCCACACTCATCTTTGTTCCAGGAGTTTTCAGCGTGCTGCATCGCAAGACCAAGAAGAAGGAGAGCCAATGACGCCTGAATCACCTCAACCATCCTCGCGGGGAGTAAGCGCTGCTGCCAAAGTGATCGGCTTGTTGCTGATGCTCGCTGTCTCCATCGGCCTGGGGCTCTTGATCTTCAAAGGTATTCAGACGCGCGTGCACGCCGAGACTGCACTGCGCAACGAAACCAACGCCGATAGCGTGCCGATCGTCAATATCATCCATCCCAAACGCGGCGCGCCCACCAGTGAACTCATCCTGCCGGGCAGCGCCGAACCGTTCACCGAAACGCCTGTCTATGCGCGCACCAGCGGTTACCTGAAGCGCTGGCACTTCGATATTGGGGCACGGGTGAAGGCCGGCGATCTGCTGGCTGAAATTGAGGGTCCCGAGGTAGATCAGCAACTCGCCCAGGCGCGTGCCGAACTGAACACCGCGCGAGCCAATTATGAACTTGCGAAATCGACGGCGGAGCGCTGGCAGCAGTTATTGGCGACTGACTCCGTAGCCCGGCAGGAGGCCGATGAAAAGCAGGGCGACCTGCGCTCCAAGCGCGCCATCATGGATGCCATCGCGGCCAATGTCAGGCGCCTGGAAGAGACCCAGGCGTTCCAGAAAGTGTATGCTCCGTTCGCCGGAGTGATCACTGCTCGCAACACCGATACCGGAGCCCTGATCAATGCCGGATCGAGTGGCACGGGGAAAGAGCTATTCCATATCGCGGCCCTCGACCGCTTGCGTGTCTTTGTCGGCGTGCCGCAGTCCTACACCGCCGCTGCGCGGCCTGGACCTGCCGATGTGACCCTTGCCGAACATCCTGGCCGTATCTATCGCGGGCAGTTGGCCCGCACCACCAGTTCGATCGATCCGTCGTCGCGGACATTGCGAGTGGAGATCGACGTCGCAAATCCCGATGGTTCTTTGCTGCCCGGATCGTATTTGCAGGTGCATTTGAAACTGCCAGGCGCCGCGCAGTCGGTCACTGTCCCTGTGAGTGCCACGCTCTTCCGTTCAGAAGGGCTGCGCGTTGCTGCGATTCGCGACGGAAAAGTCTCGCTGATTGCGGTTGCGGTGGGGCGTGACTACGGCAACGAGTTGGAGATAGTCTCCGGCCTGCGCCCGGAGGATGTCCTGGTGAACAACCCGCCCGATTCGCTGCTCGACGGGCAACTGGTGCGAATCGCCGAGGGGCAGGGGACCGGCAAATGAGACTGCGCGCGATTGCGATGCTGGTGCTGATTGCACTCGCAGGCTGCGAGCGTCCGGCGACGCATCCGATGCCGCCTGCGCCCATCGCGGCCAGCGCGCCAAAAGCTTACAAAGAGGAGCCGCCGCAATCGTTCGCTGAATCGAAGGACTGGAAACATTCGCTGCCTGCCGACACGCTTGCCAAGGGTAAGTGGTGGGAGGCATTTCATGATCCCGCATTGAACGAAATCGAAGAGCGGGTGGATGTTGGGAACCAATCCCTCAAGAGCGCCGAGGCGCGGTTCCGCCAGGCGCGTGCCTATATTCAGGAGGCTCGTGCAGCGCGCCTTCCCACTGTTTCCGCGGGCGCTTCCATCACTCGCAACCGGCTGTCGCTGAATCGCGCCGTGCCGGTGCCGGCCTATGAGACGGGCAACGGTGACTTCAGCCTGCACTTTGATGCCGAATACGAACTCGACCTATGGGGTCGCGTGCGCAGCCTCATTGCAGCCTCCGCAGAATCGGCGCAGGCCACCGCCGCCGATATCCAAACGGTTCGCCTCAGCCTGCATGCGGAAGTTGCGCTGGCCTATTTCGGCTTGCGCAACCTGGAGAGCGAGCAACGCATCCTTGATCGAACTGTGGCATCCTATGAGCGCGCGCTCGCTTTACGGCGCCGCCGTTTCGCTGGAGGGATTATCACCCAGGCCGATGTGGCACAGGCCGAGACGAATCTGGAGGCCGCCCGCGCGCAGCAACTGGATCTGGCGGAGCGCAGGGCGAGGTTCACCCATGCGCTGGCAACGTTGACGGGGCAAACTGCCGACGTCTTTTCTGTCACTGAAACAAAGGTACAGTTTGCTGCTCCATCGATTGCCGTGGGCTTGCCCTCGGAGTTGCTGGAGCGGCGTCCGGATATCGCCGCGGCAGAGCGTCGCGTGGCGATCGCGAACACTCAGGTAGGCCTGACTAAAGTCGCGTTCTTCCCACGAGTGATGCTCGGGCTCACGGCGGGACTGGAGGGCGGCAGCATCGCCAACTGGTTCAACTGGCCGAGCAGGCTGTGGGCGCTCGGCCCTTCGGCGGCACAGATGTTGTTCGATGCCGGCCGGCGGCGCGCCGCTACCGACGGTGCTATCGCCAACTACGATGCCACGATTGCCGACTACCGCCGGACGGTCCTCACCGCCTTTCAACAGGTGGAGGATCAGGCGGCCAGTCTGCGCGTATTGGAAGCAGAGGCGGCGAAACAGAAGGATGCCATTGCAGCGGCTCGACGCGCGGAGGCTCTTGCGCTGAATCGCTACAATGGAGGCTTGGTGACCTATCTGGAAGTGTCGGCGGCACAGACTACCACCCTTCAGAACGAACGTATCCTGTCCGCCATTGAGCATCGCCAGATGGAAGCCTCGGTGCTGCTCATCAAGGCACTCGGGGGAAGTTGGGACGTGAAGTCGCTGCCTACCACGGAAAGCCTGACCGGGCGTTAAGTCCGTCGTTACCCCTAGAATGGAGGCATGTGTTTGAAGTTCGCCTCGATACTCTTCGTCTTTGCCCAACTCGCCGTCAGTGCCGCCGGCCGCGACATGCTCGCCGACTACGCCTCAATTATTCCCGAATCCAAAACCCGGAGTGATGGCAAGCTGCATCTGGACACACCGGCGACGGTTGCGGCCGTCCGAGCGCTGAATGCGAACACTTACTTCTACCTGGTGCATGGACAGCTCGATTGGGACGACATGCGCAACGAGTTTCTGCCCGCCGCTGCCAAGGCCGGTCTCGACGTCTGGCTCTATTTCGTTCCGCCCACGGAATGCCCGGCCCCGTGCACGCTGCCGTTCGACGCTGATTATATCCAGATCGCCGTGGAGATCGCGAAGCTCTCTCTGACCTATCCGAACTTGAAAGGCATGGCAATCGATGACTTCGCCGATAACGTCAAGCTCTATACGCCCGAGTATGCAGTCGAACTTCGCGCTGCCGGGCAGGCTGTGAATTCGAAGTTCAAGTTCTATCCGCTGTTGTATTGGAAGTCGGTAACTGCGGCGTTTCTCGATAAGTATGCGCCGGGTATGGATGGCATGATTTTTGCCTACCGCGATGAGCCCACCCTCAACACTTCGCGTAACACTTCATTGCGGGCACAACTGGATGGTGCCGAAGCGCTGGTGCAGGCCCGCTCCAAGGACCTGGTGCTGATGGTCTATTGCACTCCCCTTGGCCGCATTCCTATTCCGCCAAGTGTTGAGTATGTCAAGGAGTCCGTCGCAATGGGATTGGCTGACCTCAAGAGTGGCAAGCTCACCGGAGTGGTTACTTACAAGTTGAGGAAGACCCGGCTGCCCGCGCCTGCCTCGGAGAATTACTCTCATACCGGCCGAGGACGGGCGACCATCCTGGCATCGGGCGTCGGAATTCGCGCCGGTAGTTATGGGGAACTGTCGAGCCGCATCTTTGTAAGCTCGGGTGCGCCCAGCCTGCGGTTGTGGCGCCTGGCGTCCTACACGAAGCTGCCCCCGGGCTACTTTTTTCTGCAGTTCTACGTCGATGATCAACTCGCCTGGGAGCAGGACATGTCCGGCTTCGAGAATAAGCTCTGGAAGCAGGAGCGGGCCGCCTTGGGCTCAGCGCTTGACGGGAAGAAAGAAGCCACGCTACGAATTCGAATGGGCTTGAAGCGGACTACCGGCAGCATCGCCGTGATGTTGGGCGTGGACGATCTGGAACCGGAAGGATTCACGCTGAAAGATCCGGGGCTCGAAGAGCCAACCCAGTGGACCTCGTCGCAAACTGGCGCGGCCTATCTGCCATTGGTCCAATACTTCGATCCCGGGCGAACAACGCGCATGTTTGATGTGGTGAAAGAACTCTACGGCAGTTACCAGTTGAGGAGGAATCTATGAACAGACGAACTTTCTTGAAGCAGGCATCGATCGCCGCGGCCGCGCCTTTAGAGGCCGCCACCGTGAAGAAGCCGAACATCGTGATCATCCTCGCCGATGATTTCGGCTACGGCAGCCTCAACTGTTATGGCGCCGGCACCAAACACGTCCGCACCCCGAACCTTGACCGCCTGGCGAAGCAGGGAATTCGCTTCACCGATGCCAACACGCCGTCGTCGGTGTGCAGTCCTTCGCGCTACGCGCTGATGACGGGCCGCTACTGCTGGCGCACTTCGCTAAAGTTTGAAGTTCTGAATGTGAATGCGCCGCTGCATATCGAGCCCACTCGCCTGAATCTGGCGTCGCTGCTCAAGCCGGAGGGATACAGCACCTCGGCGATCGGCAAATGGCATCTCGGCTACGGCACAGACAAGGCCGACTATGCGCATGAACTTACTCCCGGTCCGTTGGAGATCGGCTTTGACTATCACTTTGCCGTGCCCTCGAATCACGGCGATGTAACTGGCGTCTTCGTCGAGAACCGCAAGGTCGCCGGACTTCGCTCCAGCAAGGTCGAACCTTTCGGAAAATGCTACTACGGCGGGAAGCCGTTTCTCGGCTTCGATGCCCCGCAGCGCGTGGATGAACAGGTGATGGACGTATTGACTGATCACGCCGTGGAATGGATCGGCAAGCAGAGTGCGGCGAAGCCGTTCTTCCTCTATTTCACGCCTGTCGCGGTGCATGAACCCACCACCCCATCGGCACGGGCGAGAGGCACCAGTGGCGCCGGTCCTTACGGCGATTGGATCCACGATCTGGACCATTCGGTTGGCCGCGTGCTCAAGGCACTCGACGATGGTAAATTCGCCGAGGATACGCTGGTCATTTTCTCCAGCGACAACGGCGGTGTTTTGATGACCGATGGTGACCGGCCCGAGGCCGTGGCTTTCCGAGCCGGCCTGCATGTGAACGGCGATTGGCGTGGCCGCAAGCACAGCATCTATCAGGGCGGCTTCCGTGTGCCGTTCCTGGTCCGCTGGCCGGGCAAGGCGCCTGCGGGCACAACCTGCGATGAGACCATCAACCTCGTCGACATGCTTGCTACTGTTGCGGCGGTAGTGGGCAAACCTTTGCCTGCGGCTGAAGGGGCGGCGGAAGACAGCGTGAACGTGCTGCCAACGTTCCTTGGCCAGACGCTGAAGACGCCGCTGCGATCGTCGATGATCAGCCACAGCGCCGATGGGGTGTTCGCCATCCGCCAGGGTCCGTGGAAGTTCATCGAAGGCAAGTCCGCGAAGCCGGAGGAAAAGGTACCGAAAACGCGCAAGATGGAACTCGCACCGCAACTATACAACTTGATGGACGACCCGGCCGAGCAGAAGAACCTGATCAACGACCGTCGCGATGTGGCCGCGCGTTTGGCCGATCTGCTCAGCACGTCAAAGGCGAAAGGCCACACTCGAAATTAGCGGGTTGTACGAAGGCGCAACAGGAGGAGTCCAGGGAGCGCGAGGCCGACCAGCGCCATGCTGCCCGGTTCGGGAGTCTGCACGCCGGCCTGTGTGTAGGTAGCGCCGGAATCCGCGGTGAAGATGCTATCAGCGACGTTCACGTCGTTGATATCGTTGGTGGTCAATTGGTTCACTATCAGCGTGTTGATGAAATTGACTTGTCCGGAACCCGCCCCAGTGCGATTCACCAGATTATATCCACTACCACTTAGATCCACGGCTGTCCCGACCATCGCCTGCATGGAAAGATACAGATCAAATGGCGTGCCGTATGTAAATGTGAACACTTTCGATACCGCGTACGACCCATTTTGGCTGGTGTTGTAGTCGGCGACGTAGTTCTGCAAGGTGGGCGCAAAAACACGTACCCCTACTTGTAGAAACGCATCCGCAACGCCGCCCTGCGATACAGAGCCGTCAATGTGGTAGCCGAGGTGGAGTTGTCCGAGTTGCCCATTTTTCGTTGCAGAGCTAATCGTGATCGTGTCCTGGTAGGAGACGAAGCCCAATGACCAAGCTTCGCTATTTGCGACATTGAAACTCGACTGGGCCGCGATGTGCATGATTCCTGGCGTTGCCGAAGCAGCCTGGGCGAAGGTGTTGAACTCGACACCGTTCGTCAATGTGCCAGACGCAGCGCTGCTGCAAAGGGCACTACTATCCAGACAAGCCGTCGTCTGGGTGTGGTATATCGGTGCTCCCCAACTCAATTGGCCAAATATAAAAGGCAGTGCAACTGCCCATTGGAACGCGGGCAAGCGCTTCCGCATGAGATTCCCTCCGATAGTGCGATTAAAGTAGGGCGTATTCGCCTCTAACTGTACATGCGCAATCGAAGCCGGCATTTTGCCAGGATCATTACAAATTTGTGGCTGCCCACGTCAGGCACTGGATCACGTTCTCGTTTTCCATGCGCATTTGGTCATCCTTCGACAGGTGCGAAATACGAGGCAGCGTCTTCTTCTTCTCTCTGACCATGGCAAGTGTTCTTGCCAGATACCGCGCATCGCGCGACTGGTAGGTCGCCCAGTACTTTTCAGTAAGACAGGGGATCTGCAGTGGATCGCGCGTGATCATCTCCAGGGTGAGCTTTACTTTGGGGCGGGCTTTCAGAATGATCGACACCACCCGTTTCATGTCGAGTAGACCCTCTCCGAAATTCACTTCAGACAACAGGAAACCATCCCGATACTCATCGACCGCCATGTCCTTCAAATGTGTCGCTACGGCGAACGGCGCCAGTCGCTCGACGACCTCCATCGGATCATCCAGCAGCGACATGTTGTTACCAGTGTCGAGGCACGAGCCCAGATACTCGCTCGAATACTCCTTGAGCAACGCCACCATCTCGTCGATGGTCCAGTCCTTGTGGTTCTCTAGCGCAATCGGGATCTTGTGCTTTTCCGCCGCACGAACGGCCTCTGTTAAGGCTGCGCGCGAATCCGCCACAAACTTTTTCCAATCGGCCATCGAGTTGAAAGTCTCATAACGGCGGCCGCTCAGACAGGCTGCGCGGATGCAGCCCGCGCCCAACTCCTTCGCCGCCGGGGCCAGCGTCTCCACCTGTTTCAGGCCGCCCATCAGTTCCAGCCACATACCGTACTGCTCAGCTTTCGCGCGCAGACTCTTGACGTAGGCCGGGTCTGTGGACGATAAGCCCATCTGCATTCCAGCCGCTCCCAGCGAATGGCAGTGCTCCAGGAATTCCATCGTCTCGCGCGGCTTGCGCACCGTAAGATAGCAGGTGGATGCCACGGCCATCTTGCCGGTGGGCGCGGCCATTGCGGCCAGCGCGGGCGTCATCAGGAACGATCTTCTGGTCACAGGTTGAAACTCCTTAGCACTCCATCCCACGGTTTGCGATACGGGCGCACCAGCATCTTGCTTGCCTCTGCGTCCCCGATGATCTGCTCCTTCTCCCAATCCCAACGCAGTTTGCGGCCGGTCCGCAGAGAGAGGTTCGCAAGGTGGCATGCCACCGCGACGCGATGCCCGTCCTCCACGTCAGAGATCGGGCGTTGGCGCGTCTTGATGCAATCGAGGAAGTTGCGAACGTGCAGATCGAACTGCATCTCCGCTTTGCCAGATTCCTTGCTGGCCTGAATCCACGGGGTGGGCTTGAAGGTGGATTTCGGCGGGCCACCCACAGGATGCCCTTGGAACTGCGGGATGCTGTTGTTGGGGTCCACTTTCATATCCGCGTAGATCTCGTAGCCTCCGCGGCTGACCGTCATGCTGCCTTTGTCGCCGAAGAACTCCAGGCCCGTGCTGCCTGGCTTGCCAATGCTGGCTTCGCGATGCGACCATGTCGCGGTCATGCCCGGGTATTCGAAGAGCGCATCCTGGGTGTCGGGAGTTTCGCCATCGTCCTGCAATGCGAAGCGGCCACCGCTCGATGCCACGGCCGAGGGTCCATTGAGTTTCAATGCCCAATGAACAATATCGATGGAGTGTGCCGCGAGGTTCGTCATCTGGCCGCCCGAATAGTCCCAGAACCAGCGGAAGTGGTAGATGCCGCGGTGCGGATTGTAAGGACGGGATGGCGCGGGGCCGAGCCACATGTCGTAATCGAAATCCGCTGGTACGGCGCCCGCGGGAGGCGTTCCGAAGCCGGGCATCATGTTGCGTGCCGAGGCCATTTTCACGTGATGGATCTTGCCGATGGCGCCTTCGCGGAGCAGGTCACGAGCCTTCTGATAGTGCGGGCCGCTGCGCTGCTGCGTGCCGGTCTGCACCACGCGATTGAACTTTCGCGCGGCCTTGGTCATCCAGCGGCCTTCGGCGACGAACAGCGTCAGCGGCTTCTCGACGTAGACGTCCTTGCCCGCCGCGCAGGCCATGATGGTCATCAGTGCGTGCCAGTGATCGGGCGTGGAAACCACCACCGCCTGAAGGTCTTTATCCTCCAGCAGCTTTCGAAAATCTTTGTACGCTCTGGCTTTGCCGCCGCATGCCGCTACGCCTGCTTCGAGCCGCGGCTGGTAGGTTTCGGCCATTGCGGCGAGGTCAACGTCTTTCTGATTCTTGAAGTCGTAGACGTGCTGGGCGCCAATTAAACCATAGCCGATGAAGCCAACTTGCACGCGGTCGTTCGCGCCTAAAATGCGGGAATAAGACGCTGCGGAGATCGCGCCGAGAAAAGTTCGCCTGGACGTAGACATTGAGCAAATTCTATCATTGTGAGTTGCACCATATGAACTCCATACTCGATTCCGGCGATGCTTCTCTGTTCGATATCCGCACGAAAGTGCCCGGGCCGCAGGGCTCGCTGCCGCTGACGCCCGAAATGCTGCTGGTGCGGCCATCGGGCGACTTGTTCGGCTGGAGCCAGAACGCGGGCATGGGTTGGGACCCGCAAAAACTGGGCGGCAAGGAGTTTCTGCTGCTCAGCACGCATGGCGGCATCCGCGCAGCGAATGGTGAGCCGATTGCGCTGGGCTATCACACAGGACACTGGGAAGTCGGGTTGTTGATGGAGGCTGCGGCGCAGGAGTTGAAGGCGACTGGCGCGGTGCCGTTTGCGGGCTATTGCACCGATCCGTGCGATGGCCGCACACAGGGCACCAACGGTATGTTCGATAGCCTGCCCTACCGCAACGATGCCGCCACCATCTTTCGCCGCCTGATCCGCTCGCTGCCCACGCGCCGTGGCGTGATCGGCGTGGCCACTTGCGATAAGGGCCTGCCCGCCATGATGATGGCGCTGGCTGGAATGCACGATCTGCCTTGTGTGCTGGTGCCCGGCGGCGTGATGATGATCGCCGAAGATGCCGAAGATACCGGCCGCGTGCAGTCCATCGGAGCGCGCTTCACGCATGGCGAGATGACGCTGCAGGCCGCCGCCGATATGGGCTGCCGCGCCTGCGCCTCGCCGGGTGGTGGCTGCCAGTTCCTGGGCACAGCCGCGACCGCGCAAGTGGTGGGCGAGGCGCTTGGCATGTCGCTGACACATTCTGCGCTCGCGCCCTCCGGCCATCCGATCTGGCTCGACATGGCGCGGCGCTCTGCCCGCGCGGTGATGCTGCTGGAACAGCGCGGATTGAAAATGACCGACATTCTCACCGATGCCGCGCTACGCAATGCGATGGCTGTTCATGCGGCCTTCGGAGGTTCCACAAACCTGATCCTGCACCTGCCTGCGATCGCGCACTCCGCGGGCCTGCGCAGGCCTACCGCTGAGGATTGGGCCGCGGTGAATCGCAAGATTCCGCGCATCGTAGACGCACTGCCGAATGGCCCGCGCAATCATCCGACGGTGCAGGTGTTCCTTGCCGGCGGCGTGCCGGAAGTCATGCTACATCTCTCTCGCCACGGCCTGTTGGAACTCGATGCGCTTACTGTTTCCGGCGAGCCGCTCGGCGACATGCTCGCGTGGTGGGAGAAGTCGGAACGGCGTGAAACTCTTCGTGAAGTGCTGCGGTCGCGCGATGGAATCGATCCCGATGATGTCATCATGTCTCCTGAATCCGGCGCCAAACGCGGACTGACCTCTACAGTTTGCTTCCCGCATGGGAACCTCGCGCCGGAAGGCTCGGTGATCAAGGCGACCTCGATCGATCCCTCCGTAGTCGATGCCGACGGCGTCTATCGCAAGACCGGTCCAGCACGTGTGTTCATCTCCGAACCGGCGGCGATTGCCGCGATCAAGGGCGGCGGCATCAAGGCCGGCGACGTGCTGGTGCTGGCGGCGCGCGGTCCGCTGGGATCGGGCATGGAGGAGACCTATCAGCTCACTTCCGCCCTGAAATTCCTGTCGTTCGGAAAGCAGGTGGCGCTCATCACCGATGCACGCTTTAGCGGAGTCTCCACAGGCGCCTGCATCGGTCACGTTTCTCCCGAAGCACTGGCCGGTGGACCGATCGGCAAGCTGCTGGATGGCGATCAGATTCAGATCATCGTCGACCGGAACAACCTGCAGGGTACGGTCAATCTGCTCGGCGCCGACGGAACGGTGGAGTCCGGCACGGCACTTCTTGCCACTCGCGAACCGAGGCCCGACCTCGCCTCCGATCCTGCGCTGCCCGCCGATTCAAAAATATGGGCCGCGCTGCAAGATGTCAGCGGCGGCCCATGGGGTGGTTGTGTGTATGATGCGGAGTCGATCCTGAAAGTGATCGCCGCTGGCAAGAAGGCCCTTTCCGGAAGCTGACGAATCACTTCGACAAGCCAGGGCTCATTCACTCAACGTTCGCCGGTGGGCGCAGGAGCATCGCTTTTGTTCTGCCCCGCCGGTTTGCCGCCACAGCGCCCGTAGCGCTGCTCCAGTCCCCGCTGGAACCATTCAATCTCCTCGTCGCCCGGCCGCATTTGCATCCGTTCGGCCATGCGGTGCCGCCAGTGCCCGGCGAAATGTGGGCCTCCCCGCATTCCGCCAACCAGGATGCGGCTCAGTGCCAGTAGTCCCACTGCCTGCCAGAAGTGCAAGCTCGGCAAGCCAAATATCGCAGGCATCAGCCAGTTCCAAAGTTGCAGCACGGCCTGGCCGAAGCCGGCGATTACGACTAACGCGAGAATCCCAAATTTCAACGCTCTTACAAACCAGATCGGTCTCATGTTGTGTTCCCCTTTTCTAAAATAAATTCGCTATAAATAGCCCGCAGCCGGCGGCGCAGATGCAGCACCGCGTAGCGCTTGCGTGAGAGCAGCGTGTTGACGCTCACGCCCGTTTCTTCGGCCAGTTCCTTGAAACTGCGTCCCTCGATTTCGTGCGCTACGAAGACTTCGCGTTGTTCAGCCGGAAGTTCGTTGAGGGCGTCATCGATCTCATCGAGCAGCACAGTCCTTGCAAATGCGGCTTCCGGCCCAGCCTCAGGTGATGGCAGCAGGTCTTCCAGCACGCGGGCATCGCTTTCGTCTGAGTCCCCGACCGGACTCTGCAGTGACTCCGGCTTCTTCTTGCGAAACCGGTCCGTGATGCGATTGCGCGCCACACGGAACAGCCACGCCCCGGCCTGCTCGATCGGCTCCAACATCCGGTACGCTTCCACCAGTTCATAGAACACGTCCTGCAGAATGTCTTCGGCATCGCCCGGATCAGGAACCCGCTTGCGAATGAAATTGCCCAGCCGCGTCCACTCCTGCCTGATGGTTTCGGTGATGCGCCGGTCCTGTTCGTTTGCCATTTCCTTTACCATCACCGCCTGGTTCATCTACTGGGGTAGACGAATGAGGGCTGCGAATATTGTAGAAAAGTTTCAAGCGCTTTCCCCGGAGTGATTCCGAAAAGGCCTCGAGTGGTGACTTGTAGGATAATAGAAGTTAACCCACATGGATTGGAACGAAGTAGACCTCAAGAAGACCGTGAATCTTCCGCGCACGGACTTCCCGATGAAGGCGAACCTGCCTACGCTCGAGCCGAAGTTGCTGGCGCAATGGGAGGATTCGAAGCTCTATGCGCGCATTCGCGAAGCGCGCTCGGGGCGCACCCGCTACGTGCTGCACGACGGGCCCCCGTATGCCAACGGCAACATTCACCTTGGCCACGCGTTCAATAAGCTGCTGAAGGATTTCATCGTCAAGTCGAAGACCATGGCAGGCTTCGACTCGCCGTACATCCCCGGTTGGGATTGCCACGGCCTGCCCATCGAAATCAAAGTCGATGGCGAACTGGGCTCGAAGAAAGCGCAGATGTCCGCCGCGGAGATCCGCCGCGCCTGCCGCAAGTACGCGCAGAAGTACGTCGACCTGCAGCGCAAGGACTTCATCCGCCTCGGCGTCTTCGGCCGATGGGAAGATCCCTATGTCACGATGAGCCCGGCCTATCAGGCCGTCATCGCCGGCGCGTTCGTCGACTTCTTCGACCGCGGCTACGTCTACAAAGGACTCAAGCCGGTCAACTGGTGCATCAACTGCCGCACCGCACTGGCCGAAGCGGAAGTGGAGTACGAGAACCACTCCAGCCCGTCGATCTACGTCCGGTTTGCGCTAACCTCCGATGCCGCGGCGATCGACCCCGCACTCGCCGGACGCAATGTCTTCGGCCTTATCTGGACCACCACGCCATGGACGATTCCGTCGAACATGGCCATCGCGTATCATCCGAAGTTTGAGTACGTAGCCGTCGACGTTAAAGGCGATGTCTACATCGTCGCCGAAGGTCTGCTTGCCGAGACCGCGGCGAACGTCGGCTGGGAGTCGCACGAAATCATCGCCCGCTTCGAGGGCGCTAAGCTTGAGGGCACCGTGTTTCGCCACCCGTTCATCGAACGCAACTCCGGCGGTATCCTTGGCGATCACGTCACGCTGGAGCAGGGAACTGGCGCGGTCCACACCGCTCCGGGCCATGGCCACGAAGATTACGTGGTAGGCCGCACCTACGGCATCCAGACTTACTGTCCAGTGGATGGCGCCGGCCGCTTCTATCACGTGGAAGAGGCTCAGGGCGCGCTGCCGGAGGAACTGATCGGCAAGACGGTGTGGCAGGGCAACCCGATTGTCATCGCCATCCTTGAGGCCAAGGGCGCACTGCTAGCGATGAAGAAGATCGAGCACAGCTATCCGCACTGCTGGCGCTGCCACAAACCGACCATCTTCCGCGCCACCGAACAATGGTTCATCGGCATGGAGCGCAATAACCTGCGCCAGAACGCGCTCGATGCCATCAAGAAGATCAAGTGGATGCCGGCCTGGGGTGAGGACCGTATCTCGAACATGATCGCCACGCGTCCGGATTGGTGCATCTCGCGCCAGCGCATCTGGGGTGTCCCGATCGTCGCTTTCCATTGCGAAAAGTGCGGACAGACGCTCACCGATCGCAAACCGCTCGATCGCATTGTGGACAGCTTCCGCGAACACTCCGCCGACGTTTGGTACGAAAAGACCGCCGCCGAATTGCTGGGTTCCGATGTGGCCTGCGCCAAGTGCGGCTCGCACGAGTTCCGCAAAGAGAACGACATTTTGGACGTATGGTTCGATTCCGGCTCCAGCCATCTCGCTGTACTCACGAAAGCAAACGACCTGGAGTGGCCTTCCGATATGTATCTCGAAGGCGGCGACCAATACCGCGGCTGGTTCCATAGCTCACTTCTTGTGGGCACCGCGCTGCGTGGCCAGGCGCCGTACCGCAACTGCCTCACCAACGGCTGGACGCTCGATGGGGAAGGCCGCGCGATGTCGAAGTCGCTCGGCAATACGATCGAGCCGGAAAAGATCATCAAACAATATGGCGCCGAAGTGTTGCGCCTGTGGGTGGCGTCGGTCGAATTCAACGAAGACGTCCGTCTCTCTGACACCATCATCACGCGCCTCACCGAGGCCTATCGCAAGCTGCGCAACACGTTCCGCTATGCGCTGGGTAACCTCGAAGGCTTCGATCCTGCCAAGGACGCCGTACCCGCGGCCGAACTGCAGGAGATCGATCAGTGGATTCTGGTGCGCATGGAAGAGCTCGTCAAGAAGTGCCTGGTGTGGTACGACGAGTTCGCGTTCCATCGCGTTTATCAGGCTGTTTCGGCCTTCGCGATCACGGATCTGAGCGCGGTCTATTTCGATATTTTGAAAGACCGCCTCTACACCACCGCCACCAACTCGCATGCCCGTCGCAGCGCGCAGACCGCCCTGCATCGCGTGACCTATGCGCTGGTGCGGTTGCTTGCTCCGGTGATGGCCTTCACCACCGAAGAGGTCTGGGGCTTCATCGCGAAACCGGAAGGCTCACCGAACAGTGTGCACCTTGCCACGTTCCCGACAGCAGCGGAGTTGACCGCAGGCATAGACGACGCGTGGCGCGAAAAGTTGAAAAACTGGGATCGGCTCATCGAAGTGCGCGACGCCGTGCTGAAGAGTCTGGAAGAGTCGCGTCAGGCCAAGTTCATTGGCGCGCCGCTCGAAGCTCGTGTGCGGTTGAAGGCCGATGACGAGACCTACGCGCTGCTTTCCGGCTATACGAAGGAACTGCCTGCCATGTTCATTGTGTCGCAGGTGGTGCTGGAAAACCACGGCTCCGAGCCGCTGGATGTTTCCATCGAACGCGCCGAAGGCGTCAAGTGCGAGCGCTGCTGGAAGTACACCAATGACGTCGGCTCGAAGGCCGAACTGCCCACGGTGTGCGCGGCCTGCGCCAGTGCCGTTACGGAGATGCTCGGCGGATGACAGGCGCGCAACGGCTCACTCCGCTGGTGATGACTCCTTTGGTGATCCTGCTTGACAGGATCAGCAAACTTGTCATTGAGCGGAATGTATCGGCGTGGGATAACCTCGTGGTGATTCCAAACCTCTTCAGTATTGTCCACACGCAGAATCGCGGTGCGGCGTTCAGCATGCTGGCAGATGCCAGCGACGCTTGGCGTGGCGTTTTTCTGATCGGCATTTCGTCTGCCGTAATGTTGTTTGTGGCCTACATGCTGTATCAATCGATTCGCGCGCAGGAGGCCAACAGCGCTTTAATGCGTTACGGACTGGCGCTGGTGTTGGGCGGGGCGATCGGCAACCTCTATGACCGCATTATTGCCGGCAGCGTGACCGACTTCTTTTTGTTCTACTACGGCCAGTGGCAGTTTCCGGTTTTCAATGTGGCGGATTCGGCCATTACGGTGGGAGCCGGTCTTTTGATCCTTGACATGATGCGTCCGCAACGAACCCTCAAACATGTTTCCTAAGCTCATCAGTTTCGGCGATTTCTTTTTGCCCACCTATGGCGTGCTGGTGGCGCTGGCGTTTCTCGCCGGTCTGCAACTGACCGCGAAGCTTGCCAAGCGGTCCGGCTACAATCCGGAGACGGTCACCAATCTTGCGATCTACTGCGCTCTCTCCGGCCTCGCCGGCGCGAAGTTGCTCATGTTCGCCTTTGACTGGCGCTACTACGCGGCCAAGCCCGCCGACATCTTCTCCATTTCCACATTGCAGGCCGCAGGAGTCTATCAGGGTGGACTCGTCCTCGCCGTCGTCTTTGCCTGGCTCTATGTGCGGCATCACAAGCTGCCATTCTTTGGAGTGGCCGATGCCTTCGCACCAGGTGTCGCGCTTGGTCATGCTATCGGACGCATCGGATGTTTCGCCGCAGGCTGCTGCTGGGGATCGCAGTGCGACCGTCCCTGGGCTGTCACGTTCACCGATCCCGAAGCCGCAAAGCTCGTGGGTGTGCCGCTCAATGTCCCGCTGCATCCCGCGCAGTTATACGAATCGACTGCCGAGTTTGTGCTCAGCTACTTTCTCTACAGACAGTTCCTGAAGAAGCATGGCGAAGGCCAGATTATCGGACTCTATCTGATCCTCTATTCCATCATCCGCATCGCCGTGGAGTTTGTCCGCAACCACGAGCAGGCACTTCCCTTCGGTCTGCCGTTTTCGCTCACGCAGTGGATCGCCGCCGGCACGCTGATCGTTGGCGTGTGGTGGTACCTCCGCGCGCGCACGGTTTCGCGCTGAAGTTTACGCGGTTCAAGCATTTATTGCTTGTAACATCCGGGATTCGCCCGTAGACTGTAAACACCCCTCCCATATGAAACAAGCTTTCTGCGCGGCCCTGCTATTGCTTTTCCCGTTCCTGCCTTCGGTTTCAGGCCAAACGGCGACTTATACAACCAGTAACCAGGCTGTTACGATGACCGGACTCGGTGGCGCCACCGGCCAAAGCCACGTCGATTGGGGCAATTGCGTCTTCGAAGGCGCCAACACCAAATGCACCGTCACGGCTCCCTATACTGGAGTTGGCGGAGGTGGCACAATCTCGATGGTGCTTGCCTACCAAGGCAATGGACCGTCCCCGTTCACAGCCAACTCGATTAGCCCGGGTAATGATCTTGTCACGTTTGGCCTGGTTCCCGGAGGTTCTGGTTCCGCGACGGTAACCCTTACGGAAAGCACCGGCGCGACAGTGACGTTTCTCTCAAATAACTTTACGTTCTTCTACGACGGCACGGCTTCCTGCTCCGGTACTGCCGTCAGGCAGTGCAGTCTTGGCACGGTGAACTCGACGCCCGGTGCCGTGATGACCGGCAGAGTCCATGGCGCCTTTGACGCTACTCCCGTGATCCGCACATCACAGGGTGTGATCAGCGCGAGTGCCTACGGGGGCTTTGCCTCACTGGCGCCTGGAACGTGGATGGAAATCTATGGTACCGATCTGGCCAACGTCGCCTCCCAGACCTGGTCCGGAGCCGATTTCAAAGGCAACGCCGCCCCTACTGCATTGGGGGCTACCACGGTAACCATCGGTGGCCAGTCCGCTTTCATCGACTATGTGAGCCCGACGCAAGTAAACGCTCAGGTGCCATCCAACATCACGCCCGGGCCGCAGCCAGTGATTGTCTCGACTCCCGGCGGCATCAGCAAAGCCTATACTGTTACCGTGAATGCGACTCAGCCCGGCCTGCTTTCGCCTCCGGTGTTCAAACTCGCCGGCGGGCAGTATATCGCTGCGCTGTTTCCCGATGGCAGCACGTTCGTGCTCCCCCCCAGTGCAATCGCCGGCGTTCCGACGGCACGTGCCAAGCCGGGTGACACGATTATTCTGTACGGCGTTGGCTTCGGCAAAGTGTCCCCTGACAGCCCGGCAGGTCAGATCGTGACGCAGGCCAACAGTCTCAACGGAAACTTCAAAGTCTTTTTTGCCGGCACGCAAGCCGCAGTATCTTTTAGCGGCCTTACCGGCGGCTATCTAGGCCTCTACCAGTTCAACGTTGTGGTGCCGAATGTCGCGGCCAGTGACGCCGTGCCGCTCACCTTTTCACTCGATGGCGTCAATGGCGCGCAACAGATGGTGATTCCGATCTCCAATTGAGGTCAGATCCGTTGCAGCCGGATGTGCTTGTATTCGAGCCACCGGCCTGTCTGGTGAGCCTGCAGCATGATGTGCCCAGGCTCCAGGATCTCCATCTTGTCGTACTCGCAGACGTTTTCGCCGTTGATCCGGACCAGGCAGTAGCTGTCCTTCACTACCATCTGCAGGAGGAACCATTCTTCCGGGGAGATCTTAGGATAAATGGCTCGCTTGTAGCCGTAGAGTGAGCCCGTTGGGTACACCGCGCCCTCTACGTCGTGGATCTGGATTTCGTAGTGCTTCTCCTGTCCCGAGCCTTTGGCGCGGAACAACACGCCGCCGTTCGAGTGCTTGCTGGCTCTCACATAGAGCTGCAGCTTGAAATCGCGGAACTGCTCTTTCGTGCGCAAGTGCCCAAGTCCGTCCGACCGCAGGATCTCGCCCGGCTGCGTCCAGATCGCCTTGCCGTCGTTCACTTCCCACTTCGTGAAATCGGAGGGTGATTCGTACAGCGCCTCCCACTTGTCTTTCGATTGCAGTTCCTTCACGCGCAGATTGCGGAAGCGGATGGGATACGACAGCGACTCCAGTCCGATATAGCCGGTGCGCAGGCGATGCTTCAGGTCGGGCACCGACTCGACGTCCAGCTCCTGCACGATCTCGTCATTGATCCACACGCGCAACTGCGGCCAGTCCATCAGGATGCGCATGGAGTTCCACTCGCCGCGGTTCTTCACCGTGACCTTTAACGGCGGCACCAGCGGGAACACCGATCCCACGGACTCCGGCAGCATCGCGTGATCCTGCTTGTGGAAGATGTTGATCTTCATGCCGGTCTCGGTATTGCGGCCATGCTCCGGCGCGTGGATATAGACGCCGGAATTGATCCAGCCTTTCACGAAGAAATCGCAGCGGAAATCGAAGTTCTCGTACTGTTTGTCCGTGCGCAGCCAGGCCGGGAAGTTCGCCGAATCGTTGACTACGATTTCGCCGTTGTCGACGTAGAAGGCCGATTCCGGGCCCTCGCGAATGGTCCAGCCCTTCAGCGTCTTGCCATCGAACAACGAAGTGAAGCCCGACTCCGAAGCCTGTGCGCCGGCCAGTGCAGGCACGGCCAGAGTGGTGAGAAAAGATCGCCGGTTCATTGATTTTAATATACGCTATTGTGACGTCAATCCAGAGGGTTGATCCAGCGGCATCCAGCAAAGCGAACAAAGTCCGTGTCCGCAGTGTGGACGGTAGCGTTGTACTCTATCGCAAGCGCGGCAATGTGAGCATCTGCGGTGAGATTGCCCGCCGTGCCTGAGTGGTTCAACAATCCGAAGAATATCTCTGGGTGCCTTGGACCTGGGTGCAAGATTCGAACGCAGCTTTTTTCCAGCCATTCCTTGACGCTTAGGACGGCCTCATCGGGACCAACCGCATCATCAAAGATTCGCGTGTTTGTCGATATGCGGATGAACCCCATAATCACCAACCATGGTATTCCCACAACGGCTGAGCCGGAGAGTAGTTGCTCCCACCAGACGCGAGCAGCCTTATGCTTGGGAGTTGTTGCGTGATATGCATACAAGACGAGGTTCAAGTCAGGAATGATCATCGCTTTGGGCTTAGCTTTCGCAGGTAGTCGTCAGTTTCCAAGTCGTCGTAGAGCTTGTTGAATCCTCTTGGATCGATGCCCGGCTTGAGCTTGGTTGCGAATGGACGAACCTTGAACGGTTTCGCCGCAACGGGTCTTGTCTCTAGGAGCCCACGGCGGATCGTTTCATTCACCACCACCTTGAATGCTTTCCTCTCCAGATTCGCGAGATCGGCGAGTCTTGCCGCGAGATCATCATCCAGGGTGAGCGTGGTCCTCATATAGACATCAGGATGTCCACGAAAAGGGATGTCAAGATGCCTGGACAGGCAGGAGGCGCGATGTGGCGGCCATGTCTATTCTGCCGGCGAGCTAAAATAACAGCAATGACCGCAGCCAAACGCTATCTCATCCACGGGCGCGTCCAGGGTGTCGGCTACCGCTGGTTCGCCCAGAAATCCGCCTCCGATCTCGGCCTCACCGGGTACGCCAAGAACCTCGACGACGGCCGCGTCGAAGTTTACGCGGTGGGCCACGTCACCAAACTGGAGGACCTTAACGGACTGCTTTGGAAAGGGCCGCGTCTATCAGACGTTAGGGGCGTGGAAGTCATGGAGGCGCAAGTGGTAAAATATATAGACTTCCGCATCTCATGACCCAAATCAAGCAATACATCCGCGAAGTACCCGACTTCCCCAAACCGGGCATCAATTTCTATGACATCACCACCCTGCTGAAAGACGCCGCCGGGTTCAAGCTGGTGATTGACGCGTTCCAGGCCGAATACACAGGCAAGGGCATCGACGTCATCGTCGGCATCGAAGCACGCGGCTACTTTTTTGCTCCCTGCCTGGCTTACACGTTGGGAGCGGGGTTCGTCCCGGTGCGCAAGCCGAAGAAATTGCCGGCCGCCGTTGAGTTTGTCGAATACGCTCTGGAATACGGGACCGACCGGCTGGAGATTCACAAAGACGCGATCCAACCCGGACAGCGCGTGTTGATCATCGACGACGTGCTGGCGACCGGCGGCACTGCCGCGGCGGTGGCCCTGTTGGTGGAAAAACTGGGCGGCGTCGTGGCCGGCCTTGGCTTTGTACTCGAACTCGATTTCCTGCACGGACGGGATAAGCTCTCCAAATACGCCGTCAACTCGCAACTGCACTATTAAGACCTGCCGGGCTCACTGCACCCGCGTCATCAATGAAACGATCCGCCAAAATCACCGCGTTCGCCAAGCTGAATCTCGGCTTGAAAGTGCTCCATAAACGCCCCGACAATTTTCACGAATTGCGGACCGTGTTCCAGACTATCTCGCTTGGCGACACCATCCACATCGCCTTCACACCGGGCCGCAAGACGTCAATTGAACTGCAGTCGGAAACCGACATTCCCGATAACCTGATCGTCCGTGCAGCCCGGTTGGTGATGGAAGCGTCCGGCGCACGCGGCGTCGTCGAATTCAAGTTGGATAAAAAGATTCCGATGGGTGGCGGTCTTGGCGGCGGCTCGACGGATGCGGCGGCGGTGCTGCTCACCCTGCCCGCGCTGACAGGCCGAAACCTGCCGATCGAGAAGCTGGCCGAACTCGGCGCGCAGCTTGGCAGCGACGTCCCATTTTTCCTTCTGGGCGGTACCGCGCTTGGCATCGGAAGGGGCACGGAGCTCTATCCACTGCCCGAAATGGGCGCGCTTAACGCGCTTGTTGTTGCCCCGCATGTTCATGTATCTACACCGGATGCTTACCGTGCGCTGAATCGCAAATTGACACAGGACCTTCCTTTTCAGTACATTAGTAGTTTCCAGTCTCGTGTCTGGAGTCTTGGGGAGCAGTATTGCGAGAACGATTTTGAAGCCGTAGTCTTCGAGCAGTATCCTCACCTTAAATCGATTCAGCGGAAACTTCGGAAGCTGGGAGCGAAGCCGGCGATGTTAACCGGTAGTGGCGCTGCTTTGTTTGGCGTCTTCGAGTCCAGTCAGAATGTGAGACAAGCCTTGCCTGCGTTTGCCCGGGAAAGAGCTTACCAAGTGGTATTTGTGGGACGTAACCGCTATCGTTCGATATGGCGGCGGCAGATGAAGGATCATGTGCAGGGAGAAGAATGGCCGCCCCAAAGCCGGTACGCGCAATGAGATCGGATAGATTAAAAGTATTTACGGGCAACTCGAACCCGACGCTCGCGACAGAGATCTGCGCGTGCCTGGGTGTGGAGTTGGGGTCCGCCCCGATCCGCAGCTTTGCGGACGGGGAAGTCTATCTACAGATCAAGGAAAATGTGCGCGGAGCAGATGTATTCATCGTGCAATCGACCTGTACCCCGGTCGACCGCCACATCATGGAACTGTTGTTGTTGACTGACGCGTTGAAGCGCGCGTCCGCCGAGCGCATCACCGCCGTCATGCCGTACTTTGGTTACGCGCGCCAGGATCGCAAAGACAAACCCCGCGTTCCCATCTCAGCCAAACTCGTTGCCAGCATCATTGAACGCGCAGGCGCTGACCGGGTGCTGGCGCTCGATTTGCACGCCGCGCCGATCCAGGGATTTTTCGACGTGCCGGTAGACCACTTGTTCGCTGCGCCCGTGATGGTGGAGTATTTCCGCAATGTCAGAATTCCGAATCTGACCGTGGTTTCGCCCGATGCAGGCGGCGTGGAACGCGCCCGCGCTTTCGCAAAGCGCCTGGATGCGCCGCTGGCCATCATTGATAAGCGCCGCGAAGAAGCGAACGTGGCCGAGGTCATGCACGTGATCGGCGATGTGGAAGGCCGCTATTGCCTCATGGTCGACGATTTAATCGACACCGCCGGGACCCTGGTCAAAGGCGCGGAAGCGCTGGTCAAGCATGGTGCATCGGGCATCTCGGCCTGCGCGACACACGCGGTTCTTTCCGGGCCTGCCGTGCAGCGCATTGCCGAGTCGAATATCGACGAAGTTGTGTTTAGTAATTCCATCCCGCTGAAGGATGAAGCCCGCCTGTGCGGCAAGATCAAGACGCTTTCGGTTGCGGCGCTGCTCGCCCGGGCGATTGAGTCGATTCACGAAGAAACCTCCGTGAGCGGGTTGTTTGTATGAGTTCCCCCAAGTATCAGTCTGAGGAGTTAGTATGATTAAAGATATCACCATCACCGCTGAAGGACGTCCGGCACGCGGCAAAAACGAAGCGCGCCGCCTTCGCGTCAAAGGGCTTACCCCCGCCATTGTCTATGGCGTTGGCAAGGATCCCGTGGCCGTCGCCGTGAGTCCGAAGGAAGTCAATAAGATTCTCCATTCCGCTACCGGTCACAACACAATTTTTAGCGTTGCGGTTCAGGGCGGCGAAAGCGAGCCAGTCATGATCGTCGACTGGCAGAACGACCCCATCAAGGGGAACCTGCTGCACGTCGATCTGAAGCGGATCGATCTGACCAAGCGCATTATCGTAAAAGTTCCCATCACTGCCAGTGGAGATGCGAAGGGCGTTAAGCTGCAGGGCGGCTTGCTCGAACTCATCACGCGCGAAGTGGAAATCGAATGTTTGCCTGAGGACATTCCGGAC
>Ga0118677_10000115_pt1 | contig 160848 bp, 109 predicted proteins | sample AliMusrvi5mmetaG_FD_86154 | JGI IMG/M metagenome (GOLD analysis project Ga0118677, IMG submission 86154) | reverse complement strand
CCTATATACTACTATTTATTGAGTGTTGTAACAATGTTTTCCTAATCCGCACCCATAAAATAACTTAACAATGATCGGGGAGGACTTCTGGGACAGTCTCCGGAGGGCCTCCCCTACATTTAATGTTTTACATCGGTATGACTCGTCTGCGCAGTTGGTGTCAGATGATTCTTATTCCCACAGATATACATAGAGTAAAATAATGCTGCTATAACTATAACCAGACATATAATAATTCCAATGCGTTTTTTGGGAGCTACTTTTTTACAGACACATCCAGGAGCGCACTGTTCCATCTCCGGGTCTTGGTCTGTATCCGGGTTTTGATTGAGATTGTCGTTGTTCATTTAGTTACCACCGTTAAGTACACAATACAATATCCGTAGGGGGCTCTCTGCAGTCACCTGTGGTTTGAACGGGAGGCCGCGGATGGGCCTCCCCTACGGCACAAGATCAACACCCGCAGCAACAGCACCCTTTGGGTTTTTTGGCTTTGATGAATGCGCTGATAAATGAGCCCATCAGTTCATCCATGCCATCTTTCCCAAGTTCAGAGATCACTTCCTCTGGTATCAGACCTGTTGTATCCTCTGCTGAATATGTTTTTGCAGTCTCTATTGCCGGGTCTGCAAAACCTGCCTGCAGTAACTTAACGACGTATTCATTGGCTTCCAGAGCACCTGCCACGCAACCAGTCCACAGGCCAACATGTCTTTTTATGATATCCGAAACATGCTTTGTCAAGACGATATCCGCCACTGCGAACCGTCCTCCGGGCTTCAAGACTCTAAATGCTTCAGCCAGCACCTGGTCTTTGTCTGCAGAGAGATTGATTACACAGTTACTGATTATCACATCCACAGAACTGTCCGGCAGAGGAATATGCTCAATCTCACCTTTCAGGAACTCGACATTCTCCAGGCCTGATTCAGCCTGGTTCTTCCGGGCAAGTGCCAGCATCTCATCTGTCATATCCAGCCCATATGCTTTGCCTGTGGGACCAACACGTTTGGCAGACAGGAGGACATCAATCCCTCCTCCGCTGCCCAGGTCCAATACTACTTCACCAGGATTCAGTTGTGCCAATGCCAAAGGATTAGCGCAGCCCATAGAAGCCAGCAGCGCTTCTACAGGTATCCCCTCAGTCTCAGCTTCGGAATACAGGTCACGGGTAATGGCATCTTTGCTTGTTTCACTTCCGCAGCAGCTGGTCTCCTTGCGTTCACTTGCGTTTACCGCAACCTGACCATATTTTTCCTTAACAACCGCCCTGATATCTTCCCCACTTACGTTTTTTCCGCTGCCACAGCAGCAGCTTTTTTTATCTTCACTCATATTAGTCTCCTAACTATTCATCTGTAATTTAGAGTTCACTCACAATAAGTAAAACAATCAATCCTGAAGCAAAGCTGACAGTTCTTTGGGTGAACAGTACAGCCCTTCATCGGCTATTCTTAAGAAACCATCAGGCTCCGAGATGAGTGAGACTGTTGTAAGAAGAGCTTTGACAACAGAATAAATCGCAGCTGCCGGAATACTCACTCTTGCAACACCTTGCTGCCTCAAGTCATCGATTGTCAATGAACGGATGTTGTTAAGCATTCCTGCTGTTATACTTACCGGTCCATTTATCTCTTTGACAAGTATCTTCACCTCATCTATAGTAGCCACCCTGGTGACAAATGCAAGGTCTGCACCGGCCTCAAAATACAGGTTAGCGCGCTTCACGGCTTCACATAATCCTGCATCACCAGAACCAATAACACTCAAGGCGTCCGTTCGAGCGTTAATGATGAAGTCCGGGTTACCCTCGATATTTGCTGCTTCTCTTGCTGCGATAATCTTTTCGACCATCAAATCTGTTTCTGTAAGAGAGGCTGGTGACCCGGAGCTGACCAAGTCTTCGATATTCATCCCGGCTGCACCAGCTCTGATAAACCTTCGTATAGTCTCTCCGACTAAGCCAGGCCCGCCATAGCCGTCTTCACCATCCGCCATTACCGGAACACTCACGGCGTCTGCAATTCTTCGGGTAGCCTCGACATTATCATCACGGCTAAGCTCAGTCTCAGATTTAAGACAAGCTGCAACAGATATACTGTATCCCGAACATTGAACTGCTTTAAAACCTGCTTTTTCGATTATTCTGGCACTGATAGGATCATAAGCGTCAGGCATAACCAACGTTTCACTCGAATAAATCAATTCGCGCAATCTTGTACTCTTGCTCATGATATCCTCCTTTTATTCACAACACTTTTCCCTGTTTACAGCGGAAAGCAGCGGGATGATCCATCTAATATGATGTTGCCAGTTATTTTCCCGAGCAGGCATCCATTTTGCCATCATCGATCTTTCAAATAATTCGTACAATGCTGACTGCAATTCTCATATCGGAATTGGAGGATCAAGCTACTCTACCTCTTGCAACCAAAGCCTTATCTTCTGTTCTATGGTATCTCTGGCTTCACGAAATTTTATCAATCGCTCCTCTTCAGTGCCATCATAAGAAGCGGGATCATCCATCGTCCAATCAAGGCATTTAAGTACTCCTGGAAATACATATGGGCAGCTTTCCTGAGCACGTGGACATAAAGTGATGGCATATGCAAAACTCTGCTTACCCAGGAACAATTTTAAATCTTTGGAGTTCTGCGAACTAATATCTATTCCTACCTCTTTCATTACCTTGACAGCCATCGGATGTATCGGTTTAGGTTCCGTTCCAGCACTGAATGCATCAAACTTGTCATTTCCGTATTTTCGTAGGAATGCTTCTGCCATTTGACTGCGGGCAGAATTTCCTGTGCATAAAAACAACACCTTTTGATTACTCACCTTTAACCTCACAACACTTCTTTTCCTCTTTGCAGCAAAAGCCTGCGGGACGATCTTCCTCGGTAGTAGTTCCGAGATGGCCATCTGAGTACGCATCCATCTTGTCATCGCCGGTTTTACGAATAACCCGCGCAATGCTGACAGCATTTCTCAGATCAGAATCGGATGCACCTGCCTTGCGAGCTTCCTCTACATGGTAATCAAGGCATGATTGGCACTTTGCCACCACAGAGGCTGCCACTGCAATCAATTCTCTAGTTCTAGGATCCAACATATTCATCTCCTCTGTACAACAGCCATTAGGTTGTGTTTTTTGTTTTGAAATACTTTTTTTGGAAGAACAAAGCAACATTAACCAGGCTGATAAGCACTGGCACCTCAACAAGCGGGCCAATTACCGCAGCGAACGCCACTCCGGAACCGATCCCGAATACAGCCACTGCAACTGCAATGGCCAATTCAAAATTATTACTTGCCGCTGTGAACGACAGGGTTGCAGTCTTTGCATAATCTGCCCCAATCTTCTTCCCCATATAGAAGCTGACAAGGAACATCACCACAAAGTAGATCAGAAGTGGGATAGCTATACGGACAACATCCATGGGTAGTCGTACTATCATCTCACCTTTTAACGAGAACATCACAACGATAGTGAATAGCAGCGCAATCAGCGTCATTGGACTGATCTTCGGGATAAACCGTTTTTCATACCAGTCCCGGCCTTTGGTCTTCAATCCGACAATCCTGCTCAATATTCCCGCGATAAACGGTATACCAAGGTAAATAAACACACTCTTGGCGATTTCACCTATGGTCACATGCACCGTGCTGCCTTTGAGTCCAAAAACAGGAGGCAGGACAGTTATAAACAGATATGCATATACAGAGAAGAACAGCACCTGAAAAATAGAATTTAACGCCACCAGGCCAGCAGCATATTCAGTATCACCCTTTGCAAGTTCATTCCACACAATGACCATAGCAATACATCGGGCAAGACCTATCATAATAAGCCCGGTCATAAACTCCGGGTACCCGCGCAGGAACGTTATCGCCAGGAAGAACATAAGTATGGGTCCGATGATCCAGTTCTGCACCAGGGAAAGCACCAGCACTTTGTAGTTGCGAAAAACTTCACCGAGTTCTTCATATTTGACCTTAGCAAGTGGAGGATACATCATAAGGATGAGCCCGATTGCTATTGGGATGTTAGTCGTACCAACCGAAAACCGGTCCCAGAAATTGGCAGTGCCGGGCACAAGATATCCAGCGCCAACCCCAATACCCATCGCCAGGAATATCCAAAGAGTCAGATATCTATCGAGAAACGACAGTTTCTTAGTGATTGATTCATTCATATCAGCTCTCCGTCAACTCATCTATAAGCTTTTCAACTCTAGCCTTGATCTGGTCACGTATCTCGCGCACTTTCTCAACAGGCTGCCCTTTAGGGTCATCCAAACCCCAGTCCTCGGATTCAACAAACACAGCAGGGCAAACTGAACCTTCGTGTTCGATGTCATCCAGGTTCACTCCACAGCCCATTGTTATTACTTTGTCTGCACTGCTGACCATCTCGGGTGTCATTACTTTCGGATAGTGACTGCTCATGTCGTAGCCGATCTCTTCCATAACCTCAACAGCCTGGGGATTCAAGTTACCGCCCGGCATAGTTCCAGCAGACTCAGCGATTATCCTGTCTTCACCCAGTCTTTTAGCAAAAGCCTCAGCCATCTGACTCCTGCCGGAATTGTGTATGCAAACGAATATAACTCTCTTCATCTATTCACTCCTTCGAAAATAGAATATTTTCGTCCCTTCGTGACGAGTCCGGCAGGTTTTCGCTGTAAGCGAAAATCGAGAGGACTCATGGCACGATTCCTCAATGTGTAATCTTTTTCCATTCTAAGAATAATCAATTACACCAGCCTTACATTAAAAGATAACGTTGAACAGGTAACCCACAATAAGAATCCCGAAGCCAACAACTCCAACGAACACTGCAATCAATTGAGGTTTCAGCACTTTGCGGAGGATTATCATCTCCGGCAAAGATAGCGCGATGACCGACATCATAAACGCCAGAGCAGTCCCTAGTGCTGCTCCCTTACCAAGTAGTGCAGATATCACAGGGACTATCCCGGCAGCATTTGAATACATCGGGATTCCCATTATTACTGCAAGAGGCACTGCCCACCATACATCCTTGCCCATAAATGAAGCCATGAAGCCTGCTGGAACAAAACCGTGAATTCCAGCGCCAACAGCAATACCCAGGACCACATACAGCCACACTTTGCCGACAATTTCTTTGACTGCTTCTTTACCAGATTCAAACCGCGCTGCCCAGGTCATTGCTTCATCAGGCACATTTCCTGCATTTGCCTGGAACTCATAGACCCACTCCTCGACATATCTCTCAAGTTTGAGCCTACCGATTACCCAGCCTGCAAAGATTGCAATAGCTAGACCGGTAACCATATAAATCGCTGCCACTTCCCATCCGAACATCCCGAAAAGCAGCACAACCGCAACTTCGTTAATCATAGGCGCAGCTATCAGGAATGAGAGTGTTACTCCAAGAGGTACTCCAGCTTGCACGAATCCCATAAACAAAGGCACCGCTGAACACGAGCAAAATGGAGTCACAATACCCAACATTGCAGCTAAAACATTTCCAACCGATTCTCTTCGCCCTGCAAGGATCGCTCTTGTTCGTTCGGGAGTAAAGAAGGATCTTATCATTCCAACTCCGAAGACCACTATCACCAGCAGCATCAGTACCTTAGGGACTTCAAACACAAAAAAGTTCAGTGCAGTGCCGAAATGGCTGATTTTGGAGAGTCCAAGTAAACCGTAAGTAATCCAGTTGGCAATCGGCTGCAGGTGTGTATAAAGTGCATACCAGAGAGCAGCAAACAGCACCAGCTTTGCAGAACCCAGAAATTTCGATTGCTCGGGTTTATGCTGCGTTGCCATATCAAGCTCGGTTGTTGTCATTTCATATTCCTATATTTCTAGCAGCAGGGACCGTTCGCAGTTTTTTCTGCGATCTTCCTGGCACAGTCCATTAGTTCGAGGAGAAATGCCAATGGTCCATTGTTGATAGCGTCGACATTCAGCGAATAGTGTATCCATTGGCCGTCTTTACGGGAATGCAGGAGCTTGACCTGTTTTAGCTTCGCCATATGCTGAGAAATAGCTGGCTGGTTCATACCCAGTTCATCTACAATCTTACAGACACAGACTTCCCCGTTCTCTGCCAGCATCTGCACAATTCTGAGCCTGGTCGGGTCACCAAGCACTTTAAATACTTCGTCCATAACACCATCCATAAGTATATGCTTATATACGCATATATTATCACCAAAGACAAACGTTGTCAAACACGTATTGGAATTAAAGTGTAGTAGGAGTATGCCTCACGAGCATTCCAATTCCCCCTTGGAGAATGGGTTAGGGGGATTGCAGATGGCCGATAAGCAGTAATGAAGGGAATCAATCCCCCTGCCCCCCTTCTCCAAGGGGGAAAATTGCATGGTGAAAGTAATATTTGGCTGACTGTATCTGTCAAACTACATGATTGTATTTGTTTTAGTTCTAGAAATACTGCGGTTTCATTGCCAGGTAGACAAGATACACGCCGCCCAGCATAACCAGCACACCGCAGACCTTCTTCACTATGTCTGCTCCCTTTGATTTCTCATTCCAGTTCAAATAATTCTGGACAGCTTCTGTGGAAGTTCCAGCCACAACTATTACTAAACAGTGTCCAATCCCGTAAGCCGCAAGCAGAAGACCTGCGTATACTGCATTGGTAGAAGCCACGCTGAGAGATAGTGACAGAACTGGAGCCATATAGGCGAATGTGCACGGACCAAGGGCTATTCCAAAAATCAATCCAAGTAGAAACGATGCCAATAAGCCTTTTCGCTTCAATCCAATATTCCCTGGACCAGAAAAAGGCATTGGAATAACACCTATAAGGTGAAGACCCACCACAAAGAATACAATAGCTACAATATAATTGCCATACTTACCCACATCTCCCAACATACGACCCATTGCTGCTGTGATCACACCTAGAATGGCGATTGTAACCAGTATGCCCAATGCAAACAGGAATGACAGGCTGAAAGCCTTACGGGTCGTGAGCTTTCCCTGCTCACTTATGAAACCAATAATCAAAGGAATACTCGATAAGTGGCAGGGGCTGAGAATCACGCTCAAAATCCCCCAGACAAAAGCAGCTGCCAGGGCAATCGGCGCTGACCCTTCCATAGCATGAGTAAATGTTATGAACAACTTTTCCAAAATCAATTGACCTCTGTCACTTCGCTGGTGGTATGGACGGCGCAACGCTGCAGGTGCCCGTAGAACATTTACCCGAGTTCTGGCGACTTGACTTGTATATCAACGGAGATAAAACTATCCAGATAATTAAGCCAATAATCACCAGCGTATATTTCAACGCAGGTTTCATTTTCCCTTGCTGCCAGCTTCCAGTTTCACGCCATGAGCTTTAAAAGCTGCAAGTATGTCATTCTTCGGAAAGTATCCTATGTGACGGAATACTTCCTTACCCTTTGCATCGAATAATATCTGAGTTGGAATTGATTTGATATTATACTTTTTGGCTGCAGCTTCATTTTTTGTAACGTCGATAAACTCTACTGAAAGTTTGCCTTTGTGTTCTTTTGTTAGCTGGTCCATTACGGGAACCATCATTTTGCAGGGAATACAAGTAGTTGACCCCAAATCCAGCATCTTTGGTATACCTGCAAGCCTTTGTGAAGCAGCACTCGCTTTTGTCTTAGGATTAGTAGTTTTTGCAGCTGTTTGACAGCATGTGGCACCGGTCTTAACCTGAGGTGTTGCTTTCTTAGCTGCACCATATACCGGAGCGTAGATTCCGATAGCAGCAACCAGTGAAGTAATTATCAGAGTCCTAAATGTATTCTTTATCATCAATATCTCCCATATCGCATCTGTTGTCCAGCCCACATTCTTCGTGATAAACTTGGCTTTTACCCCTACTGCCAGGTAAAAGCCAAGCTTGGTGAATAATGTGGGCCAGCATTACTTATAATTATACTAAATCTGCGAGTTACCGGATAGGTATAGTCATGGATACGAGCAGCCTGACGTACAAGTTCCGTCTTCTCATCTATATGGTGTAGAAAAGCACTGAAGATTCACTATATGGTAACAACTGCCTCGTATTCGGCAATGAACTTCACATTGTCGATCTGTGCAATCTCATTTTTATCGCCAAACTCAGGCTTATGTTCCTCCGCTATGTATATTGGAGCATCTTTACGCAGCGGTAGTATTTTAACGGTTATGCCCTGTTCTAAAACACCGGGAGCAAAACGAGATAGACCTATCTCCCAGGCTTTACCATTGTAGAAGTTGTCATTTATCAGCCTGCTTCCTATATATGCCCTGGCGACGTCACCTTTGTAGCCTATCTGCAAATATGCCTTATGAATTCCTTGCTGTGCATCGGTTGGTATTGATATGTGCCATTGCGCTGCTCTATCAAAATCCGGGTCATCAGGCGCCTGTGCTCTATCTGCCAGACCGATCTTCACAGGTCTTACGGGACCAGCTTCTTTTATCTGTTGAAGATCCACTCGAACATCCCTGGCAGGCATTGTAATCTTATAATTTGTGCAGACTCCATCAGCATGTTCATCCATCTTTTCGCCACCTGACAACAATGGATGCTGAGGTGCCGGGAAGATTGAGAAACTGATATCCGGGTCCAAATTCTGCAACCTTATCGTATCCTTATCAAAAAGCACAGTTGCTGATGAGAGTATGATACACTCCTGCTCAACTATTTTGCCCTTATAACACGTTAGAGCCTGATCTTGTGTCAGCACCAGCATAGATGCATGTCTGCCATCAATTGAATCCACTGAAAACACACACCCGGTTCCAGGCCTGATATGCGAGATACGTATGGTATCGGCTTCCTGTGTAATTGAATTGTGGACTCCGTGGATGCCCTGCATACTCTCGCGCTGGAATGCGAATTCCGGGTCTATCCCGTCAGGAGCAAAGAATACATAGCAGGGATAATCAGGGTCAGCGATTTTGCAGATCAACTGTGCAGTCGAATACCTGAGCAGCGTTCCATTCATATCCAGATTTACCGGCCATATCATATATGTGTCTGCTGGAATGTCTGTTTGATACAACGGCACACTTATTTCTCTGTCAACCAACTTCAGTGAGAACCGAACATTCTGCTTATCGGTCAAACTCTCCACTCTCTGGTAATTATTGATAAACACAAACCCGCACTCTCCATCTGATCGAACAGACCAGCGCAGAGTCTCCTTATCATCCAATCCAGCAGGTTGAATCTCCGGCATATACGCAGACATTACTGCAAGTTCGCTGCCAAAGTCAGCAAGAAACATATGCAGCAGCCTCAATGCATGGAATGACTCCCTGATCTGCCCGAACTCCCCCAGTGGAGCCTGGAAATCATAGGAAACAGCAGGAAGATCGTTCGGATAACCTGTATCCTGGGTCTCCTGAGTATAAGACAGCCTGCCTATCGGGTGCGATCCACCGTGATACATATAATATCCTGGCAGATTGGAACCTGAAGCAAGCTTTGAGAGAGATATCGCAGCAACATCATCAGCGACAATATAAGGTCTGCGGTGGTAAGAGACCTGCATCCCTCCACCGGTTTCGCATGTCGCAAAAGGATATATATCAGACGGAGAAGCGCATGCCGTTTCACTTCGCTCTATCTGATCAGCGCCTATATTAGCATCTTCTCGTATCGAAGAGATCATATAATTGGCGCGGCTATCGCGGGACCAATTGGTTACTTCCAAATCCCAGAATGCATCCGGATATCCGCCAAACATCGGAATCACTTCATACTCAGGATACTTTGCCTCTCCCCAACCTGTCACTGTATAAAGAAGCACTTCCATTCCGGATTCTATTGCAATATGTTTGAGCTTTAATAGATGCTCAGGCTGGTCAGTCAACTCATTGTCAAGTTGAATCCCAATCACCGGTCCGCCATCTTTCCAAAGCATCCCCTTAAGCTGGTCAGCAATCTGCCGATACCATTTGACCACATACGTCAAATACCCAGGATCATTGCAGCGCGTCTGACAGCCTTTCGCCAGCAACCAGTCAGGCAGCCCGCCGTTTCGCGCTTCCCCGTGCACCCATGGCCCAATCCTCGGATAACACAGCAGTCCATGCTTTGCACACAGTTCGAAGAATCGCCTGATATCATTATTGCCGGACCAGTTCCACTCACCTTCGATCTCCTCATGGTGGATCCAGAACAGGTATGTAGCAACTATATTTATCCCACCGGACTTTGCCTTGAGTATCTCATCTTCCCACTCATCACAAGCCATCCGGGAAAAATGCATCTCCCCCATCACAGGCAGCCATGGATTCCCATCCATAGTTAAGAACCGGCTATTAACACCGATCTCCACTCCAGACGGATTCTCCCCACCCATCCTCAAATGCCCGGACACAACAGGAGATACAGGTTTCGTAAGGTCGATTTCATACATATAAGCACCAGCCTGGAATACAAGTAATAGAGGAGTCTGGAAGTAACCAGTCCCTATATAATACTATAACAGACTGGTGGTGACGACTACCCATATGACTTCACTCTCGACTTGTCCAGAATTGCGTTTGATGGTCATCTTGAATCCCAACCGTTCCAATCAACAATCCTGATATAATATGAGAACATTTGCGTATCCTTTTACTACACCTAAACGTTTATTACAATAAGTCCACAATCCATTTGAGGTATATTTTCATGACTCGCCAGCTCAACTCGCTCTTATGCATTTCTATTCTGATCACACTTATATTATGTACTACTGCATTTGCCAAGGTGCCTCAAAAATCCCTGCATTGGGCAGAAAGGTTATTAGCCACAGCAAATCTACCGCTGACGAAGTGTGATAACCCATATATGCATGATTGGGATGCAATGAATGCAGAGGATGCGTATAAACAGGTAATCCACAAATATGGTATGGATACCCGTTTGTACGCCGGACTTGCTGATTCTCAGATGCTGCTTGGTAAGTATAAAGATGCTGTTAAGAATTACCAAAGTGCCTTAAAACTATCGCAAAAAAATAAATCCTTGAAGATTAAGCTTGATCTAGCAATCCAGTCAGATTATATGTCCAAACTTGTATTGTCATCTCTCCAAAAAAATCATAAAGTGGTTAGAATTCTGCGCATTTCAGACAGTAGTGGCATTGTGTGGTTAGTTTTGTCAGCAATTCGCAACAAAGGATACAACGGAAATGATGACATCAGACTGACTGTTTTCCGAGTAATATCGAATCAACCTGTCCTGCTCTGGCAATCAGAAAAGCTTTGTTATTCGAGCCCTGACCTTACCGAAGCCAGCTCTGTCCAGCTAACACTCGAAGATATTACTGGTGACAAAGAACCTGAGATAATAGTTCCTACTTCGTTCAGCGGTGTCAGTTGGACTCCTTCACATATTGCTATATTTAGATGGCAAAATGGCAAGATGCATAAACTGCTGGGAGTTCGAAGCGACACACCCCTTGTGATATCCGATCTAGATCATAATGGTCGTTATGAAGTTATCGGTGAACACTGCATCGGCTCGAGTATGGGACACGCAGGAATGCCAAGTTGGAAAGATATCTATGAATACAAGAACGGTATATTCCAACTTGCAGATGGCGACTTCCCAAATCAATACCGCGATCTAGCCATAAAAATCAGACAGAAACTCAGGAAATACCCGAGTGACTGGAGTCTATTTAAATACCAGGGAATAATCCACCAAATCCAGCACAACAGCTCAAGAGCCTTACACAGCCTCAAACGAGCCCTGAGAACATGCAAAGCTTCACTCAAAAATGAGACCGACAAGGAATACAGATCGTATCTGGCATATAACATACAGGATATAGAACACAGGATAGATCGGATCAAGAGATAGAGTCAAAATTCTATTCAATTGCTACTTGAACATTTCAACAATGCTTTTCAGATAATCATAAAATGATGGCGCGATCTGGTCAACTTCATCTATAATGCCATCACAAAGTATATATTCGTGGTCCATCGTTACGATCGGGCAGTCTCCATTTGAATAATGGTTCATATCGAAACACGCAGCATCATAGTTGACGCTTCCTGGATCCGGGTTACCAAACTGAATATAACCTGCATTTGATAACACGTAATGAAGCGTTTCATCGCAAAAGATTCTCTCTCTAAGTTCATAACAGTCTGTGCCTTCAGGCGTGTTGGCAAAGAAAAGAATATTTCCGGCTTCGAACCGGGGAAAGATGTACCTGGTTATTAATGATCTATATGCCAGCGGAAACTCATGTCCAGTCCGTTGCTCCAATGGTTCCACCCAATCCACATTGGCATATGGTTTTATCATCCAATCAGATTCCCCAAAATCACCCGTATCCCCAACCAGAACACTCGGTGGGGTTTTGTCTATAGCAATAAAAATAGGCTCACGGTATCCGGTATTTACCTTTTCAACGAAACGATCCACTAAGTTATCTATGTCCAATATGTTCACCTGTCTTTCTAAATGCAATTTGCATCAATTGCAGTCTTCCCATTCTCCCGCGTTACTGTTATCCAACTATCTCTGAACTTGTATGGTCCAAAACTAGACGACACACTCTCCAGACCGGGAACCGGCAAAGGATCTATATCGAGTCTACCGTCAACATTGGGAGATATCCCCAGGACATACCTGCATATTAAGTCTGTGATCACCAATCCCTGTTGTGGGAGTTCATTCTCACTCCGGTTCGGTTTGCCGGTAGTGGTGTTGTGACTATCACATGCAGAGATAACACCATCTTTGGTCATCATCTCGACTGCTTTGCCGACGTACTCCCCAGCCAGTTCTCTGTAACCGTGTTTTACCAATCCGTCGATAGTAAACCAGAGCCCGGTTGTTGTAAGGCAGTCTCCACCCTGGCTCATTATTGCGGGATCGAAACCGGGGGTATCACAGGACATAGATGGACAGGGATACGGAGTTGCGAACTCATTGGGGTCAGTCAGATGAGTAATAAGCCTGGCAACCTGATTGTCATCAGCAACTCCTGTGCAAAGTGAGGAAAACGCTGCAATGCTCTTCAAATCCGACCTTTGCATATTTCTAGGATCAGCATCGAAGTAGAACCCGGCTTCATCGTCCCACAAATACTCTTGTATTGCAGACTTCAGCTTTGCATTTCGTATGCGAAGACTCTCCAGGTCGATATCACTGCGCTCCAGTTCATCTGCAGCCCTCATAATCAACTCACGCAGCGCATACAGATAACAGTTATAATCAACAGCAATAACAGGGGTATCCAGTTCCCAATCATAACTCATCGGTTTCCAGTTACTTGAGAATGGCTTCCAGCGCAGAGAGTAATCGAAATCATCTATGAACATACTGGTGCAAAACCCATTATCAAGTTCGGCTTTAGAGAATGCCTGCTCCGCCTCAACCATCAGATCTAGAATTTTGGACATCCATACCCTGTCTCCAGAACATAGGTATAATAGCCAGGGATTCAACATACCGTTTGGAGTTGTATGAGCCATGGTTGTCAGAGCTAGAAGATCATAATGTTCCGGCAGACCGTGGAGTTTGTAATCCACCTGAGCGCCCCCCTGCTCATTGTGACCACGCAGTTCAGTCTGCTTTTTCAACGGATGCAAGTATGAGCCGATGTTCAATCCGCCGCCGTTTTCTGCAATTAGAAGTGTCCCGCTCTCACCTATGATCTTATCATTCAACCAGCGTTCCTGAACTGTTGCAACCGGAGTATTCCAGCTCCACTGCCAGAGTGCCCCTGTTTTCCAGGGACTGGTATACGGACGGGTGAATGGTTCATACGGGATATCATAATAATTGGCTCGAGTGACCCAGGCAGCATAATAGTATAGTTTCTCGATATCTCTATTCGAACAGTCAAAGTGCAGAACCACTTTCGTAAAATAGTCTTGCCAGGTCTTCTCTGCAGAGGCAAATACACTTACGGGGTTCCCAACAGCAGATATAGCACTTTTCACAGCTTCCTGTTCATCATAACCACAGGACACAGCAACCAGCACTTTACCGTCAGACGGGATATTCAGATTCCACACACATTCAAATCTATCCCCATTCCCTGACTTATCAACTGAAACCTCAGCACCTGAGAATGCCAATACTGTAAACACCTGGTCCCTGACATTTATTACATAAGCACCTTCACACTCGCATAAAGCAGCGTTATAGGAGGGGAGAGTGAATGACAGTTTTGTCTGTTCGATGCCTGAAAACTCCCATTCCAGCATGCACACATTCCCACTGACTGCACACCGTTCTGTTACCGATGAAGACCCGCTGCTCATTCTCTTCGTTATCACATTTGGCAGAAAATCAAAATCGGTTTTGTCAGGCACAAAATCCAGTACCGGACCGGTGCTGCGTATGCTGTCATAGGCAGTAAGCTCCCAGAAGTCGAATTTGCCGTATTTAAACTCGTGTGGAAAAGGCAGCGGATAGAAGTGTATTCGCTCAATTCCCGGTCTGGTTTTATCTACATACACAGACAGCTGATTATCTGTCAGGAACTGCTGATCATTATTTGCTATCAACTCTTTCCAGTTAATATCGACCGCTGGCAATCTTTTGCCAAGTTCTACATGATCTCTTGGAATCAGCACTCTCACTTCCTCCTATTTCTGTCCTACGCTAATAGTTCCTGAAAACCTTACAGGCACTATGATATCTAGACTGCCATTTTTCACTTTGATCACACTTGATTTCTGGTTCAAATGCACAGCAATTGATGTGCCATTTTTCAATTCAAAAACTCCATTATCAATTTTCAGAATCCCACCTTGAGGTGTATTCAGGCTCAGTGAAATATAGCTGGAATCATAGAGCAATTTTTCAGCTCTGGCGTTCCAGGTTGCCTTAATCTTACTTGGTCCAAAACTCAACGGGAGACGTTCTAGAACGACCGCTTCCTTAGGTTTCAAATCAACATTAGTGCGCGCTTCTGATTTTAGAGTTGTTGCAAAGTCAGTTGCCGTCAGCTTGCCATTACTATCAAGATGCCATACTTTTACCAGCGAGTGTTGGCCTGCCCAGCCGTAGTTCCCCGAATGCGTTGCTATAATCCGCTCTCTACCCAGCATATATCCCGAGTGCAGTTCGATGGGAGTGAACGGGAATAGGTGTTGAGTTATATCGTGTGGTAGAACTGTAGCAAGGCATACAGCAGGCAGCATCGCCTGGCGCAGGGCATTCAGGAAATCGTCCCAACTGTTGCTCCAGCTCATATAACCCAGCGGTGTCTGCAGGTTGCCCTCAAATGCATAAGTGTCGTTGTGCTGGATCTCAGTCATCCGCTGAACACGGTCTTGCAGCGTGGTCTTAAATCCCGTCGGTCCATTGCCAAGCAGAATCTTGCCTTCCCCGTGAACGATTCGAGCCACTTCTCTGTAGAATCCGTGCTCCAGCAATGGAACTATCCCGACCTCGCGTTGAATCCGCCAGGTCTTTGGATCGAGTAAACAGCTGTGTCCATCAAACATATTATTTGTATACAGGATGACATTGAACTGCATGCCTTCGACTTCATCCCAATAGATTCCATCCAGCTTTACTTCGTCCAGATACCGCCTGGCAGTATCCAGCATTGCTTTTCCGAAACTGTTTTTCAGTGTCGGGACCATTGTATAACTGGGATTCGTGGCGCCGCAGTTTGGCCAGTATGTCGTAAGAGGATTGCCGTGTTCATCTGTCATCAGACTGTCAGAGAACCGCTTGAGAGTGTCATCAGCTGTCTCGCGTCTGGAATTGTAGTACCAGACTGTCTTGATATCCGGTGATGCCTGGTGGAGCTTCTTAATGGTCTCCAACCGGCTCTTGCGGTAGGGTGCCCAGTAGTCGCTGAATATATCCGTCCCCATTGCAATACGAGTATTTGGTTTCCATAAAGCCCAGTCACTCTCCATGAAATACTTGAATTGTTGGCTCTTTATAATACTGCTGACCTGCTCAACCGACAGATTAGCATCATCCTGCAATCCCCATCTCCAGGGACCGAGTGCAGTATAGTTGGCTCCCCAGTCTTTGCGAACCAGGTTGATGAAGTCATAATAATCAGGCCCGGCAACAGGATAGACAGACCATTCAAGCGTATAAGTCTCACCCGGAGCAAGCCGAAGCATTTCAGTCCGAAGTCCTGCCACAGCAGACTTCACTTTCTCATCAGAGCGAACATATAACAGCGACTGGTGCCTCAGCACATCATCTTCTGCAATAATCCCAAGTCCACCCTCAGGAATAACTATATGCACGCTCGGATTTCCAAATGAGTGATACTCTGAGGACGAAGGGTCTGGATTGCCCGCAAGCCTTACAGGTGTACCAACGAGTTTACCTAAATCCAACTCATGTCGTACTGACAGACCAAGAGGAGTGCTCCTGCGGTTCTTGATGGCATCGAGTATTTGCACTCGGCCTGAAAGGAAATTGACAGTCCGGACAATGCTATAATCCAGCCCCTGTGCACTCACACGGTTTCCTTTTACAGAGACTGTAAATCCTTTCTGATTTCCCGTGGCCTTAATTCCGGCTGCCAGCTGATTGAATCCCGCATCCGGATAGGAAATACTGCTGCTGAACCGGTATGTGCTCTTCCCCAGATGCAGAGCGAAACCACCACCCGGAAGCATCTCTCCACGGTATTTTGCCACACCTGCTGCAGGTTCTCCCCGGTTGATAACCGAAACCGATGCAGCTTCCTTAAACGCCATCATAGGACTGGGCACAGGTTTGGTCTCAATTTCCAATGAACCGACCACCATATCCAGCACAAGCCCTTTCTGTTCCTTGAAAAATGAATCCTTGTACCCACTCAGAAAAGCCTCAGTCGCTGTGTTAGTGATCTTCAAACGGCTTTCTGCAATAGGATTGATAAGGTCGGTAACATCCAGCACATAAACATAGGGGTCATCCACATAGTGTTTCAAGGAATAGGCAGCCTGGAAATCAGGGGCATATAGCACATTCCAGCCGTTCTTCTCAGCATACCAACTGTATGACAGTCCGGGCTCCACTGGTGAGTCCAGCGGTTTGTTGATCAATCGAGAAACAAGACGCCCCTTAGTCGGCAGCACCTCATGCCCATTCAAGGTAAGCCGCATAAAGTGCATAGAACCGCCCAACGACTTAAAATCCATCCGGCTTTTGATTCTCAGGAGAACCGTAGTATTGGCCTGGGTCAACATAGGCAGCTGGAATTCCTGGGACTGGCTATAAGGAATAACAGCCGGACTCTTCTCATTAACCACTGAAATAGTATCAGCACAAACTGCTCCAGTAATTGAAAAAACAACCAGAACAGTCAATATTGCAATTATACGTTTCATACTACATATCTCCATCAACCAAGTCTCAATTAACTTGCCCTATTACCAATACATATTTCGCGTGCTTTCGCGCATTTCGCGGTTCTACAAAATAAACCTTACTTACCCAGCTCATCCAACATGGGAACTGCATATTTAAACGGCTTTCCGATCTCTTCAAGATATCTTAGACCCGGATAGGCAGGCAGTGCCATTGTCAGGTGAGATAAATCATCTGCACGGCCGACCATATCCCCACCTCCACGCTGGGTAAAATCTCTCCATTTGCGGTCGACTGCCCAGTTTTTATGCAGCACAGCAAGGTAGTCGGCAAACGGCTTCTCATATCCTATCGATCCCAGGTATTCACTGTACTGCCAATAAAGATATGGCCCCACCCAGAACTCCAGGAACGGCTGGTTGTTTTTCATTGTCCGTTCAGTGTCGGTCAGGAAACGCAGGGCACGCCTGGTGCACTCAGCAGCCAGTTTCGCATTCTCATTATCTTTTCTGACCGCGCACAGCAGATAATATCCCTGGGTTGCTTCTGCAAGATACTGGTTACCAAGGAAAGAATGGCATCCTCCCTCAACTTCATAACCACACTGCCAGTCGAACCAATAAGTATCCGGTTTCATCTTGTCCATCGCCCAAAGTGTAGTATCCCGGAGAGCATCCAGATGCGTCTGCGGGACATCACCCTTGATGAGTTGTCTTGCATAGGCAAAGTAGCTCAGCCCGGCCATTGCGCGGGGAACATAAACATCACACTGCCTGCCTTCCTGGTAGAAAAGTGCACGCTGGGGATTTTCTTTGGTGCCGGATATAGAGAAATGTCTTATAACATGCTTTCGGTCACCTATCGGGTCTGTTGTAACAGCAACCAGATAATCAGCAGTCTTCTCTCCTGCCTGATACAGCTTCATCATATAAGCTTTTTGTTCCGGGACATCCTTCAGATAGATAATAGTCCGGGCAATAGCACGCAGCCATTCACCAATCTGGTTTGTGTCCAGACTCCATGGCATTGAACCTTCGTCTGTATACTGGCCAACATGTTGATCATAATAAGCGTTGACCTGGGTATATACCCCTCCATCTGCATGCTGCATATACTTCATCATATAGTCACAGTTGCTCTGCAGAAGTTTTTCTGTAAACTTCGCACGGGTGATATCCCCTGATTTTCTAAAGCCATATGCAGCAAATACAGTACCGGCAACTCCAGCTTCCAGTCCTTCAGTATGTTTGCTTGTAGTTCCCCTGTAGGCTTTGATGAAATCAATATAGTGCTTTGCATCCCTGGGATCATAGGTATGCATAAAAGATACACTACCTCGTCCATAACCGCCCAGAGGGTCGATGATATACAAGCCCATTGCTGTCCTGAGAGATAGCATAGTATACGTCATACTCTCGGCAGGCTTCTTGATATAGAAATCCTCGAACCCTATTCTACCGTTCAGCAGTGACTCTCCATCCCTTTTCAAATCACATGTAATCCAGTAGTATCCTGCTGGAGCTTTACTTAGTTGAAATGTGAAAGGGATTTCCGTTGCGTTACCGCCTGATATGCTGTGATCCAGTGCATTTGTCTGCACGAGTTTCTTGCCGGTAAACAACTCGGTTGCAGTGTAGACTAGTTTGTCACCTGACTTCAGATTACACTCTGCACCGGTATGGACAATCGTTTTTCCAGGCACAGACTTAGCTCCGGCAGGCAGCAAGACTGCTTCTGAATCTTTACCAATAAACAACTCAGCCCCTGCCTCTTTTGCAGGAAGCTGCGAATCAACGTCCTTAAGTTTTACCAGTCTCAAATCACTGATTTTGAATGTAACATGCGTCTTGTTCGGATACTGGTCTTCACAGAGAAAGAAATGGACAAACTTGACGTTCTTAAGGTCTGCTTTCTCATCCGCACCGAACCTGAATGCAACAGTCTGCTTCTCTCCATCCTTCATCTGGATCAGATGGAAAATACCGGCATCCCGGACTATAATACGAATAGGCAGGGGTAATTTATGGTCATCGCACTTTGCACTGATTTGGAACTGAACCCCATCCCAACCATTCCAGTCCTGAACTGATGGGAACGTCGCCTGAAATGATGGCCAACCAAGCGGATAGGGGCCTGCATTGTTGTGGTCTATTAACACATCAAAGTTGCAGCGCTTCTGCCCGGGATTGTCAGGATCAGCTTCCCGGGTAAACTTGGTCGCTGAATCTGCAGTATCCCACTTACAGGTATCCAACACCGGCATCAGAGATTCCGACTCAATAGCCTTTAAAACTGGTATCTGCCAGGCAGGCTTTCCGTAAGCAGATATAAGAGGTAAAACAATCAAGAGCAAAGCAATCATAAACACACGCATTTTTCGGCCTCTGTAATACTCAGGATATATCGTTCTATTCTGTTCCGCAATCCTGTGCTGCTTTCCTCCCGTTGATATAAACATGGATAGACAAGATCAACAGGATACATCATTTTGGGTGGAGCGAAGAATCTGCTGTTCCGATAGTGACAAACTCAACCTCACAGCTTCGGATATAGACTGCGCAATTCGACCACTGAATATATTTTCACGCAAAGCCGCAAAGGCGCAAAGAGGAAGAGGCCATCCTGGCTTCTATATGCTTTGTGGTCATATATGAAATAGAGTCTTGTAAGATCATCGCATTGATAAGGAATCGTTATTTCCCTTCTTTGCGGCTTTGTGTGAAAATATACACCGATTGACGTTACAAGCTGGGAATGCTAGACTTGCGGGAAGTGGAATTAATCGTTTACCTTTTTGGGAGTTCAAAATGGTCCGTGCAAGCACCGTTAATAATCGAATAAGCATACAAATGCCTGGTTTTGAAGTTCCGGACTGGCTGGCTACCATTGTGGTTGATGGCGTGGAATATTCATCATCAAACGCCCAGTTGATCGTTACTAGACCTGATCCTCTCGGTTTCGAGTTTAACTTCAAAGAGGTTGGTCTCGTATGGAGCTTTGAATGTGAAGAGATAGACGGAAAAGGCAGATTGATTGTTGAGTCGGTCCTGCACAACAATTCCCAGAATGATCTTGTTCTGGGTGTTGCCTGCATACTGAATACCAATCCAGTCACAGACCTTGGTAAACCCGATAGCGATACCGTTTATCTGGGGCTTGATGGTGTCTGCTATGAAAGACTCGTTTTCCCTATAAACCATGAAGAGATCAGACGGAATAGTACGATTAAGGGACAGTTCTACAGCCGTGCATCTAAGCTGGCAGTCCAGATCGGGTTTACATCTTTCAACAGGTTGGATGCTCGAGTAACTCACGATTACTCACCGGACGACGGCATTACCAACCTGCAAGCATTCTGCGATTTCCAGGGATGGGTCCTCAAACCTGGCCAGAGCACTCCTCTGGAAATATTCACTCTGGCAGTAGGCAATAATCCGTACTCTCAACTCGAAGACTGGGCTGATCTTGCCGTGCAGAAATGTGCACCCAGAAAATGGCAGGAATCCCCTATTGGTTACCTGGGAGGCTCATGGGTCGACTGCATGAATGTAGAGCATTATGAAGAGACTGTCATCCGGAACCTGGAAGCTATCAACCGTCGAATGCCCGGGTTTGGTTTTGGATATGTATGGGTCAGCATTGCCAATCTTAAGGATGGCTATCCAGGTGACTGGTTGAGCTGGGACTACGATCGGTTTCCATCGGGTCCACGGGGATTTATTGATAAACTTGCCGGTTATGGATTCAAGCTTGGGTTCTGGTGTGCACCATTCTGGATTTGTTCGATCCTTGCAGACAAAATGGAAGAGTTTAAGGATGCATTTCTGGATGACCCGGATGGAAATATGCTTGTAGCTCGTGATGAATGGGAATTTGGCGCTGGTGGACTAATGCCAAAGAGCGAACGGCCAGTCTGTTATGCTCTTGATCCCACCCATCCCAAAGTCCTGGCCTATCTTAAGAAAGTATTCGAAACCTATAAAGAGTGGGGAATCAGATACTATATGGCAGATTTCCTGGAGTGCGGAACAGGCAATATTGGTAGACTGCCTTACAAAGATCACTTCGACAAGAGCATAGTGGCTGGTCCGGAGGCATATCATACGGCGTTAAAAATCATCCGGGAAGCAGCTGGAGATGAGACCTACATCCTGTCCAGCACCGGACCAACTGTCCACAACCTGGGATTTGCCGACGGAATCCGAACCGGGACAGACTTTGGGGAAGGTCGTCCAATTACTCCGGATTCTTACTTCTACCCAGGATCGTATGTCATCAACAGCGCAGCTTTCTGGACCGGACCGCTTGCAGCTCTGCGCAATCAGGCATCGGCTTACTACACCCACCGGAAACTGTATATCAATGACTCCGGAAACGTGCTGACTGTCGATAAACCCCTGCCTCTTTCAGATGCGCAGATTCATGCCACCATCCACGCAATGGCAGGCGGGCCCAGTATGGTTGGAGATGATATTGACCGGATGGATGATGAGCGCCTGGGCTTGATCAAGAAAACACTCCCCAGAAGCAGGGAGGTCGCTTTCCCCGTTGACCTGTTCGATTCCGTTATGCCTGGTTATCCCAGAATATATCAGCGAAAGATCGAAAAATCCTGGGGCAGGTTCGACATAGTAACAGTGTATAACTTCGATGAAGACCTGCTTAACACACACATACCATTTGAGAAATTTGGGCTCGAAGCAGATAGCAGATACCACATCTGGGAGTTCTGGGACTGCAGATATATCGGCATCGCCACCGGTGGTCTGCAGGTATCAGTACCTCCGGGAACGGTCAGAGTCTATCGCATAACCAAAGACAATGGAGAACCGGTAGTCATTGGCAGCGATATGCATATATGTATGGGGGAAATGGAGATTAATGACTGCCAATACGATTGCGAAAACATGATCCTTTCGGTATCAACCAACAGGCCAGCCGGAGAGAAAGGCAGCATCTTTATTCATATCCCGGAGAACATGTGCGTGGTGAATCCGAAGGGTCTGTGGGTAACCAAAGACGGCAGATATAACACCCTGGTTATTCGATCATCTATGTCCTTCGATGATGGAACTTCCGGCTGCACAGTGCAAATCCAACCGATAAAATCGTCCCTGGACCTTGCTAAAGTAGAACCATAAAACTGAATAAATTCTCACGCAAAGCCGCAAAGGCGCTAAGAAGGGAAATGCAGATTCTTGATCAATGTGATGATTTCCCCGAACCTTTCTCGTATAGAGCTACAAAGTGCGTAGAAGCCATAATAGCTCTCCCTCGTTTGCGGCTTTGCATGTGAATATATAACATAAGAGTATTGCACATACTAAATTATTTGGGCACAACATAGATGAGGTAAATCATTTTGCAAAGATTATTTCTACTAATAATATCGTGTTTGTTGCTGATACTGGCCTGCAATGCATTTTCAGCAAGCAAGAATAAAGCAACAAAGCCTTCATCCAGTTTCACTCTGGTAAAAGCAGGAAAACCTGCGGCTACTATTATTGTTTCACAAAAGGCTTCAAAGGCAGCGTTGTTTGCTGTCGAGGAACTTCAATATCATATTCGCAGGATAACAGGCGCAACACTTCCATTGGCCTATGACAACCAGACAGTCACTGGTCCTGTTGTCCTGGTTGGTCAGAGCAAACTGACCAGCAAACTCGGACTAACCAATAATTCCCTCAAGTCCCAGGAATACGTGATCAAATTTTCACCCAAAACTTTACTGCTGATGGGTAAGGATGACATATCAAAGTCAACTGAAAATGATATTTTGCCAAGGGTTGAAGGCAAGTTCGGTAAAGCCATCAAATTCGATGGTGTAAACAGCTACTTTGCTGTCAATGATCCGAACTTCACCGATGATGAAGGCACGTTAGAAGCCTGGATATGGATGCCTGCTAAGGTCCAGGAAGTGGACGGTACAATACTGCGCATGGATAGCGGCAGTCCATGGACATATCATATTCTGCAACGACTAATGGGCACCAGCAAGATAGACTACAGAGTCTACGACAGTAAGAATGTGACACAGATACTCTCTGTTGATCTTGCAGAAGGTTGGCACCACATAATGGCCACTCACAGTAAGTCAGCGGGAACATTGGAGCTGTTTGTTGATGGAGTAAAGCAAGGCAGTGTCCCTTATAAAGACACTAGTTGTAATACCGCAACCCTCTATGTAGGAGGGCTTGGTGGTCCGATGCGCGGTGGTCAGCCCGGAGTCGGTAATGCCTTTATTGGGCTTATAGATGAGATCCGAATATCGAACACCGTAAGAAAGCCCATACCCGGAGGCCCCACAGAGGCATTCGTAAAGGATAGTAACACTCAATTGTTGCTGCATCTGGATGAACCCAGCGGACGACCGATTACCGGTCAGTCTAGCAGCCCTGACTCCAGCATGGCGCCTGATTACTTCACAGAAAAAGGCACAATGGATGCTGTCTATGATTTCCTGGTAGGATATTGCGGGGTAGACTGGTATGCCCCAGGTGAGATCGGGTTCGTCTGCCCGAAGACCAAGACTCTCGTTGTAAAAGGGAACAATGTCCGCCGTGTTCCATCTTTCAGATACAGATGGATGACACCGACATCCATCTTTCTCCCTACTCCGGCGGAACATATCCCGGACAATGAGGTCGCTCTCTGGAAACTTCGCATGAAGATCGGTGGAGAGCCATTCTGGAGCTGCCATTCATTCTACGGATACGCTGATCGATTCCTCAAATCACATCCGGATTGGTTTGCTCAGGGTTATGGCGGAGATCCACCTCAGATGTGCTACACCAACCAGGGATTTATAGATCAGGTTACCAGTGACGCAAAAGAGTATTTCAACACCGGCAAAGTATATCCCGGAGCAGCAGTAGCTGGAGACAATTTTGGATTGTGCCCAATGGACAATGCGTCCTGGTGCCAGTGCCCGGTCTGCCAGGCCAAAAGGACCAAGTCAGAATTGAATAATCCTCAGTTCTCAAATGGTAAGGTGAGTAACTATTTCTTTGAGTTCGTCAATAAAGTAGCAACTGAGACCAGAAAGACCAACCCTAACAAGTGGATCGCAGCCCTGGCGTATTCCGACTACGCATATTATCCCGACAAAGTTAAGCTAGAACCAAACATCGGGGTAATGATGTGCCTGCATACCAGAAACTGGTGGTGTCCATCGATGGAGAAGAACGATAAGAAGGTCTTCAACGGATGGGTATCTCATGAAGGCGGAAAACGGCCTTTATATGTTTGGTTATACTACAATTTTCCTGCGCTAAATGCCCAGTATGACAATTACTCTATGTTCCCAGGCTTCTTTGTGCACAGAATGGCAGAGCAGACCAGAATGTACAAGAAAGCCGGCATTCGGGGAATATTTATGGAGCATTCCTGCGAGTTCGGTCAGACATACCTGGGTGATCAATTGGAGTTGTATATCACCTGGAAAATGTGCAACGATATAAATGTGGATGTTGAAAAACTGATAGACAAGTTCTTCACCAACTACTATGGCAAAGCTGCCAAACCGATGAAAAAGCTGTATCTTGCAATGGAAGAGACGTTTATCAACCCGAAAAACTATCCGGAATACATCCAGAAGAGCAACGCCCACCGGCACCAGACCCGTGAACTGGCATACGAATACCTCGCCACACCCAACCGCATGTTGGGATTCGTCAAGCTCATGTATCAAGCTGAAACATTGGCTTCAAGTGACGTGGAAAAGCAGAGAGTTGATTATTTCAACAGAGGCATAATCCAGCCCCTGGTGAAAGGAATGGATAAATACAAGGAGTTCAAGAAGAATCAGAACGCGACATTACCTAAAGTAATTGTCCCGAAAATCTCTGTTTCAAAACCGGGAGATCCGACTTCTGTCGACTGGACCAAAGCACTTGATATGGGTAAGTGGCGCCAGATGGATGGCGATACCACCGATCGGCTTGTAGTATCCAAAATTGCCCACGATGGCAAATATCTATATGTCCAAATCCAGGAAGATATCGATCCCAAAAAGCTGAAAAGCAACGATGATCAGCTATGGTTAGGGGATGACTTTGAAATGTTCTTTGCTGCCAGCAGGCATTCATCTTACAGACAACTGTCGGTCGGGCCATCCGGAAAGTTCACTACTACTGCATATAATGAAGATAAATCAGAGTGGACACCCGGAGCATCTGTAATATCCGATACTTCAGGAACGGACACTTGGCTCGTTAGAGCAGCTATCCCTCTATCTCAGCTCACATCAACAGGAATAAGCAAGCAGTTCTACGCCAATTTCTACCGCGCAACCGGCGGATCAACCGGACTCCTGGCCTGGAGCCCCAACTTCACAGCAGGTTTCCATCAACTCAACCGAACAGGTGAGTTTACACTGGGCGAATAATATCATAAGGGCGACCCTCCGCGGTCGCCCGGAAACACATCGGGAGACTGCGGTAGGGTAATAGTTCAGTGTGCCGCGAAGATCTCGTAGCAAACTGAACTATTACCTTCCCCTGCGGTACTATTCTAATACAGTGTATAATACTGTATTAACGCAGTCGAGGAGTATTAATGGTAATGACAACACGGTGCTCTAACACCATAATTTTTATAACGATTCTCACGGTTTGTGCGGCATGTGCATACTGCCAGAACACATCGTATAAATATAGTCCGGATGCAAAACAAACAATTTATCTCAGCGGTGTCCCGCACATAGATACTACTGGCAAGACCATTACCGAATACAGGACGGGGAAGTCTTTCTTTCCCATTCTTCTTTATCACGCCACTGACTTCCTGGACGCAGCCGAAACTATCCCTACCCCATTTGATAAACTCCGTAAAGCCGGATTCAATGGAGTTCATACGACTGCGTTCACTAAGAGCGGAATGACCAGGGCATATATGGACCGTCTGCATAAGTATGGCTTGCGTATGGTCAAGTGTGTTGCGGAGGAAAAAGAAGTAAAACAGTTCGCTAAACATCCGGCTATGTTGGCCTGGGATGTAATAGATGAACCAGACTCCCTGGGTGATTTTGATCAGTACCCCAGCAGGTTTGGATACTACAATAAACACCTCAAGATGATCCGTGATTACGACAAGATCCATCCGGTTTTTGTGAATAATGTTGCATGGATACTGGATCCCAATCTTGTATGGTGGACGAAATGGCAGCAGACCGGCGATATAGCCTGTCACGACAACTACCCTCGAGGCCCGACAACCCCGGATTCCTGGTCAAAAAACATTGGAATCCCTGAATCAGTTTCCCTGGCTGTAAAAGTTACCGATGAGAAGAAACCGGTCTGGTTTATCGCGCAGGCGTTTTCAGAGGACAAGCCCAACCGCTGGGCAATGCCAACACCAGTTGAACTGCGCTCTATGGTCTATACCGCCATCATTCATGGTGCCACGGCGATTGACTATTTCGTAATGGACAACGATATAGTCCGTGGCGCCGGCCTGTATGGTATTTCGCCTGAACCCAGGGAACAGTATACTGCAGGTTCAGGAGTTACCGCAGACGCTGCAAGGCTAACACAGATCAAAGAACTCTGGGATACAGCATCTACAATCAACAAGGAGATAAAAGACCTGACCCCATGGATATTATCCGCAACAACCAGTGCAGACTACCATATCTATATCCGGGGAGAAAGTAAAACAGCCGCTCCCATCCGCACAATCCTAAAATACTGGAAAGGTAAGTATCTCCTGCTGGCTGTGAATATTGACAATGCAGCAATCGACACCCGAGTCGAATTCGAGAGCAAACTCCATGTAAAGAGTGTCGAAGCGATGTACGAAAAGAGAAAGAACCTGACGCTGACTGATTCCACTTTTACAGATAATTTCAAACCATTTGAAGTCCACATTTACAGCTTCAGGGCCAAGTAGAGTGCACTATTCGAACGCAGGAACATGGTTGAATCTATTAAGACAAAAGTTCGGTTTTCCAGAAGAATCGGTAATCTGTCATTCTGAACCCCCAAGTTGGGGGTGCCAACTTATTTCGATTAATACCATGAATAGTTATGGCAGCTTGATTTACCGTCAAAACTATATGGCTTCTTAGGAGCACAGTGAAGGATCTCAAAGATTGAGATCCTTCACTGCGTTCAGTATTGAACTATTACCAGTTGAGTCCCCGGCTTATCTATTTCCGGGGGTTTAGAAGCACATATCTCGTTTACTTGATCTGAGTTAGATCGTATGCAAACAGTCTTCCATCGCTGGTTTGTTTAATTTCCAGAGACTGCAGTTGAACTTTATCCGGTACCTCAAATACCCATCTGAAGTGGACTTCACTGCCTGGTTCAATATCTGCATTAATACTATCGTCTCTACTCGCATAATAGGTATCGCTGGCCCAATGAATCTCTCCTCCATCAGAATCCATAAGTTTCGGCGTGACTGTTCCCCAGGTCATGCTGCGCTTTGAGACAAGATTGTTCTTTACTGTTCCCTTGATAATGAGATAGCGCACTCCTTTTCCCGGAGCCCGATCCCTGAATGGCTCTGTAGAAAACTCAGCACTATCTATTCTGCCATGCAGCTCTCTCATTGGGTAATAGGTTCCCATTTGGGCTGGAACTTTCTCAAGAGCGGTTGCTTTCGTTGGATCAGATGGATCAGCAATTGGAGCAGGAAGCGGCAATGCTTTCCCACGAATGTCATATCGCAACACTAACTTATCTGATGATTGGAAAATGAGCTTGGGGATTTCTCCTTTTGCCGGGACAAGAATTGCCGTGTAGACTCTTGTCTTTTGTGCAGGCTTCAAGTCCATATTGCATGGTTCACCCGTTGCTTCCATTGCAACTGCTGTTGCATATCGCCAGTTAGTGTCATTGGAATCAACAGCAGTGATCTCCAGAGTACTCCAGCCCAATGATCGATTTATTGGCATACAGTTATGCAGGGTATAATGCAGCACCATAATTTTCTGGTCTGATTTAGCTGATACTACATCTGAACCAAATCTTAACGGTTCTACGGTGTATTCAATTTTATCAAGAGTAATATTTATGGGACTACTCTTGCCAAGTGTGTAGGTTACACCCAATTTTGCCTGATTGCCATCAAGTTGTTTAGTGCCAAGAACTACAGTCTTTGTAGTCTTCTTGGGAGCTGGTTTTTTTGCAGCATGCGCAACAGGCATAGCTGACTCAGCTAGAACTATTACCAAAACTGCAAATGATAAAATCCGCAGAATGCTCATTGTTTTCATTACAAATCCTCTCGCCTGGTATCACCAAAGCCATGTATAGATCTTAATGCTTCATTGTTGTCATTATATCCAATATTTTATTCACGAAAACACAATTATAATCAGGCACCCCAGTGCAACGAATAATTGACGATTCACGCTCAGCAGTGATAGACTTGCGAGAAGGCAGCAAACATATATTTACCCGCCTGCTTCTCATTAATAGGAGTAATCGCACTATGATTAACAAATGCGTTCTGGCACTTTCAATTACCTTAGCAGGCTTTTTTATCTTCCAGGGAGTGGTCTGCGCACAAAGCACGACAGATCCCCTGGCATATGGTAAATCTGCAAATAGACCTTCAGATGCTAAGGCCCCAAGTTATGATATCGTCTATCCTGCAGATGCTACCTCACAGGAGACATCTGCTGCCTGGGAACTCACCTGGCATCTGCGCTCTGCAACTCACGAATGGTTTGCGCCCATTGCTGAGGATACATACGACGGCAAAAAACCGGCCATATATCTAGGTTGGACAAAATATGCTATTGCTCAGGGTTGCCAGCCCAGATTCCTGCCGACCGATGCATTTGAGATCAAGGTTGTCGGTAAAAATATAGTCCTGTGCGGTACAAGACCCCGAGGAACTGTGTATGCTGTTGCAGAATACCTGGAAAGCACATGCGGCATTATGTGGTTTACTCTCGCTGGAGAGATGGAGATTCCTAAACTCAAGTACATTCCTCTACCTAAGGACAGCAAAACCTACAAACCTGCCTTCGAATCAAGGGACTTTATGGCGGCTTCTCCCCGGTTTAAATCCATTACCGATGTAAAGGTAGCTGACCGCTGGTTAGCAATGAACAGAATCAATGGCTCTGCCACCGGGATGCATTATGGCGAAAAAATACCATCCGACAATTATGGTGGCGTGTTTGACCAATATAAAACCTGGATAGCGCATACGATGACCTCATTCGTCAATCCAGAAACGTACCAGCAGACCCATCCTGAATACCTTGCAATGAGAGAAGATGGGACACGTACGACTGAAAGCCTCTGCCCCACAAATCAGGGAATGCGAGAACTCTTCTTAACGAACCTGAAGAAATGCCTGGATGAAAACGGACGAAAGGGCATGTATTCGATCAGCCCACCTGATCTTGGAGTAACCTGCCAGTGTCCTGACTGTAAAGCAATGGCAGAAAAGTACCACTCCGTTTCTGCAGGTTATGTGGACTTTGTAAACTATATAGCAAAGAACGTAGCTAGAGAATATCCTGATGCAAAACTGGAACTGCTTGCATATGGCCCTTTCAAAGTGCCTCCAACCGGAATGACCTGTGAACCCAATGTGTATGTTCGTTTCGCTGCTGCCCAAAGAAGTCACTGGGACAAACTTGATTCTGCCGGTAACAAAGATCACATGGACTACCTGGCAGGCTGGCTGAAAATGGCACCCAATCATCTGAGAATATGGGATTATCCATTGCATTATGGAGATGTCTACCCGATCTTCTCTGTTTCCCGGACTAAACAGGGGGAAGCTGGAGTAGCGGACTGGGTCAAGAATGCTTATTCCGATTCTGCTGTTGCAAAAGCCGGTCTGTGCGTAACAATGGTTGAAGACAGTGGAGCAAAACAATTCTTCAATATAGACCCGTTCCCTCTGCTCCGTCGGCCCACTCTTATAGTGAGTTATCGTGCTGCAGGTAGACTTGCACTTGCTGAGTTTAACCCGACAGAAACCGCCTGGGTTTCAAGTGATGTGCCGGATGCAGTTCCGACCCTTGTCTGTCAGTCTGATGTAGTTGCTGCCCAGGTTGTAGGAAATCCACAGTCAAAAGGACTAAAATCCTTTGCATATCTCCGGTTCGATCTCTCCAGTTTGCCAAAAGGAGCTGAGATCGCAGATGCAGCATTTGAGCTATCGAAGAGTGGGGAAACCGACGTTAAAGCCGATGAAAACTTTGCGGTCTATGCCGTCCCCAAAGGCTCAAACTGGGATGCTGCAAAATTGACATGGAGTTCACAGCCGGCATTTAACCCGCAGCCACTGTTTACTCTTCCAGCTTATAGGGCCAAACAGGGATTCCAGTCATATGACGGCCTGTTCCCACAGCCCAACCTTTTCACACTTCTGGACAACCTGCTCAAATATCAGCAGATGGGTATACAGGGGATGTTTATAGAAACAGACTCAAGTATTATTGAGCAGCAAAATAATGCGGACGTTGTGTATTGGGCATTAGCAAAGGGGATGTGGGACACATCCCGCGATCCTGAATATCTGGTCCGAGACTACTGCCTGGCATATTATAAGAAAGCCGGTCAAGACGTATTCGCCTACTTCAAACAACTCGACCAGGCATACACTGAAGACCCTGTAAAGATAGGATTCTTCTTCGGCAAGATGTCCAGACAGACTTTCTTCACATACAAACAGGCAAAAGACCTGCAGAAACTATTCGATGATGCCGTATCCAAAGTTGCAGGAGATCCTGTATTGGAAGAGCGCGTGCTGAGGGCCAGGATGCCACTGGATATCGCAACTCTGTTTTACATTAACAGATTTGCTGCTGAATACAAGATGTCATACGGGAATCTGAAAGACTTCGCATTCGACCGTAGAACAATCGAAGACAGGTACTCAGCAACCAGAATCAAGATGATCGACCGTTTCTATCCAAATGTCAGTAAAGATACTGAAAAAGAGAACACAGCCAAACTCTTCGCAACAGCTTCTACAATGCCGGAGAGTTGGTAGCCGATTGATACTAGAATTGCTTCGGGATTTAAGACTAAAATCTCGAAGCAATTCTATACTAGCCTAATGAGTATGGAACGAACTGAGCATACTCTCCAGCACTTACCGATTCGGCAACCCAGAAAGTCTGGCTGTCCGCCGGTGGATTTGCGTAAGTCATATATATAGTTCCCCTATTGTTTATGCTGCCCATGTCATCATCGTCACGCAAACCGATAAGTTTCATAACCTCACTGTGCGAGCACAGGCCATTGCGTGAACGGGCAAATTCCAGGAGTTTGCCGTGTCTGTACCGACTGGTTGAAGATTCCGGAAATTCATTCACTCCGTGAGATCTCAGCCAGTACATAAATGCATCATCTGCAACATGGTTGGTCAATGCACAGTATCCAGCCTCAGCTGGCATTTCAAGGAGACCTGCAGAGGTATTATGGGCACAGAAGATCTCTCCTTTAGCATCTGCACAGACCAAGTTCATCGTAAATGGAAAGGCTTTGCAAAACTCGCGGACATCACTAACAGTTGAACAGGTCTGGAGGATTACGCGGAGGGAGATGTCCTGATTTATCGCGTCATCCAACTGCTTAAGACCAGGCAGGATCTGAGACGATATTCCAATAGCCAGTCCACGGTTGTTCATCCCCCTATTCCCCCAACTCGTGCCGGTGATAGGAAAGGTTATGAAGCTATTGCCATTCTCAGGGACAATCTTCACAGGACCACAATAATATTCAATTGGGTCGTCCAGAGCACCGGCGCAGGCTACGATTCCATCAGAAAGAGTAACAGCCAGGCTGGAACAGCATTCACCAGGTCCATAAAACTCATACTGCCAGGCGCGGAGGTTCAGGAGTAGAATCTCATTGTATTCGGCACTTGCTCCCTGTGCAACACCCTCCATTTCCTCCTTTATCCAGGGCCAGTTTTTAGCGACTAAACTTTCCTGACACTCAATCCATGAAACAAACTTTTTATCCTCAAGAGGCAGAGGATCCGATCCCCTGCGGCGAACGAGTATATCCAGATTCGCGGATATCTGAGATGCGAACTGACTCCCGTATGCCTGTCCAATAGCTTTGGGGGTACCACTAAAAGCAGAAAGTGTCACGCTCATTTATTTACTCCAAACTGCCCTTCGATCACTCTCAGCCGAATACTTGATAGCACCTGGTCCACCTGCACCAAAGCTGCCTCTCCCTTGTCTGCAAACACCTGGCAGTCGGAACTATTTTGCGGGTTTGCTTGCTTTACTTCGTTCAAGAAATCAGTTTTAGTCTTTTGAACAGAATCCAGCTCCTGAGCTATGCTACCTACTACTGCCGGATAAGCTTTTGCAAGGGATTTCATCTGGTTGCTCCGATCAGTAATCAACCTTGTGAAATAGTTTTGAAGCCATTCGGAATATGGAGCAAATATTAGACGTCCGAACTTACTCGAGTTGTGAAACCAGCCATATGTTGCAGACCAGCACAGCCACCCGCCTGTCCCGACAGACCTTGCACGGTTCAGATTCATCCCCCAATAGGATTTCTGGTCTATTTTACCGCCAAGCACACCGAGCGGTACCGATGCTTCAACTGTCCAGCCATCATCTCCGACGTGAACTTTTCCATCCCAGAGTGGAATCAACTGCGGGACACCGACTATGTCCGTAATGGCCATGTCTTTCTCTCCCAGAACCCCAACCCTCAGCTGCATATAGTCCCGCTGGTCAGCATTCACATCGAAAAACAACTCAACCGACTCTTCCCAAGGACGCACGTTTCCACTGGCAAGGTTCTTCTTGAGAGATGCAATCTCAGGCTCTTTGCATTCGATTGCTATATATATCCTGTCCCGGTCATAACAGACCATTCCCCGGGTCTCTACCTTGACAGGTGTTCCGTCTACATTCACAAACAAAGCTGTCTTCTCTGCAGAAGTCCAACAGGAATCATTGAGAACCCCATCGATAACCGGAGCCTTCACTACTCTATTCGCTGAGTATATAGGCAGTTTCATGTCTGCAGTACAACAGGATACAGACAAGCAAGTAAGTAGAACAAGCAAGAACATGCACCAGCCAATTCCCCCTTGGGAAAAGCACAACCTAATTCCCCCTTGGAGAAGGGGAGTAGGGGGGATTGAAGCACACTGGAAGGTTATACTCATATGTCGTAAATATCTATCAATCCCCCTACCCCCTTCTCCAAGGGGGAATAGCTTGTGCAAACCCGACAAAGCTGTGTGTATATTCGAACGAAGTGTTTTCAAAAGAAGTGTTTTCAAACGACTCAGATAATTACTTTCATTCATCGCAGCACCACCTTTTTAGTGGTCTCAGTGCCGGTGACAGCATCCCTGACAATAACTCTATAACTGCCTGCCAGATCATTTAGCGCAAATTCTATCCCAAAAGACGCAGTCCCATTTGGCGCCATAACATTCTGAGCGAGATTGGAGAGCTTCTCTCCCTTTGGAGATACGACTTCGACTCTATAGCAGTGTGTCCCGGTGCAGCCGCTGGCGGTTTTCAATGTTGCAGTGGCATTCCAGGTCTTGCCGGGTGTAACGTCAGAGTTTGCTGCCACCTGCACACTTTCAACCTTGTATGGCATCAGCGCATACAGTTGGGCCTCGAATGAGATGCGAGTAGAAACACTGTCAATATTGCCCAGATACTTCCCTTTCATCACATCATATACAAATGACTTATAGGGGAATGTAACTCTGGCGGAATATGCTGTCATGTCGTTCAGATAGAACTGGCGAAGAAGTCCGACGAACTCGATATCACCTGTTTTGAAACGGTGAACTTCGGTCGGCGGCATCTGACCGGTAACCGGCTGAACCTTGACTCCTGGCAGTATTCCAATAGGTTTCAAAACATCCGCAAAGAATGCATTTCGCTTCTGAGCAAACTCCGGCCAGGTCTTCCAACCGGCTTCCCTCATGTGGGCTTCTCCATACCCCTTCAGAGCATCGCCTACCAGGATGGCTTTGCCTTTCCCAATGTTTGTAGTAGTTCCAATTATTGAGCTTGGAAATAGATCTGCAATCATACTTGAAGTCTGCAATGTTCCGTGCCCATTGAGTGTTCCTGGGACAACATCAGCAATAACTGTGCCGCCATTTAAAACGAACTCACGGATCTGTTTAGCCTCTTCAGCTGAAACAGCCCAACTGTGTGGCATTATGAAGACTTTATATCCAGCTTTTGCCAACTCCCCGGTTTCTACCTGTTCATACGAAACGTATTGATACTGCAGGCCTGAATCTTCGAGCGATTTATTGAAGTCAACCAGAGACTTTGCATAAGCTGCTGAGTAGTCGGATTCACGTTCTGCCATCAGACTGTCGGCTATTCTGGAAGCTTCTGAGAAGTGTATTGCTATCTTGTCATTCTCTCTGCTACTGGTCAAGAGGAGTTTACCTATCCCTGAATGGATCTTTGCAAGAGCCTGTGTGCGGGATTCAAAGAACGGGAGATTAGTCAGGTCTCCGGCATAACCGCTCAGACTCCCAGGCGCTCCCATCGTCCAGAACCAGCTGCTATTCAGACCATGGAACACACTGTCCCACATAAAGAACTGATTGTATTCAGGAGTTGATGGCATCTGATATGCCCAACCCCAGCCATATGTCCCATACCACATTCCCGATACCTGGCCTTTGTGCTGGAATGAACGCTGGATCTCCATCTGGTCGGAATTGCCGATGTATGAGTGCAGAATATCTATCTTCTTACTCAAGAGCCACCAGTCAGCCCCGCTGTTCGGAAGTGTAAGCCCTCCACCGCCATCGAACCCGGCTCTTGCCCCTGGATCATCTACCATTGCTTTCCCAGTTGCATTATAGAAGTTGGCAAACATCATATCCGATGAACGCTTGTGCTCAAGCCATGGTGCATAGTTCTTAGTTGCCCTGGCGTCCTTGAATGTAACCGGCATTACATCGTTCCAGTTCGTGTATGCTGTCTTCCACTCTGCATTGAGAGCAGATAAATCCGGATAGATTCCTCGAAGATACTCCCGGAATGCAGCGAGTGAAGACGGACTCCAGTCGATATCCGGATCTGCTGTAAAGTATGTCTCATCACCATGTGTCCAGACAAATGGCCCGTATGGTCCCCATACTGCACTCTCTATGGCACCCCAGTCTTTCACTCCCTGCAACGTATCAGGGCTGGCCATTGGACCATATGCTGCAGCATCTTTCGCTGGTGCTGGAATCGTGTGATCAGGTCCCGCAGAAAACACGCCATATCTTGCTGTGTAAGGAGCAGCAGACATTCCTGACCATGCCGTATTGCGAGCGCTGGTAGCGAACTGCCAGCCAACATCCAGAGCTGTTGCCTGGTCCTGATCATAGAGCTTCTTCAGCATCTGTAAAGTAATAAACTGATTGCCAGCAGAAGCCCATATAATGTCATTGAAATCATCCCAACCGAGTCTGGCACGCACCGGGAACTGCAAGACACGCTCTGCCAGCGGTTTCCCGGACTGCCGGATAGTGAACCGAATACTGTGTAAAATCGACAAAGGACGATCCACTGTGAACGCAAATGTCCCACCGGTTGCATCCTTCTCCAGTATCTTGCGGCCATAATTGTCCCATAGAGATGCAACTGCTGTTTCACCACCACTCAAGGGTCTTGAGAATGCAGCTGTGCATGTTACGGATTCACCGGGATTAATGAGAATCTTATCCAAGCTAAGTTTGGTTATACTGAGATCGGGAGTAACTGTAAATGCCCTACTTGCCCAGTTAATTGTCTTGCCATCTGAAGTCTTGATCCAGACATCCAGGAAGTAATTTCCGGCAGCAACATCAGGCAGTGTCAAAACGGCACCGGTTGCGGTCTGCTTAACCTTAACAGCAAACGTCCGACCATAGTCCAGTCTGTGCCGGACAACTGCAGATATCGAACTTCCTGCCGGTTTAGCATCGACGCTGACTTGAATAGTCTGTTTGCCTGAAGGCCATTTGATTTGTTCCGGAATCGAAATCGATGTGAACTTAACTCCCGGCTGCTTCCCACTTGCCCACAGGACCGCCTTAGCTACGAAAGCTTGATAATAGTCATAGGGAACAAGCTCCATCTCCGGCAGTTTATCCAGATCAGTCCAGATTTTAGGCTCCGACAAGTCCCAAATTGGAGTCAAGCATGGGTATGCCTCACTGGAATCCGGCATCTTGGAATCAGGATAAAGCAGCGCAACAACCCTGCCCTTGCCGAATTTTGCGGCTTTTACAAGACCAGACGGCAACAAGTTAGCAAACCTTGGAAGTGAAGAAAGAGGCAAATCCGAAGTTATAGTCACACTTGCAGCGTGGTCCATATGCCTCAGAAAGACAGCTTCCAACTCCTTGTCTTCCAACCGTGGATTCACATACACCAGGCCTGTGCCTTCTGAGACTTTCTTTAGAATCGCAAACCGCTTGGCCTCAGGTATAGATGACCAGACTTGTTTGCCTATTATAATAACGTCCAGTTTGCGGTTCAATCCCGCATCCAGTGTGCGGTATGCGAGATCGGGAGGTACCAGGAAGGAGTTAGCCGCCGGATCACCATCATTAGTGCTGACTGCCTGGTGGAACCTGGAGGTCATCCAGGCACTATAATCCAGTGAAAGCCTCTGCGCCAACTCAACTGTCTCCCGCTGACTCCATATAGGAGCAATCACCAGTGTCTTGATCTTACCCATATAGTAAGGGTTCGCCCAATTCACATGAGGAGTGACATAGGTATTGGTCAAAACCCCATATGGATGATTCTCATTCAACCCAAGCATCTGCCTGGCACTGGTTGCTGAACAAAACGCCAAGACTAGAACTGCTGCAAACAGGCATTTATTAAACATCGTGTCTCTCCTACCGGTGGTTATTGACCAAGACTCCAGAACTTAATATTGGATAGTATCTTCAACTCCTGCGGCAATATCTGCAAGAAATATGCTTCGGCGGACGCGTTCTGTATGCCGGATGCATAGAACCCAAGCCTCGCCATTTTGGTATCTGAACGCATCTCCAGGGTCGTCGCCTGACCATAATTGGAAGCTGAAACCTTACCACCTGACCAGTCCGATGGTGGAAGTGCTAGAAACAGCGAACCAGTTCCATCGTAATCATCGGCGTAAAATATGTAGTCGTCTTTTGGTGATATAGTCAGAGTTGGAAATGGATTCTTATCAGAACCTTTGAATCCCCGTGGGACAATTACTCTCGAATGCTGTGTAGTAACCGAACGAATGGATGGAGCGCCGTAGGTGGGTCCGAAACCGGCAGGGTAGCACACCAGGGTTACCTGGATTTTGGCTTTAGGCTTGTTCGGAAGATAGGGTTCTATTGCTGTATAGATCGCACGTCCATCAGACGGCACCACAAAATACAGAGCAAGCCTGCCACCATCCCCAAGGTTCCACACCAACCGTAGATCTCCTCTGCTGCCGGAGCGGTATTCCACAACATCCGCCCGTTTAGCAGCCATCACATCCACACCATCTATAAGCACACGGATGGCTCCATTATAGTACCAATAACTGAAAGGCCCGCCTCCAAAACCAACACCCATATCTGAAGGAGTCAGGGACGGATATGTGCCATCAAACTCAGGTTTCTGATTCAGGAACCGGTTGTAGTGGATCTCACGCTCTACTCCTGAACAGTTGAAAATCCAATTGTCTGAAGCAAAAGGAGGCTTTCCTTGGCTGGCAGGATCAATGTTGCTCTTCACCTCTGCCTTTACCAATGGACCTGGCATTAGCTTTTTCAAGATATCCAGGTCGCTCTCAGCTTGCACAAAAATGCTGGTAATGGCTATCAGACTCAGAGTAAACAGCAGTATTCTAGGTATTCGGTTCATATTATTCACCAAATTGCCGGCGTATGACTGACTCGACTGATTATATACCATCAGGCATGGTGCAGTCCAGATAATTTGCGCTATATATAATCGACAGCTAGAATAGTGCTGAAAAAGCTCTTTCATTTTGATGTTGCGAGGATATTGTATATGGCTACTTCGCATGAATATCAATGGGAATGTGTAACCAAAAATGCAGCATTTGCTGCCCGTGACGGCGCAGGTGCACTGACATTTAATGGCAAAATGTGGCTCCTGGGTGGATGGAATCCTGGTGACAAAGCAGACTTCCCTATGGTATGCAACAGTGAAGTCTGGACTTCCAGTGATGGAAACAACTGGGAGTTAGAACTCCTTCAGGCTCCCTGGGAACCTCGCCACACAGCGGGATATATTACACATCGCGACCGCATGTGGATTGTCGGGGGGGACTGCATCCAGCGGCATTATCAGCCTGATGTCTGGAGCAGCGCTGACGGCATCAACTGGGAACTCATAACCGATGCTGCTCCCTGGGGCTCAAGAGTGTTACACTATACCGTTGCTTTCAAAGACCGCATATGGATAATGGGTGGGCAGACACTTCCTCAGTTCGCCCAGGCAGACGAACACTTTTATAGTGACATATGGTCATCCGAAAATGGCAAGAACTGGGAATGCGTCCTAAAAGAAGCACCATGGCAGCAGCGCGGAATGATAGGGGGGAGTGTTGTATTCAACGACCAAATGTGGATACTGGGTGGAGGTAAATACGATACTCCCCAGGTTCCCAACCGGACTTTCTACAACGACATTTGGAGTTCATCAGATGGAATCAACTGGGAAAGACACCTCGAGCACGCACCATGGATTGCAAGACAATACCACGATGTAGCTGTATTCGACGACAACATGTGGATATTGGAAGGCTGGAACCGCGAAAACCGCAATGATGTATGGTATTCACCTGATGGAACTGAATGGCATGAACTCCCCAATACCCCCTGGCTCCCCCGCCATGCTGCCAGTGTATTCGTGTATAAAAATGCCTTGTGGATGGTAGCAGGAAACAACATGATGCCGGATGTGTGGAAACTGATAAAGTGTTAACTCGTATCCCACACTAAGGATACAAGATAAACTTTTGTTAATCTCACGCAAAGCCGCAAAGGCGCTAAGAAGAATGTAATTGATCTCTATCTTTGTGTATTTCCAAAGTTGCTTTTGCCATACTAATCCACAACATTCTGAGCGCACAAATCCACTGTCCCTTCATAGCGGCTTTGCGTGAGAATTTTCTTGCTAAGATACCGAGGATCAAGCTACACCCTTCGAACAGGAGGAATCAGCGCCTGTTTGGCGAAGTTTAGACTCATACCGTCTTTATGGAGTATATGCATGCAAAGAATGAAATTTTTAATGTTGATGGTAAGTATAGCAATAATATTGATTATTGTTTCAGGCATACCAGGCTTGTCTGCCAATATCGAACCTAAACTTATTAACGGGGATTTCGAAAATGGCACAGAGGGTTGGGGAGTCCCTAAGGACACTGGCGTGGACAGTTCTGTGCACAAGTCCGGGGCTAAATCTCTGAAAATGGTTCTATTGCCAGGGATTGAAAACTGGGCCTCCGGTGCGCAGAGTTTTGATGTTGAGCCGAATACTACCTACAAACTGGGTCTGTGGACCAAACTGCAAAACGTTGTGCAGACCCATTGCAAGGTCCAGTGGCTGGATGCTAACGGACAGGCAGTGGATACAGTTTTCCCTTTCTCAGGTCTAAATGGAGACAGGGGCTGGTTTGAGACTTCTCTGATGTTACAGTCTCCTTCTAACTGCGTAAAGGCCCAGATTGTGCTGATGGCTGGCTGGTCTCTGGATAAAGTAAACCCCGGAATAAGCTGGTTTGATGGGATCAGATTTGTAAAGATCAAACCGACCCCGAAGATCAACCAGGATGAATGGCTAAAAATCACTGCGACTAAATATGGCAAAGAGATGATTGCCCCGGAGATGACAGAAAAAGTCGTATATTATGACCAGAGATACGATACCGCATGGGTATCGAACGTCGACACCCTGGTCTCATTTCTGAGCAAACGTGGATTTGTGGTCAAGGATGCCGATAGCGTAAAGTCCTGGATGGTTGACAAGATCAAAAACGGGGCCGATGGGACAGTCTGTATTTTGGCTATGGGAATAGTCCCGGATACTATCACCGAGACAATGGACCAGCAGTGTACATTCAGAAAATACATGGAAGCCGGCGGACGTATAGTCTGGGTTGGTGATATTCCGCTGTTCTATCGGGCATTTGCTGTGCAACTCTGCAAGATATGGGGTATGGAAGGCGATGATCCCAGACTCGCAGTCTTAGGTATAAGAATGGGTGCCCGCAATCTTGTTGAAAACCAAGCGGCTCTCACTGACAACGCAGCACAGTGGGGAATGCAGAGAATCGACAGTCCGGTAAGGACATTCTTCAAAGAGGATGTCACCCTGGTATTTTCAGATGTAACCGGGACTCCTTATGCCAGTTCATTCTTCAAGCTGTACAACCCGGAGTTTCCATACAGCGGGTTCATCAGATACTTCGACGGCCAGTATAATGGCGGTGAGATGAATCTGAATAACGACCTGTATCGGTTGTCATTGTTCAGAGGGAAGCCGATTGAACTTCCAGTTGTCAGCCAGGAAGAAAAGGTAGCTAAGAAGGAACTGTTGACGGTAGAGACACCGATGAAGAACTACCGCCGTGGAATGGATATTCCCGGCAAACTCAAATTTCTTGATAACATCAAAGGCGACCGGATAAAGCTTCAGATGGTAGATGGAAAGAAAGTCGTAAAACAATATGCAATTCCGTTTGCAGCCGCTCCGTCATTTACTATCAAGACCAGGAGCTTTGCATCCGGAGATTATACCCTTAGGGCAGAGATCACACTTAAAGGTAAATCCGTTGCCAAAGCGGAAAAGAATATCTACCTGGCTGCAAACAAGACCCAGAAACTGCCAATGGGGATGTATGATGTCAGCGGCGCCAGCACAGAATACAAGACTAATATTGTCCTGAAGGACCTTAAGGACCACCTGGGAGAATGCGGAGTTCTCAGCGGCGGCGGTGATTATCTGGTAGATAATGCATTGAGATATGGATTGGGTTATATGCCTGTTTCGGGCGCTTATTATCAGGCTATGGTCTCAAAGACCCAGGATTTAGCGCTGCAGATGAGAATTTCTACCGGGAATTTGCCCAAATACCATTATGGATCAATGGGATCAGCTCCTGAATGCATGGGCAACCCGATCAACCGGGAGAGAATCAACAAAGTTTTCAAAGCTGAGATCAAAGACGCACTGAGATACCCGGCATTCATTAAGAGAATGTATGTCAGTGACGATGGTGGAATGTTCGGAGAGCCTGAAGAGCATCTGCTTGCCTGCTATTGTGATTACTGCAAGAGCACATTCAAAAAACTCACCGGTTTCGATGCTCCACTGGCTCCTACTGCAGACGTTTTGAAGAACAAAGGAGTAGTTAGTGATACCGATCCGTGGTATCTGTGGATGAAATACAGAAGTTCCAACACATATGGGGGTTGGAATGCCAGCATGGAAAAGGCAAAGAACGAGATTGATCCCGAGATTAAATTCGGTCCGGAGCACTCCGGTGGATGGAATCCTGTGTTCAATCCCGGATGGGCGCTGAACCCTCCTGATGACTACGGTGGAATTGGAATGCCTTCATTCTACTACTATCCCCAGCTCTATCAACCGGCAGTGAGTCTGTTACCTCAGACTTCCCTGGCCATAATGGGAAACAGAGACAAGGAACTGTGGGTAACCCCTCAGTCATCAGACTATGCAGGACTGATCAATGACCCGGTCATGCACTCCGCACTGGTCACCAATGAGTTTTACGTTTTGCTTGCAGCTGGAGTCAGGGGAATGACCTGGTTTGAGTATAGAAATATGCCTGGCACTGAAGCCTGGGAAGCAATGAAACCACTGTCTGATAAAGGCACAAAGTTTGGCCAGGTGCTTATCAATCTGAAGCGGAAAACGCCAACGGTTGCTATCCTGGCTTCTTATGCGAATGCATCATATCAGTGGTCAGCAGGTTCAAGTGGTGGGGATCTGTATATGCCATTTATGAAGGCTCACATCCCGACTGAGTATGTGGCTGATGAAGAGATACTCAAGGGAGCTTTGAAGAAATACAAAGTCCTGGTCCTCGCTGATGTGGATTTCATTACCAAATCAGTCAGCGATGCCATCGCTTCGTTCATAGCTCAGGGCGGAATTGTATTCACAGATGAAAACTGTGAGCTCGTTGTCCCTGGAGGCCGTGCTGTCAAAAACGCAGCTGCAGCTGAAGAAGTGAAAAAGGCAATCACGCCAGAATTTGATGTGAATACACCCGACCTGATAGCAACAGTGTTCACCAGCGGAGGATCGCAGTATATGATGTTCGTGAACCTGAACACCATACAACCAACGACTGGAGAAATCACACTCAAAAGTCTTGGCAAATACCAGGCATACGATGTATTCAACGGCCAATCCATAAAGAACAACAATGGTAAAATCTCGCTGACAATAGCCCCGGCTGAAGGTAAATTGATCGGGCTGTATCCATCCAGCATCAGCAGAGTCAGTATCAAAACACCTGTGAATTGTCTCAGAGACAAGACACTGGCTGTGAAAATCGCTGTGAATGCTCAAGACAACAAACCAGTCTCAGCTCTGCTTCCTGTGAAAGTAACTATCAGGAATCCGCAGGGAAAAGAGACTGAATATTCAGACTACTATGCAGCCAAGGATGGAAAGCTCAACCTGTCGTTCACCCCTGCAGTAAATGATCTCGCAGGAAAATGGAGAATAGAAGCCAAAGAGCTGTCCAGCGGAGTAAGCAGCACTGCAAGTTTCGCGCTGAAATGACGCGAATATTGTTCTGAGTGAACTGTCTCGACTGAGTTCATATACGTTCCCTGAGCTTAGTTGAAGGGAAGCATATCCGTATTGCAGAATGCACGTTCCCTTCGTCTACGCTCAGGGAACGGTTTCTAGTAAAAGTTCAGTTATGTGCGCGAACCGTTCGTCCTGAGCTTGTCGAAGGATGAACTCGCCCTTCGACAAGCTCAGGACGAACGGAATACTCTCGCAAACTGAACTCTTAGGGTTTCTATTCAAAGTCCACATGCATTACAAAGTCATTAGTACCGGGGTGTATGGCGGTGCCGATTATATCCAGCCAGCGGCACATCAGGGCACGGTTTCTGGGGTATTTGTAGGTCTGTACTTCTACCGGATAACCGTTTATCCAGGCACTAACTTTCTTCACCCGGTTCTGGTCTACAAACGGGAGCACTATTAAAGTGTGATCGTTCAAGCCAGCCTCACACCCTCCCCACTGAGCTAGAGGTGTATCAAACTTAGTCTGCATCCACCAGGATTTGGATTTATCACTGACTATAGGACCAGGTTCGCTTGATGACAGTTCCGGATTTAACCCCTTAAATGACTCCAATCCGGCATCAGGCAAAGCTGCTTCACCGTTAGTCTTGAGATAAATAACAGTCTGCTGGTCTTCGCTGAAACCATTTTCCAGGTAACCTCCACAGAAGTTAGCCAGCGGTCCATATCCTGACCCAGCCAGTTTTGAAGCGGTCATATCCACAATAATTGGAAATTCTACCTCGTTAGCCTCCGGAATTCCCGCTGCCCAATTGGCGCTGTTTCCATCTTCAAGGCTGCCCGGATGGACATTCCACTTGTTCAAATCCTTCGATGCAGCCTTTCTGCGGAATGTCAGGTCAGCCAAAACACCAGATTTGTTTGCAGTAATTAGTTTAAGAGCAGTCGGATCCCAATTCCATTGCCTGCGATCGATTTGGGGCACGCTCTTCTCGACGTCAATCGATGAGATCGGTTTAGCTCCATCCGGAAGCAGGAGAGCAAAACGTTCAGTGATGCCCTGGAGACCGGTAGTGTTAAGCACATACCCATCTTTATTCTTCCTGATCTTGCCGGGGATTCCATAGAGTCTGGGGGAATCAATGCTCTGCGGACGGGGTTTAACTTCCAACATAAGCACGGTCTGCGCTGGAACATCAATTTCTAACTCTAAACCGAGTTTGATGAAAGGGCCGTGAGGCGTCAGACAAAGGCGTTCCCAGGGATAGAGTTCGGATATTTCACATTCCCCACTGCCGGAAAAACCAAGGCTGTTATCCAGCGGAACCTTAACAGTCCTGCTCCAGTAATTCGGGTTCACGACAAAAACAAACCCGTGGTCGCCATTAGCATGGCTGTATATCTCAAGTGAACCCGGAGCCGGTTCATCACCTATATGATATGTATGCTTCCAGAGTTCGAAGTTGTCTTTCATGAACTTGTTCCACTTGTTGTAGAAGGACACAACCCGGTGCTTGTCCGTTTCATCCAGACTATCGACCCAGGGCCTGACCTCAGCAATACATATATTCGGAGTTACAGCCATAGTCGAGAGAGCTCCATACTCAAAGTTCCGAATATCGGGAGTAATAGAATTCTGCACAAAGAAATACTGGCAGTTGGTGAAGTATCTATACGGAATGAAGTGAGAGTAGTGAATATTCACCATCTGCTCTCTGCGGGCATCGTCCAGCAGCCTGGTCATGTTGAGCCCCTGCCAGGGGGTGCCTATTACAGGGTCAGTCAGATACTGTGAAGGAGCGTGCCAGGCGATTTTGGGCAAGAGATCAGTCCAGCAACCCGAGTTCGGCCAGATAAGCATTTCTGGGGAAACAGCAGATATCCGGTCCATAACATCAACCAGACCTTTGATCTGATGGTAGATACTGTCTTCGCCTATTGGATGCCCGTGGTTTGGATCGTTGCAGACACCGATACTCAGGAAGTCCATGATATGGGTCTCAAACCCATACTTGCGGGCATTGGTAACTACTTTATTTGAGTACCAGTCCACAAACTTGCGGCTCCCGAAGCACTGCTGCCCCTCTGCTGGAGTTCCAGCTAGAGTGTTCTGATATTGGGCATAATGAGGGCAGAAGACGCTGTTACAGCCGGAATAGTCACCCATGCGGACATTATTCTTGCGTGCCCAGCCCATTGCTTCGCGCACCTGCTTTTCGCTGGGATCATTCGGCCCCCAGTCAAACACCCCCGGGAACACCTGGAAGAACTCAATACCCATATCACCCATCAACTTAAGCTCACGTTTCAGAATATCACGGTTAAATGTAAGCGTTGGATGGTCTTTCATTGTATAGAAGATCCAGTTGCCTTCAAGCTGGGTGTATCTGTTTACGATACTGGCAGTAGAGGAAATCGGACGCTCAAATTTTGATTTGAACCGGTTCTGCACATAGGAATCCATCGCATCGACTTCACCCTCGTAGTATCCATAACGCTGTTTCCCTGTCAGATGAGTTGAACCGACCGTATATGAATGGCATACATACTCTTTACCTGCATCAACAGTGATGTCAGGTGGATAAGAGAGTGAGGTCACCCCGTCTCGCTCAACTATCTTTGAATAAGGATAATCGAGTGAAGCAAATAAGCCTGTATTTGAGCTCCTGAAAAATGCGCAAATGTCCTGCAGCCCGGTCCTGGCAACAACCGGAGCAATCGCACTCTTAGCATTAAACAGATTGACTCTATGAATAGTTAACCGTTTATCCGGCACCAACCGCACTGTTACAGTGACAGTATCAGGAGCAATAGAGTCACACCGCGCAGTCCAAGAAATACTTCCTGCTTTACCGGACAGGATAAGAGTTTTATCGGGAGTTGTATGGATCTCGACATTTGCGCTGTCGGATGAGGAAACAACTCCATTATCTGTATCAACGGACCAGATCGTGCTTTTGATATTTTCAAATGCTCTGCCATTAACCAAAAATGCTGACGATGCCGCACTTGACTGTGTTGTCATCCTGATACTGCTTCCGCCAACAGCGTTTTGCCCCTCAGCTTCGGCAGAAGCGCTGACTATCAGGCTGCACACAACAATAGTAAGAAACAATACACCACACATATTGAACTCCATCTATTCTTCTCCCGAGGTTATTATCTACTGCGGCTCAACAGGCTGGTCAGGAAAGCATCTGTGCCATTAAGGCGATCCGAAAAGCCCTCGAATGTATCACTGCTTTTATTCTGCCACAACCGTTCACTAAGAGCAGGGAGTCTTCTTCGAGTACTGCTGATCTCAATTTCCGGCATCTGATCCCACGTACACATCTGCGCGCCTATTAACAGTGGAGTAATCGGAACATCGATACCATTTGGAAATGCCTTTGACTGGTTCCACCAGTGTTCCCACCGGTACATATTCCAGGCATATATTTCCTTCGGTGACCAGTTCGTCTCATTCACAACATACAGAGGTTTCCAGCTTGTATTGATCATTGTATAGCCAGCTGCAAGGTAGTTCTGCGGCATCTCGTAGTAGGATTCGAAACCCATCACAGTGATGTCTTTCGGTATTTGGATCTTCCCTGTAACCTTGAATCCTTCCCAGACAATCATCTGCTTCTTGTGCTTTTTAACTATGCCGTCCATGCGTACGATGAAATACCGGTACAGTTCTTCGTCCGTCTCGATGTTTTCGCGCTTTTTCAGCTCAGCACAGTAAGTGCAACCGACCCAGAAGTCTTTGTTGACCTCATCTGCACCTATGTGGAAGTAGGGGGTGGATTTGAATACCGAACAGACTTCACCTATCAGCTGGTCCAGGACTTTATAAGTAGACTCTCTCCCTGGTGAGACTACATTTCCTGCTCGTGTACTGGTTGCTACAGCATCAGGTAAAGCTGCTGCCAGGATTCCGGCGTGTCCGGGAACCTCAAGTTCAGGGACAATGGTTACACCACGGGCAACAGCAAATGCCTCCAGGTCCTTCAACTCAGCAAATGTATAATGTTTGCCTGGTGTCGGCAATTTAGGATATATATTGGAAGGTAATGTCCATAATTGATCATCAGTAAAGTGAAATTGCAGATAGTTGATCTTGTACCAACGGCAGAGTTCTACACATTCTTTCACATAACTCATTGGGTGCCAACGCCTGGCTAAATCAACCATTAATCCTCTAAACCTGGCATCTGGATAGTCCGATATCTTGACCCGTGGGACAACTACCCTTCCTGACTGCGTTGAGAGCAATTGTTCAAATGATACAGTTCCCATTGCCACAGCCTGATAACTACCACCAGTGATAACAGCTATATCGGTTGTCTCAAGCTTATATTCATCCTTTTTCAGCCGCCGATCGATCCTCAGGACAATATCTCCACTCGCGCTCGATTCCTCTGCAATATCCGGTCGCAAGCCAACGAGTTTCTGCATCTCATCCTGCATCACTTTCGCGAGGGTAACCAAGCTCTTCGATTCCATAGAAATGGTGCACCGCGTTCTTATAGCCATCTCACCTTTTATTCTCAGACACTTTTTGGGAATGGGTACTAATCCCAAACCATCAATAGATTGACGGGCTATGCAATTACAGGCAATAGCCATAATTATAGTGCACCAAGCGACTACTCTGATCATATGAACTCCTATAGTTATGCGACAAATATCTGTGAAATATTGTGCTATACTCTACTGCAATCAACCAATCCTAACCAGGTTCTACGGTAATTTCCTCGTCAACTTTGGACTCCATTTTGTGTTCTCTAAATTAGGTAGAGAGTCTTATTATATGGAACTGGATAGTCTATATCTACCAGAAACGCCAATACAGGAATACCCATACAATCGCATATACACCCCACCACAGCAGCAGGCTCTGATACCAGGGACGACGATGTCCCTCGTCAAATTCTGTAAGCGCTCCCAGAGTCCAATGAAACGGCTTCCACTGACCTTCCGAAGGTTCGGGAGTAAGCAATGAAACAACAACAACACCTATCATGGTGATGGCTTGTGCAATTGCTGCCCAGTAGAGCCAATGGAGCTTGTATCCAAGAGCAGGGCCGCCAAGTGCAAAACTAACCGTAATTATTGCGCCTCCTACCAGGCCAAAAAGCGCCCCCTGGTAGTTCGTTCGTTTCCACAACAGTCCCAGAAGCATAACGGATATAAAAGGAGTGGCTAGATATGTGACTCCATTTTGGAAATATTTGAATATACCACCCAAATGCTCAACCGACGGGGCCAATAGTGTAGCTATCAGAAGTGAAACAATAGATGCAATGCGGCCTGCAACAACCAGTTGCTTATCTCCGGCACTCTTGTTTATAAGTTTCTTATAAACATCGAGACTGAATATTGTGGCAGTAGAATTGGCTAAGGCGCTGACAGTAGACATTACCGCAGCCAAGAATCCGGCAAGTATTATTCCTCTAATCCCCCATTCGGGAGTCATGTTCTTTAATGCAAATGTAAATGCAAGGTCCTGATTTTTTAATTCCGGGGCAGCGTGCATTATGAAAATCCAGTGATAGACAATGAAGCCCAAAAAACATGTCACAAGAGGACGCACCAAGTTTATAAAACCTGCCCATATTATCCCCATGATACCGTCCCAGGTTGATCTGGCAGCCAGCACACGCTGCGCCATAACCTGATTTCCGGCTGAGTAAAAGATGTATACGCCGAAAGTACCAAGTATAATACCGAGGAAGGGAGCTATAGGATCGCTGGGTGGGCCATACAAGTGAAATCGCTCAGGTGAAGCTAACTCCATCGCACCCCAACCACCCGGGATTTTAGCCAATGCAATAAAGAATAACGCTATTCCTCCTCCAACAAGCATTACGCACTGTACTGCATCAGTCCATACAACCGAAGCAAGTCCACCTTTAACCGTGTAAAGAGCTACCAGGGCAACCATACCCCACAGGACAGCTTGAAAACTCCAGCCCGTAATTTCGGAAAGGGCAAGACTTCCACCATACAAGACCGGCACAAGGAATACAATAACGTAAGCTACCAGCATTATCCAACTATATATATCAGCACAAAGTGAACCATATCGTCTAGAGAGAAACTCCGGAACAGTGGTGATTTTATTGCGCAGCCACATAGGTATGAAAACCACCATCAACAGCGAATACACAGGCAGCGCCCACCATTCCCAGTTGGCGACACCCATTCCGCTCTTATAAGCAGCCCCAACAGTGCCGACAATCTGCTCACTGGAAACACTGGTAGAGACAAAAGCTGCACCAATTACATACCAGGGCAAGCTACCGGATGCAAGAAAATAACCACGAGCGGTTTTATCTTGATTCCTGGCCGCTATCAGTCCTACAACAATCACAACCACGATTGAAACAACAATAATCACAACATCCACAAACGCCAAAGAGAATCCCATACCTATCTCCTTTATTATTCAGTTCTCTCGCTGATGCTGATAATACTACAGAAACAGTCCCATTTCATATCAAAAATGCTGTTTCGTAACTACGTCCGTAATTATATGGCACTACTTTACCACAATCAACCAGCCCTTACCAGGTTCTACAGGGATTGCATTGTCTATATTAAACTCTCGAGCATCCTGGAATGCTTCAATAGCTGGAGCTGTGAGTTTGGCCTTTGTCTTGTCTATACCTATCGCATTCCAATCAAAGGTCAGACTGACGGATTTGGTCTCTTTTGCCCAGCTTGCGATGGATATCAGCGTTTTCCCATTTTTCACGTAGGCTGTAGCCAGAATGTCCTTGCCATTGGTTTTAACAGGGCAGCGTTTTGACCAGTATCCCAGCCATTTGGCGTCCTTGATTCCAAAATCATCCCAAAGCTTTCGGATGCCAGTCTGGGATTTGTTAGATACTCCGGTCATACCGTAGACCATACCCCTCCACTGATTGCCACCGGTCTCATAGTTCAGCATCTGACCAGCAAGTCCAAATGGAATCCCGACTATCTCTGTAAACCAGTAATCGGGAGAAGAATTGTAGTCGTAACCCTCACCGTTCCATAGATGATCAATATAAGGCAAATGGGCCATATGCAGGTTCATAGTACTGACCCTCTGGTTTGCCCAGTCGAAACCGTTGCCGCCGTGCATCATTGAGAACCCATCAGGGTTGTTCTTATACATCACTCTGGAAACACGCTGCATAGTAAGTCTGTCATAACCGATGCCGTCCAGGTAAAGGCCGTTAACCCCGAGGTTCTTCATCAACCAGTCCATTCCCTCAACATAGAAGTTATTCAGGCGCGAGAACCCGTTGACTGCCAGTCCATAGTCAATCTCTCCTCCGGGTAACGGCTGCTGCCATGTCGGAGTGTAGCCGGTGACCAGATGCTCCTGAAGCCAGGGAAGTCCTCCCCCACCCTTCTTTATCTCTGCCTTGTCTTCGTAGTAGATCATTGATTCAGCAGCAAATATTTCATTACCCAGACTGCGCAGCGGCCAGAGTTCGGCAGCATAGAAGCTGATCCCTGCTCCAAGCCCGTAGTAGATCAACTCCGTTTCGTTCTTCTTGCGCCCGGCATCGTGGAAGGCCTTAGTGGCTTCCGGAGTCAGGAATGGGTAGTTTATATAGGGATTAACAGCTGCTCCCTGGAAACACAGCCCGATATTCCCATCATCCCCAGCAAATCTTCTATCCCAGTGTTTCGGACTGATAGGCTTGAAAGGAGTTATCAACAGCTGGAATTTGAGTGTGAGCGGCTGACCGGGAATTAGGACTCGATCTCCGGTGTAGGCCTGCACTACAACTGAACCCGCGTCTTCATACAGCACACAGCCGCCTCGACCATCGTTGTCCCAGGTTTTTGGCAAGCCAATATCCCTGAAATTGGTGACAAACTGATGCTCCTGAGGGTGAGAGAGTTGAAGCTGCATTCCTGCATCCCCACCGCCCAACCAGATCATATTGTCTGCACGGTCGATATCCCAGCTCCAGCTCCACTCCCTGGGCCTGAATCCACCTCTCCGGCTGAATCCCAGCATATACTCAGCCACTTCTCGCTGGATGGGAACCCGCAGCCCGATGTCCTTTATGCTGGTCTTAGTCTTTGCAGTAAGGGTAACTTCGAACCTGACACACCCATCAAACTCCGTTATACTGCTGGTCTTCATGTCAATATTTTTACTGGCCGAGGTGCTGACATATTGGACCTTCGCCGCAGTTAATTTCAATGCAGTCAGCTTAGAAGCAGGTTTCCAGTGAATAAGCTGACCATCAGCTGCAACACGCAGTTCAATTGGTGCAGTAAGTATCTCAATGCCGTTGCTCTTGATGCTCGAGGGCAATCCATCGGTTCCAAAAGCAATACTTCGGTCCAATAAATTGATCCTGTTGCCGTGCATTTTCAGAGGAGTATAGGGAGGGATGACTTCATCATTGATACCAAGCTTTGAGTCCAGCCAGCGGAGTCTTGTCAGCTTGCGCAGGTTACTGTCTCCGTGGTCAAGCAGCACATCACCTGAAACATCCACACTGACATTGATCTTTGTAGGAGGTAACCCCGCAGGCCTAACTGTCAGAACTCCGTGGTAAATACCCTTTGCAGTTTTAGGGATATCGATACATACCCAGAGAGGCTGGACGTGCCCTTTGGCCACATCAACTATCTTCCTCACAGGTTCACCGGCTGCATTAACACCGGCGAGGTTGAGACAGGTGATATCGGATTTCGGAATTTTAGCCCCATTGCTGGTAACCAGGTCACATGTCTTTAGTTCAAGTGAAGTGAGGGCTTTTTGACTTGCATAAACGCCTATTTGAAGCGGGTAGAACTCTCCAGGCTGCACTTTGCCGACAAACTCATCTTTCGGACCATTCTCAGTCCATCTGAGCGGGATGGCATCCAATAACCTGATCTGGTGTTCCCTGTCTTCCGAAAAGACCATATATTGCAGTTTTGAGAATCGTTTTGCCAGTGCATTGACCTCTTCTGAGGTTGCAACAAGCTCCATAGGGTCGAACCTGTGCAAATTCTGGCGTGCCTGTATTTCCTGTGGCTGCTGAGAACTGCTTGGGTCAACACCCCAGTCCGGTCTTGCATGGATTTCGATTGTTTTGGCAACTGGGAGAGACTTCCATGAACCATTTTGTAGATCGGACTCAGCCAGTTTGTTAGTTTTTATCCATGCGGGATCGGCTGTCTCTTTGACTTCATCGTATTTAGTCTGAACAAAGGGTGATCCACTCGGCAGATATGGAAGATAGTAAACATAATAATCACCTTTTCCGGCTGTCGGTTGGAAGACTATCTCCCCGGCTTCCCGGGTGATTTTCACTCGCACTATGTTGAGCACCCGGTTACTGGCCGCATCCTTACTGGCTGCCTCATACACCCTGATATCTTTGGACTCCGGGTTCAGATCATGTCTCCGCCATGGAATCCGCACATACACAGCGTCAGCAGCATCCTTTACTGTTATTAGTGCCCTTTGGTTACCAAGACCCCAGTAGTTGTAGGTAACGACTTTATAGGTAACACCGTTTGCCCTGTCATAGGTAGTAAACTCATCTCCGGCAATTGCTGCTGTGCAAACTAAAAGTCCAACCATAACAAGCATTCTACTGAATATAAGCATATTCAAACCCACTCTCTCTTCTTAAAAAAAGCAAAAAGTATAGCAACAACCAGTCCAAATCTTATCTCAGCCAATTCCCCCTTTGAAGGGGGAATTGGGTGGTTTATCTCCTCAAATTCTTGCTAATCCTGTCAAAAAAACTATTTCCCAAGCACTATGTAGCCCATGTGTTCCAGATAACCAAAAGGCGCAGTGTCTTTGGCCCAGCTGGGGACAAGCGCTTGACCGTTCATGTCCAGGCAGATATTGCCCCGCCACTCGCTGCCGACTGATGGAACTTCCCCGAGTGAGGCAAATGGGAGTGTTATCACAACAGTCATTCCGCCGGGTCTGAGCTGGACGAAATGCTCCCAATCAACATTCCATCCGGCGTCCCCTGCTTTGGCATCGTATATGCTGTTGGTAGCATTGACCATAAAATGGAGCTTGTTAGTCCGACCGGGACCATAAAGGGTGATCTCAAATGCATCGGATGCCCATATGGAACCATCGCGGGGTTGCTGCGTAGCCTGGAACTCTCTTCCACTAGGGAAGTATGCTTCACCAAGTATATATAGCGCCTTGTCATCCCACATCAGTTTACAGAAGGGAGCTGTGTCCTCTTCGGATTTTTGGCCCATGATGTAATTATTGAGTTTCATCACCACGGCCTTGTTCCATTCTTCAGGTCTGATCTTACCGTCCATTGTAGCTGTGCCTCTGGGTATGGTAATTGTGAGTTTGCCTGCTGTAACTATTGGAGTAGCAAAGACTCCAGGTTCACCGCTGTTCCAGGTCTTGCTTCCCTGAGATGAAATGGCTTCCACACGCCAATAGAGCTTTGAATCAGACGGTAAGCCGGATATCATTGCTTTGTTTATATCGACCCGTTTTAATGTTATGACACTTCGAAGTTCCTTGTCTTTGTATAGAACAATCCCGTAGCTTGATGCACCAAGTCCCGGCTGCCAGTTGAACCTGGCCTGAACTTTACCCTTCACAATCCTGGTCTGAGCTTTACCCAGCCGGAATGAACTTGACGCCCCACTGCAGCAGACCACAGAGAGTATCATCAGTATAATGAATACCAGCACTAATCTATATAACATGATATATATTCTCCTAACCAAACCACTGTCATCCAACACCACATAGCATCATACCGCAAAACAGTGGTTTGGTGAATTATATAATCAAAATCAGGGCGAACGGTTTCTATTTTGATGCGTTCGCCCTGCAATCTAGTTTATCTACTATTGACAAGCAAAAAATATTGAGATATACTTCGCTTGTCCTTGACTCCTGCAAGGAGTTGTTTATATTCCTTGGTTGTTTTTGTTTCGCGTATTTCTCGTCCTTAGCGGTTCATTTTGCCAAAGAAAGGTATTGAAATGAAACATACATTGCTGTTCATGTTATTTTGCGTTTGTTTTGCATGCTCTTATTGCGGTGCTGCTGAGAAAATCACCAACTCCGATATATCAAAAGGAGCGGAGGGTTGGAGTACCTGGGCAAGAAAAGGTGCTCCCGAGTTTGCTGTGGAAAATACTGTTGGGCACAACGACAGTTCCAGCCTCCGCGTAACTGCAGATCAAAAAGGGGAAGATGGTAGCTGGAAGCAATCGTTCAAAGGCAGTGATTTCACGAAATACCATTATGATTTCTGGTTCAAAACCAAAGAACCGAACAAGAAAGTGACGTTCCTCGCTGAATTCAGTAATGCAGATCTATACCTTGGACAAAACAGACAGGATGTTACCAGCAACGGAACAGAATGGACACATGCTGAGGGAGATTTCAGCATGACCTTTGGATGTGACGTCCAGGTCTCTCTCTGGAGCAATCTCGATGATCTTGACCAGTGCACAGTCTGGTTTGATGACATTAAGATGCAGGATATATCCGAAGGCTCACATATCCGCTACGGGATTACAACCCCTACCAATCGAGTAATCACACATGCTACAAAAACAGTAATCACTGACATTACAACTTTTGGTGAAGTAGATTCTACAGAATATGATTGCGAACTGGTCCTGAAATCCGGGAATGATATCGTTGCCAGCAGAAAAGCATCTGTCAATAAGGAGGGGAAGGTTACACTGAAACTGCCGAAAAAACTCCCCCTCGGCAAATACTACCTCTCTGCAACAATCAAAGATAAAAGCGGCAAGGTCCTGACCAATACCACAGATGTCCTTATAAGACGCGATACGCCTCTCAAAATGTCCTTTGGGAAATATGATGAACTTCTTATTGATGGTAAACCTTTCTTCCCGATATCCGTATACTGGCCCGTGGTTAGCGACCTAAAAGTTCTCGCAACTGGCGGATTCAACAGTGCTCATATTGGTTGGGGAAATGACCCTAAACCGTTTATGGACGAAGCCGAAAAACTTGGAATGTATTGTCCTATGGAAATTCCCGAGTACAGCAGAGGAATGTGTAACCGTCAGCAGTTTATTGATAAAGTAGACTCACTGGTGAAGTATCCCAACCTGCTGGCATACTACACATCCGACGAACCCGGTTATAGCACCTGCCCACCATCAATGCTCGAGGACGCCTATAATATCGTAAAAGAGAGAGACCAGGATAGGCCCGTTCTTTATGTAGACTATATGAAGCTCCAATACCAGTTATATAGAAATGCAGTCGATATCATCGGAACAGACCCGTATGAATCACCGGCAAGTATTGGAAACACTGTACAATTGGCACGCAGTGCAGCAAAACCGGGGCAACCAGTGTGGAACGTAATAGGCACATTCCCGGCACCTGATGGAACTCTGCCAACCCCCGAATACACTCGCGCTGCAGTATATGCATCCCTTATTTCCGGAGCCCGGGGAATATTCTACTTCTCAGCCCATTTCGGAAACTATGATATGACCAACAGCGTCCTGTGGGATGGTATCAAAGCATTGAACAGCGAAATCCATACAATGACCCCATACCTGCTCTCAGCAAAGCCTAAAATGCTGCTGGAAAAAGGTCCTGTATCAGCAAGCATCTTCTCCGGTAAATCCGGCAAGCTGGTGCTGCTCCTTAATAACACAGACAAAGAAGTGTCTGCTGCAATACCTTTTGGAAAAGGGAAAGTAAAGGGAGTCTTCAGCAGCGATTCGTTAATATCCAGCGGGGTAGTAAACCTGGACTTGAAACCATATGAGACCAGAGCTTATCTGATTGGGAAATAGCATATAAATGGTTCTCACTATAAGGAATCCGTTCGTGCTGAGGATAGAAATGCCAGAGATATTTATATCCACAGCACAAACGGTTCCGAGTGCGTCCCATGTGATTGGTAAACAATAATAATGTGCAGTTTGTCATTCCCAGCTTGACTGGGAATCCAAAAATCTGTGTATTGTCGACAAGTGTGTTTCTAGATTCCCGATCAAGTCGGGAATGACATAATCTTGTAAGGTGATCTTGCCACAAACTTGGTATGCATCCACGATTCCTGAAAGCTTTAATAAATCCACTCAACTATAAGCAGCGTTCCGAACAACCCCAAATCACATCCATCCCCCTCGTATTTGACACCCGATACCGTTGAACTATATCATCAGCAAGTATCTATTACTAAGGAGTGCTTGATGAGATTGTTCAATACTTGCGGATATCGTTCTACTCTGGTCCTGTTTTTTATGATTTTGATTCTTTCCGGACTCTGTATGAGTGCGGAAGCAGCGAAGGCTGATCCCTCTTCCTCGGGTCCCTGGCTCGTTTATGATTTCTCCATTGGATGGGGAATGGGCGGAGGAGAAAAACCGGGCGGAGTTTTATTCGAAGTTCAGATTTCAGATGGTGGTCCTTATAAAACTGCTTACAGAGCAGCGTATTCCACACTCAGGTGGTATCCGTATGCTATCGATTTGAGTTCTTACGCAGGCAAACATATAAACGTTCGCCTGATCACCCAACACATCGAAGGCCGTATTCACATGGACTACCCATACTGGGGAAATCCACGGATCGTAGTAGGCCCCCTGGATGGTAAATCCAGTCCCAAGGTAATCACCAGTCTTGCACTCACAAAAGCTGACCGTGTGGGAGGGATACTTACAAATGGGACTGAAATCAGCCTTGATGAACCGGATCCCGTATTCAACGTTCCTTTCCCTGGAGTGCTTCTGAATCCGGCAATGACCAACAGAGAACACATGGTTACTGTTTATGGAGGAGATAACTTCATCACTGTACCTGGCAAGTCCGAACCTGGGCTCTATATGGGTGTGAGTATGGGTGTCGATTATCTCCGGATAGGTGCCGGTCCCAACAGGGAAGAATACACCGGCCCGATGCCCGCGCGTGCGTTTGCACAGTGGGGGATCAATATCCCACAAGCTCCAAAATCAGCAGCAAAACCGGCAGTCAAGCCGGTAGTAATAAAACCTCAGGCAGCGGCTACTGGTGCATTTGTTGAACTGGCTTCCCGTGAAGATAAATACCAGTGGCGACCTGGGCTAATATCTGTTTGGGACAGACAGAAACTGACACTCACAGCCAATATGGGACCGACTGCCAAATATGGATGGGCATTCGCTGGAGTCGAAACAACGTGGCTAAACAAACCCACACTGGAAGTGATCAAATCCGGCACTATCAATAGGAACGCTGAAAATGCATTTACAGGTATAGTCGTCGATTATCACACAGCTGGAGGTTACCAGAAGCGTGTGTTCTTTGGATTAGGCGCTGGTAACAAGGATCGATACGACCTGAGGCCAGGTGGTTGGATATATGATGACGCATCAATGTCTCTGCTGCAGAGACTGACTTTCACCACGGACTTTGTTGACCTGTCAGGAAAATTGTCCGGCAGCAAAGGCCAGATAAAGCTTCCGGTAGTTAAGTATGCACCATCGGACTGGGACGGGAGAATGTGGCTGGCTGCAGGAGTCCAGAACCAGGATAAAAACTCAGGTATCCAGCTGAGACTTCTGGGAGCAAAACCATATATTCCGAATCCAACAATCAGCAAGATAACAGACCTTGCAAAACTGGCCGATAGTTTCAAGGTTATTCAGGAAAACCGCCTGACTCTGGCAATCTCAAAAACAAACGGAGCTCTATGTGGAATCTGGGACAGCGTTACGGGTTTAAGACTGGCTGAAGAGTGTTCAGATGCGTATACTCAAGAAAGAATGACCAGTATTGCCTCCAGCACCGAACGTTATGATAAGGTGCTCGAAATCCAGAAGAACAAAACATCAAAAGATAAGGAGTTGAGTATAACCTGCTCCAACCCGGCATTTGATGGTGTGACAATCAGCAAGACCTATCAGGTCAAACCTGGAGGATTGTTCACCAAGAAAGTTAGTTTCTCAACTTCTGATAAAGTGGGATTCTTTATCAGATACATATGCAACACAGCGCTTGCTTCGGAGTTCACCAAACTGACTCCAAGCGGTGGCAAGATTGTTAAGCGTAAAGTCGTAGCCCAGGGTAAGGTTGTGGATGCAGATGAAACAGTCGCTCCGGAACAAGCAGGGGCAGGCGCAGCCCCGATCGTAATCACAACCGACAGCAAAGTCGGCATAGCTGGATATCGCTATCATGTAAACGACAGATTTGTATTGCGAGGGCAATCAACTCCGACCAGAGCAGGTTGGAACCTTAAAGTCTTTACTGACTACCTCAAACAGGGACAGACAGTCTCCGGAGAATCTCAATGGATAGTCTTTACCGGTGACATATCGACATTCAACAGGCATTATCGAGACCTGCCGGAGAATAAAAAGATATACGACACCCCCAAACCCGAATGGGTCAACCGGATTTTATCTGATGCAATGTGCCTTCAAAACGGGCAGGAAGCATTCCACAAGGCTTGCGAACCATATCTTGTAACGGATACTATCTGGTTCTTCAATTCACCGTGGGGCAACTGGGGAAGTTATCACGACAGTCCAAACAAAATGCATCCGGATGTTTATGGCATAGCTCCCGGTTTCCGCGCCGGCAGTCCTAATGCCAGAATAGGTAAATACACAAACTTTGCATTCGACAAGACTTCAGATGTCTACAAGCAGCATCCTGAATATGGTGTCAGAGACCGCCAGCTGGAACTGCTTTCATCAGGCATCAACTCCGACTCCTCAAGGGGTGCTTCATTCTTCTTCCAGATTCTGAACCCGGTCGTCCGTAAGGCCTTGATCAAAATGCACACAGAGCAGGTAAGAGACTGGAACTTCGACTTCTTCTATACAGACGGACCCGGATATGGACAGGAAGAACCGGACTGGGGAGTCAAAGATGTAACTCAAAACTACGATTGGCTGGCATATGGCGTTGAACTAAAAGCTGCTCTGCAAGACGTGAATCCGGACTGTGCATGGTTTGTAAATGGAATGCTGCCTAACGCGGATATCGGATATATCGAGAACAGAGATGAACAGTGGAAAGCTCTCGGAACATCTGAGTGGCAGAATGTAGCCAGAGACCTTTTCAACAATAAATTCAATGAGCCCAAGGGATTCCTGACTATACCAACCTATGGGGGTGCAACCGCTGATCCCGAGATGTCAGCCTATGTGTTTATGTATGGCTGGTGTGGACACGGCAGCGATATCCACAGGCTTCCATGGATGCGTGCTGCGATGGATTTCCGGGGTATCAGACTAATCGACGACGCTGTTGATCCTAAATGGTATAAGACAGGTGGAAACCTGGAGGCATATGGATTCCGGAAAGGACCATTCGGTATAGTAAACCTAATGGACCATGAGGGCAAGGCACGCAAGCCTAAGATCACTATCGATACAGCTAAACTTGGCGTTAAGGGCAAGATATACGCTTGGACACTGCTCATGAATGCCCCTTATGAGGAGTCTCCCGATCCGGCTGATTCAACGAAGAAAGTACTCAAGTGGGAGACAGTAGCATGCAAGCCTGACGTTCTGTTTTGGGGAAAGAATATCCCGGCAAAACTAAAGTTAGACATGCAGACCAGGCCGAAACTGACCAGCTCTGTCATCTTTTCCCCAATCCCGGTTGTGCTTGAAAGCGTTGATGGTTTCCACAGTGAGACAGGATTGCCATCACATCCGGATCTGGATATTAAGGTAAAGGAAATCAAGGACGGGATGATATTGAGTATAACCTGCCGGGCAGGCAATGCTTCGTTGTTGGTCCCAGGCTGGGATACCCATTCTTCATACATCAGCACCAGCCAACAGATATCCGACACAAAATGGTGCGGAATGGATGCCATTCGTCTGAGTGTAGCGAGAGGTAAACACACTATAAAAATCACCAGGGTGACTCCACTCAATCAGACACAGGTATACTCGATGGACTTCCAGAATCCCGACCAGAAAACATGGGGAGACACGTTCTGCCCTGTTCCGGATTCGGTAAGAATTACCCAGTTTGGAACCAACAAAGTCCTGAGACTGGATTCCAATAGCCAGTGGACCTACACCAGGGAGTCATTTGGTATAAGCCGTGTCAGTGGAATCAACAGACTGCTGATATTCGATTTCAAAGCTAGAGTCCTGAGAGCAGACGGAAACAACAGTCCTGCTCCTATGAATCTGAATCTGGGAACATCGGCTGGACTGACAGGAATTACATTTGAGTTCAAACCAGATGCATCTCCTGAATTTCCAGGGCAAATTGTTTGTGCCGGTAAACCTATAGGAAAATATGTAATTGCACCGCTGACACCTATCAACGATGCTGACGCCAAATGGATTAATGTCCGGATAGTCCTGGATAGAAAAAGTAATTGGATAAAGACTTTTGTGGATGGTAAAGCAAGCACAAAATGGGCTCTCACAACTCCATTGGGTTACTGGACAACTGCACAGATAATGGTATGTGTGCCAAACGGCTCCGGTTATGGGAGCATTGAGTATGATGATTTCAAGATAACAACTGCTGAATCACTGCAATAAGAAGTATGGAGGGATTTACGCGATGGCTGAATGTGCTGATAAGATACTGGAAATTGCACGAGGCTTTCAGGCCAGCCGGATATTATTGTCCGGATTTGAGCTGGGGATATTCCAAACGCTTGGAGATGAGAAACTGACTTCTGCTGAGGTCGCATCTCGCATAAATGCAGACCCAAGGGCGACGGACAGGCTCATGAATGCCCTGGTTGTGCTTGGACTACTAGAGAAAGAGCAAGAACGATTCTCAAACTCCGCAGATGCCTGTGGATGCCTGGTGCCGGGTAAACCAGGATATGTCGGCGGTGCCCTGGGGCATACGATAAACTTGTGGGATACCTGGTCCACACTGACTGAATCCGTGAAGCAGGGTACTTCTGTGTTTGAACGGAAAGGTGAAGCAAGGGCAGATTTTGTAAGACCATTCATAGCTGCTATGCATTTCAACGCCAGCCGGTCAGCAAAAGTAGTTATCCCACAGATCGATTTGACAGGAGTTAAGCGGATAATCGATGTCGGTGGAGGAAGCGGGGCATATTCAATCGAGTTCTGCCGGGCAAATTCTGAGATTCAATCTGTGATCTTTGATGTACCAGACGTTGTTCCCTTGACTCAAGAATATGCAGCAGAGGCAGGGATGAGCGAGCGCATATCGACCACTACCGGGGATTTCACAAAAGACGAACTGGGCTGCGACTTCGACCTTGCGTTCTTGTCGCATGTCCTGCACTCCAATCCCCCGGATGAAAATGCTGACTTCATCAAACGCACGTGGCGCGCGCTTAAACCTGGTGGTAAAATCGTAGTCCAGGAGTTTGTAGTCGATGATTCCCGAACTTCACCAGCTGGACCTGTATTTTTTGCATTGAATATGCTGGTAGGGACAACCGCTGGGGATGCGTATACCGAAGGTGAAATCGGCAAATGGTTTACAGACGCCGGATTTACAGGTATCCGCAGAATCGATCTGCAAGGTACTGGATCAACCCTAATGACAGGGATTAAGGAATAGACAAAGAATGCGTATTCAAATATGTTCAGTAATGATGTTAATATTGTGCCTTGTTGGCTCACTTGGGTTGAGTTCGTCTGCTGTTGCAAAGGGAAACACATATTATGTAGATTCCCTCAAAGGTGACGATAATCTAGATGGAAAAAGCACAAAGACTGCCTGGAAAACGATTGATAAAGTCAATGCAGCGATATTTACACCGGGCAGCCAGGTGATGCTCAAAGCTGGCGGAGTCTACCCAGGTTCCATCACTCCGAGGGGTTCAGGAACTCCAAAGCAACTGAATATCGTCGCTTCTTATGGCATAGGACCCAAGCCTCGTGTCAATGGTGTAGTGCTGAACAACGTGGAATGCTGGGAAGTTCGTGACCTGGATATCAGTGGAGGCATTATCGGCGTCTATGTTCAGCTTGTCGAGTTTGGAGTCGCTAGAAACATCCGTTTGATAAATCTGGATATACACGACATAAAAGGTTGGAGCACTGGTGATAATGGTGGAATCGTTTGCAGCAATTCCGGTGAGAAAACTATCTTTGATGGTCTTCTCATTGAAAACTGCAATATCACCCATGCAGATCGCAATGGAATTCTGATCACTGATTATCCTGGCGCAACAGACAAGCACCGCAGTATAAACGTAGTTGTGCGTGGTAACAACCTGAATGATATCGGGGGAGATGGGATATTCATACTGGCATGCAAAGGCGCATTGATCGAACATAACGTAGTCAGGTATGCCCACCAGAGAGTAGGGCGAGAGCCCGGTGAGCGCGCATGCGCAGGTCTTTGGCCACACCGGTGCGAAGACACCCTCATCCAATACAACGAAGTCAGCCACACTGCTGTTGGTGGCAAGACTGTCTGGGACAGTGAAGGCTTTGATGATGATGTCAACTGCAGTGGTTCAATATTTCAATACAACTACAGCCACGATAACATGGGAGGATTCCTGCTGGTGTGCGGTGGCAGGGATGTAATCGCCCGGTATAATATCAGCCGAAATGATGGTATAGCCACATTTACATTTGAGACCGATACGGATTCAAACATTCGAATATACAACAACACTATCTACATTAAGAAGGGTATGGATGTAAACCTTGCTCGTAACACTTTCGGTACACCCAGGGGACTGCAGTTTGTTAATAACATTTTCTATGCCGATGGAACTATGCATTACTATTTCGGAGGCATCAAGGACATCACTTTCAGTAACAACGCATACTTCGGAAACCATATCGAGCGTCCGGCGGATGAGCATGCTATCACAGCTAATCCAAAGCTTGTAAAGCCGAATCTAGCAGGTGATGGAATCGTTACAGCTAACGGATTTAAACTCAAAGCAGGTTCTCCATGTATAGGAACAGGTAAAGCTACTCCGTATAACAATGTAAAAGATTTTTGGGGAAACATCTACTCATTAAGTAAAATACCCAGCATTGGAGCTAATAATCCTTAGGTAATACATGCATCTAGGGCGACCGCAGAGGGCCGCCCCTACGACATTCCAACCAATCGGATATACGTAGGGGAGCCCTTCCGCGGGCTCCCGCAAATGGGTAAAAACAGGAGAAATCATTATGAGTGACAATAATTCACAATCTTGGAAACGCGCAAATACAGACTGGTTCAAAGATGCCAAATGGGGAGTGTTCGGTCATTTTCTGGCTGGTATGGCGGGAGGATTTGGTGAAGATGTCGGGCAGAATGTTACTTCAGATGAATGGAACAAGCGAGTAGATTCCGTAGACGTTGCAAAACTTGCTGACCAGCTGGAGGAAATCGGTGCTGGTTACTGCATGTTCACGATCGGTCAGAACTCCGGACACTTCTGTTCACCTAATGATACCTACGACTCAATAGTCGGCATCAAACCAAGTAAGCTATCCAGACGAGACCTGATTGCAGATATTGCTGAAGCCCTCAAGCCCAAAGGGATCAGCATGATGGTCTACTCTCCCAGCGGTTGCCCGGTCCACGATCTGGTAGCCTGTGAAAAGCTGGAGTGGAAATGGAACATGACCGATGCCACATACAGGGACACTGCCGGTGCATTTAAGAACACTACCGGTGACAGGCTGGTCTCGTTCCAACTGAAGTGGGAGCAGGTTATCCGTGAGTGGTCAATGCGCTGGGGAGACTCAGTCAAAGGCTGGTGGCTGGACGGGTGCTATTTCCCGGACGATATGTACAGGTTCGATGACGCTCCCAACTTCCGCAGTTTCTCCGAAGCCTTAAAATCCGGCAATCCAAATACTCTGGTAGCGTTCAATCCTGGTGTGATTACCCCTGTTATTTGTTACACCGAATATGAAGACTACACCGCCGGTGAACTCTCCCTTGATTTACCCGCAAGCCCCGGAAGATGGGTAGACGGGGCACAGTATCACACTCTGGGATACCTGGGCAGCACCTGGGGAGCGGGAGAACCAAGGTATGTGGATGAGTTAGTCTTCGGCTACACCAAGGACGTCATATCCAAACAAGGTGTAGTTTCCTGGGATGTAGTCTTCAACTACAACGGAACCATCCGCGATGACTTCTTCCAGCAGTTAAAATGCCTGGCAAAACTCTAGCCTGCTTTATTCATGACTGACTCAGTTTTTGTCCAGCAGTAGGGACAAAAACTGACTCAGTCATGAATAATTTAGGCAAGCAGGCATAAAAACAATATTTTTCATTAGTGCCACGTTCACTTGGTAAAGTGCACCGTGGCACTTTACATTTTGAGGACAATATGCATTCCGCTGACTGACTCATGTCCCAAGACACGTACCAGCAGTGCCTGTATTAGCATCCTCGAGGGTAAATGTGTCCCCCATTCTCTTGCGCAAGCGCTCCAGTTCTGCCGGTAGATGCTGCATTACTGTTACGATGTCGGCACCATACAGCACCCAGTTCATCCCGGCATCCAAAAGCTCATTTATATAATCCTGTGAAAACACTGTCGGTGGAATATGCACTCCTACCCCGACTCCCGCAGCACGGCACCGACGAATTACGTCCAGCATCAGTAGTTTTAGCTCAATGCTGTCCCATTCCTCCGGTTGTTCTAAACTCACGCTCAGGTCGTGAGCACCCATAAATACTCCGTCCACACCAGGAACAGCTAAAAGATCGTCCAGACGCTCGTATGCTGTTACGCTCTCGATACCGATAATGACATAATTGTCCCGGTTGAAACGGTTCAGGAAGTCGATTGTCTTCTGAGATGGCAGGCGTTTTTTATCCAAAATATCCCTCATGAATTGCCCTTTAATCGGACGGTATTTTACTGCACCTACAAGTGCTGCAACTTCCTCAACCGTCTCCACATAAGGCGCAACTATTCCCTGAGCCCCTCCATCAAGCGCCATCGCAGCAAGGAAAGGATCAGGGCGATGTATTCGCACTATAGGTGAGATACCTTTTGCAGCATAGAGCTGGCAGATCATCGATGTTTCAGATCTGTCTATAGGCATATGCTCATTGCAGACAAATATGAAGTCGAACGGAAGCTCTGCCTCCCAGCTTGCGACCAGTGGGTTTCCAAGGCTGCAGACGTTAGTGCCATACACCCTCTCACCCTTATGCAACCTGTCTCGAATCGATTCACCTCTCATAATATCCTCCATACAATTCTGTATTAACGCGGACCCTCTATCTCGAAGATGCGCTCCAGCCAACCATCTCTATCTTTGGCCCGGATGTGTAACTGATGCTTACCCACCAGAATGATATCGTCCGAGTCCATTTCTTCGCTGCCGAGTAAATATGGCGGTTTCGTGCACATGTTGATGAACTTGCCATCCAGGTAGAACTCCATCTCACCCAGCTCAATCCCCTCCGGCCATGCACGCAGTCGCTCCCATTCGTTCCTACCGGACCATGGCCAGCAAGGTGGATTGATAAGGATATCCTTGCTGCATTTTGACCGCTGCGCTGTGTCGAGTTCCCAGAACTTCTCAACAGCCTGCCTGCCGGTCATAAATCTAAACAGCCTGCGTTCCTCAGGAGTACCCAGTATCCTGCAATCCGCCTGATATACATATATCCCGGAGACGCCTGCCTGATAAAGGTCTTTAACACGATATAGAAATGGTCCAGGCAGCTCCAGGCTCCATTCCAAAGCATCAACCACCGGCAGCAGTTTAACTCCTGTGCCTTTTACTGCTACAGTATAAGGGATAATATCGAAGTTGATATGTCGACCCTGAAGATTACTCGGGCACATGTAATCTATCAGATTTTCGTCTACCCAGGTCTTGAAATCAAACATTTCCCATTGCCTTACGCCTATAGCAGGAAACCGGACCAATATAGTGATTTGTTGACCGCTCTTATTGCCGTATTCATCTGCCAGTTTACGTAATTCACGATGAAACATATTGACTGTCGTGACTTTCTGGATACCATCAGGATAACGACAGTAGTCTATAGATATACCGGTTGCACCGAGTTCCAGCACTTCGCGGTATGAATCCAGCATATATTCACGCACCTCGGGGGATTCAAAGTTGAGGCAGTGATTCAAGAGAAGCTGGGGGTGCTGTAAAGAGAACTCACTCTCAACCGGAGTGCCCTCATAACACGATGATGCCCCGAAGTTCGCGTGTGGGGCCATCCCAAGCTCGCGTGCGTATCTAATCTCGGAACTCAGAGTATTGGTGAATTGCTGCATCCTGCCGACATTGTAGGTTTTCGGCAACTCACCCGGGCCGATGGGATCCCCTTCGGTATTCCAAAGCAGTTGGTCAGCGATCCGAGATTCATACACCGCTTTCATCCCAAAACGACCTAACTGGATGTCTACAATATCGATTCCAGCCTGTGCAAAAAACCCCAAAGGTTCACGATGCTGAAGAGTCTCCTGAATGTCCTCTTTAAAAGCCCAGCTATATGGTTCGAAATAACCGGCCAGTATCCCGGTCGACTCTACATTGTAGACATCCTCCAACAGCTTTATCATCTCAGGCATCAGTGGTACTAGCCTGACGTATTCGAGACTTGCAGAGCTGTAGCCTACTGGATTGTGGGGCTGTTTGATCACTAGATGCTGGTTATCGAGCTTGTCCCATCTCCAAAGAATCTCCTCAGGAGCATGCCTGCATAGAAGATAATCAGTGGCTTCATCTCCCGTGAAACGAAGTCCTACTCCACCACCATCAGGTATTGTGGTCACAAAGATTGCGTAGCTGCCTTTCAGATTCATAAGATAGGTGAGTTGAGGAATCATTTGGTCAGATTCCCGACACAGCAATCCGCGTCCACCTGTAGCATTTGCTGCGTCGCTCTTTACGTCCGCTGTATACCATTTACCATCGACTGGTTCTGTGCAGATAGCATCCTGTTGAAGCACTTTGGAAAAGTCAGTTATGTATGTTACATCGGAATTGTCACACCCGATCCGTCCATTCCGAGTTGCTATACTGTGACCGTTCTCGTCGCTGATATCCACACGGAAATCCACATCTACAAAGCCATCGATCTGGGTCTGGGGATAGGGGTTGAATATGACTGTACGAACTAGACCGGCAGCACGTCTCTCGACAACTTCTCCTCTGGATAGCCATCGGTTGTGCTGTTCATCATCTGCCAATCTAATAGCAGTCTCAGAAACAAACGGTGTGATCCTGGCAGGTTTCCAGTCGTTTCTGCCAGGCTGCGACCATGAGCATGTAACCAGCACAACATCAGGGGCATCAGCAGGGACATCATATGAGATGTGAATATAGCGTGTTATCCTGTCCGTGGTATAGGTGAGGTCGCCATTGGTCTCGGTTGCCGATAATAAGAAGAATGCAAGCATTATTTGTGTCCTTTACTTTCGTTTGAGCAATATGGACAGTGCTTTTCCTCGAATACCAACTATGTCAGAATAATCTGCACTGCTTCTTCACCGCAGTCAGGGAACTTGGGACAGTTTATACAATCAGACCAGATTTTCTGGGGGAATGCATTCTTTTCCACCATTGAGAAACCTAACTTCAGGAAGAACTCAGGCTTGTATGTCAGTGCAAAGATCTTGGTGATACCCAACTGTCTGGCTTCGTCAAGACATGCGTTAACCAGCTGAGTTCCTAAACCGGACCGGTGGACAGTTTCGTCAACGGCCAGTGACCTTATCTCGGCTAAATCTTCCCACGCAACCTGCAAGGCGCAGCATCCAATTACCTTGCCGTCTTCTTCCATAATAAAGAAATCCCGAATGTTTTCATATATATTTACCAGCGACTTTGGGAGCATCTCGTCCCGCTCTGCAAAGTAATTCACCAGTTTCTGGATTTCGGGTCCATCTGCCATCTTAGCCTTACGAATCTGCGCCAATTTTCTCAATCTCCTTTATCAGCTCTGAAACTAAATCGTCCTCTTTGACCTTGCGCACCATCACGCCTTTTACAAACAATGCACCAACACCCGCACCCCCCGCGATCCCAACATCAGCACTCGATGCTTCACCGGGTCCGTTTACCACACATCCCATCACAGCCACGCTCAAGGGTTTGGCCGGAGGATTGGCCTCCAGATAGTCACGGACCCTCCGGGCCGCGCCCTCAAGATCGATCCCGCATCTTCCACAGGTCGGGCAGGACACAAGAGTATAGGGTGCCAAACGCAGGGAAAGACTGCTTAGAATCTCCCGTCCAACTCTGATTTCCTCAATTGGGTCACCTGTAAGGGAGACCCTAATCGTATCCCCTATTCCGTCAGCCAGAAGCGCACCAATTCCTATACTGCTGCGGATTGTGCCTTCCCATGCAAGTCCAGCCTCAGTAACCCCCAGGTGCAGAGGATATTCGCAGCGTTGGGCAACCAGCTTATAGGCCTGGATCATAGTAGGCACATCGGAAGCCTTGAGCGACAATACAATATCAGTGAATCCACAGGACTCAAGTACCCCTGCTTCATCCAGAGCGCTCTCAACCAGCGCCTGTGCAGACGGCAAACCATACCTTGCACGGTCGATTGAACCCGCGTTGACACCTATTCTAATGGGTATACCGTGGTCTTTAGCTGCAGCAACAACTTCCTTAACCCGATCTACAGACCCGATATTTCCGGGGTTAATCCGGAGTTTGTCCACACCGGATTCAGCAGCAGTGATCGCCAGTCGATAATCGAAATGTATATCAGCTACCAACGGAATATTTATTCTACTCTTGATCTCACGCAAAGCAGATGCCGACTCAGAGTCAGGGACAGCGACACGAATAATATCGCATCCAGCAGCTTCAAGGTTGATAATCTGGGCTACAGTAGCCTGGACATCGGAAGTCCGGGTATTGGTCATAGACTGCACCGTCACCCGGTGTTCTCCCCCAATTCCAACCCCTCCAACAATAACAGGAGTGCTGCTTCTGCGGTTGATTTGTGTATTCTGCATATTAACAAACACCAAGTAACTACTCGGTTCAAGACCTTGCGCTCCTAATTCGAAAACCACCTTATTCCCCTTTTGAAGGGGGTGAGGGGGATGTGACGATTAAAAATAAATGCTGCTAGTCGCATCTTAACTCAATTTCACATCCCCCTACCCCCCTTCAAAGGGGGAATTGGGTAGTCTGTTTTCTAAAAGGAATTGGAACTCTGCATCCAGTCCGTCGCTTATAAGTAGCTACAACTCTCATTAGGACCGTGTGTCTCATATAGACGCCAAACGACCCCTGGTAGTATCATGTAATCTTGCTCTCTTAACCATAATACCACAGCACATAGGATTATTCACTTGAACACACCACCACAGGCAATCATAGTCAACAATCTCAAAAAGGTCTTTCGCAAGCGTAAAGGCTTCCTCGGCACTGTGTTGTCTGAGGAATGGGCGCTTAAGGGAATATCTTTCAACGTAGCTGAAGGGGAGACTTACGGGATCCTTGGCCCAAACGGGTCAGGCAAGTCCACACTCATCCGAATTCTCTCGACTCTGCTGACAATCGATGATGGCACAGTCGAAATAATGGGTCACAGCCTGCCCAAGCAAGAGAGATGGATACGGCGAAATATAGGCCGGGTAAGTGTAGATGCAGCATTCTACAAGAAGCTCTCTGCAAGAGAAAACCTGCTTTTTGCCGGCCAGCTATATGGCATTCCAAAGAAGGAAGCTGAACGCCGGGCTATTGCAATATTGGAGAACCTTCACCTGGAGAACCGCAAGTTCAATGATCCACTGGATGAACTCAGCCGGGGTATGCAGCAAAAGATCGCTGTAACCAGAGCGCTGCTTATAGACCCTCCCCTGCTCCTGCTGGATGAACCGACAACCGGCCTGGACCCGCGCAGCCGGAGGGATGTTCAGGAGTATTTGGAGAGACTTCGCGAAGAAAAAGGCACAACGATCCTGCTGACAACCCACGACATGCAGGAAGCTGAACGTCTGTGTGCCAGGATAGGTTTTCTGGCTAAAGGCAAATTAGTCGCTGAAGGCAGCGCCGATGAACTGAAGCAAAAGGCCGGTACAGAGAACCTTGAAGATGCGTTTATCGAGCTTACCGGCATAGAGTTTGGTAAGGATGAAGAGGAGGTCAAGGACTGATGCTTACTAAAATATTCAGACCCCTGTGGGCATTTGTATTCAGAGACTTCCACCTCACCCGGCGGTATATCCATTGGGAAGTGGTAAATTTATTCTATGCTATGGTCAGCTCAGCAACAGTCGCCCTTATCGGAGTAGCATCCAAAGACTTCCGCCTGACTTTAAGACTGACCCTTGGAGTTCTGCTCTGGAACTTCCTGAGCTCACTGTTCCACGAAATCGCCAACTCCATCAGCTACGAAAGATGGGAAGGCACTTTGGAATACACTTTCATGGCCCCGGTCAGCAGGCTTCAGCACTTACTCGGTGTCAGCAGTTATGCGAGTGTGTATGCTTTGTTAAGATCATTTGTTGTGCTTGGTGGGTTGTATCTCTTCATACCAATGACTCTGCGCGGTGCCAATATGGCAGGAGTTGTACTGGTTATTGCGATAGGGGGATTAGCATTTATGGGTCTGGGGCTTATGGCTGCTGTGCTTCCGCTTATGAGTCCGGAACGCGGAGCCAGCGCTACTGAGATTTTCCAGGGGGTACTGCTGCTGGTATCAGGTGTTTACTATCCAGTTGAAGTATTGCCCAGCTGGATACGTCCTCTATCAGTAATATCTCCGGCCAAATATGCTCTGGATGCATGTAGAAAACTAATGGGCACAGACAACCCGGCTTCCACTAACGGTCACCTGGCAGGAGCATCACTGAGTTCTGTTACCCCACTGCTGCTGGTATTGGCATTGATGGGTATAATCCTGATCCCAGCAGGTCTATATGTCTTCGGAGTTGCAGAGAAGTGGGCAAAGAAGACCGGAAAATTGAAGAGGACCGGGTAGTAGAATAGAACTAGTAAATTCGATAGGACAAATGAGACCCATAGGACATGAACTACCGTTGAGCGCAGTCTGTCCTATACGTCCTATTAGTCTTATTTGTCCTATCGAATTTGCTAGCCGAAGGCATACTTCCCAGCCACCGGCACGAACTTCTGAATACGTGTATTATTATAATCACTTATATAGACGCTGCCATCGGGACTGACTGCTAAACCGATCGGATCTGAGAATTGGCCCGGACCACCTCCCGCACTCCCCCATTCGGCAACAGCTTTCATAGTTGGATCAAATTTTCTTATTTTATTTACCGCGCGCTCAGTTGAATAGAGATTGTCCTGTTTGTCGATGGCAATGCTGTTCGCTATAAGCGCAAGATTGCCGTCTTTAGACTCAAGCCCAGGTACATCCGGGAGCTCCTGCCCAGACGAAGTAAACCTGCATACTTTACCTCTGTCCGCAAGATATATATTACCCTTGCTATCAAGCGCAACTTCACCAGGATATTTGTATGCTTCATTAATACGATGAAAACTGTAAGGAGATGTCTGATTGTCAGCAGCACCCAGTTTATATACACCTGAAGGTTCAGCCCCTGTGATATATACATCGTATGCTGAATCTACAGCAATACTGACAGTGCCATCTGGTCCATTGACTGACCAGTCAGCAGTACTCTTGCCGCCGGAATCATAGACGAAGATCTTCTTATTCGGATTGGTCATATAGACATATCCGCGATTATCAACCGTTATACCATGTACGCCGTGTAGTGGAGCAGAGGCATAGGAATTCGCCCCTAGAAATGTAATGCAGTTGCCGGTTGAATCAAATTTACTAACTCTTCCCCGGACAGCATCAGTCACATATACATCTCCCCAGGGGTCCGCTGCAATCCCGTAAACGTACAGGAACTGCCCTTTATCGCAAGTTCCCCATCTGCTGACGCATTCCCCTGATGGGCTGAACTTGTGGACCATGTTAAACACCACGTCAGTCACATAAACATCCCCTTGTGGTGATACAGCGACTCCACAGGGTCCAAACAGACCGGTCGCATCCCGATGTGAGCATGATATACTTCCACTTGCCTGTCCTTCAGAGTTATACTTATCAATAAAATGGCTGGCACTGACTATATATATCGTGCCGTCTCCAGCTACAGCTGCATTGATCGGTTGTTCCTCTCGCATTACACGCAGAAACTTGCCGCTGGTTTCGAGCACCACTACACGGTTTTGACCTCTATCTGCTATATAGATACGGCCATTGTGTATGGTCAAACTGATAGGGTCAGTCTCTCCAGGAACTGTGTCCTGGTCTATGGAAAACCGTTTGATTACTTTACCTGTCAAGTCGATTCTTGCTATACCGGAAGGCCGATCCTTTGTTTTCTCTTCACCTATATAGAGGTTATCACTCTCATCCACCGCAACGCACACAGGTTTACCCATGAATGCGGTGTCACTCTCGTTGGCTTTTATCTGCTTTAGAAACACACCTGTTGAATCAAACTGCTGCAGCCTGTTGTTAATGTTGTCCACGACATAGACGTTATGCTGTTTATCGACAGCCAATGATTCAGGAGATATCAACTGGCCAGGTTTGTCGCCATAACTCCCCCAACTGGCCACATATTTTCCGGAGGAGTCGAATTTCTGAATACGATGATTATTGGTGTCAGCAACATATACAAAACCGTCACTGTCTACAATAAGACCGTGAGGATGGTTGAACTGACTCGGTGCCTTGTTTCCCCATATGCGATCCAGCCTGTAACCGTTCTCCGGAACAGGATTGAATATTTCCACTATAGCGGAAGCGGTCATTCCGCCTGGCACACTGGCAGTAATAGCCATATCGTGTATTCCAACAATCTTGCTAGCTGTATAGGTCCCATCAGGTGCGATCTTCCCGGACTTCGAACTCGCCTCCCAGGACACCCGACCAGGTACCGGCACCTCATCACCATTGGCATTGACCCCCAACACCCTGAACTGCTGGCAGTCTCCGGCAGGCAGACCGATATAACCCGGAGATATATAAATCCGGGTCACTGTGCGAAGAGCAGACTCTGCCGAAGTTTGTGCTTGAGCAGGTTGAATCCAAAATATCATAAGAGCAAGCAATACAACAACCAGTGATTTCATAAACATGACCTCGCGATTTTATGATTGCATTTCATAGAGCAATTGCATTTACGGAAGTAAGACACCCATATACAGACAAAAGTTCGGATTTGTGCTTTATCCAGCACTTAAGAGGAGGATGGCACAAACCTGCGTTATGATTTACTTCCGACAAATAATTCCACCCACGTAATCGTCACAGATTCTTTTGAGTTCACCTCGATTAAGTTGTAGCCTTCGTTTATCGCATCCGGAGACACTTCATAGGCCTCACGTCTGGGTTGACCCGATACTCCGGCTCTTGTAACATGCGCAGGATCAACTAATCCAGTGAATGGGCATATGACACCGTTCAAACGGACTTCCAGCGGCTGGTCGCTATCTTTGATTAGCAGCTCAATCTGGATATGCTGATCCGGCAGTGGTTTTGGACCTGTGTGGATGCGAAAGACGCCATTTGTACCGGTATATGGCAGTAGATTCGGTACTCCGGGTTCTCCTGGTGCCCAGGGGTATGCAGACGTTATAATATGGCGTCTTGGCGCCGCGCAGAGAGCAGTGTATGAACATGCATCTCGGACCAAATTGTTGTGGTCTTCACGTGGCCAGTAGTGGTATGGGTTTGTGAATAGATTAAAGAAGTAGACAACATCCGCTCCGCGCTGAAGCCCACTCAATATAGCTCCGCGCATCTCATCCGGAGTCGAATTTCTTAATCCGCTGCCGGCACTGACACAACCCTCCATTCCAACAGCGACAGGCACTTTGGTGCCGATCAGCATACCTTTCCAGGACTCAATCGGCATATCGCTATTGATGGATGGCCAGAAGGAAGAGACTGTAATAAGGTCGACCAATCCTGCTTTGGCCCAATCGATTGCCTCCAACCCATGCATCCGGGATATCCATGGAGAAGACGGCACCCGCACTGCAAGCTTGACCCGGTGGTGCAATCGTATGGCAGCTTCGTTGGTAACCTCACGCACCTGCCTGACAAACGCAGTCATCAGCTTGGCTCCCTCGTGCTCACGCCCCGGACGGAAATATAGCCAGAAACGCAGGTAGTCCAGTTCGATTCCGTCAATATTGTACCGGGAGCAAACCTCTTTTATGAGCTTCATGTAGTGCTCGCGGACTTCCGGCTGTTCCCAATCCAATCCTGCAGGAAGACGCCACTCAGGATGTGACTTCCAGATGGTGCTGTGATAAGGGTGATCCGGCCACCCTGGATAGTGGGAGTCATTCATACGAATGGATAACCAGGGTTTCACATGCCGTTTTCGCGCACGGTCTATCATACGCTGGGGATAGTCACAGCCCATCTTATAGAGCTTGTACATACTCACAATCATTTCACTGGTAGATACATCCGCCGGCTCAATCCCTGCGAAAAATGGTTGATCTTTACCTAATTTTGGGTCGTATCCGTCCCAGTAAGCCTCCCAGGAATCACTCCGAAAATCAGTTCGCTGGGAATTGATATTGATAAACAGGTCAGTAATACCCAGAGCCGCATGTTCGTCAACGAATTTATCGATAGTCTCCGGCACAACAGGCCCAAATGTCCCGACAAAATATTCGGTCTCATCAAGGTTATATATAACCTGCAGCTTAGGCTCAACTCTCTTACTCATCCTGGTTCTCCGATTTGTTGCAGGTTGAACTGCAAATGCTGCCTGCGACAACACCAACACAATTAGCGTAATTGAAAATATAGCAAGGAATGGTTTCATAATGTAATTATTCATCCCTTCCGTGTATTCAGTGTATTCCGTGGTTAATCACATTCATTGCCTATCGACAGTAAAACGCATCCTGAGCGTAATAGTGATATCCTAGAGATTTGCACAGAGCCTGGGATGCCAGATTGTCATAGTCAGTCCAGTAGATCGGTAAGTTGCCTTCAGACAGAATTCGCTGTGTTACCTCAAATATAAGCTCTCTTGCATACCCCCTGCGCCGGAATTCAGTCTCTGTGTAGAGGGCACAAATGTACATGGGTCTTTGCCCCGAAGGCAACGCAGGCGATATAGGACCCGTAGCAACTACAGATACTACCTTATCATCGCGAACATATGCATCTATCCGGTCCTCTATACCCTTGTGCGCCCATTTCGGTGGATTCTCACATCCGTCCAGGAGATATTTCGTCTCCTCTGTAACTTCAATAATCCTATCCGAGCTTGAAGTATAAGGCTTCAAATCTTCCGGGTTTATTGTAAAGTATACATCCTCGTCCGTTCGTTCATAACCAGGAACACAATCCATATAATGCTGAGCATCGGTATTCATTATGATGACATCCTGTGACTGACTCTCCGGAAAGGCATTGACCAGCATATGAAAAGCCTCTTCACCCTCAGCAGCAAGCCTGATCATGCATTTCTCCCCGGGCCGACCGGAGTTCCATCCAATGCACGAAACCCCGGCAATGCGGTTCTGATCTTTACAGACACATATCTGTCCCACAGTTTCATCGTTGAAGTATGCATCATTTGATACAGATTGTATCAGCCAGACATTTTCTGCCAGACCGCGAGCTTCCAGAAACTCCAGCAGCTGGCGTTGGTCATCGATAGTAGCATTGATGATCTGCATATTACCTCACTATTCTTCCGAAAACAGTCCACCTGTATTACTTCGTAATTGCCGTTGTCTCCGTAGCAGTATTCAACTGCGGGATGTGTATAGTCCAGTGATCGGCTTTGGTGGTTCCGTCTATGTCTACTGTCACATTGAATGTATACTGTATCCCCCCGGTTTCGTCGAGGATTTCCAGTTCTTTTTTGCCTGCGACTCTCTTGCTTGCCTTAATAAGAGCCGGGTTGGACATGTCCCCGAACTCCTGGCTCTCCCACCACGCCATTCTTTGCCCGCACTGGAACATAGCCTTATAATACCGGAGCTGGTCTTTGCTGAGCATCGAAGTATCCAGTCCGTCTTCAGAGAAAATAAGGCGGCGCTGCATAGGATTCAATTGCAGATAAAAACGCATGAGACCTTCGGTATCATAATGTTCCCACCATATGCCGATTGCCTGCTCCATTAGCTTATCGCTGCTGATGTTTTCCTCAACCTGCTCCAGAGTCAGTGTGACTATCTCAGCATAGGTATCGAGTGACAGGATATTGTTCTTCTCTGCTTCACTTTTCCATTCCTTTACCATTTCATCCGGTATCTGCGATGTCCTCCGCCTGAACCAGTCCCTTCTGCGCAGTTCCAAAAGCGTGCCGTGTTTCTCGTAGTTGCACAGATAGTCCTTGCACAGTTTGGCAAGCACTTTTGAAGCTTCATCTTTGGAACCTGGTTCGCCACCACCCAATACAACCGCATAGCTGTCGGATACCACATTCATCTTCAATGCATCCGCGATACTTTTCAGGAACATCTGATAATACAGTCTGGAATATGCCATATCTCCCAGAACTTTTGTGGTCGACTTTATGGTATTTAGCATTTCCTCAGTAAATTTCAGCTCAATTTCTTTTGACAGCTCTTCGTCAGCAGGATTCTCGACTGCCGGATCATACATCAGAAAATACTCAGCTGCCTTTTTATCTGCGTCTGCACTGTCATCCTGTTTTGAGAGTTCACTGTAATAGAAATTTTGAGCATCCTTTTCTTTGCCCAGTGCAGTCATGAGCACTGAAGCACTGTTCTGTGTACTTTTTGATTTGGGATATGAAAAATACCCGGCTTTATGATGGTAGGCACGGCCGTCTATGTGCACAGGACTCCCGATGCTCCCAAAATCACTCAACTGTTCACGCTGAGAACCCTCCCAGTAAGGAGTCATCATATACCACTGAAGCGTACACCCGGGCATCTTCTGTTCCAGGTCCTTGGGAAGAGGGTCATCACCCCTGGTAACATTAGCATATTTTTCATACTCTCTGAGCACGCTGCAATACAGTGACTGGCTGGATTTGGAGAGTGAATTGTAAGGAATCTGTATGTCATTACTGCCACTGATTAACATTTCCTTCAGTCCCTTGAACTCTCCCAGCATCTGAGTAACAAATTGTGCAAAGCCGGTCTCAGAGCACATATAGAGATAGGGATCCTTCTGCTTCAACTTCTCAAGATCACTATCCGACAGCTTGGAGACTTTATCAAAAGAGTTAATCATCTCAGTCCGACGCTTTTTTACTTCCTCTGAAAGCTCATTAGCACGTTTATCTGCTTCGGCCTGAATCTTGGCTAAAAGCTTCCGATCTACATTCAAGGTGTAGGTACTGGAAGTCTTCTTATCTTTTTGTGTCCATTTGAACTTCATTACGCGAGAAATGGAGTCCATCAGATCTCCAAGGGCTATTCCCTTAACATAAACATTCATCTTCCGGTCTCTGACCTGCCAGTCCTGGTTACTGTACCCTGCATGCAGTTCAACACCGGCCTTCTTGGACAGGTCTGCAAATATTGTCTTCAGAGGAGTATGCCAGGCTTCATAATCAATTTTCTGAGCAAGCCGCGGATCGGATTCCTTGTCCGCAGTATATGTCCATGGAATCTGTTCCAAAACCACTCTCTGTGCGCAACACACGCTCCCTAATATAACAATCGCTAGTATAATGCTAAATAGATGGTAGATATATTTCATCATTTCACATCCTTTTCAACGCGCAGTCCATTTATTATTGTATGTATAACTCAATGATGCTCCAATGTCAGGGCAGCACAAAGACACTTAATGACGTATTTTATGCCTGATTTACAGAGTTGTCAAATTATTTTCCGGTTAAAGCCAGGCAGGTAACCGCTCTGAACCTGTTGCTCTGATTTGATTTTCATGCTGAAACATTATATGCTTTTGGTACATTCAAATAACGGAATAGGCATAGTTCGAATAGAGGTTTGATATGAGAATTGGATTGGTAGTTGGACTTACGATTTATGTGGCAATTCTGTCACTTAGAAATACTGCTGCAGCAACCAGTACGGATAAGGTCACCTCTATTGCCGTGCTACCGCTCAAGAACTTGTGCAAAGATACCGAAATCGAATGGCTGGGGTATGGGTTTGCGGAATCAGTATCTACAAAGTTGTCCAACGTCTCCTCTATTCAAATAGTTGAGAGATCTCGGCTTTCTGATGCTTTGAAAGAGTTAAAACTGCAGGCATCCGGCCTGGTTGACCCTGCTAAGGCAGGAAAATTGGGTAAACTGGTCGGCGCCCAATATGTCATACTCGGTAGTTTCCAAAAAATCGGGGAATCATTGAAAGCAGATGCCAGAGTTGTATCAGTCGAGACATCTGTTTCCAACAAGGGAGTGGAGGTTTCGGGAGCTCTCAAGGATGTTTTTAATATAGAATCCGACCTTGCGTTAAAACTTATGGAAGCCCTGGGTAAGACTCCCACCGAGAACGAGAGTGTATCTATTGCAAAACCTGAAACCAGTTCCATCACAGCTTATGAATGGAAAGTCAAGGGTGTTCAGGCAATGCAGAAGGATAATGATCCCGCAAAGGCCATTTCCTGCTTTGACAAAGCTATAGATCTTAAGACTGATTATGCTGATGCCTATTGTGACCGCGGGATTGCGTATTACAGTAAAGGTGATTTCGACAAAGCAATGGCTGATTACGCCAAGGCAATAAGCTTCGATCCGAAGCACTACATCACATACTACAACCGGGCTGCTGTCTACTTTGCTCAGAATGAATATGATATGGCAATGGCTGATTATGACAAGGCAATTGATCTGAACCCGAATTTTGCTCCATCATACAATGGCCGCGGAATGATTTATCTGGAGAAAGAAGACTACGATAGAGCAATCGCAGAATACGACAAAGCGATCAAGCTTGATCCAACCTACGCCTTTGCTTACTGCAACCGTGGCAATGCATATGATGAAAAGGACGACTTAAAGCATGCGCTTCAAGACTACAACAAATCCATCAGCCTGAAGCCCAACGTTGCCGGCACTTACTATGATCGAGGAATGGCCTATCTGAACAATAAAATGTATACCCAGGCCAAAAGTGATCTTGATAAAGCAATATCTTTGGATCCAAATGGTCCTACAGGTGCTGAAGCCAAGAAGCTGCTTGAGGAGATACCATAATATATTGATTTGATCCAGAGAACACACGTTTTCTGGATCAGTTGTTTTCAGGTCTAAAGCTAGATTAATCCAAAGTCACAACCGGAGACGTTCCAGTTGCCAGATATGCTATACGATGGGTATTGGGATCAAAAGCCAATATGTATCCTGAAAGATGGTAAATTATGATATCTCCCTGCATTACTGTAGGCCTGTTAGCCATCCCGTACATCCCATATCCGGCTAGTGCAAAGGATTCGCTGTGTCCATCAGGATATTCTACCCGCAGTCCGGAGTCAGGAGAATATCCTGTGCTGGCTGTTAACTTCCGTTGTCCCTTTGGACGCAAATCTACAGCATAATCATTGGGCGTTTCCAATTTGCGTTCTCTTGGTCCGGAATCGTGACCTATCCAATAAAGGTTTGATGTCTTTCGGGAGAAGCTTTTCAATACTATCTGCTCATCCTTACTCTCTTTTAGCTCAACCCAAAGGTCCCATACATCACTCTTCGGTTGCTGCTTAATGAACAGAGCCGTTGGGTCAGCTTGAATGGTTGAGTTTACCACTTGATCCCCTTTACCATCCAGACCAATTTTGTGCACGAATCCATCTGAAGAGGATACATAGTAAACATGCCCATTCATACCCTGAGTCAATGCAGAAGCATCGACTATATGAGTCCTTGTAACAGCAGTAATATTCCCGACCAGTAGATACAGCAACATAAGACCGGCATATGATACTGAGTTCACCAGCACCGAAGCCTTTAAAGAACCTTTCCATTTAAACTCGCCAAGCAAAGCAGAATTACGGACAGCAAGGTATACGAAAGGCAGTTCTATAAATATCGTAAAGAAATAGGCCAGTATCCAATATATCGGTATTCCAACTTTGGTGCCCATAAGAGGGTTCGCCCATAAACCAGCAAAATAGCCCAACGGTTCCACGAAACTGATTATCAGAGCACCAATACCGGCAGATACGAAATTGGCTGCAACCATAAGGCCAAAAATCCTGTGGGAAGCAAGACCGTATCGCTTACTCAAAATCTGACCCTCAATTAATGCAATACCAATATTCCCCCACACTAAATGAAACATCCCAAGCCATATAAATGGGGTTCCCATATTAGCCCATACAGCACCGGAAGCGGTGATGAGTAGAAATATCAGCATAGTGAAATCAAATATTCTGCTTTTTCGCATAAGCTGCATCCTTAGGCAGGGAATATTCAAGACATTTCTCTATCTTAGTTGAATAGGAAACACATACCTCCTTATGTTTCCCGAGAAGGACTTAATACACTCTCGACGGAAGTGGTTTGGTAGTAAATATAATGTGGGTGAGTGGTTTGGATACTAGATTTGATGTGACCTCTGTTGGGTCTACTATGATAAGGCTTTCCGTTGCTTCCGGGGAACGCTTGGAGACGGCTGCTGAGTTTGTTGTCAGGACTGCGGGGACGGAGTCTAATACGATGGTAGCGCTTTCACGGATGGGAAAACGGACCGCATGGGCCTCCCGGTTGTGTGAGAATTCTCTGGGTAAACGCATAACCAATGACATCGGGCACTTTGGGGTAGATACATCGAGTGTCATCTGGACAGATATCGGACGCAATGAGGTGTTCTTCGTAGAATACGGTGCAAGCCCCAGGCCTATTCAGGTGATATATGACAGGGAACACTCCGCTGTATCAGTCATAGATTTCAATGAGCTGGATTTGGATTATTTACTGGATACCAGAGTGCTGCACCTGACCGGGATATTCCCGGCTCTTTCTGATAATTGCGCTGACGTGACGAACAAACTCATAGACGCTGCACATACGACAGGCGTGAAAGTGTCATTCGATGTCAATTATAGGAGTAAACTGTGGAGTGCTGAAAAAGCCTGCAGCGTGTTAAGTCCAATGATGAACAAGGCTGATATATTGTTTATTACCCTGGAAGATGCAAAATCAGTGTTTGGATTCACTGGATCTCCTGCTGAGATCGTAATGAGTATCTACACAAAATACAGCCCAGAGATTGCTGTGCTTACACTTGGCGGTGATGGTGGAGTGGCATTTGATGGTAAAGAGCTCTATAACAAAGGCGGATACACAGTCGAAGTGCGGGACAGGCTCGGAGCTGGTGACTGCTTTGCTGCCGGAGTGTTGTGCGGGTACCTGGAAGGGTCCATCAAGACTGGAATGGAGTATGCAACAGCAATGGCTGCACTTAAAATGGGGATTAACGGGGACTATTTTGTCTCTGATAAATATGAAGTAATGGCGCTTATCAATTCAACAGGAGGGCGAGAAGTTGGCAGATAAAGGCTTAACCAATACTGAATCGGTATATGATCAAATCCGGACTGAGAAGATTATTGCCATTGTCAGGGGTGTTGATGCTGAGACCGTTGTCCATATAGCTGAGGCCCTCTATGCAGGTGGCTTGAGACTACTGGAGATAACATGCAATACCCCGGGCGTTATGGGGATTATTCAAGAAGTATCTCAGGCAATGGATGGCAGGATGCTTGTCGGAGCCGGAACAGTTATAACTGAAGACCTGGCTAGACAAGTTCACCGGGCCGGAGCAAAGTATGTGCTGGCTCCTGACGTGAACCCGCAAGTCATTAAATACTGTCTGGCAAACGATATAGCAGTCATCCCCGGAGCAACAACTGCAACCGAAGTCCTGACTGCCTACAGGCTTGGGGCAAAGATCATAAAGCTCTTCCCTGCAGGTGCCCTGGGAGTAGATTATATAGAACAGCTCAGAGGCCCTATCAACAATATCGACCTGATAGCTGTTGGAGGCGTAGAACTGAGCAACATGGCAAGCTTCATAAAAGCCGGCTGCATAGGAGTAGGACTAGGCAGTTCCCTGATAAGAAAAGACCTGGTGACATCCAGCAACTGGCAAGGCCTCACACAATTAGCAAAGGAGTTTAGGGGGAAGGGATAGACTTCGGGCTTCAGACTTCAGGCTTCAGGAAGGAAATTGCGTTGTGGAGATCATTTGCAATTGCATGATAATGGTTATCACTTTTTCAATTGATACATTACGATTACATTCTGCATCTTCCTTCCTGAAGCCTATCCCTTCCCCCAAAGGGTTTCATGGAATATTTAAAAGCTAAGCTTATTGCTGCTCTGGTGCGGCATTTCGGGGAGGATTACCGGCGGATCGACCATGCTCTGCAGGTTACTGCGTGGGCTGAGATGATCTGGGAAGCTGAGGGCGGTGATTTTGATGTCGTGCTGGCAACTGCCGTGCTGCACGATGTCGGGATTACAGAAGCAGAGCGCCTGCACTCATCAAGCGCTGGACCTCTGCAGGAACAGTATGGGCCTGCAATTGTAAAGCCAATACTGGAAGATATGGGGTTGGAAGAGGACAAGATAGCGCTTGCCTGCTCAATTGTGGGAAGCCATCACACATCAGGTGCCTTGAAGAACATTGAGTTCATGATCATGTGGGACGCTGATATGATGGTCAACCTTGAGGAAATAGTTGAGCACAAGAACCCTGAGCAGATGACACGTGTAATAGAGCGCAGTTTCATTACAAAGACAGGCAGAGAATTTGCTCTGCAAGCCTATTTGCCTGAAGAAGAAACAATGGAGTAGAAATAAACTATGTTGTTTAAGCCTGAGAAGACCAGACTCTGGGACACATTCATACTTGAGCACGACAGTAAGTTCTATCTGTTCTACCTGTCACTGACAGAAAGAGCGTGGGATGGTTATGGCCTGGCGATAAGCGATGATTTGATCCATTGGGAGGACCGTGGACTGATTCTGGAAGCTGACCCGGATGTGATTGGAATGGGTTCAGGCAGCGTCTGGCGTGCGGGAGATCGGTGGATTCTGAATTTCTCATACGGTGAACAAGGCTCCCAGCGGATCTATTTTGCTGAGTCAGACGACCTGCTGACCTGGCGCAAGCTGCCAAAAGATATCGTGTGTGCTCCGGATCCTAAGTGGTATGAATCCACCGGAGAAACCAGCAGCACCAATGCCCGCTGGGACAACATCTGGGCTGTCCCACAGGAGGATGGATCATTCATCGGTTTCGTAGTAGCTTCAGGCAAAGATGGGCCAGCAGGAGCAAATGGAGTTGTAGGTGTTGTATCAAGTCTAGATGGTGTGCATTGGGTAAATGAAAAACCAGCTACAGAGCCCTGCGGAATGGTCTGGGCTGAGGCAAGTTGTTATTTTAAGTTTGAGGACAGGCACTACCTGCTTGTCGGCTCCACAACCGGACTCGGTCCTCGCTTTGACCCCATCTATAATTCATCAGGAAAAGCTGGTGGGATGTATGTGATGATGTCGGATTCCATCCGAGGTCCTTATAAACTGGTCGATGGCGATCCACTGCTTCTTGGCTGCCGAAATGCTCCCCCGAACTGGGCATATATTCCTACATACTATGCCAGAGTCCTTGAAACTGACGGTCAATACCTACTGTATCACCACTGGATGCCCCGTGCGGATTTCCTGGACTCCTGGCTTGGGACAATGAAAGTGTTGAAGGAAGATGCACCAGGCAGGCTTTCGCTGCACTACTGGAATGGAAATAACAAGCTCAAAGGAGAACTAATATTCGACTTAGAGAATACCAACCCGCTGGTTACTCCATCACCCCAGCCAATTCGCGCGTCCAATTGGGTATACTCCTCAGGCAAATTGACAGGTCAAACCAATAGCTCAACTCTATCCTACTATGAACTCCCGGCAGACTATTCCTCAGGCGTTGTCATTGAAGCTGATATCAGTATAAATGGCCCGGGAGCAACCGGAATATTCTTTGGAATAGATGAACAGACCGACGATAGACCTTATGAGGGAGTTGCATGCCTTGCAAACAGGCGGGGGTTATACGAGTTCGGTAGAGTCACATCCGGAATAGCCGGTCCCACATTAATGGCTGAGAACCACATTCTTCGCGCTGTTCACCAAAACAAAATAATGAAATGGCGGATATTGATGAGAGATGAGTTTGTAGAGTGGTATGTGGACGATCAGTTAGTCCAGTGCTACGGTTTCTCCTGTCCAGCTTCACACAACATCGGTGTATTCGCTGAACGCTGCCAGGTTGAACTTACCAGCCTGACAGTCCACAAGTTCGCGTAATACACTTGCAGGAACATCAATAGTCCGGGCGTAAGTAGACATTAACAAAGCTCGATATCTTCGAAAGAATCGTAGCATGAGTCCTCTCGATTTTCGCTTACAGCGAAAACCTGCCGGACTCGCTACGAAGGAACGAAAATATTCTATTTTCTGAGGAGCAGTATATGAAAGTTGCAGTGTTAGGCAGTGGACAGATGGGGGAGAGTGTTATCCAACATCTGCTGCCCAGTCCTGATGTACAAGAGATAACCGCTTACGATGTGAATGCAGAGCGTCTGCAGGAACTTAAAGATAAATACAATATACAGGTGACAGATGATCTGGACCAGGTGCTTTCGAATAAAGCAATAGAGTTGGTATTCATCGCCTCACCTAACCATACCCATAAGTCGCTGGCGATTCAATGTATGGAAGCCGGTAAAGCAGTCCTGTGCGAAAAGCCGATGGCCAATACATATGAAGACGCCAAAGAGTTGGTTGAGAAATCAGAGGAACTCGGTGCGTTTTTGCAGATTGGTTTTGAGTGCCGCTATTCCAAACTCTACACGACTGTAAAAGAGTGGATAGATGCCGGGTTGCTTGGAGATGTCGTCAACACGCATACTAACTATATCTCCAGTGAGTTCCATCACAAGGACAACTGGCGCAACAAAAAAGCGACCGGCGGCAGTATGTTCAACGAAAAGCTCTGCCACTATGTCGACCTACCCCGGTGGTGGATAGGTTCAAAGGTCAAGGATGTCATCTCGATATGTTCCCCGAATGTAATCCCTTACTATGAAGTCAGGGACAACTACCACACCACTTATCGGTTTGAAAATGGAGCAGTCAGCCATCTGACCTTTATGATGATTGTCGGAGCAATGTTCCAGGGTGATCCCGATAAAAATGTTGTGGATCAACAGCAGGGTGATGGCCATGAACTGCGTTGCCTCATAGTCGGCACAAAGGGAGCAGCTGAAGTTGATGTCTTCAAGCGCACAATAAAGCGCTGGGAGTTCAGAGACGGCCCCAAGTGCCTGGAAAGCCACTGGGCCGACACTCAATACTATCCTGCAGATGAAGAGCACAAATACACCCACAACACCAACGACCAGAGCCTGGATATTGTCAGACGGGTAGCCAACGACTTACCTCCGATGACTCCAGCCAGAGATTCGCTGGATTCCATGGCCCTTTGCTTCGCAGCAGAGCTGTCAGCCGACACAGGCGATATTGTTTCTATCGAAACAATTTCTTTGTAATTGATAATTGACAGTTGATAATTAGTAATCAATGAATGCTCGCACACGATTTGTAATCGTGTGCGTAACTGAACAGTAGGAGATATTAATTGGGAAGACTGGATGACGTTATTTTACATGGTGAAGAAGAGCAGAAAGCGCTTGACGGGATATTCGAACAGATATCCGAATGGGGATTAAAACTACCGGCGGTTACACCCTACCCTCTGCACTTTGGACTTGGAAAGTTTTATGAGACCGGAGAGACCGAGTTCTGGATTGCCAATGAAGAAGAGCGCGGTTACTGCGGCAAGTACCTGTTTGTTTTTGATGGTCAGACCTGCCCTTATCACCATCACGTAGTCAAGCACGAGACATTCTTCGTAGTCAAAGGCAAGATTAGCATGAAAGTAGGGGAAGAAGTAAAAGAGATGAGTGAAGGCGACCTCCTGGTGATGCCTCCACTCCTCGACCATTCTTTCACAGGCATTGGACCGGCACTTATCCTGGAAGTCTCGATGCCCAGTATACCAAACGACAGTTTCTTCGAGAATAAAGCAATCGGAGAAAACGGGGTTCTGTAAACACACCAAGCAATGAGTACAATGTCATTCTGAACGCAGTGAAAAATCTGCTTTCAATTGCAACAAGTAGGAAAAGCAGATCTTTCATTCTTCAGGATGACATTGTAATAAACGTAAGAGTTCACTCTTGTTGAGTACTACGTCATGCTGAACTTGATTCAGCACCCTGACACATCTGAGATGGGTCCTGAATCAAGTAGTGCATACGTAGTATGCACCTTCAGGATGACGTGTTTCCAATTACTCTGAACTGTTACTAATAAACTGGTCAAAGTAGGCCATTTCCGGAGGTAAGAATGTATAGGTTATTAGCAGCATTGGTTCTAATAGGAATCCTTGCAATACTGTCAATTCCAACCCAGGCTATAACCCTGGCAAAAAACGGCAAGACCGAATATGTAATTGTAACTCCGACATACAATATCGATTCCGAGCTAACAGCCGCCAGAGAGCTGCAGAGCCATCTGAAACAGATCACTGGCGCAGACTTCCAAATCCTGCCGGAAACCAGCCTGGGTGCACACACAAAGTTCATCCTGGTTGGTCAGACCGAGATGACAAAAAAGCTCGTGCCGGATGCTAAATGGGCCTCGCTGGGAACTGAAGGCATTCTGTTAAGGACAGTAGGAGACACCCTTGTTCTGACAGGAGGAAGACCCAGAGGCGTAATATACTCAGTCTACACATTCCTGGAAGATGTGATTGGTGTAAGATGGTGGAGTCACAACGAGAGCTTCATTCCAAACAAACCTGTTTTGACAATCGAAAAATTGAATACCAGATATGTTCCTCAAATTGTATCCCGTGAAGCTCATTTCTATGAGCCCAATCACTATGGAATATATGCTGCCAGGACAAAACAGACCGGGCACTTCCATCCTGTGCCAAAAGCTTATGGCGGGCACTACCATATAATCGGTTGGTGTCATACATTCTACGAACTAATCCCACCGTCAAAATATTTTGCTCAGCATCCTGAATGGTTTAGTATGATAAACGGTCAACGCACGACCAACGGAGCTCAGCTCTGCCTGGCAAACGAAGAGATGCGCAAAGAACTCGTTAAGAATGCGCTTGCACGAATAGCTGAAGACCCGGATGCAGGGATTATCTCGATAGCCCAAAACGACTGCGGTGGGCAGTGCCAGTGTCCCAAATGCAAAGCAATCGATGAGAGAGAGGGATCTCCTTCAGGAAACATAGTATACTTCGTCAACAAGGTAGCTGAGGATATCCACAAAAAGTATCCTAAATTCCTTGTCGAGACACTGGCTTACTGGTACAGTCGAAAAGCACCGAAGTTCGCCAAACCCGGACCGAATGTTTTGATTAGACTATGCAGCATTGAACTTGACTATGGACTCCCTATAACCGACCCACGCAGCAAGTCGTTCATGGATGACCTGACCAAGTGGAGTGCTATCTCTCATAACATGTATATCTGGAGCTATATCGCCAGCTTCGGCAATTACATTCAACCTAATCCCTGCTTGCCTGTCTATGGCCCCAACATTAGAGCATTCGCTAAAAACAAAGCTGTTGGAGTCTTTATGCAGGGGGATGCATACAATGAAGGGACCTGTTTTGTTCGACTTCGCTCCTGGGTGATAGCTCATCTACTGTGGAATCCGTATCAGGACGAGAATAAACTTATTAAAGAGTTTATGGATGGCTACTACGGAGCTGCCAGTCCTTATCTTTCGGAATATCTGAAACTGATTGATGATGCCTATGCAAAAAAAGATCCAGCCGGATGGATGACTGCGGATATCATTTTCAAAGGTCAGAAGTTATTTGACCAGGCTGCAGCAGCCGTAGCAAATGATCCGGTTATCTCAGGCAGAGTCAGCCGGGAACGTCTTCCACTGGACTACCTCTGGATAATCGATTATGCAAACTTAAAGAGCTGGGCCAGCGCCAACAACAAAGAGTTTATAGGCCCAAAAGACCCCATGGTCGCAGTTGATGATTTCATGGCTAAAGCCGCAAAGAACAACGTCACATACTTCAGCGAAGGTGGACCATTAGTTCAACCAAAGAGTTGGAAAATGAGATTTGCACCAGCATCCGGACCACCTGCAGAGCTGGGAGACTTGACTGGTAAGAAGACTTATGACATCCAGGAAACCAACTTCCGCCTGTTTGGCGAGGGACAATGGGTGAATCTGGTGGAAGAAGCAGATGCATCCAATAAAACCGCTGCAGTTATGCCTGGTGCAGGCACAAACTGGGCAGTTCAATCTCATATCGGTGAGGATGACAAAGGCAAGTGGCACTGCTATGCTTCAGTAAAAGTGGATGCCACTGCGACAACAGGTACTGCTTTTGTAGTTGGTCTATATGATGAAGGTGTTCCGGAAAAATCATTTACGACATCCGTAAGTATCGAACAGTCCGGAAGTGGAAAATTCAAACTGATTGACCTTGGAGTTCGCGACCTGCAGCCCGGGATGTATTTCTGGTTCTCCCCTGCAAACAATCCGGATGCAGTCAGAAGCATATCCATAGACCGAATATTCCTTGTGGCCGAGTGAGTTCTGCAGGTGTTTCAAAAAGATATATCCGCAGATTTCGATTGAGGTAGGGGTGAACCGCAAGGTTCCGCCCCTACCTCAATCGAAATCTGCGGATAATAGTCCTTCTCACTTCCAATATCAGCCCAGCCCGTATATAATGGTCTTCAGACTCTCGCGCATTATAGTGTAAATGCCTCGCATTTACACAGTAAGAATAACACGCGATAACCTACAGGGGTTTTGAATATGGCTATTGACTCTACATTTTTAGCATTTGATTTTGGCGCCGAAAGCGGACGGGCGCTACTGGGTGAGATCAAAGATGGAAAACTTACTCTAAGAGACATTCACCGGTTCCCAAACGTACCGGTCATGGTGCTTGGAAAATTCCACTGGGATGTCCTCAGATTGTTCAATGAAATAAGACATGGTTTACGTTTGGCAGTGCAGGAAACCGGAGGGAAAATCGACGGAATCGGCATCGACACATGGGGGGTAGACTTTGCTCTGCTGGGTGAAGACGGCGAACCAATTGGAATGCCTTTCCACTACAGGGACGAAAGAACCAGTGGAATGATGGAGAAAGCGTTCTCAATTGTTCCCAAGACTGAAATATGGGACAAGACCGGAATCCAGTTTATGCAGCTCAACTCCCTGTATCAGCTGGTTGCACTGGCTGTAAGTGATTCTCCCGCCCTGAAGAACACCGAAAAGCTGTTAATGATCCCGGACCTGTTTAACTACTGGCTTACCGGAGTCGGCGTTTCAGAGTTCTCCATCGCATCTACCAGCCAGGTTTATAATCCGGTAACAGGTGGATGGGATGCAGATCTACTGAAGAAGATCGGTGTAGACCCCGGCATTATGCCGGAGATAGTCCAGCCTGGCGCTAAGATAGGCAATCTGGACAGCAAGCTGGCTGCCGAGATGGGGTTGACCAATGACATCCCGGTATTTGCGCCTTGCTGCCACGACACAGGCAGCGCAGTCGCTGCTGTGCCTGCAACCACAGACAAGTTTGTATACATCAGTTCCGGAACATGGTCTTTGATGGGGACAGAAATGGACAAGCCATTACTGAGCCGTGAAGCAATGGAAGCCGGTTTCACCAACGAAGGTGGAGTCGCTGGTACATTCAGATTCCTGCACAATATTATGGGTCTGTGGATAGTTCAAGAGTGCCGCAGAACGTGGCTTGCACGCGGAGAAGAGATGTCCTACTCGGAAATAACATCGATGGCTGCAGAGTCCGAAGGGTTCAGGTCAATCATTGACCCGGATGATGCACTCTTCCTGACTCCTGGAGATATGCCTGCACGTATCCAGGACTACTGCGCAAAATCCGGTCAGCCAGTGCCTGAGACATACGGACAGATAATTCGCTGTGCATTAGATGGCCTGGCACTGCGCTACAGAGATACATTGGAGAAACTTGAAAAGCTGCACCAGTGTGAGTTTGAGGCTTTCCATATCGTTGGTGGAGGGATTCAGAACAAACTCCTGTGCCAGATCACTGCCGATGCTACCGGACGCAAGATAACCACCGGCCCAATTGAAGCAACCGCTGCCGGAAATATTTTGGTCCAGGCTCTGGGAGCCGGCAAAGTGGATTCACTTTCTGAGATAAGAGAGATTGTCCGCAGGTCCTTTGATGTGGAAGAGTTCACTCCGGGAACTTCCTCTTCCCTCGAAAAAGCTTATGCAAAGTTCCAGGATTTACAAAAGCATTAAATCGAATATAGTGGGGTAGATCGCCAGGTCTACCCCTGTTTTCCCCTCAAAACTAATGTATTTTACCTATCTGGACCTTTTTTCTTCTTTTAAGCGTTTTTGATGTTTCCATGCTTTTTTCCAGGGTATATAACATACTGTTGTATGATGGAGGCTACATGCCTTTATGTAACACAAGCATTTAAACCAAGTAAATCGATTTCAAGGGGGAGATTGACATGGCTGGAGTAAAACCAGGTCCGAATGCGGGTTCTGATGGGGCCCGAAGAATTGCGCAGGCCCATAGTGGGTCGCATGATCATGACCGTAGAGGTGGATTCGCTGCAAATCCTGATCTGGCTAGAGAAGCCGGTCGACGCGGCGGACAGATAGTAAAAGACAAATATGGCGACGATTTCTATCGGGAGATAGGAAAGCGCGGCGGCGAAACCGTCAAAAAGGAACGTGGAGCCGAATTCTATGCAACAATCGGTAAGATCGGTGGAGATAAACGCAGCCAGAGGATGAAAACAACAGAGGAACCGCCGCACATCTAACCCGCATTATTCACCAAGACTCGTTTATGTCCGCTATTAAGGGCAAAAGCTGAGAGTGTAAATGTATACCATTTACATGTTAATAATGAATAATGCATACTGGTGCACGGCGAAGCAAATCTTAGACACGAGGATGCGGGCAACCATCCGATGGTATGCCCGTGTCTAGAATATACATTCTATTCTTCTTTAAGTCCGACTGCACGCAGTATGTGTTCGGCCATATATATTGGTGATTTGGCCCTTAAAGCGAGTGCTATGGCATCGCTGGGGCGGCTGTCTATCACGAATTCAGTGCCCTTGGAGAGTATGGTCACCTTAGCGTAATATGTCCCATTCCACAGGTCATCTATCAATATGCGGGATACCGACCCACCCAGCTTGTTTATGACATTGTTCAGCAGATCATGAGTCAAGGGTCTGTCTGCAGCGTGGCCTTCGAGTGCTAAAGAGATAGCCATTGCCTCAAATCTGCCAATGACTATCAGAACAGTTCGATCCTTGTCATCCCTGACAAGCACCACAAATTCCGATTGGTGATCTTCTTCACGCACACGATGTTCATAAACACCGACAACACGGACTTCATGCTCCTCACCATCTTCAGGAACACTGTCTTCCGGCTTGTCACCGAATGGATTATTCAAAAAGTCGTCCGGCTGCCCATCGCCAAACTTGAACTCGTCTTCAGTCACCTAAGTAGCCTCAAAAGTGGATTAACCCGCATTTTTCATGACTAACGGTGTATGCTAAGCATTTATACACTCAACTTTTGTCCCTGCTAGCGGGAAAAAGCATAGCTTGGTGAATAAGGCGGGATTATTGTACAAACATATAATCACTCGTCATGCTCAATAAAATTCAGCATGACGAAGTCTTCATTACATACTGGATACACTTGCGGTAGATGTCTAATCAACATCCCCTTTTAATGTCTTATCCACAATGTCCAGGAATTCCTTGTTTGATTTAGTATGTCTTAGACGATCATTGAGAATTTCTGAGGCTTCATGTATTTCGAGTGCGGCCAGGACTCTCTGCAGATGCCAGACTTTCTTCAGAGTCAGTTCATCAAACAGGAGTTCGTCGTGCCGTGTTCCTGATCTCTTGATGTCAATAGCAGGGAATATGCGTTTTTCAGCCAGGTTCCGATCGAGTACCAATTCCATGTTACCTGTAGCTTTAAACTCTTCAAAGATAGCATCATCCATCCTGCTGCCGGTCTCAACCAGAGCGGTTGCAATGACTGTAAGACTGCCCCCACCCTCAATGTTTCTGGCTGCACCGATGAATCTCTTTGGTCTGTAGAGGGCACTTGGGTCCAAACCTCCGGAGAGTGTCCGCCCACTGGGGTTAACTGTAAGGTTAGATGCTCTGGAAAGCCTTGTAATACTGTCCAGAAGAACCACGACATCCTTGCCTGACTCAACCAGTCTCTTGCTCAGTTCCAGGACCATATCAGCTACACGCATATGGTTCTCAGGCATTTCATCAAATGTTGAGCTGACTACCATACCTTTGACTGAACGTTTGATATCAGTAACTTCTTCAGGACGTTCATCAATCAGCAATACAATCAGCACAGCTTCCGGAAAGTTGGCAGTGATGCTGTTAGCAATGGTCTTGAGGAGAGTAGTCTTTCCAGCCTTAGGAGGGGCTACAATGAGTCCTCTCTGGCCTTTGCCGATAGGAGCAATTAAGTCGATGAACCTGGCAGAGATATTCTCCGGAGTAGTCTCTAGTACAAACTGTTCTTCCGGATAAATCGGTGTAAGGTCGTCGAAGTTCTTTCTGGATCTTGCTGATTCGGGGTTTTCGTTGTTTACTGCTTGCACTCTTAAGAGGCTGAAGTATTTTTCGGAGTCTTTTGGAGGTCTGACCTGGCCGGAGACTATATCCCCTGTCCGTAGACCAAACCTTTTCACCTGCGACTGTGAGACATATATATCTCCCTGTGTCGGGGCAAAATTGCCATGGCGGAGGAATCCCCAGCCCTCTGACAATATCTCCAGCACCCCTTCTCCGAAGAGCATTCCGCTCTGTTCTGTGCTGGCTTTCATAATTTTGTAGACTAACTCCTGGCGTGATGCATATCCATCTTCTACTTTGAGTGATGTAGCCAGTTGTTCGAGTTCGTCGATAGTCTTACTTTCAAGCTCTGATAGCTCCAAAGTGTCCAATACTTTCACCTCATTGGGAACGTGTTTCTCCGGCAAATTGCCGGTCTAATAGTAGGTTATTGCGCTGAATAGGTAATAGTTCAATTTGCTGGGAAGATTTCGTTCATCCTTCGATAAAATCAGGACGAACGGATTACGCACAGAACTGAACTCTTACCTGAATAATAGGTGGATATCCTGTGCTGCACCATCCCGTACGATATCGGAACAGCATATACAGAGAATTCGAGAATATAAAACAGGCCTGAGAGACACACATATCTTATGCCAACAACGTTATATGGGTAGGCATTTCAGGATAACTTAAGTAGTAACGTAACATGGCAGGATTGCATCGTAGGCCTGATGATGGTTAAAACGGAAGATTACAGTTGGTGAAACTCGCTTAACTATAATTATAGGTTATACAACGGCATTTGTCTAGTGCTCTTCGGCAAATTTCGTTTATTTTAACTAATAATTGATAAATGACAGTGGATAATTGACAATGAACAAGAAAACTAACCAATGTATTGGCCGTATATTTGTTGTCCATTGTCAATTATCAGTTGTCAATTACTGCGGTGTTACATCCACTACAGTAAGTCCCTTACCTGGAACTTTAATGGTAAAACGCGGACCGTCCGGTACAATTCTGGCGATCGGGAACGGACCAGCAACGTGCACATCGGATATATCAAATGACAGCTCAACAGTCGCTCGCACATAGCTGTAGCTATCATTCGACAATGCCACACGATAAGCTCCATTGGGAAGTTTGAACCAACGGACAGTAATATTCTCAACGCCCTCAGTCACAATGGGAACCTTACAGACTGTCTTGAGGACATCCGCACAGATCTTCAAAAACTCATCCGAAACAGGAGCAAAATTGAGTTCAAACAGGAAGTTCACCGGCTCCTGCTTATTTATATCCCAATTCTGTCTGCATTCACCGAATAATGTCGGCAGCATCAACTGCACTCCAGGTCTATATATTCTGCAGATCAACGGTCGTCCACATGCAGCATCAATAAACTCGTAGTCTGAATGAGGCAGCATGGACATATCAGGACCAATAGCTACCAGCGGGCCTTTGGCATTTTGAATAACTTTATTGAGTGTATCTGCACCCAGTTCATGCGGATTAATCAGCAACACCGGTCGTGTTGATTCCGGTAAATCCTCAGCACTGCAAACAGTCGTTATCCACGCTCCCCGTCTGCTTATCTCAAATGTCAGCTTATGAATGCTCCAAAGGCCATCCTGGGCAAATTCTGATATGTGCCCTTCCACATAATCTGGCGACCAGACAAGCATCGGACCTGATGTGTCTATTGGATCAGAATCGAATGCAAGGTCCCACATACCCTTTAACCTTTTCCATTCCAACTTTTCAAGGCCATCACCAAGACATGCTAACGGCCCGGCTGCACAACGAGTAAACGTTTCTCCATCGCATCTATAGACATTGGAGAGTGAATAAATCTCTTTCTCAAGGACAGCAGGAGTATGCCTGAGGACATCCCACTGCTCTTCAACATCCTTGAGGCCATTAAGATATACCAACGGCAACTCAGGCGTGTGTACGCCCGTCAGGAGCATTGTAGTCACGTAGTTATGATGCCTGTCGCCGCCACGGGCTTCCATATCAGATGCTGCAGCAGCACTTTCGGTTATTAACACATCAATCCCTGCATCCCGCAGCAGTGCGTAATCTACACCGTATCTATATAAGGCTTCAAAGGGATCACGAGTCCATGCAGCATTAGCAGCAATCAGCAAGTCCTTCTCGTGAAGCATCTTTGTCGCTTTACCCAGGAACTGTCCCCATCTCCATGCGTGGAATGTGCACCATTGAGTCCGCAAGTTGTTGTAAATGTAGTCAGCCCTTGCTGTCAGCGCCGGAATATCTTCCCCTACAGTTATGCTAATGCCTTCGGGCAGGATTATACCTGTGTGTGTGAGGAACTGTCCGACCATATCATCCGAATAGTCCGATCTCCACAGAGGAGTGCGGGGATGTGCCCAGCCGTCTGCAGCATGCCAGCCATCAAAACCATAATAATCGATTACTTCCATCAACTTCCCAAAAAAGAAGTCCTCATAGAATGAGCCATCTATAAAACGCTTCAGTGGGTTTATGCATGGGACCTTTTCACCATCAGCCCACACTTCAGTGACTTCCATGTGGTCCGGCAGCCACTCTTTGTGATAAATATTCCCGCCAAAGAAGCTGAAGACTGCAGGGATAACCTTTACCCCATGCTTGTGGAGCTCATCAACAAGTGTCTTTAGCTTCTTGCTGTCCCATATCTGGATGTCACGCTCTGCGTTGAAAGGATGGGCATTGTAGGAGCTGTAGTCGAGTGGGAATGTGACTACTTCCTTAGACTCCGACGAATGCTGATGCACAAAGTCCGGAGAAAAGATCAGCAGCGAGATAGCCTCAGGGATGAACCCCAGCCGGTCGATATACTCCCCTACCCCAACATCTTCATGTGTGTTGTCGAATCCTATAAGTTCAATCCAGATCCATTTTCTATATTCCATTTCAAAAACACCCCTTTTTGAATTATGAAGTATGAATGCCGAATGATGAAGAACAGGCTTTAGGCTTTAGACTTTAGGCCTCGGTTTCTGCATTTCCAGTTTCATCATTCAACACTCATACTTCATCCTTGCCTTCATTTTTATTTAAATTTATGAACGTTTCGAACAATTGCCCAACTGGTTCGGTTATACTAAACCTGTTATTGTTCAATTGTTACCATTGCAAAGTTCTTCTGTTTAACGGATATTGTGAACGATGAATCAGCCAGGGTAATGGTTTCACCAGTCATTGAGTTCTTCGCTTGAACCATCCCCTCGTTGAGTCCGAGTCTACTCAGATCAAGTTTCACCATCGGAGTTGCATCATCAGAGCTGAGATTCGAAACAGCTACCAGCGATCTGCCTGGTTTCTTGTATATCGTCACATAAACACCTGGGGCATTTGATATTGTAACAACAGAACTATTGCTCCAATAAGGCATGAATTCCTCGATATCCGAAACCCCAAACCTGTCCAGCACAGCTTCCACCGAATAGAGAGTATCGATGTTTATCCGATAATTCCATACTGGTGAACCATTGAGCAGCGCCAGGGCCATTACTTCCTGAGCTTGCTCTGGTTTGTCGGAATCTGTGTAAGTCAACCAGAGAGGAGAAACTCCGAATGGCCGTCCGCTGAACTCAACAGTAGCTCTCCCCGGGCTGAAATACGCCAGGTAGTCACCTTTATACACATTGTTGAGAATAGTAGTGTTGATATATTCACCCTCAACCACGAAATTCCAGAAGTTTACGTGAGGCAGGTTCTGCGCCCCATTAGCATGTCCCAGAGTTATCAGAGCCGAATTGGGTTTGAGCTTCTGCACGACTTTGTAGATCCGCCTGTGCAGATCGTGAAGTGCAAATATAGGCCAGATACTCTTGCGCTTAGAACCCAGATCATACCCGCAGCCATGCAGTTTGTTATTGCAGGGTTGAGAATATCCATAGTCCATATAGATACCGTCAACATCATACTTCTTGAAGAAATCATTGAGATAATAAATAAAGAAGTCCTGCCAATCCTTGCTCTTTGGACAAGGCATCGCTTCCACCTGACCGGAGTCAATTGTCTGGAGGAACTCCGGTGTCCGTTCCCACTCACTCCGGTTCTCACTTGCTTCTGGTATCTCCAGCACCATCTCAGCAGGGCTCAGATAGACAGGGAATTTCACATTATCAGAGTCCACCGGATACGATGAATGACTGTTTCTAATCGTCGCTATACTGGTCTTGAGGGGTGTGTCATTAAATGCAGCCGGGTCTGAATCCGATGCGACTGCTTTGCCAGCAACTGGAAACCCCTGCCAACGCGTGCTATTACCATCCCAACCATAGAAGAGAAGATTTGCTTTAGGTGACCCGCATTGCCTGAATGTAAGCCAGTCTTTAGGATGAGGGAAAGGCTTCGCCGGTGTTGCCTGTAGTCCGAATGTAAGCTTAATCGGCTTGCCAGGAGCTATTGGCGTATCAACAATATTCACAGTCAACACCACGGCATCGCCGACACTATCCAGTCTGAGTGCATTCAATGGCTTATTCTGTGACCAGTTCTCCTGACCTTCGGAGAACCATAACAGACCATGGGATTCATCCCCAATCCATAGTGCAGGCATAAAATCCGAGTTCCATGGGGTAGTCAGGTTGCCGATGATGTCTTTCTCCCAGGGAAAATGAGCTCCCTCTCCACCATCTCCAATATGCCCATAGCCATACTTGTACTTCGCATATTTGACTTTGATTGGTATTCTGAGAGACAGGTTGTCTAATTTAGTACCTTTGGCAAGTGGGATGATGGTAAGGTCCACTCGGATCAAACCATCAAACTCACATGACGACTCTGCAGTCATGCTTATTAAACCAGCATGGTTTATCGACTGCAACGTGACTTTGCTCTTTGACTTGTTCTTAAATATCTGTTTGCCGGTTTTCCATACAATTGCTGCACCGTTAACTCGACCTTCCACCCCAATAGGTCCAGCAAGAATCGGAACGCTTTCAACGGTGATCTGGTGTGGAAAAGGAGATGTCCCGAAGTCATAAGTCCGGTTCCAAACTGAAAGAACATTCCCGGACACACCTACAGGCGTCCAGGGTGGAGGCACATCATCATCGAGACCCAGCGTGTTGTTTTTCCATAGAGGTTTCAAGATTCTTCGATAAGGAAGAGTATTGGTAAGTATAGTCTTCCCGGTCTTGTCCAGCAGCACTGTCTCGATCGAATAGTCTCCATCTTTTAGCTTGGATACATCCAAATCAATCTTACCGGCAGCATCAGAGAATGCCACGTTAATCGGTTTCAACAGTATCTTATCGCCTTGTTTAAGAGCGACATTCGCTGTCACTCCATCTCGTAAGCTCGGAGGTAAACCATTGATATCGAGTGAAACAGCCAGGGTTGCACGGATCTTATCCGACTTGATCTTCACCTGGAGCTGTTCAGTAGGCACAAAACTGACCGAATGCCGGTAAATCTCAAATCCCGATACATCCGTAGCCCAGACAACCAGTTCATGTGCCTGACCTCTTACCGGAGGCACGGGAGCGACGACATCAAAATCAAATCCGGCAGAACCTGTGCTGTCCACCCTGCATGCTGTTTTACCTTCACCAAGGTCATTATTTGTCACAAGATTCTTGATACGCCAGTTTATGCTGACATTTCGGGGAACGGTCGAATGCACCTTGCCTGTCAGCCTTATCTGCCCATACTGGGGTTTGCCATATGAATCCATGGCAACAACTGATCCGGATTTCGAAAACCTCAGAACTCCAAATCCCTTAGGCTTGCCATAGCCGCCAAATGATGTCCAAACAGTCGGGTCTTTGTAATCTCGGCAGAAGCTGAATCCCCAAATCTCGCCATCTACAGGGCTCTTGACTCCCAGTGAAGAATATGGGATGCGCACTTCGGCTGTCCACACTCCATTTTCCGCAGAGCTTCTGGTCTCCCATTCCCCGTTCCATGAAAGATTAGCTCCAAAGGCATCATACCTTGCTCCTGCTGAGTTACCAATAAACTGATAGTAAGTCTCAGCTGCCTTACTGGTCTGCAGGAATATCTCAAATGCATCGTCCTGATAAACGCGCTGGTCCCTCGTATATGAAGTGTTGCTTTTCTTGAGGCTGGCATAATTCGAAACAAAGCAAACATATATTGCACTGGAGTCAGCTTGCACGTAAACTCGGGACTGAAGTGGAGAAAACTTCTCATCTTCAGCCATGAACCCGGTCACTTCAGCAGCACGTGACCATTCTCCGGGAGCTTGTTTTCCGTCCACAGTTATCTGGCTATCCACCAATGGCACGCCAACCAAAGGCCCCTGCCAAAGAGGTTCAGCAGCAAGACATACAGTTGAACATGCTAATAATAGGACTAATACAATCAATAGTACTCTCATTATTAACCTATTTCACTAGAATTCAACAAGAAAAAGAACCCGTTGGTGCTGAGCTTGTCGAAGCACGGATAGATTGACAGGTATAACATTAGTCACTCCCCAACCAGCAACAAGTGGTCAACTACTTCAGGAACTGCAAATGATATACCTTTTGCATCATTCACAAATTCCAGTTCCTGTCCGGATATAGGGTTCAATAATCGGCTGATCTTCTGGTTGGTATTCAGATGAACCTTGATATCCCGGATCGATATAGGTTCGTTTAAGGATTCAAATGAATACCGGTGCCTGCGGTCGGCAACAAACGCAACAAACTGCAGGATTGTTCTATTATCCTTAACACCCACTGTGATCTCAACAATCGATGGGGAATCGGTTTGAATCATCTGATTTCGCAGAGTGCTGTTTACAAGATTGTGCATCGCCGTGCGATGTGCGTGGTAGCCTGTGTTCAGATATGCTGCTGAAAGTGGTTGACCAAGGACAATGACTCTCCCGTCCCCCCGGTTTGCAGACAAAATAGAAGACTTTCCTTCAACAATATCAGGCCCATGAAAATGTCCATAGAATGCATCTCTGGATCTGACATACGGAGGATACCATGCCCTGGCTAATTCAATTGAATCGTCCAGACCGGATATATCAACAGATGATGCATGCACATAATTCGCCATGTCGGGGACATTCTCCGCTAATCGCTGATTACTGATACGATAATATGCACCGGGGTACTGGCTCAAAGAAGCTTCCGCTACTCCAATGAACCGATGCCAACGTTCAGTAATGTCCGGGGCAACGATTATTGCACTGGCATCTACAATCAATGTGCCTCCGGATTCGACGAAACGCTGGAGTTTGTCTATAGCAAGATCATCCAGGAACGGATGTATCAGCACAAGAGTCCTGGCATCCTCAAGCGGCATATCGAGGCTCAGGACATCCCACTGGTGATGACCTTCCATCAAGAGCTTCGCATTGCCGTAAAGTGAGTCCCAGATGTCGATACCACCTGACACGCCTGTTTGCTTCGACGCTACTGCAGCTGAAGTTTCAAGACCCTCCGGGACGACGATGGCTATCTCTCTGGCACGCTTCATCCCGCAGCAATATGGCTGCCTTGGCTCTATAAATGAGAAAGCTTCTTTTATCGTAGAATATACAGCTTTCTCAAGCTTACCACTCGGATGCAGGTGATCTCCTATGCAGCAGGAAGCACCTACTGAAAGATGCGAGCCCAAAATCACTTTCAACTGGTGCACAGGCGCCACAGTGCCGAAATCTCCCCAGTTTTTCAGGAACCTGCCCGTTACTCCAACAACCGGTAGGCCGGCATTGCTCAAATACCTGCCCATAACCGGAAACTGGAACCACCCTGTCTGGTAAGCCAAAGTCTCCACATAGAACTCGGAAATAATTCCAGGCGCCTTGTTTGCTTCACCAAAAGCATTGTAACAGCCGATCTCCAGACGCATGCCAGGACGATACTTGTCCATCAACGCTCTGAGTTGCACGGTAAACGCCTGCATATTGGCAGCATTAAACTTGTTGTGATCGAGTTCATTGTGCGGATCAAGACCAAGAACCTCCATCCGCCCCACACATGCTTCACAGAAACAGCTCCCCGGCAGGTAGCCAGCCATGTCTATAAACATGCCATCTATAGAATGCTTGCTCAAGCACTCCTCAACATGTGGAAAGAAGAAGTCTTCCAGATAGCTGCCACGGTTGGGGCACAACCACCGCCAGTAAAGCTCTGATCCGTCCTGCAGTATCTGGCTGTCCACCGGATTGCCGTCAACCTGAAGTGCAACCCACTCCGGATGCTGATCTGCAATCACTTCATCCACATTCAAGCTGAAGTAAGCAAGCAGGTCAATACCGCGTTTACGTGCCTCCAATGCTGCTGCCCCGAGTAAGTCGAATGACAGCCCGGGATGTCGTGTGCCAATAGACGTGTCAAAATACGAATATCCATGATGGCACTTAGCAAAGAAAGCAATTGAATTGACCCTGCTCTCTTCCAGAACATCAAAGAATTCCTTTGCATCAAACTGCTTCCCCACATTCACAAAACCGGGCGTGTGGAAGTCCATATGAATCTGTCTGAGAGTATTCAAATCAATCATATAATCTGTCTCCTGGAAACCGGATAATGGTAGAGTCAAGTCTGCTGTTCCACTCATCCGCCCTTCGACTTCGCTCAGGACGAACGGAGAATTATCTGCATTTAGTTCTTCTCAAAAACCAGCAGTTTAAGCATCAACCCATCAACTGTGGTAGTGAGCTTGTTGTTGACCAGTTCATAGTCTGTGTTGCTCCAGGCATCCCTCAACTTGGATTTGAGACCTTTGAATGCGCTGAAATCCAGTGTGACTGGCTGTGTTTTCTCATTCCAGTAGTTGGAGACCACCGCAATCAGTACTTTGTCGGTCTCATAATAACTGACAAATATGTTCGGGTTGTCCTTGATGACCTTATTGGTTTTCACATAGTATGGTGTGAAGGTATCACTGGTGAGATTGTATTTATCGTACAGTCCCCACAGTTTCTGGCTGGCTTCCAAATAATCCTTACCTGCACCCTCTGTGAGCCTCGGGAATGTGTCCAGCAACAGACTCTGAGCCCAGCACACACTGAGGAATGCTTCCGGACGCTTGAGCATATCGCATCCCACGCCATACAGCTTTCCGTTCATCATAGCCCTCAGGGAGTCCGGGCCTGTGCGTGAATACACTGGTTCAAAAAGACTGGCGGCTTCTCCAGTCCAATAACCTTCCACCAAGCCGAGTGCCGGAGGATAGGGCCAGCCTGCATGCTGATCAACTATAAAATCCTTGCGGTTCTTGAGACCTTCAGAATAGACCATCTCACCAAACCTGCGATAAGCACGGACAGCGAATGTCACAATCAGGCGACCATAGGGATCAATCACTCCACACCCATGTTTTTGGTTGGAACAGGAGCTCGGGATGAGCATTCCAGCATCGTAATAGACACTTCTTAAATTATAACGCTTGATCGCCTCTCCAATACCTTCAGCAAGTCGGTCATACCAGATGCTGTTGGCGCAGATTCCGAATGAGCTCTGCTCAGGGTCACCCTGTTGGTAGTATATGTATGGTCTGAATCCACCATCCGGATAGCTGTTGGGTTTGGTCATCAGCAGGTCATGATAGAGTGGAAACTCCGGAATCTTGTCGGACATCAGGGAGTTGAAATAGACCGAAAGATCAACACCTGCCTTTTTGGCAGCAGCAACATACTTATCCATATCCTGTTCGTTTCCGCCGGGTTTCCAATAGCCTTCAAAGGTAGTCCAGTTCTCGTGAACGTGTTCTATCTTCACTCCTTCTGTGGCGACTTTGTCCAGGAAACTACCCAGCGTTCCATCAGGCAATGTATGGACCTGTTCCCATCCTTTGGGCCAAAATGTGCAATCGATTCGATAATCCTTGTGGAAATCATTGCGGAATGAGCGCACCGGGAAAGGCTCTAGACCGAATGAAAACTTCACTTCACGTGTGCGCAATCGCTTCAAGCCGTCACTTATCAGGATAACAAGACTGACTGTGCCATTCTCACCTCTTGTAATCTGATAAGTAGAGTCGTAGTTCTTGATATTCCATCCACGCGGTCCTTCAAGACTGACACCAAGTCCACGGTATTTCTGATCGGTATCTGTTGATAGACTGACAAAATCCGTCAACGGCACATTGAGCTTCTCCCTATCCTTGAGTAGACGGCCGTGACATAGAGTGTCTCCACTGTAGTCAAGTTCCTTAGGTTCGACTAACTTGCCTGTTTTTCTGTCCTTTGCCTCACGGAAGAGATAGTCATGGAATAGAGTCTCGTAGCTCATGAGGACATCGGAGTCCAGCTTGAGCGGAATCACAATCTCAAGTTTGCCATATTCAAACGGCTGATCTGACTTCAAGCTGACATCATACCAGGTAAATCCATCATACTGGTGGTCAGCTTGAATCGTCAGCGTCTTACCATCAACCTGGCTTGTGGAAACCAGCCGCACTTGGTTTTTGTTAGAAGATACTTTTCTGACTTTAGCTGCAGCCAATAGCGGTTTGCCATCGAGAACTATCTGCACAGGTTTCTCTAAAACCGGCAGACCATTGACGCTTATCTGGCTGGGGAGAATCCCTTTGGAAAGGTCGAATTTACTAATGGATGCGCTGACTATCCCATCCCTAAATCCTACACTCGGGTAATATCTGGAAGCATCAAGCTTAGCGATATCATAATCAGACTTGCCGGGTTTGAATGTGAATACATTGTTGGATAAGCTGGCGAATACTGTCCCGGACTTATTCAGGAAAGTGTAGTCAAACTTATGGTCACCAGGTTTCCATGATTTAGAGCTAACATAATGTTTTGGAAGATCCTTTAATGAACACTTCAGGACTTTCTTCCCGTCGACAGTCAACTCAACTGTCTCCACAAACTCTTTGAGCACATCAGCATTGCGCAGGACCACCGAAAATTTGTATGGGTCCATTGCAATCAATTCGATGAATGGAACCAGATTGTTGATAATCTCTGCCTTATAAGCAAAAGATTCACCAGATTTGAAGTCGACAATAGCATTCTTTACCTGATTGAGCGGGATATTCTCTGAAATCGTATTTCCCGTATCAGGTGCATATTCAGCCTTGATGTGGGCTCCGGTAGGAGTGTAGACAATTTCGCTGAGGTCAATTTTCTTTATAAAAGACTGGGAGGATGACAGCTTGAATGTTCCCCATGAGGGTACATCGGCGAAGTCGACCGGCAGGTGCACCCAGGTCAGACAGTAGTTGTTACCGGGTTCATTACTGTTAACTGCGACATTGCCGCGTAAAATGCCACCTTCTGCCGGGTTCATACCCAGCTCTGCAAATGAAATACGAGCCTGGACCTGCCAATTATCGGCGTTAACTGTTACTTTATAATCGGGGTTGCCATTCCATGACTTGTCTCTATCCCGAGAATCATAGAGCGCACCAGCAGCGTTGACAATATACTGGGTAACCGAACCTTTTCCATTAGGCTGCAGGAAGATCTCTATCCTGTCATCATTCCAGATAATACCATCACGCTCATTAAGTCCGGTTGGCTTGTAGCCGGATTTTATAGGAATTGTAAATGAGAAGATGATAGCCTGTGGGTCATAGCTGACAGTGCAATTAGCTCTCCTGGAAAGCTGTGTTTGCTGGTGTGTGTAATCAAATAACAAAGGCACCTCAGCAGCGCCTCTTTTGGCATCGGGCACTACCAACATGGCAGCACTGTTATTGATAGCACTGACAGCGGCTGAGCAACCAAGCAAAAATAAGCAAACTATGATTACAAAACGAAAAAGATTGCGATCAGTCATTGTTAATTCCTTTCGATTGGAAACATTCATTCAATTCACTCTCTGAAAGAGGTAATCAGGTGGATTGTATCCCCAACCGGAGTCATAAGTCAATGCGTGTCTTATTCTTGGGTGCATCCCAGAATAATGGTAAACAATAATGATGTGCAGTTTGTCATTCCCAGCTTGACTGGGAATCCAGAAAAAAAGTTTTTGGTGATAATAATGATGCTGGATTCCACAGAGAATTGCTTGCAATTCTCATTGCTTTAGCGGGAATGACATGATCTTGTCAGGTTATCTTGCCATATACTCGAGATGCACCCCGTATTCTTAACCTCTCCACCATAAAAGTCAGCTTTGCTAAATAACACTACAAGATACTACTGCATTTACAGTTTGACGTCAAACCTGTGCGTTGCAGACCTGCCCTTGGAACCTTGTTTGCTTACCATACTTTCCGCGGTAGCCGCCCCTATTTAGGAGTCCGGTGTTTTTCCAGCAGTTCTCCGATTCCAGCCATTATACGTTTGGAGACTTCATCAACTGCAGTCCGTCCGCCCTGTTGTCTCAGGTCAGCATATTCAATCGGTTCACCGAAGACTACTTTCACCCTGCTGAATCTGAGCAAAAAAGAATGCGGACGCAGGAACTTCTCTGTATCTACAAGCGCACATGGGATGACTACAGCGTTGGATCGCAGGACTATCATACCTACACCGGCTTCAGCTTCCAGCAGTGTCCCATCAAGAGACCTTTTACCTTCAGGGAACATAGCCACCGCCATACCAGCCTGGACGGTTTCTATAGCCGTTTTTAGAGCAGTCCGGTCTGCTGTGCCTCGATGTACCGGGAAAGCATGGCACCAGCGGATGAGCGAACCCAGGATCGGAGTTTCAAACAGTTCAATCTTAGCCATAAACCTTACCGGTCTGGGAGCTGAGCAGCCGAGGGTCGGAGGGTCCATATAGCTGACATGGTTGGCGCATATGATAACTCCACCAGTCATTGGAACGTTCTCTCGTCCAATAACCTCAACATGTCCAATGAACCTCATTATCGGCCACAACACGATCTGAGCAAATCTATAGAACCTGAATGTCATTAGTTATTTCCAATCCTCGAGTCATGTATAGCAACGATCTGATCCACGACCTGCTCAATAGATATTCCATCGGTATTGACCATAACAGCATTAAAAGCCTGAGCTAGTGGAGCTGTTGATCTGGTACTGTCCCGCAGGTCTCTTTCACGTATCTCAGTCTCAACCTGTTTGATGTCAGCCTGCATTCCTTTACGGCTCATTTCAAGCGTCCGTCGCCTGGCTCTTTCTTCCACAGAAGCTGTCAGATAGACCTTTACCCTGGCATCAGGAAAAACTACAGTCCCAATGTCGCGGCCTTCCATCACTACGCCTGTTTCATCTTCTGCCATGTTCCTTTGCAGCTCCACTAGACGCTTGCGGACACCGGGAACCGCACTGACTGGAGACGACAAACGTGTAACTTCCACACTGCGGATAGCTTCGGTAACATCCTCACCATCTACAAATACTCTTTGCCCGTTTTCAGTATCCTTAAGCCGTATGTCCAGTTTTTTTGCTGCCCGTGTGACTTTTGCAGGATCAGAAACTGGAACTCCATCTTTCATTATTCTATATGCTACAGCGCGATACATCGCTCCGGTATCTATATAAAGATACGAAAGTCTTTCAGCGACAAGCCTGGCAACAGTGCTCTTCCCTGCACCAGCAGGCCCATCGATGGCCACTACTATGCAACTACTCATTTTGGCATCCTTATAATAGTGAATTTACTTAGTAAATACACCAGCCGGCATTATTCACACTCTCTGTCATAAATAATGCATGTCAGGCTCGTTTACTTCGCAAATACACTGTCTGCCTTATATGCTTTCCCTGTTCGAAAAGTTTCATGAGTTCCTGTTCATCAGGCACTACAAGAGCACTTTTGAATTGTTCCAGCCACTGCGACAACTCATCGATCTCCTCGCAGATAAGGTCCGCATTGGTCAGACAGATATCCCTCCATATCTCCGGAGGACTGTCTGCAATGCGGGTGAGGTCTTTGAAGCTCCCGGCTGCCAACCGAAAGCTCTTGCCTGTATCTCTATCTGATTGCTGTGCAACTTCCAGCAGAGAAGAGGCAATTATGTGAGGAAGATGGCTAATCGCTGCTACAGATTTATCGTGTGCAAGTGGGTCCATAACCTCGCAGCAAGCTCCGATACCATCAACAAATGAACTGAGTTTACTCAGTGCCAGTAAGTTAGTGTTTTCCTGAGGCGTAAGAACATAAGTGGCTTTCCTGAAGAGTTCAGGGAATGCAAATGTGACCCCTGATTTCTCTGTTCCAGCCATTGGATGACCACCTATAAAGTGTACTCCATCAGGCAATATCTCTGCTGCCTGTTCAACGATAGTGCGTTTGGTGCTGCCAACATCGGTCACTATGGCATCTTCTTTGAGATCAGCAGCTATCTCTCGAAATGACTGTGCGACCGTACGAACGGGAGTGCATACAAATATGATATCTGCATCAATTACACACTCACGTGCGCTCTCCGCGATGGTGTCTATGGCTTCGAGCCTGACAGCTTCTTCAAGGTTGGCCCGATTCCTGCCATAGCCGACAACACGTCCAGCCAGGTTAAAGCGCTTAGCCGCCATTCCCAGCGAACCGCCTATCAACCCTACCCCGATAACCGCCATTGTATTAAACAGCGGTTCTTTTCCGTCTTGAGACATCAGGTATATTTACTCCGTATAGTAGGCCCGACACTCATGTCGGGATACACGGCCCGACATGAGTGTCGGGCCTACCAGGGAATCTACACGTATCTACCAACAGCTCTCGAAACACTGGCAAGACTCTTCATCAGTATGTCGAAGTTCTTAGGTGTGAGAGACTGAGGGCCATCTTTCATTGCCCGTCCGGGATTGGGATGGACTTCAATCATCAGTCCATCAGCTCCTGCTGCAACCGCAGCAAGCGCTACTGGCTGGACAAGCTGGTATTTACCCGTCGCATGGCTGGGGTCTGCAATTATCGGCAGGTGACTGAGAATGTTCACCGCCGGAATCGCGCTGACATCGAAAGTATTGCGGGTAAAGGTCTCGAATGTCCTGACACCTCTTTCGCAAAGAACGATGTCATAGTTCCCCTGGTTGGCGATATACTCTGCAGCCTGCAGCCACTCTTCAATTGTCGAAGACATACCCCTCTTTAGGAGAACAGGTTTCTTGATCCGTCCGACTTCCGTCAGCAATGAGAAGTTAGCCATGTTGCGGGTACCGATCTGCAGCATGTCAGTATATTTTGCAACCAGTTCAACGTCACGGGTATCCATAACCTCGGTGACTATGGGCATCCCGGTCTCTGCTCTGGCTGCGGACATCATCTTGAGGGCGTCCTCACCCAGACCATGGAAGCTGTATGGTGAAGTGCTTGGTTTGAATGCTCCACCCCTCAGAATGCTTGCTCCGGATGCTCTTGCAGCCTTGGCTACTTCGATAGTCTGCTCTTCAGTCTCGATAGAACACGGTCCGGCCATAACGACTATTTTCTGCCCGCCGATGTCTACGTTATTGCCCACGCGGATAATACTTTTATCCGGGTGAAACTCCCTGCTGACTACTTTGTAAGGTTTGAGTATCGGGACAACGCGCTCAATGTAATCCAGAGAAGACAACTGCTCAGCAATCATCACTTTCTCTTCGTCCAAAGCGCCGATTGCACCAACAATTGTCTTCTCTACGCCTTTAGATATGTGTACCCCATAGCCACGGTCTTTTAAGTTAGCTACAAGCTCTTCAAGGTCCGCATCTGTCGCTGAAGGTGACATAATAATAATCATAAGCCAAGTACCTCCGTGAGGCATTCAATGAAACGCTTGTTCTGCTCAGGCGTTCCGGTGCTGACTCTAATGTGTGTGGGGCATCCGAATATATCCCCGGTCCTCACGATTACTCCTCTTTTGAGGAGCTCTGCAAACACTTCACGGCAATTCCGTTTCACATCAATCCACAGGAAATTCGCCTGGGACTCGACATACTCAACTCCGATATTTGTAAGCTCTTTATAGAAGAACTCCAGAGACTCCCTGTTGAGTTTTTTGCTGCGAGTAACCTGGGTAGGATCTGCAAGAGAAGCAAGAGCTGCTTCCTGGGCAATGCTGTTAACATTGAATGGCGCTCTAACTCTCTCCAGGATATCGATAATACGCTTGGGCGCTATACCGTATCCGACTCTGAGGCCGGCAAGTCCATAAATCTTAGAGAATGTGCGCAACACCAGCACATTCCGGTCCTGTTTGACCCACTCAAGACAACGTGTATAGTTCGGATCGTCCACATATTCGTAGTATGCTTCATCAAGGAACATCACACAGTTGTCCGGAAGCTTATCAAGCGCTTTTTCAATTTCATCAGCCGAAATAATAGTCCCGGTCGGATTGTTTGGATTGGTGACTGTGACAATACGAGTCTTGCTGTTGACCTGCTCCATCATAGCTTCAAGATCATATGCCCAATTTTTCAGAGGGACCATATGAGCTGTAGCATCCATCACACGGGCAGCGGTCTCATATTCAGAAAACGTTATATCAGCCTGAACTGTCTCATCGCCGGGATTCAGAAGAGCCATACTCAGATAGAAAATGACTTCATCCCCTCCGGTGCCGAATAACAGCATGTCAGGATCGACCCCAAGATGTGCAGCAAGGGCTTGCCGCAGCTTATAACAGCTGCCATCAGGATAGAGCGCCACGTTCTCAGCGGCCTGCTTCATGGCCTCTATCGCCAGCGGAGAAGGTCCGAGAGGGTTTTCATTTGATGCCAGTTTGCTGACATCATCCAAGCCAAGTTCACGCTTGACTTCCTCGATCGGTTTTCCAGGCACATAGGGTTTTATATTGAGTATACATTCACGAGCTTTAAGTGTCATATTGTCCATTTTCACCACTCCTAACGAACTCAAGGATACCACAAACAGGAGGAGAAGGGAAAGTATGAATGATGGATTATGAATGATGAAAAGAGAAATGCTGAGGGTTGAATTATGAATGATGGAATTGGAAAGGTCATTGCAGGTTTCTATCTTCGGCGGGATCTTCGTATGCTACGTCTTTTCGTTCGCCGTCTTGTCTTACTTGGAGATTTCCACGAATCTGGATTGTCAAGCAGCAATACAAGCAGTGTCAGACCAGGTATGAAAGCCGCGAACAAACCATCGAGCATCTCCTTTTTCAGATGCTGTGTATCAAACGGGATCAGAGAGATGAGAGTAGTTAGTGCGAAGACAATAGTAAGCAGCCACCACGCCCAAATCTGCTTCTTCAAAAGATATATCCATGGCAGCACCTGCAGTATTAAAAGACCTGCCAACATACCAAAAAAGGCCATTACACCAAGGCCAAGAAGCCGGATAATCCAATCGGGAGATGTAGAATCAGATCCAGCCACCCCAGCCGTCATGGCTCCCCCAGCAATTATCAATATCGCAATAATAAGCATTGCTGGCAGCTCTAGCAGTATGTATATCCAAGCAACAAACCGCGTCAAAGGTTTCAAATATCTATCCCCATAGAGAATTATGAATGTTGAATTATGAAAAGGAAGAGAGATGATACAAGCCAGATGTCGCCGCCAACCCATTCCGTCCTAAAGCCTAAGGCCTAAAGTCTGAAGCCTCCTTCTCAAAAACAACCATCTGATACCCATTGACTTCCGGAACTATTACCGACAGGTATTCTCCTTCGTCTGTGAAAGGTATGCTCTCTCGTGATGGCGCAAGATAGGCTCTGGTGATGGTCTTCTCGTCTTTCTTCAGTTGGACTTCAACGTTGCGCAAGCAGATTGGTTCCTCAATGACTTGCGCCATTCCTCTGGTTTCCGGGCAGTAACAAAGCAGGTGAACTAGTCTATCCCCCTGCTTGCTGTACGCAGTAGTTACCTGTCCGAAAGATGGCATTCCAGTAACTTTAATAAGTGGATCCGGCAACAACCTTGTGAGTAGATTCTTGAACAGAGTCTTATGAGCCGGCACTGCATAAGCATAGTATCCTGCGAATATCGGGAAACTGATATAGATTATGTTTCCGGTCTGCACGACCGCAGGTCTGCCGGTCTGTTTTTCAGGAGGAGTGTAGAAGTATTCATGATTCCAGTCCCATTTACCGAAGTTATCATAAGGTTGAATCACACTCGCCAGCACCTGGGTATCATCACCAGCCTGAACCGCCGCTCCCTGCAGATATACTGCTGCTGGCATGTCGGGGACACCTTCGGATACTTCAGGTTCTACTGTAAAGTATATTGGACTAAACGGCTCTTTGCCTTGGTAGATAACACTCTCCGGAGCAAGCGTAAACTTGGTCCTGTCAGTAACAAACCCACCATAGCCTGAACAAACAACTGACCCTCCACTATCCAGAAACGCTTTCACCCTTATCCGCAAATCATCAGTCAGCGTCGTTGCGTCAGGGAGCACAAGCACTTTGTAAGCTGAGAAATCCACGCTGCCATCAGTGATATCGAATTGCTGCTTAAGCTCCGAGAGCATCCTGGAAACACCTTTGATCGTGTTTATCGAATCCCATCCGCCTGAGTCTATTTGAGGTGACCAGTCAGCAGGAATCCACTTATCACCCAACCACGGTTCCAGAACCAGGATATCTGCCTGAGGTTTGGATTCATATGTCCATTCCTCCAGCTTCTCAACTTCAGAGTATACACTGCCTATAAGGTCATAAACTGCCGAAGTAAGTTTTCCAACTGGATGCAGGTGATCTCCGACTGAGCATGTCCCACCATTAGCCAGAGAGTAGTAATGATCGTATGCCAGAGACGGTACCGTTCTGAGACCTCCAAAATCACCCCAGTCACGGAGAAATCTGCCGGTCATTGTAAAGTATGGTTTATTGAGACTCCTGGCATACCTGATAGCAAATGGCAGAAAATCATATCCCCATCCACCTGTCGGCAATACTTCAATCTCCAGATGAGTAGGTTGAGATCTATAAGGCATTCCGTTGTAAAACAGAAATATAGAATCCCCTACTCTATCCCTGACATTTCGGGTTACTTCATCACAGAACTCATGGTTAGCCATAATCGCATACTGAGTCACCTGCGCGGGGTCCTTGACATCCATCCCCAAAGCTCTCATCCTGTCCAGGCATTCTGATCCATAACATGGAGTATTAGTAAAACAATCCAGGAAAAGTCCGTCTATTGAATAGTTATCCACCATTTCATCGATCATTGATATAAGGTGTTCACGGTAAGAAGTATTGCGGCACATCTGGCGGTTGAAATTGCTCATTTCCGCAATATTGATCACCTTGCCCTGCTGGTCTACTTTGCACCATTCACGATGATCAGCTGCATGGTCCTGGTCCAACCCGGCATTAAAATAGGCAGTTACTTTGATCCCAAGTTTGTGGCAGGCTTCAACCATTCCACCCAGCATATCGGTCTTCAGCGCCGGATGAACAGTTCCAATAGTCGTGGGATAATAAGCAAAACCTATATTACAGTGTGCAAAGACGGTAATATAGTCCACATGGGCTTCGTGAAGCGTCCATGCGAACTCTTCCGGGTCAAAACCCTCCCCAAGATCATAAGCAGACGGCATAGTATGAAAATCAAGATGAATAGCTCTTTTCGGAAAACCCGAGTCAATCAAAACCGCCTCCAGTTAAGCACATATTTTAAGCATAATATTTAAAACGGCCAATTCCGTCCGCACTTCGACTGCGCTCAGCACGAACGGAATTGGCCTGAAGTCTGAAGCCTGAAACCTAAAGTCTTCCCTTCTATTCAAACACCACTAGCTGGTATCCGTTGACTTCGGGGACAGTCACAACCAGATAATCTCCCTGGTCTGTAATGGGAAGACTCTCACCGGATATTGCCAGGAAAGCTTTACTGATGGTCTTGCCATCTTTCTTCAGTTTGACCTCAATATTATGAGCACAAATCCGCTCTTCTATAACCTGGGCCATTCCCCTGGCTTCCGGGCAGTAACAGATTAAATGGACAAGTCTCTCGCCCTTCTTGCTGTAAGCAGAAGTAACCTGCCCGAATGAAGGCATTCCCGTAACCTTCACAATCGGATCAGGAATCAGTCTGGCAAGTAGATTCCTCAGCAGCGCCTTGTGAGCCGGAACTGCGTGTGCATAATATTCTGCAAACATCGGGAAGCTGACATAGATAATACTGCCAACCTGCATTGCGGCCGGTCTACCTGTCACTTTCTCCGGAGGAGTGTAGAAATATTCGTGGTTCCAGTCCCATTTGCCAAAGTTGTCATACGGCTGAATGACATTTGCCAGCACTTTGGCACCTTTACCAGCCTGGACCGCTGTTGCCTGCTTATAGACAGCCACAGGCATGTCCGGAACACCATCGGCTACTTCCGGTTCAGCTGTGAAATAAGTGGGATCGAACGGTTCCTTGCCCTCGTATATTACGTCCTCGGGGGCAAGTGCAAACTTGGTACGCTCAGCATCAAATCCACCGTAACCCGAGCAGATCACCGATCTCCCTTTTTCCAGGAATGCATTGACTTTTGCCAGCATGTCATTGGTCAGAGTTGTAGAGTCAGGCAGGACCAGCGTTTTGTATGGAGCAAAATCAATGCTGCCATCGCTGACATCGAACTGCTGCTTGAGTTCGGAAAGCATTCTGGTAGCGCCTCTTACAGGATCCAGCGCTTCCCACCCAGCTATGTCATTCGGCATACCCCAGTTGGCTGGAAAATCGCTCAATCCCGGTTCTATAACCAGAATCTCGGTCTGAGCTTTTGAACCATATGTCCACGGCTCAATCTTCTCAATGTCCGAGTATATATCACCTATCAAGTCATAAACTGCAGGTTCAAGTTTTCCGACTGGATGCAGGTGGTCTCCCACTGAACATGTACCGGAGTTAGCTAACGAATAGTAAAGGTCGTATTCCAGCGATGCTGCTGAACGCAGACCACCAAAGTCTCCCCAGCTCCTGTGGAACCTACCGGTCATCGTAAAGAATGGTTTGGGTTTTGTGCGGACATAGCGGATAACAAATGGCAGATAGTCATATCCCCAGCCGCCAGTCGGAAGGACTTCAATCTCTATATGGGTCGGTTGTATATCATACGACATACCATTGTAGATTATGTTGATATTGCCGGCTTTAGCCTGGACCTGGTTTGTAACTTCCTGACAAAACTCTTTGTTCGCCATACCGGCATATTTGACGACCTGAGCGGGGTCCATAACATCCATACCCAGAGCTCTCATCTTGTCCAGGCATTCTGAGCCGTAACAGGGATGTGATGTCATACAGTCCAGGAATATCCCGTCCACCGGATACATGTCCAGCACTTCATCGATCATTGATGTCAGGTGTTCTCGATATCCGGTGTTATAGCACATAAGACGGTTAAAATTCCCCATCTCGGCTATCTTTATTACTCTGCCCTGCTCATCTACTTTGGTCCATTCACGATGGTTTATTGTGTGTTCGTGGTCAAGACCGGCGTTAAAATAGGCTGCTACTTTAATACCAACTTTGTGGCAAGCCTCAACCATTCCACCCAGCATATCTGTCTTCAAATGGGGATGAGGAATTCCAATGGTTGTTGGGTAGTAAGCAAATCCTATATTGCAGCGTGCAAAGACTGTGATATAGTCAACTTTCGCCTCTTTCAATGTCTTCGCAAACTCTTCAGGAACGAAGTTGTCGCTCAGGTTGTAGGGGGACGGCATAGTATGGAAATCCAGATGTATTGCTCTTTTTGGAAAATCAGAATTAATCACAAATTGCCTCCATTGGCTTTTTAACCCGCTTTATTCAGCAATTGTAAATGCTCTGCAATTGCGATGTCAGTCATGAATAATGCGGGACAGTATCTACATGTTGTATTGCTTTTCTGGTGTTGTTGTCAAGGTCATTCTGAATTATCATGGTCGGGTATCGCGAAGTCGGGGGAATTTTAATACAACAATTCCCCCCAGCAAGTATTATGCAGAGGGGAATGAGGTGTTGATGTTCTAAACATCGATCAATGTGCCTACATCGATTGCTGTTGATATCTCATTGATCCAGGCTTATCTGGCAACGGCGATAGCTTCTATTTCTATCTTCACACCTTTAGGCAGAGCCTGAACCTGAACGGTAGACCTTGCTGGTGGATCCTGGGAGAAGTATTTGCCATAAATATCATTGACACGTGTAAAATCCGCCAGGTCCGTAAGAAATATAGTAGTCTTTACTACATCAATCATATCCAGTCCCTCAGCATTGAGTATTGCCTGAATATTATCCAACACGGTCTTAGCTTGTGAAGTAATGTCTACGGCTTCAATCTGGCCCGATGACGCATCAATAGGAATTTGCCCCGAGATGAACAGAAAGCCATTGGCTTTGATCGCCTGTGAATATGGTCCTATAGCTGCTGGCGCCTTTGATGTCTGTATTGTAACTTTCATTTTTTTCCTCTACTTACAATGAACGACTCTATTACTAACCTGATCCGCCTTTTCAACGATTCTTTCAAATGCTACCCAACTGCCAGTCAAAGGCGAAATACAAGAATAATCCAGTTAGCCCGCGTTATTCATGATTAATGCAGGTTAAGATATCAGTTTCTGAATTTCCTCTACGTTAGGAACTCTACCTGATACTTTGACTTCTCCATTTACTACCAGAGCAGGAGTAGTCATAACGCCGAATTTCATTATCTCCCGTATATCTGAGACTTTTTCTATTTCATACTCAATACCGGATTTATCGGCGGCTTCTTTAGTGAGTTCGGACAGCTTTGTACATTTGGCACATCCCGTGCCAAGTATCTGCAATTTGGTCATGCGAATTATCTCCTGGAAATATAGTGAGCTATCAGTGTATTGTCGTTGTGCTGATAACTGCAAAGAAAGCTATGTAGTATAAAATTTATACTACATCCGAAAATATAGTGCAACAATCTGGTATGTGCTCAGACATATTGTCCTCAAAGCAGCAACACTAAGCTGTATAAAACAGCAGTTATTTTTATCAGGTAAGAAGCAGGAGTAACCAAGCCGATAATTAAATAATGGCTAAGATATGTATCGAGACATTGAAGTAAACTTGATCGACAACATTCTTATCTTATTACTTGCACGCTGTGACGTAGTATAATAATATTTGTATTTTTCGTTCAACGGTAACTTACGAGAGGAATGCTCATATGAGAGATTCAAGACGTGCAAAAGATCAGCACGACACAGTAACCTTAGCGCAACGACGCTTTTGGGCATTTGCGATTCCTGTCGTCTGTGTTTTTGCCGTATCGATTTTATCGTTCACAACAAAATATCGACACACAACTGAATTGCAACAAATGAGTTCTTTACGAAAAATTGTCCAATTGGCACACAATACTATTGAACCGATAATTGAGAAAGTTCGCAATGGAGAAATATCTGCTGATCAAGGGATCAAACAAGTCCGCAATATCATACATCTAATGACTTATGACGATGATTACGGTCCTAACTATATATTTATGGGCGATTATCATGGCAAGATGCTGCTAATACCCAATGAGCCATTTGATAAAAACACCAACCAGTGGGGACAAAAAGACGGCGATGGCAAATATATAGTGCAAAGCCTGACAAAAACTGCAATGGAAAATCCGAACGGTGCTTTTGTCAGATATCGCTACATTCCACCCGGATCAAGCAAACCTGATGACAAGCTCAGTTTTGTGTTGCCAGTGCCGGAATTGAACTGTTACATCGGTACTGGAGCGTATCTGTCAAAATACCACAAAGAACAGCTGACTTTATATGGTCTAACCTGGTGGTGGTCTTTGGGATTCCTTGCAATTCTGAGCGCACCCAGTGCATTTTTCCTTCGCAATGTTGTGGCACAAAATCACCGCCTTAACCAGGAACAAGAAGAACGCCAAAAAGTCGAAGCGGCTTTAGAAAGTAGTGAAGAACGGCTGAGACTTGCTCTTGAAAGTGTTCGGGATGGATTGTGGGATCTGGATTTACCTACCGGGAAAGCATATTACAGCCCGGCATACTATACAATGCTCGGTTATACTCCCGGGGAGTTCGAACCAACCAGATCAAATTCTGAGAGGCTAATACATCCGGATGATGTCCAGGTAACACGTGCAGCAGTCGATGCGACTATAAGTGGACAAAACAACATCTACGAATGCGAATTTCGTATGCTGGATAAGCAAGGTGAATGGAGATGGATTCTCTCGCGCGGCAGTATCATTGAACGGGATATATATGGAGTTCCGCTGAGAATGATAGGAACTCATACTGATATACACCAACGAAAACAAATGGAATCCGATCTGCGCAAACTCACAGAGGAACTCAAACAAAGAGAACAACTCCTAATAGCCTTTATGGAAAATCTGCCTGCCGCCGCTTATTATAAGAATATCGATGGACGTTATACAATCGTTAACCAGGCGTTTGCAGATATGGTCAACAGACCAAAAGATGAGCTTATCGGGAAAACTGTATATGAGGTTCTAGAAGAACCGAGAGCCACATTTATGCATAATGCAGATATACTGGCCTGGCAAAATCCTGGTCAGGTGTATGTATATGAAGGTAATTATCACGTGACCAATCTGTCAGTTATAATGTCTGTCCATAAACTGGCTGTAATTGGAGATGATAATCAACCGGTAGGATTAGCTGCGCTTTTTTTCGATGTCACCAAACAACGTCTGGCAGAACAAGCTCTAAAAGAGAGCGATGAACGCCTCAGAAACGTAATAGAGAGTTCTGCCGACACGTTTATGCTAATGAATCTAGAAAGCAGAATCCTGTTCGCAATTGGCGTTGAACATTGTGGCATATCTCCTGACGGTATAATCGGTAAACTGACCAGCGAGGTGTTCCCTTCGGAAGCAAACAATAGAATTGTTAAGGCTATCTCATATATTCTGGAAACTGGAAAAGCATGCGAATATGAAATCAAAATGACTATCGACGGCACAGATACCTGGTTCCTTGAAAGACTGTTTCCTGTGTCAGATACTGAAGGCCATGTGAAATCCATCTCTCTGCTCAGTCACGACATCACCAGGATGAAAAGTGCTGAGGAGGCTTTGAAGGTAGCCGAGGAATATTATAGGAGCATATTCGAGAACGCCGCTGTTGGTATTTTCAGGAGCAGTATGGATGGAGTTCTTCTGGACTGCAATAAAGCACTCAGCACTATGTTTGGTTATGATGACCCGGCAGGTGCCATAAACAAGATCATAGATACTGGTGGTCAACTTTACGTTTCCAAAGAACGCAGAAGAGAGATTATCGACCAAATCAGTGACACAGGTGAATATTTTCAGGTTGAGAATGAGTTCGTATGTAAAGATGGCAGTACGTTTTTTGCAAACCTCTACATAAGGAAAGTATTAGGAGAAGACGGGCAGGTCTCACATCTTGATGGATTCGTCGAGGATATTACTCAACGCATACAGTATGAGAAAGACCTGGAACAAAGTCGTGCGAGACTTACCTCTGTTTTCGAAAACATACCTATGGTGCTTTGGGCAATGGATAAAGATGGGAGATACATCCTGCAGAGCCCCAAGTCTATCGAATACTGGGGGTATCATATAGGCCAGACAGTTATCGAATCATCTCTACCGGGTCCAGTACGCGATGAATACATTGAAAGTAACCAACAGGCTATGAATGGTGAAGTCGTAAACAGAGAGACTTATGAGACCATAGGCGGTGAAGCAAGAAATTTTGTTGAAATGGTTGCACCAATACGAGTTGGAGATAAAATTGATGGACTTGTAGGCCTATCAATGGATATCACTGATCAAAAACGAGCCGCTGATATGCTGTTAAGGCTCAATGAAGAACTGGAACGCAGGGTTGGTCAGCGTACAAATGAACTGGGCATGGCAAATCAGGCTCTCAGTGCATCCCTGGAGGCTTTAAAGGAGGCTCAAAACCATCTGGTGCAATCAGAAAAAATGGCAGCCCTCGGGGGACTTGTAGCTGGTATTGCACACGAAATAAATACCCCACTTGGGATTGGGGTCACTGCAGCATCATTTCTTGAGCATAAAACCAAGGTACTTTCTCACCAGTGTGAAGCCGGAGAGATCAACGAGAATATAATTGAGAGTTTTGTAGAAATTGCAAATGAATGCAGCAGTATGATACTTGCAAATCTCAAGAGAGCGGGAGATCTTATAGAGAGCTTCAAGCAAATTGCAGCGGATCAGACAAGTGAAAAGCGCCGAAAGTTTAATATATACGAATACCTTGAGGAAGTGCTACTCAGTATACATCCAAGACTGAAGCATTCTGACTCCAGGATTCTGTTGGATTGTCCAAAAAACCTCAATCTTGATGGTTATCCGGGAGCTTATTCCCAGATAATTACTAATCTAGTTATGAATTCACTCATCCACGCATTCGACGGGATAGATAGCGGTACAATGCGCATCTCTGTTCAATCAGATGACAAGCAAGTAATTATTGTTTACTCGGATGACGGCAAGGGTATGGATGAATCAACAAGAAGCAGAGTATTTGAACCTTTCTTCACAACCAAACGGGGACAAGGTGGCAGCGGTCTGGGATTACACATAGTATACAACCTGGTTAGTCAGACCCTCGGAGGTAGAATAGAGTGCTCCAGTAAATTGGGTGAAGGAACTCAATTCACCATTTACGTGCCTATAGAAGGGAAATACAGTGATGTCTAGAAAGACTATCATAACCCGAGAATCAGAAAACACGGCACCTATCTCGAGTTCCAACATGAATACTCCTCTGCAAGAAGATGTAACAGTTTGGAAACTCCTTATTGTGGATGACGAAGAAGACGTCCACAGTGTCACTCGGCTTGTTTTTGGTGGACTAGAACTGTTTGGACGCCGAATACATATGCTGAGTGCTCACTCTGCTGTTGACGCAAAAAAGATTCTGTCAAAACATAAAGATATTGCAGTAGTAATGCTTGATGTCGTAATGGAGAGTGACGATGCCGGCTTGATACTGGCTAAGTATATCAGAGAGGATATGCGTAATCTTAATACTCAGATCATCCTGCGGACGGGATATCCGGGTAATGCTCCTGAATATGAAGTTATCAGGCTGTATGAAATAAACGACTACCGTGAAAAACGCGAAATGACAGCTAAGAGGCTTCTTACCTGTGTTACTACCGCAATAAGATCTTATATCAGGGCTATTTCACTCACTCAGGCTCTGGAACGTCAGAAATTCCTGGCGGAAAAGCTGATTGACATCCAGGAGATTGAAAGAACAAGTATTGCCAGAGAACTACATGATGAAATAGGACAAATGCTCACAGCAATATCCGTTGGTTTGGAAGTGGCATTGCGCAATGCTGATAAACCAACAAAAAATCTTCTGGTAGTACAAAAGAAGCAGATAGGAGAATTAGCAAGCAAAGTTCGGGAGATGTTGCTAGATCTACGCCCAAGTATGCTTCGCGAATCCGGAATTGTCGAAGCCGTGGACAGGCACATCAAGAGAGCTCTGTTGGGAACCGGTATTAAGGTTTCATTCACTCACCGCAAGATCAATGGAGTCAGATTGAGCTCAACAATAGAACTTGTGGTCTTTAGAGTGATTCAGGAAGCTATCACTAATATCATTCGACATTCTAGTTCCTCTTCTGTAGATATCAGAATAATACTGGAAGACAAATATCTATCTGCAAGAATTAGAGACAATGGTGTTGGATTTGATACAGAGGCAGTTGCCTTGAGATCAGACCATTTGGGTCTGCCCGGAATGGATGAACGTGCACAAGCAGTAGGCGGAATTTTGAATATATTCAGTAAAACCGGAAAGGGAACACTTGTTTCCCTCTATTTGCCAATACACATGGAGGAATACAGAGATGATAAGAATAGTCATAATCGATGATCATGCGATTGTCAGAGCCGGGATACGTGCTCTGGTAGAATTAGAGGAAGAGTTTGAGGTTGTTGGTGAAGCCGCTACAGGCGAACAAGCAATTAGCATGGTGCAAGAATTGAAACCCGATGTAGCTGTCGTAGATATGGCTATGCCGGACATTCCTGGAACAGAGATTCTGCAAAGAATTTCTAATTCGGTACCTGAAACTAATTGCCTGGTCTTGAGTATGCAGGCTGATGAAAGCTATGTGCATGAAGCCTTTAAGTGTGGGGCGCTCGGATATCTCCTTAAAGAATCAACGACTGACTATTTGGTAAAAGGTATAAAGCAAGTTGCCAATAAAAAAAGGTTCCTTGGACCTGTTCTTATTGAAAGGGCCATTGATGCGTATTTGTCTGCCGGTGATGTTAGCTCATCAGGCTTTAGAAATGTCTCTAAATCCAGCAGAAGTACACTTACGAAACGGGAAAACGAAATCGTAGCTCTGATAACAGATGGTCTCACCAGTGTAGCTATCGGTAACCGGCTCGGGATATCTGTCAGGACTGTAGATACACACAGGGCGAATATAATGAACAAATTGGGTGTAAGAACTCAAGCCGAACTTGTGCGAAATGCTATTGCATCAGGTATAATCAAAGAATAATCGGCAATAGCTTCCTGTTGGCGGTTACTATATATCACATGGCAAATAACTCACGTTTCATTGGACTTGTTTCAGGATCAAAGACTTTGTGGAAAGGATGCTGAAACAAGTTCACCGTGATGCATTCTTGTCAGTGCATTTCTGATGTTTGGAGTAGATATATATGATCGCATCCCGTTCGACAAAATCTTTGCGGACTTTCCTGCTTCATGCTGCTCTTATAGCCGGCGCTGCGCTCTTTTTTATGCCCCTGTACTGGTTAATCACCACTGCTCTCAAACCAGGAGAACGTGCAACTATTTTCCCTCCGGACTTGATACCTATGCAGCAGAAAACAATGCTGTATAACCATAAAAAACTGCCTGTTTACACAATGCACACTGCTCAAGGGACAGTCACCGTTGCTAAACTGAAGGAGAGAGACAGCGGACAATGGTTGGTCGGCGATGTTAAAAACATAGGCAATCATACTAAAATCAATGAGGTTTCACCGGAAAAACTAACCCCATTGCTCCATCCCGGGTTAATGTGGAAGAACTTCACGGATGTTTCAAAGTTCATGCCCCCGGAATACAATGGTGGTTTGGTCCCCTTGTGGAACACCATATACCTGACGGTGCTGTGCATTGTCGGAACGATTTTATCCAGCTCTCTGGTTGCATTTTCGTTTGCCAGACTGCGTTGGCCTGGCAGAGATGTGCTTTTTGTGGTTATGTTGGCAACTATGATGATTCCTGGAGCTGTAACAATGCTGCCGGTGTTCTTAATATATCGCTGGCTGGGATGGATCGACACACTGAAACCGCTCTGGGTTGCTGCGTTCTTTGGAAATGGTTTCAATATATTCCTGTTGAGGCAGTTCTTTCTGACAATTCCAAATGAACTGGAAGATGCTGCACGAATCGACGGTTGTTCATATCTGGGGATATATTGGCATGTAATGCTGCCTCTCGTAAAGCCAGCTTTGGCTGCTCTTACTGTATTCACATTTATGGGCACCTGGAATAACTTTATGGGTCCTCTTATCTACATCAGTTCCCCGGAAAAGATGACTATATCTTATGCTCTACAGCTCTTCCAGGGAATGCGCGGCGGTGAGCCTTCGTTGATGATGGCGGCAGGCACCCTTGTTATGCTGCCGGTAATGATAGTCTTTTTCTTCTCCCAACGCTATATGATAGAAGGCGTAACACTGACCGGGATGAAAGGGTAACAACCAGACCAATTATACAACCCGATCAATCTGAGAATAGTCGAATAGCACCAATCAACACGCCACACTCGTTCAGAACGCAGTCGAAGGACACGGAGGCTGTACAAATCGTCCGCCCTTCGACTGCGCTCAGGACGAACGGATGAACACTCAGCTCAAGTCTCCCATCTCCCATCTCCCGGCCTACTGAAATCTGAAGTCTAGAGTCTGAAGCCTTTTCTCTAAAAATGTTCCCATGGATTGGGCCAATTAGTGGGGTTTGAGTTTTCATCCAGCAAGACCACATCCAGTGATTGGGTTACACGACCGATTACAGTAGCCTGGCAATGCACACCCACAATGGCGTCCAGAACAACGTCTACGTGTTCTGCAGGGCAAGTCAATAATAGTTCGTAGTCTTCTCCACCGGATGCAGCCAGGTCTGCGGCTGTAGTCTCCAGATACAATGCTGCAGCGTGTAGTTCATCAGACAAAGGTAGCTTCGTGGATTCGATAATAGCACCTACGTTGGAAGCGGTGCACAGCCTGTGCAGGTCTTTGCACAAACCATCACTAATATCCATCATTGCACATACATCACCGGTATTTACTGAAGCCATTGATGCATTCAATCTGGCTTCAGGATGAAGATGTCTGCGGACAAGATGCGGATATTCTACTTCAGTTTTCACCAGTCCATCTTTGAGCAATAATTTGAGCCCTGCGATGGAATCCCCCAGTGTACCGCTAACGATTATCGCATCCCCAGCCTTAGCGCTGGAACGTTTGGTATATCCACAAGGTCCAACCAGGCCCAGCTGAGTCACACTTATCGTAATTCCTGTGGAAGAAAAAACAGTGTCACCGCCAGCTATAACGCTACCGCCAGCCTCAACGCATTCAACAATACCTGTGAACAGTTCATGGGCATCATCAACATCCATATCCGGAAGTCCGATAGAGAGGAAAGTGTAGGTAGGTATACCGCCCATTGCAGCAATATCGCTCAAGTTGACTGCCACCGACTTCCATCCGATATCGCGGAAATGGTTGATGTCCAGGCGGAAATGGGTGTTTTCAATAAGGATATCAGTAGTAACCAGCGTGGAACCTGCTGCAGGCAGCACAGCGCAATCATCACCGATTCCAACAGGCAACTGAAGATGGCTGGCAGAGGAGTGTGCGCTAAACCAGTCTATTATAGATTGTTCACCGCCAGCTTCGGATATGCGCACACTTTTCACCTGATATCAATAATCTTTGAGATATGCACTCAGCCAATTCCCCCTTGGAGAAGGGGGTTAAGGGGATTGATTCCCTTCTCAATTCCCCCTTTGAAGGGGGCAGGGGATGTGATTCCAAGTGCTGGACAATAGACGAAAAATATACTCTATTCCACATCCCCATACCCACTAAAAGAGGAAACAGTGATATTTAATCGCAGCCACCTGTTTTGCCGAGGTACTCCTCGACTACTTTCATGGCGCAGAAACCGGAGCACATTGAGCATACTTCACTATCATTGGATGCTCGCTGGCTGCGTAGTCTTGTGGCTTTTTCAGGATCAATGGCAAGTTTCATCTGTTCTTCCCAGTTCCTGGCTTTTCTGGCATGAGCCATCTTAATGTCCCACTCAATAGCACCAGGAATACCTTTGACGATATCTGCAGCATGCCCGGCAATTCTGGCAGCCATAACACCTTCACGCACATCTGCAACAGCAGGTAGACTAAGGTGCTCAGTTGGAGTCACATAGCAGATAAAGTCAGCACCCGATGAAGCTGCTATAGCCCCACCGATTGCTGCAGTTATATGATCATAACCAGGGGCAATATCGGTAACCAATGGTCCAAGAACATAGAACGGAGCATCCTCACAAAGCTGCTTCTCCAGCAGCATATTTGCAGCAATCTGGTTCAGAGGCACATGCCCTGGACCCTCTACCATCACCTGCACACCTGCTGCTCTAGCTCTTTTGACCAGTTCTCCTAGTATTATCAGTTCCTGCACCTGAGCACGGTCGGTGGCATCAGCGAGACATCCAGGTCGCATACCGTCACCGAGGCTGAGGGTAATGTCATATTTGCGAGCGATATCAAGAATATCATCATATTGCTCGTAGAATGGGTTCTCTTTTTCATTGGCAAGAATCCAGGTAACCAGGAATGCCCCACCCCGACTGACGACGTCCATAATCCTGCCCTGTGCTCTTAACCTTGCGATGGATTCCCTTGTGATACCGCTGTGAATGGTCATGAAATCTACGCCCTGCTTTGCATGATACTCAAGGGTTCCCAGCAGGTCATCTTCTGTTATAAGAGTTATCGAACCCTTCTCAGCAGCGACTGTTACAGCAGCATCGTATATCGGAACGGTCCCAAGGCAGACCGGACATTCAGAGACAATCCGCGCACGTATTGCGTTCAGGTCTCCGCCTGTGGACAGATCCATCATAGCATCCGCGCCTGCATCAACAGCAGCATGCAATTTCAACAATTCATCCTCGACATCCGGGAAATCGCAGGATGTGCCAATATTAGCGTTAACTTTAGTCCGCAGGCCTGCTCCAACACCCCTCGGAGCAATTAGTTCCCGGGTATTATTGGCAGGTATTACAATCTTGCCGGCAGCGATGCCATCACGGAGTTTCTGGACATCAATATGCTCCTCATCAGAGACCATTTGCATTTCACGGGTTATTATGCCCTTTTGGGCGGATTCAACTTGGGTCAATTTGTTCCTCCGACAAGCTTTGTACCTGCCTAATGACTATGTTTTCTAGAATTTTGGTATTGTGTAACAAGATTTGCAGTCGCCTGAGCCATATCTTCTGCGCATACAACTGCTGACACTACTGCAGCAGAACAGACACCGGTCGCCAATACATCAACAATATTACTTGCACCAATTCCACCAATTGCAACCACTGGTATTGAGCTTAGTTCAACAACGTCTCTAAGGGTCTCAACTCCAGTTTTCGGCGCCGCATCCATCTTTGTCATAGTTGTAAAAACAGGTCCAAAGCCAAGATAATCGGCTCCGTCTTCAACTGCCTGCTGTGCTTCAGCTATATTGCTACAGGAGACTCCAATTATAGTCGACTCATCCAGAATACGTCGTGCTGCCTCAATCGGAATATCGTTCTGTCCGATGTTTACCCCGTCGGCTTCGACTGCGGCTGCAATATGTACCCGATCGTTCACTATGAACAACACTTCATTGCGACGAATTATATCACGGATTTCGACAGCCCAAGTGTAAAAATCACGATCTGAGGCGAACTTGTCTCTGATCTGGATTATTGACGCCCCACCCTCAACTGCACATCGAGCAATCTCTACATGCCCGCGGTCAGATCGGAGTTCCTGGTCTGTGACTACATATATTCCGCAAATGTTTTTCATAACCTTAAACGCAAAAAAGCCGCCGTACCTCCGGAGTGAGGACTTGCGGCCCATCAACCTCCGCTTTCCCAAACCTCAGGTATATTCGGAAACGGAAATATTTCAATACAATTCCCGAATACACTACCAGTCCAGGTCCCAAGGGTAGCTTCAACGGCATCGAAGCTTCTCAGCCCAAATGGGCACCCCCAGCGGCTCAATTCAACTCATTCACTTTGCATGTGTGGCAGGAAAACACCCGACATGCGACAGTATTTCTAGATTCAGTTTACCACCGGTATGGGGGGGTGTCAAACCTGAGAAGAGGGACTCATTACTTTGAATGCTGGAAAAGAGAGATAAACAAGAGGGAGCATGTGGACATGCTCCCTAAAGAGATTTATTGCGACAATACCAAAAACGTCGCTTTTATTTACCTGCAACCCTTACCAACACTCCACCGCCTGGCACCAGATCAAGGTCGGCACTGCTTTTATATGTCGAGTACCAGGTTCTCGTTGCAGGATCGAATATTTCCAGCTTACCAGGGCCTGCAAGTGTAGCTTTGACAGATTTGTTGTAATCCAGATTGACCACCACAACGTGCGATGGTTCCCGGCTGCCTTTGGTTCCAAAATACCCCAGCACAAATCCTTTCACCGGCTTTCCAACTTCCAGAGGCTTTGAATACTCGGCTTCAGCATCACTTGATGTAATCCTGAATGCTGCATTTTTAGGCAAAGCAACAGTTCCGGGTGGAAGCATTCCGACATGATAGGCACCAAGTGACTTTGTCTGCATCAGCTCAGTGGCTATAGCTACAAAGTCTCTATTTGCATATTTGGCTGCAGAATAAAGATATGTCGGTTTTCCGTTATCATCGACTATCATACCCCTGTACTCCGGAGCATATCTCCAATAACAATAATGAGAAATCCCCTGAGCGCCATAGGCAACTGAGGTATACGTAAGAAACCTGAGTTCATTACCTGTCGGAACTCTCACATTTGGATCCCATGAACAGGCCTGGATGACATTTATAAAGGGGATATTGTGTTTCAACGATGCTTTTCTCACCAGCTCCAGGTTTAGGAAATACTGAGTTCCATCAACTCCTACAAAGAACTGATAGTTGTCATAACTCAATAGCTGTGGCTTTACTTCTGCAATGTACCTTTCCAGATACTCCTGGTAAGCTGTTACAAGGTCTCCCTTTGTACCAAGCCCTTCGGCTGAACAATAAGTAGGGTAGAGGTTTACATAAGCCAGATGAGAAGTATCGTGCTTATTCACCAGAGCAGTCATCTTGATGATAGATGGAAAGACTGATGTGCTGGGTTCATCCGCAATAAAATATTGATCCAGTGCCGGATGATTCTTTACACTCTCTACCAATTTTTCAAACTCAACGGCTTTATCGGGGTTGCTCATTAAAGCCGGGGAAAATCTGTCATCGTAGAGAATACCCTTCAGCCCATATTTCTGAGCGACATCGAGTTCCTGTTTATTTACGCACCAGACTACATTCCAACTGCCTTCTTTCATCAATTTAGCAGACTGATCAGTAACAGGTGGACCGGGAATGAATGTCACTATCGGTGCCTTTAGCGTCCACACTTCTTTGGCGTTTATGCTGCTGGATGTCAGAGCCAACAACATAACTGCAAACAAAACTGCACTGGAACAGATTAGTACTATCTTCGTGAAACCACTACTTAACACTATTGTCACTCCTCCAAGATGCTGTATTTACCCATGATTAGACAACAACATAAACCGATTGTCAAATGTGTGTTCAAGATTACCTACACATGCTGAACTGAATAGACTATTTCAGGCTCACAATCCAAAGTGAATGCCTTCCCCACATCGCATGTTATTGTCATTCTGCATTTCTCAGTTTGCACGACAAGCACTGACGTTGAGAAATCATTCAAGACAGTCACAAACCCGCCATACTGACTCTCCAGTTCAACATATGCAATGCTGCCATCCTCGATTGCTGCCGATACAAGCACTCCGCCGTCCGCACGCAGATGCCGGAAGCTTAGTCCAGAGCTACGCCACGATTTAGGAATCGCAGGAAACAGCCTGATTATCCCGTTGTATGACTGCATGAGCATCTCCTGCAGTGCAGCCGCTGCTCCCATATTACCTTCGAGTGTGAAATCATTAGAGTGACATGCTGCTACTCCGCAGTTTTTATAATCACCATTCAGATGGAAACTGTTCGGTGAACAGAAACAATCCCAGAAAGTCCTTACATAATGAGCAGCTCCCTCACCGTTACCTTGTCTCGCATAGAGACAGGACATCCATGGAAATGAATACCCGTTCCATTGACCTGTTCCGAGTACCTCTAAATGAGAAATGGAATGGTCTATTACGCTCTTTTCAGACTCCGAATTGGTATAGTCGATTATGTTGAATGGATATATGGCAAGAGTATGTGAATGGTGCCTGTGACTGTGCAAAAGGATCTCATCCGGACTCAACATCAGCCCTGCATTGGTATCAATAGCAAGTTTGGGCAGCAGCCCTAATTTCTCATTCCAGTAATCTGATTCCCCATTCCCCAAGCGCTCAGCCATATCTCGCAATCGGTCAAACAGATAGATCATTATTGAAAGGTCATAATTGGAATTAGGTGTCAGCCATGAATCGATGCTGTCATTGTGGATTTCAGGAGACGAAGACACAGGCAGATAGAGCTTTTCATCGTCTCCCGGTGTTAGCCACCGCAATATACACTCAGCAGATTCCTTGAGGAACGGATAAGCCCGTTCTCTGAGGAAATCTTTATCCCCGGTGTACAGCCAGTAATGGTCAAATGCCTGACAAAGCCATGCAGAACTGGCCATGGTTAGAACATACATCGCCCACCCACCAACCGGTTCTGCATCAACAGTCATTGCTCCCGGGAAACACAACCCCGGAGCATCGTAGAAGTTCTTAGCAAATTCTCTGGCTTTAGGGACCAGTTGCCACAGAAAATCAGTAAGACTCTCATGCTCCTCAAGGTGATTTGCCTTCAATGCGTGCCAGTAACTCATCTGGACATTCAAATCATTGGCATATTCACCCTTCCAAGGAGGCAACAGGCCTTCGTCTGCAGTCCAAACACCCTGCAGTGACATAGGCACAGCACCTTTTCGGGAACACGATCCCAAAAGGTAGTTTGCCATATACCACTGTCGCTCATATTCCTTGTCCGGAAGGCACATCGAACTCTTATCCCAAAACTCTGACCACCAATCGGCATGATCGATATGTAACTGCTGGAACCCTCTATTCATGAGAGTTTTCAGCTGTAGTTTGGTCATTTCAAACCAGTTATCTCCATCCTTTGATGACACTACTGTGAAGACAACATCAACTCTATTTGAACTACGTTTCCGTGTCATAGAGACCAATGCAAATTCCATATTCTCAGCAGTCTTCTGACGAATCCAGCTAAAGCTGCCATCGTCACCTGTTTCAGGCGGAGGATATGCGAGCAAGCTCTGACTGTTAAAAGGAATAGCTTTCCCGGAATCAATATGCTCTGGATTGGATGAAAAGTGGTGGGGAACCAGGCTTATCTGTGGCAATTCACCTACTATAGAAAGAAATCCAAAGGGACAATCTGCATGTATAAATGCAGTGACCTCTGATTCTGCTGATTCAAAACCAAGCTGTATATGCGCTGTTGCATCGGGCAATGACAGATGACTCTGCATGCTGCTGCACGGCCTGCCATAGTCGACTTCGATCCTGCCTGCGGGGATTTTTGTCGGTGTGGGTTCAAAGAACGGATTTGTGAACATACCGTTGATCTTGTAGGCATTTTTCTCTTTAACGAGCCGGATGATTTCCTTATAATTGGTGTTTGGTTCTTCCCATATGGGGGCAGCCCGTTTGTCCCACATATCTGATCTATCCAGGCTCAATCTGAGTGGACTCCCGTTACCCCACAACAAACAACCGAGAGAACCGTTCCCCAACGGAATCGCTTCATCCCAACGCTTTATGTGCCCCTGGAACTTCAGATCATGTATATTGGAGAAAGATTGCGCATTCTTATCAAGTTCAGTTCGCTGCATCCGTTTGTGCCTTTCATATATAAACATACCGGCACAAGTATAGCGCATTTTTGAGGCAACGAAAACAAAGGAAATCTGTCCTGCCAGCTTTTCGTTCCTGCTAGAGTCATTAAATCTAGATTCTCAAGATTTACAAGCTCAATTTTTCCTTCTTGGAAGGAATATAGCGTAGTGGTAATCTTAAACGAAAAGGGCGGACAGATGTCCGCCCAGATACAGGTATAATATTTTCAGCCGAATATCCTACACAGCGTAGGCAACAACTGATGTCCCGAGAGCTAATTGCGCAATAGCAACGACTTCGGCCTCGACTGATTCGCCAACCTTATCAGCTGCCCCGACTATGACAACCATCGTGTCATCCTGAAGATGCCCAACTCCCGAAACGAAATCAAGTGCAGTCCTGTCTATTTTTACTTCAATGTGGTCTCCACGGCGATAACTCATAACTAATCTAGCCTCCGCAGTTTTATTTGAGATTTGATAAACCCACAAATGGGACCCTTAAAACACGAAATGACAAGCGCTATATAACGCCTGCCATTAACAGATAGGAACATTCAGTCCACACGATTGCCCGCTTCCCGGACAGAGCCGGACGGGCCGCCAGTTTCCCGGCGTAAAATCTCCTAACAGTCTTGTGGGAGCGAACCGACTCATGCCTGCTCGCAATACAATATTCCAACTGAGCAAATTACCTCAATCAGCGGACTGCAGCATGTTGATTAATTGGAGTATACCACCTTTACAGAGTGATTACAATAGGGTTTCCCGGATATTTTTTTCGAGTATTTTTTCATGTTTTTCAAACTGCTTGGAAGTAAGCAGACAGCATCGAAAATTGATCAAATCTGAATAGAAAAACACCTGTTTTCAAGATAGACACATCTACTATAATTCGATCTATGTATTGGAATAATGACAATGCCTGTAGTGCTGCTGTTTCAACTCCGGTTTGCCAGAGTGCCGTCTGAAGCTTTATAATATGAGTGAAATTCCCAGAGCTAGATATATCATCAGGGGATTATCAGGTCAAATATTTTGGGGGAAACCAACGGTGAAGGACAGTACGCTTAAGCTATTTGCAGGAACGGCTAATCCAGAATTCGCACAGAGGATTTCCGAACATCTCGATATACCGTTGGGTAATGTAAAGATCAAACGCTTCAGCGATGGCGAGTGTTATGTAAAGTTTGCTGAATCAGTGAGAGGTGTAGATGCATTCGTCGTGCAGCCTACAGCTCCGCCTGTTGATACAAACTTGATGGAATTGCTGATCATGATGGACGCTTTGCGACGGGCCTCAGTAAAGAGTATCAATGCTGTGATACCATACTATGGTTATGCCTGTCAGGAAAAGAAAGATGTCCCCAGGGAAGCAATAACAGCTAAACTGGTAGCCAACCTTATTACAGCAGCAGGTGCAGACCGCGTTGTAACGATGGACTTGCACGCAGGGGCTATTCAGGGATTCTTCGATATCCCGGTCGACCATCTGACCGCTATCCCGATTTTTTCCAACTATTTCTCTGCTCTTGAACTAGACAATGTCGTGTTTGTATCAGCAGATGAAGGTAGAGCCAAGCATGTGCGAAGCGTATCCAGCCGGGTAGGCGCTCCACTTGCCGTAGGATATAAATATCACCCGGATCATCATGTTTCAAGCGTAACTCACCTCGCTGGTGATGTAAAAGACAAGACATGTGTTATTGTGGAAGATATGATCCGTACTGGTGGTTCAATCATGGAGTGTGTAGATGCGCTTCTTGAACACGGAGCAAAGCCGGAAATCTATATAGCAGCGACCCACGGTGTGTTCACAAATCAGAGCTTTGAGAAACTCTCCAGACCAGAGATCAAAGAGGTAGTTACCACAGATACTATCCCAATGCCTCCAGGAGCACCGGACAAGTTTAAAGTCTTATCAGTTGCATCTATATTTGGCGAAGCTATAAAGAGGGTTCACGAGAACCAATCAATTACTTCTCTGTTCGACTAAACCGATATGACAAAGTTGGGACAGACCAATATAGGGGTGGGTACTATCCGCCCCTATCACATAGTTTTATTTGTTGCCGCCCTATTCTTCCTCTATTTTTCAGGTATAAAATCATATCCTCTTGTAGATCCGGATGAACCAACCTATGCCCAGGTCGGGAAGGAAATGGCAGCCTCCGGTGAATGGCTAACCCCCCAATACCACGGTATGAACTGGTTTGATAAACCACCTATGTTCTACTGGCTGGCAGCAGTATCTACACATATATTTGGTTCCACTGACATGGCTCCCCGTTTCCCCAGCGCCATAGCTGGATTGGGTCTGTTGGTTCTTGTATATCTTCTGGCCAGCTATGACTTCGGTAAGCGTGTTGGACTGATTGCTACAGTAGTAATGGCGACTTGCGTTCAGCAGATCATACTTGCCCGTTCATCAGTAACTGATATGACCTTTGTCCTGTTCCTGACACTGGGATTGTATGCCTATAGACGCTGGTTCGACTGTGAAAAAGGCAAGGGTATGGGTTGGGCGGTCCTGTTAGGAGCAGGTATCGGATTGGCCATGCTGACCAAAGGCCCGGTAGCACCGGTACTAATGGGTATTACCATTCTTATTCATATTGCATGGATGAAACAGTGGAAAAAGCTTGCAGGAATAGAAGCCTTAATCGGGGTGCTTACTTTTGCCTTAATCGGCCTGCCATGGTATCTGGCAATGTTGTATTTACATGGACAGGAATTCATCCAGGGATTCCTGGTAGCGAACAATATAACCAGATTTCTCAAACCGGAGCACACCAGTACAACAGGTGGCCCTCAAAGCTACTTGCTCAACATCCCAACCCTCCTGGGAATGTTTTTTCCCTGGAGTGTCTTTTTAGTCCAGGGGATTCTCAGATATCGCAAGATTAACACTGGTACTAAGCTGGCATTTGCGTGGACAACAGTCATTTTTGTGTTCTTCTCAATAAGCAAGACTCAACTGCCCACTTACATTTTCCCTCTTTATCCTGCTGCTTCAATTTTTGTTGCATTACTTTGGAACGATATACAGCAGAACACTCGTATAATCAAGGTGGGAATTGCAGCCGGTATTTTTACGACTCTACTTATTGCCTGTGTGTTAACTTCCTGGGCAAGCAAACAGTATCCTGAAGCTGCAACGGAAGTACTGTTGCTAAGTGGATGCCTGGCCCTGGGCATGATTGTTGCAGGATTATTACTTCTAAAAGTAAAAGAAAAGTTGATAGCTGTATGGGTTATTGCAGGTTCAATGGTCTGCTTCACTGTAGTGCTGATGAGTTTGTGCATACCATTATTAACTAATCGTCTGAGTCTGCGAGATATAGTAGATCACATCCCAAAAGCTGACACTTCTTTGGTCGTTGAATACAGGCTTCCTTATCCCAGCGCTGGATATTACCTGGAACGTGAAGTCAATAATATTAATGACCTGAATTGGTATCGTTTGGAATTACCAAAAAATGCTCCCGTCTTTATTATCACAAAGCAAAAATACGGTGGAGTGTTGGTTGATAACGGTGCAACAGAAGTCTGTAAACTTGGTGGATTCTCCTTGCTCACAAATCATGCCGGCACGGTATTGAAAGGTGGAACAGTATTTTGATAGAAGGACTGAGCATTGTCTACCCAATGTATAACGAAAAGGACAACATCCGGGAAGCAGTATCGGAAGCCCTTAGAGTTGGCTATGAGATTACAAATAACCTTGAGATAATTGTAGTCAACGACTGCAGTACCGACGGTTGTGATCGTATAGCCGATGAGTTGTCCTCCATCCATCCGGAAGTTAAAGCTGTCCACCATAAGCATAATCGTGGACTCGGCGGAGCCATCCGGAGCGGATTCGATACCGCTACTAAGCAGTGGGTCCTCTATATAGATGGCGATCTGCCTATAAAGATGGACGATGCCAAGCTGGCTATACCGTTGACTCAGGATGCAGATATCGTTATCGGATGGAGAAAATCCAGGGCTGAGTCGATGAAACGTGAGATCATGTCCAAAGTTTATAACCGAATAATCAGAACGTTTTTCGACTTGCATGTAATCGATGTCAACTTCGCATTTAAACTATGCAGAAAAAGCTTTCTGGACAAGATACTCTTGACTAGTGAAGGTTCGTTTATTGATGCGGAATTATTGCTGGAGATGAAGCGTGTCAATGCAAGGTTTGCTGAGATAGGACTCGATTACTACCCGAGAGTAGCCGGAGTATCAACATTAGCGAGCAATAAGGTAGTGTTTCGAATACTTGGTGAGATGCTGGCTTATCGTTTGGAGGCACATGGCAAACAATCAGACAGTTTTGGTGGTAAACGCCGACGACTTTGGCTTGAGCGAACAAATCAACGCCGGGATAATATCAGCATTTGAGCACGGTATAGTCCGCAGTACTTCCCTGATGCCAAATGGGCAGGCATACAACAACGCTGTCAGTCTGTCTAAGGAGCACCCCGAACTTGGCGTTGGGATTCATCTGAGCCTGGTGGATGAACAGCCCGTGTCCAGTGCAATTAGTAGCCTTCCTGCTTCGTATAAGACTCTGGCTATGTGCTTGGTCACAGGTCGAATCAACCGCAGAAATTTGCTATCCGAATGTAGCTGCCAGATAGAGAAGGTCCTGTCTTCAGGTATACAACCGACCCACCTGGACAGCCATCAACACGTTCATATACTGCCTGTGTTCTCATCTGCAGCAGTTACATTAGCTCTACAATATGGCATACCTGTAATCAGAGTTCCTTTAACTCATTCAAACATCCAATTCACCTCACGTGGACTCCAGGTAGCTATCTCCCAAATACTATCTGAAAAGTTGTCTGAAAAAGCCGTGCATGCCGGACTAAAGATGGTGGACAGATTCTACGGGTTGGCAGAATCAGGACATGTCACCGAAAACGTGATCCTGCAGGCAATTGCTCAAGCCTCAGAGGGAATCAATGAGCTAATGTGCCATCCTGGGTTTAGTGACACTCAAACCAGCGGTAGATACAAATGGGGGTATTCATGGGAAGAGGAAGTCAAAGCTCTGTGTTCCGAAAAGGTCATAATGGCTGTAAAGGAACGGGGAGTGATATTGTCCTCATTTGCCGGATTGTAAAGATCAGCATCTATTACATACTTACATTTAGCCTTACACGCACATTACAATGCCAATAATAATTGACACCCGAGCCTTACGGGTGTAGACTGATTTGTCGGGACCAACGTTGTCCCGTGAGATTGAAATGGAGGGATTATACCTTGAAGGTTGTGATACTCGGATGCGGGAGAATGGGTTCTACCATTGCTGCCAACATGTCTCGCAACGGGCACGATATTACGATTATGGACCAGGACCCTGGAGCTTTCAGAAGACTGCCTAGAGATTTTGCGGGTAAGAAAGTCGTGGGAAATGGGATAGATGCAGATGCACTTCGCAAAGCCAATCTGGAAAGCGCAGATGCGTTCATTGCTCTCACCAACGGTGACAACCGTAACATAATGTCCGTTCAAATAGCTAAAGTTCAATTCAAAGTGCCAAAAGTCCTTGCAAGGATCTACGATCCAATCAGGGCAGCTGCATATGCAGAGATGGGTATAGAGACTATCTGTACCACCTGCATTGGAGCTGGCATCATCCAGGACAGAATGGAAAACAAAGACTACTCCTCTGTCGAACAATATTGCAGTCTATATGCAACACAATGCGCGGAGGATTTAGGAGATGTCTAAGCAAAACCCCATTTATGTGATTTTAGTAGGTGGCGGTAAAGTTGGATACTACCTGACCAAGGAACTGCTGGCCGCCGGACATGAAGTTGTATTGGTAGACAAAGACCCTAGAGTAGTCAACCGTCTGACTGAAGTGTTCGGAGAGACTGTTGTTCTTGGTGATGGCTGTGAAGTCCGAACGATGTCTGAAATCGGAATGGCCCGCGCAAATGTTGTAGTAGCAGTTACCGGCGATGATGAAGACAACCTGGTCATCTGCCAAATGGCAAAACGCAAGTTCCAGGTTCCCCGAACCATCGCTCGCGTAAATGACCCCAAGAATGAAGTACTTCTAAAAGAACTGGGAATCGACCAGACGGTCAATAGCACCAGGATCATCTACAACCTTTTAGAGCAGCAGATAGAATCCGGTGAGGTAATTCCGCTTGCAGCACTGAAGAAGGGTGAGATCGAAGTTGTGGAAGTCGACATCCACGAAGGTTCTCCTGCAGACCAGATGAAAGTCGGTCAGCTTGATCTTCCACCCAACACAGTAATCATCTCGATTATCCGGGATGAACATGCGATTCTGCCACACGCAGACACTAAGCTTAAAGTTGGAGACAGCGCCATAGTGCTTCTCAAAACTGGACGGGATAAGGACCTGCGCTCAGTGTTTTCCGCATAGACCGCATATAAACAGTTCAAACAATCAATATAATCCAAAATATAGCCTTGGGATATGCCGACAAGCATATTCTGAGGCTTTTTCAGGCAGGCCAATATGTGTTTAACTGAATTGAATATCAGGCAATTGACTGCAGCAGATACCCCCCAGGTTGTAAGCTTCTATGCATTACTCCCTGAAAGCGTGACCAGCTTGTATCTACCGTTCAGCGATCCCAATGAGGCTGTCATTCATCAGCATCTGGAACAATCCGATGCAGGCAAACACATCAGTCTCGGAATAATTGATGAAAATGGTATAGTGCTGGGGCACTGCTTCATTCTGCTGATTAAAGAAGATAAACCGATCTTTGGAATAGGACTTTCTCCGGATATTCATGGGAAAGGTTGGGGTCGAAAGATCGCTCAGTACATCCTGGACCGATCTGACAACCTTGGACTGCCACTTGTCACATTAACTGTCGTCAAACGCAATGAGAAAGCGCGTAAGCTATACGAGACACTCGGCTTTACTATAACTGGTGAATGCACTTTCCGCGAACAAGCAGACAGCTGGGAGATGGAACGTCCTCGCCCAGAGCATTAATCAGGCATACTTTACATATGGATAATGAGAATATGCATAAACAACTCCTTGCAGACCTGCACATTTCCAGGCTGACGCTTGGGACAGTACAATTTGGGATTCCCTACGGAGTCGCAAACAAGACCGGCATTCCTGACTATGAGGACATCAAGGAGATAATTTCAGCTGCATACGAACACGGCATAACATGCCTCGATACAGCCGCAGCCTATGGGACCAGTGAAGAGACCATTGGTCGGGTCCTGGCGGATCTTAACATCAAGGATAAAGTAACCGTAGTCACCAAAGCTGCCCACATCGACATAGATACTCCTCCAGCAGACGCAACAAAGGCTTTTGAGGAGACTATAACCCGTTCTATTGCGCGTCTTCGTATTGATCCTCTACCTCTTGTGCTGATTCACGATGAGACTAATATACCTCTGCTGGAGTGCCTGGAGCCCCTTAAACAGAAAGGGCTGGTCAAACACATCGGAGCATCAGTCCAGTATACTTCGTGGGCAAAAAAAGCTATTGATTGTGAATGTGTGGAAGCTATACAATGGCCCGGCAATATGCTGGATATGAGATATGAACGTGAGGGACTATATAGCCTTGCAGCAGGTAAGTGCGCGGTATTTCTACGCAGTGTTTATCTTCAGGGGCTTCTTGTAATGTCCGATACCGAAACTCCAAACCACCTGAAAGAGATCATTCCAATCCGCACCAGGCTCAATGAAATCGCCCATCAGGCCGGGATTGATATCCAGGAAATGGCCATGCGATATGCTCTGAGCCTCGCAGGCTGCGCATCTATATTGGTTGGTGTAGAATCAGTCTCACAGGTAAAATCTAACATCAGAGTAATGGAAAAAGGTCCCCTGCCGTCTGATGTCCTGCAGATAATAAGAGACACCGTACCGGATATTTCAGAAGACATAATCCTGCCCGTCAATTGGGCCGCAAGAGCAGCTAGAGAAGCAAAAATATCAAACTCATAAACCATTGACAGATGCCAATTGGTAAATAATGGTTCACTGGACCCATTAGTCCTGAGTGCAGTCGAAGTGTGATTAGGTTGCATGATAATATGAGCAGGAATATAAGTTAGCCGGATCTATTCTGTTGGTTATTTTCCGTGTATCCAGTGTATTCCGTGGTTTTAATGTTTTCCGTGTATTCTGTGGTTAAAATGCCCCGTTCGTCCTGAGCGCAGTCGAAGGGCGCGGGTATACACAACCCGTTTCTATTCCATAAACTCACAACAAATCAGTAATTGGAGGAGTAAAATGAGTAATAAACTTGCTTGGGGAATTATTAGTACAGGTGGTATTGCCCATACGTTTGTAAAAGGACTGGCTCAGACTGACACAGGATACGCCCTGGCAGTTGGAAGTAGAAACCAGGATTCTGCAGATGCCTTTGCTGATGAGTTTGGAATAGAGCGTAGGTATGCATCGTATGACGCCTTGTTGAGTGATCCCGACATCCAGGCCGTTTACATAGCTACTCCTCACCCTATGCACGCTGAGTGGGCTGTTAAGGCTGCTCAGCATGGCAAGCATATACTGCTGGAAAAACCAGCGACAGTCAACTATCCGGAAACTATGGCTATATTGGAGGCTGTAAAGGCTAACAATGTCTTCTTTATGGAAGCCTTTATGTATCGCTGCCATCCACAGACTGCAAAGATTGTTGAGTTGATCAGAGAAGGAGCCATAGGCAAAGTCCGCAGTATTAACGCCACTTTTAGTTTCCAGGCTGAATATGAGCCGGAAAGACGCTGGCTTAATCCGGCACTGGGAGGCGGAGGTATTCTGGATATCGGATGCTATTGTATGTCAATGGCAAGATTGATCGCAGGAACCGCGATGGGCAAGACGTTTGCTGACCCATTATCAATCAAAGCGTTTGGTCATGTTGGTGAATTGGGCTGTGATGAATATACATCAGCAGTAATGCTCTTTGATGACAATATTATCTCGACAATATCCAGTGGAATACAGTTAAACCAGGAAAGTGCAGTTCGGATATTCGGCTCTGAAGGCAACATCTATATCCCCGAACCCTGGTGGTGCGGATCAGCGGCTGGTGAATGTAAAATCACTCTGACAAAATACTCCGACCCTGAGCCGCAGATTATTACCATGGATTCAGGCAAGAGCATGTTTGGAATGGAAGCTGATGAAGTGGCCAAATCTCTCTCCGAAGGCAAGTTATATTCAGATAAAAACTCCCCGGAAGACACTCTCAGCAATATGAAAGCACTGGACAGGTGGAGAATTGAGATAGGAATGATCTATGAGCAGGAGAAGCCTCATGCATTCTACCCTGCGATATTGAATCGACCACTTGCGGTCAAACCAGACATTAAGATGACCTACGGGAGCGTTGAGGGTCTTGAAAAGAAAGTCTCTCGTCTTGGTATGGGGGTAATGCTGGACGGAGCCGAGATAGTGCTTCCTCATATGTCTATAATGTTTGACAGCTTCTTTGAGGCTGGTGGAAATGCATTCGATACTGCACACATCTATGGTCAGGCAGACACCATACTGGGCCAGTGGATGGCTAACCGCGGCGTTCGAAAAGATACTGTAGTAATTGGTAAAGGTGCTCATACTCCCAATTGCAACCCCGCAAGCCTGACAACCCAGCTTTTTGAAACACTGGACAACATGCAGACAGATTATATTGACATGTATTTCATGCACAGAGATAATGAGGATATTCCGGCTGGGGAGTTCATAGATGTCCTGAACGAGCATCGTGCTGCAGGCAGAATAAGAGCTTTCGGTGGTTCTAACTGGTCTCTGAAAAGAGTAGAAGAAGCCAATGAATACGCAAAGTCCAAAGGTCTGGCAGGATTCTCGGCAGTAAGCAACAACTTCAGCCTGGCGGAAATGATGAATCCGGTTTGGGATGGTTGTATAAGGGCTTCAGATCCCGAATCCATGGCCTGGTTTACTAAAACTCAGCTGCCGCTCTTTGCCTGGTCCAGCCAGTCCAGAGGTTTCTTCACCCGAGCTACTCCGGAAGACAGATCAGAGGAATCCCTTGTCCATTGCTGGTATTCGGATGACAACTTCCGAAGACTGGAGAGAGCAACAGAACTTGCTGCGAAAAAAGGTGTAGAACCAATCAATATAGCAGTAGCCTATGTCCTCTGCCAACCCTTCCCCACAATCGCCCTTATAGGTCCAAGATCCCTGACCGAATGGAACTCCAGCGTCAAAGCCCTCGGAGTAGAACTAACCCCCGAAGAGTTGAAGTGGCTGAACCTTGAGATATAATTATGAATATTGAATTATGAATGATGAAGAAGAAAACGGCATCCTCAGGCAGTGAGTTTGCCGTATTCTTTATCATACACAGCCCATCACGAAAAAAGGCCGAAGCTATTACGCTCCGGCCTTATAAATTAATTTGCAAACCCTGTTATTTTGCGTCAGCGTCAGCGTCAGCTTCAGCAGCTTCTGTCGCAGTGAAAATTAATTCCTGCGCCAATTCGGCATACTCAGTAATTGAGGGATTCACTTCATACAAAAGAGCAAGATAGCAGCTTACATAATCTGCATAGTAAGCTCCATACAGAATCCGCTCAGCATTGGTTCTACCCTTTACTTTAGCCTGGAGTAATGTGAAAGACTTGAGGACTTCTTCAGTAGCATCCGTTGCTATTGTCGCGTCACTGGTCTCATGCTCTGCGCGCAGTAAAACTACAGCCCACTCGTTTACCCCTACTGGCCTCTCCATTCCACTTATAGGTCCGGAAACCTCATCCATAAGGTTGGAACTGCTGGCTGGGGTTTTGCTGTTCTGATTGATCTGAGTTTTCCATCGTCGTGCAACTGCAGCCAAAGGCTCCCCGGCTCCCAGGATGTATACCTGCTTATTAAACAGACACTCAGCACCCTGCTTTGCCACATTTTTAGCCGTTGGTCGAGAGAATCTGAATTCTTCTCTTGCATTCTTTAGCAAGAGAATGGCTGCACTCAACTTCTCCATTGCTCCGGGAGCAAGTCCACAAGCCGATAGAGATGCTATTATTGGCACAACGAGGTAACCAAGAGCAGACCTGACAGGTTGCCCTGGTGGAATCTTGAACAGTTTGGAACCGCCTGCCGAAGCTCTCTCTGACAGCTTACCACCGCTTGTTATACAGATCGTTTTCACGCCACGGGCACTAAGTTCCTCGTATGTTTTTACAGCATCCGGATTTTTGCCATGATAATCTACCAGTACTGCAAGAGAGGATGCCCCTACAAATCTTGGCAGTGGTCCCAATCGTCCTATAGACACCGGGACCCCTGCGTATTCTGCAAGAATGAGCCCTGCCATTTCACACGCTAATGAGTTATCACCGCTGCCCACGAGGTATACCCCATCAGGTGCAGTATCAAAAGCCGGACCAACAAAATTCCGGCCAATACTCATAGCTGTCTCGCACTGTTCCGGTAATTCATCCACGATACGCAGCATGTTGCGTCTATCCACCAACTGCATGCGTGAAGGATCGTCCAGTATCGGCAATGATTGATCAGTGGTCATAGCTGGCCTCACTCTCTAATTTATTGTATTACTAGTCTGCGACAAATGGTAACAAAGCAATCTCTCTCGCACGCTTGATAGCGACTGCGAGTCTTCTCTGATGAGAAGCACAGGTGCCGGTAGTACGCCTGGGAAGGATCTTCCCTCGTTCGGTTACGAACTTGCGCAATCTCATAGCACTCTTGTAGTCTATATGCTCAATCTTGTCTACACAGAACGCACATACTTTTCTGCGTCTCTGCCATCTTCCGCCGCCGCCTCTTCTAACAGGCACTGCCATTACATTCTACCTCCAAATTACAAACAACGACAAATTATTATACGATTAATTATAACCCGCCCAAACTACTCTCCGGAAAACGGATCATAATCCATATCAACTTCAGGCCCCGACATCGAGGCATCTCCGCCGGAATACTCCGGAATACCATGTGCTGCCGGCGTTTGCTGAGACTCTTTTGGTCTGTCCAGTCCCTGCAGATTGTCGGCTACTACTTCCACAACAGAACGCTTCTGTCCGTCTTGTTGAACCCACGAGCGCTGCTGCATTCTACCCTGCACTGAAATAAGTCTACCCTTGGTAAGATAGTTTGCTGCAAACTCTGCGCTTTGCCGCCAAGCTACAACAGTAAAGAAATCGGAGATCTTCTCTCCGGTATCACTCTTTTGCCTGCGGTCGACTGCGATTCTGAGTGTTGCCACTGCAACCCCGCTTGGGGTGTACTTGAGCTCCGGATCCGCAACCAACCTACCGATCAACACAACAACATTCATCTCAGAACTCCTCAACATTAGATGATAGAGGCTGGATATTGTTATTTATCTCCCAACCCCACTGAACAGAAACTACTACACACGACAAATGCAACCGGACGGTCCCAAAGGCTCCGTCCGATCAATGTATTCTATTCTTCAACTACAGGCTCTGCTTCAGCAACAGGCTCTTCTTCTATCACTGGAGCCGCTGTCTCTTCGACAACTTCAGCAACTGCGGGTGCTTCAACTGGTTCAGCTGTTTCAACAACTTCAGCAGGCTCAGCTACTACAGGGGCTTCAACAACCGCTGCGGCGGGTGCTTCGGAACCAGGTTTGCGGATCAGAGATATGTCGACGAGTTCAGGCTCGATATTGAGAATCATGTGCCTGATGATATCGTCACTGATACGCATAACACGATCGAGTTCCAGACATAATGCAGCTTCGCCGGTGAAATACATCAGAATGTAGCAGCCTTCGCCTTTACCTTTGATGTCATAAGCCATTCTCCGTTTGTCCCAAAGACCTGCAGCTATAACTTCGCCGCCTTGCTCTGTAACTACGCCGGAAAACTTGTCCGCGACAGCCTGGATCTGCTCGTCGGTACTGGTGATATCGATAATGTACAATACTTCATAGGTGCGTTTCGTGGTGGTCACCTCCCTTTGGACTAATATCGGTCCCGCTCTTGCGCAGGACAGAGAGAGCAATCGCCCAGCCACGCATGCTGGACGAACATATTCTGTTTTTGCACTCTTAAGACTAGTTATTATATCACCAGCACCATATATAGTGCAAATTGCAGAAGGAAAATTATGAATTATGAGTTATGAATGATGAAAACGGCTTGCTACTATATATACCAAGTCTGCAAATTTGCGCCTCCCTGATTCCCCCTTGGAGAAGGGGGCTTGGGGGATTGACTCCTTTCACGCGCTCAAAAAAGTGATCCCAATTGGACTAACAAATGTATCGGTATCAGAGCGAAGGGATTCAAGTTTTCGTTAACCACATCCCTTCGCCCCGCAGCGCCGATGCCGATGCACTACCTCCGTAGAAGAACCACACCTATTTACTCTTCCTAGAAAACTATCAGTTTTTGATGGCAATTCTATTCACCATAACTAGTTTAGTTTACTATTCGAAATAAGTTGGCACCCCCAACTTGGGGGCCAGAATAAACGTTTGACAAGCATGGATACAGGCTCTAAACTAATCGTACCTGTATATAGAAGTGTTTTTATGAGGTATATATAATGAGCCTGAAAAACTTGCAGTCCTATGGACCTTTTAACTATTTCTATAATGTAAAGGATCAGATGCAACGGCATATATATGATCGCTCGATCGAGGCGTTCCGCAAAGGTGATGCTGCCAGAGACGCTATAGCCTCAGTCGAAGCGCTTGAGGCGCATCGCTCTGAGATGCGGAAGTTATTCATCGAAAGCCTGGGTGGGCTTCCATCTTTCGATACTCCCCTGAACCCGCGTATTACAGGTGTCATTGGCGAGAAAGGTTTCAAGATCGAAAAGATAATTTTCGAATCTCGTCCTGGTGCATTTGTGACTGCAAACTTGTATATACCTGATGGCCTGACAGAACCCAGTAGTGCAGTCCAGTTCCTGTGTGGACACCACATAATGGCAAAACACCAGCAGGAATACCAGCGCGTCTGCCGTTTCCTCGCTAAAGCTGGCCTGATAGTCCTGGCACAGGACCCGATTGGTCAGGGAGAGCGACACAGCTACTTTGATAAATGTGTCGGAGCGAACACTGTCGGTTGCTGCTGCCCTGAACACGACTATGCCGGAGGACAAGCATGGGCTCTGGGTGATACAATCGCTAGATATTTCGTCCATGATTCGATGCGCGGTATAGACTATTTGTGTTCCAGAACTGAAGTCGATCCCAACCGGATAGGTGTGACCGGCAACTCAGGCGGAGGGACACAGACCAGCATGATGATGATGTGCGATCCCAGGATTGCAGCCGCAGCACCTACCACATTTATTATGGACAGAGAGACCTATATGTATTCCGGCGGTGCCCAGGATGCAGAGCAGATATGGCCTGCAATGACATCCCACGGCTGGGACCATGAAGACATCCTGATAATGCTGGCCCCAAAACCGGTCAAAGTACTCTCTGTCAAATATGATTTCTTCCCGATCGATGGAACCCGAAGAACCGTTGAACGTGCTAAAAGATCCTGGGAACTGTACGGCAAACCTGAGAATATATCGCTGACTGAGGATGCCACCACGCACTGGTATTCCGATGTTTTAGCGACTGCAGCAGCTGAGTTCTTCTCTGAACATTTGAACGGTCATAAAGTCACACCCAAAGCCTCCGAGATCACAGCAGTGGAACCATCACGCCTTTGGTGCACAGACAGCGGACAGGTGCAGTGCGAGATTACCGGAGCAAGGTTTGTATATGAAGAAAACTGCGACAGGTTGAAAGAACTCGAAGCCAAGCGTGTATCCACTGACCATGTCAAATGCAAGCAGGATGCTATTGACTGGCTAAAGTCAGCAGTTTATAAAGACCGGAAGACCTGCGACACCATCCCGCGCCTGTATATAACTGAAACATTCCAGGAATACCGCGTTGAGATGGCTGTCTGGTGGAGTCAACTGGGAGTGATGAACCACGGTTTCCTTTTCAAAAAGATATCAGATATAGGAAAGACACTCCCTGTAACCGTAGCTGTATGGGAAGGCGGGACAACCCAGCTCGAGGCACATGCGGACTGGCTTAAGAATACGACAGAATCCGGCAGAGCTGTTTTGGTCCTGGATACCACAGGCGTTGGTAACCTCGAACCATATCCCCTCAACCATCAGCCAGTCAACGAGTTTTATGGAGTCATTCACAAATTCAATGATGACCTGCTGTGGCTGGATGACTGTATACCAGCACTGCGCACTTTCGATGTCACCCGATGTATGGATGCAATCTCCGATTGGCCGGAGCTAGATAGTAGTGACGTAAAACTCTACGGGCACGGCAAACACAGCGTATACGCGCAACTGGCTTATGCACTCGGTGTTGGATATAAAGGACTTGAATTGGAAGATGCTTTTACCAGTTATGCACAGTGGGTCAAAGAGAGACACTACAACGACTATGATATCCGTTCAATCATCTTCCGCGGCATCCTCCAGCACACAGACCTGCCGGAGTTACTGGAAAGCAAATAGTTTTGTGTCATCTTGAATACCAATATTGTCATCCTGAACGCAGTGAAGGATCTGCTTTTAGCAACACAGCAAAGTTAAGAAAAGCAGATCCTTCGTTCCTCCTTCGAAAATAGAATATTTTCGTCCCTTCGTGACGAGTCCGGCAGGTTTTCGCTGCAAGCGAAAATCGAGAGGACTCATGGAACGATCCTAAGAAAACGCAAAGTTTTGACGACAATTCTGCCTGTCAGAATTGGTGCTGGTTTCTAATCGAAATAAGTTGGCTCCCCCAACTTGGGGGCTCAGGATGACATAAGACTACCGGATGCGATTACAAATCGCATCCGAGCGGTTATCTTATTTCGAATTGAAACCGGTAATAGTCTTTGGAGGCTAAATTGTGGTGCAGGCTTCCAGCCTGCCCGGGTTTCTAGGAGACCCTGAAAGGAATCTAGTTATGGGAACTGATAGACGTAAAGTCAAAGTATGTTTTATCGGTGGCGGTAGTGTCACCTGGACACCCAATATAATCCGTGACATTATCTTCAAGAAAGGTATGGAGCAGGTCCAGCTGGATATTCACCTGCTGGACATAGACCTTGAAGCTGCAGAGAAAATACGTAATCTCTTCGATGAGCGTCTGGCTGCCTGGAAGCTTAACAGAGTTTCAGTCACAGCCACCGATAACAAAGAAAGCGCGATATCCGCAGCAGACTTTATAATAATCGCCATATCCACAGGTCGACTCAAGACAATGGCAAATGACCTGGCAATTCCAGAAAAATACGGTATCTACCACACAGTTGGAGACACCGCCGGTCCCGGAGGCTGGAGCAGAGCCCTGCGAAACATTCCGGTATTCAAGGAATATGGCGAGATAATCAAGCGCCTAGCGCCCCATGCATTCGTATTAAACTACACCAACCCGATGGGTGTGCTGACTAAAGTGTTAAGTGATATTATTCAGAACAACCGGGTAGTAGGACTCTGCCACGGGTACTTCGAGTGCCTGGATATTCTGAAAGATGTCTTTGGCCTGGAGAGTGAGAAGGAACTTGATGCCCGATTTGGAGGGCTTAACCATTTCTTCTGGATTTTGGATTTCAAGGTAAACGGTAAAGATGGCTACCCAATGCTCAAAGAAAAAATCGGAGATGGCGGTTTCGGTGACCTGATCCAGAAAACCCATACCGATGCAATGGGCTGGAGTTCTGATAAATGGTTTGCTGGAGAGCTCTATGCCAATTTCGGCTACCTGCCGTATGTTGGAGACAGGCACACATGCGAGTTCTTCAACTACAGTATGACAAATCCGGAGCTTATGGAGAGATTCAAACTCAAGAGAACTTTTATTGCAGATCGACAGGCGCACTACGACTCCGCAGGCAAGACAATAGACGCCTGGATTAACGGCAAGAAAGGGATTGCTAAACTGGGGAAGATACCATCCAGGGAGACCGCAGCCGATATAATCCACGCAGCGCTGTTCAGCACAGGATTCAGCGATGTCACCAACCTGGTAAACACCGGTCAGATAAGCAACCTCCCGCTTGGAGCGGTAGTCGAGACAATGGGCTATGTGGACTCAGGTGGGTTCTCTGCTCTGAATTTGGGAACTCTACCGGAAAACATCATATCAGTAGTTCTCCCACACGTCCGCACACAAATGATGACAACAGAAGCCGGTTTAACTGGAGATTTGGAACTTGCTATGCAGTCCCTGATAGCCGATCCCATCTGCCAGCACATACCCCCAACAGACATCCGCAAACTGGGCCTGGAACTCCTGCAATCAAACAAAGACTATTTACCACAATTCAGTTTATAGTTGAAAGTTGAGAGTTGAAAGTGAAGGGAGTGAAGTTTCAACTTTCAACTTTCAACTCCTAACTCTCAACTCTCAACTTTCCACTCGCGAGTAAGCGCGCAGTTCATCGATCATCACTTCGTAGTTGCGCAGTGGCAGGCCTTCGAAGATTGTGTTGCTGGAACTGAATATGTATCCGCCGCCGGGGGCTGCATTTTTCAGGCAGTATCTTGCAGACTGACGTATCAGCTCATCAGGGCCATCCTGCAGATAGTTGCACTGAACGTTCCCCATTATCGCCATTTTTGGGTAAGTCAGCCGTTTGACTTCGGCTATGTCCATCCCTGCCATTGGGTCAATAGAATGCAGGCAGTCCGGCTCACATTCCAATATCTGATCCAAAATAGGCATCAACATACCATCGCTGTGAAAGATTGCAGGCACTCCAGCATCCTTGACAGACCTGACCAGCTTTGCAAGGTATGGTGTGACTATCTCTCTGAACGTTAATGGGGAAACAAAAGGCCCGCCGTTGAATGCAACATCGTGCGGAAGAAAAATATAATCAGCCCCGGCATCCACCAGCTTGCCCACAAGTTCTACACCCGTATCCAGCATCTGTTGTGCCTGTTTGTGAATGCTCTCTCTATCTTCAACCAGGTTAATAGAAAAATCATCCCAGTCCGAGATCGTATCTATCGCCCAGAGTGCTCCACCAACAACTCCGCCAATTGCAATACTATCTCCAAAGGTCTGCTTAGCTGCTATTATTCCATCCGGATCACCCCATGGCCAGTAGACCATTAGAGCATCCCATTCGAACCGCTCAACTATACGCTGGTAAATCTCCATGCACTGGCCGATCATCCGGTCTTTCTCAGTGGCACCTACCCCATTCCACAACTTCCTATCCGGAAACCGCAGACCAAACGCCTCATACTCCAATTCAAACATTGACTCATAATGAGGCGGCCGGTCTGTCTCCCGAAATGCCAGTGCCTCAAAAAATCTCTCTTTACCAGTCATATGTATACCCTCAATAATGATGCTACGATATTCTACCATTCCATGCACCACTCCGCATACAAATACACATTGTCATCTGCACAATATTGTCATCCTGAATGAAATGAAGTATCTGCTTTTAGAACTTACTGCACAAGCAAACCTACTAGAAGCAGATCCTTCACTGTGTTCAAGATGACAACTGGGTGATGCTGAAATTTGCAATCTAGCAGGACTTTACTTCTCATTGTCGAATGTGTATTTAAAGGTTATATTCCAACCTCTAACTCCAAATATCCAACTTCCAATCGCAGGAGCTTATCTATATGAATTACTCAGACGCATATCTGGCACTTACCGGACAATCACCCAAACGCATTCCCCGTTGGGAGCATCTTTCAAATCCCGATTTCATACAGCTCGTGACCGGCATCGATCCTTGGGAGAAGCCTCGCAGCGCTGCATTGAAGTTCAGTGAGACCTATAAAATGGACTGGGGATATGGCATCCCGGCTGATGATACTCCTATCGAGCGTCCGGACTCCAAAAAGAGCAGTTATGTGGGAGAGGATGGGCGCTCCAGAGTGCGTTGGGGCACGGACTTTTCCGGGCATTGGGAGTGGGGCAACAACTTCCATACCATTGAGCAAGTCCTGGCATATGAACCCCTCAAGAACCTGGATATGCGTGAGATGGAGATCATTGAGAAACGGGATTACTCCCTGGACGATGAGACTTTCTACAAAACCTATTTCGAGTGGGGTGAACCACAGAGCGGTGATACAACGGAAGTAGTCATGGGTGGGTTCTACAACACAATGTTTATGTGGCCTCTGCTGACATTCGGGTGGGAGCTTTTTCTGGAACTAGCTGGAGGTTATCCTGAAGACACTGCCCGTATCATGGGAGACTTTGCTGAGATCAACCGGAAAGTATTCAAAGCCTTTGCAAGAAATCCCAATATGAACAGCATGGTCTGTCACGATGACATCTGCATGACTGCCGGTCCGGTATGCTCTCCGACCTGGCTTCGCAAGTATGTGTATCCCTACTATGAAGAGTTCTGGGGAATCCTTAAGGCTGCAGGCAAACGAGTAATCTTCATGAGCGACGGCAATATAGACAAGGTAGCTGACGATATCGTAGCATGCGGAGCTGAAGGATTTGTCAGTGAACCATACACAGACTGGAAAGCCATAGCCCACAAATATCCCAACTACCTGCAGGCTGGTGAAGGTGATAACAGGATCCTAATGTCCAATAACAAGCACGCCATCAGCAAAATGGTAGACGACATGCTTGAGACCTCCAAAATATGCGGAGGATACGTGATGTGTGTAGGCAACCATATCCCCTGGAATATACCAGCAGAAGCAGTAAAATACTACTTCGATCTGGTAGACGAAAGAGCACACAGATAAGACACACGGACATGTGTCCGACATAATGAAAAATGACTGTATTTTGCTTTAGAGCCAATGAAAAACAATCCACCCAATTCCCCCTTTGAAGGGGGCTCGTGAACGTAGTGAACGAGGGGGATGTGATGCATGTGTTGATTATTCAATGTATTGATGGCTTTTAGTTACTAAAGTTCACATCCCCCTACCCCCTTCAAAGGGGGAATTAAGCGCGATAATAGAGGACAGCTACATGACCAGCAAAGAGAGAATGCTCAGAGCCTTAAAGCGCGAAGTGCCGGACAGGTTGCCGGTCACTGTCCACCAGTGGCAGGGGTACCATCTGAAGTACTATCTTGAGGGTATCAGCGATCTGCAAGCATTTCGCAGGTTCGGTATGGATGCAGCGATCCAGTATTTTGAGGCAATGGGACAGTTCTGGCTTCCAGGCATTCCTGACATGCCGCAAGCAGATGACTGGAGGGCAATCGTCGATGTACTGCATAACGACCTCGATCATCGTGTCCTCAAATACAGAGTCCGAACTCCCAAAGGCTTCCTCACTTATGCAACAGAGGGAAATGAGAAAACAACCTGGTTCACCGATTGTATGATCAAAGAGCAGGAAGATATAGAAAAACTCAAATATATTCCGGTCCCTAATCTGGAGAAAGACAGAATATCTGAAGCCTATGACCGCATTGGAGATGATGGTATCCTTAGGGGATTTGTCTGGGGGGATCAGGCTGGATGCTGGCAGCAGGCTTGTTGTCTGGCAGGGACACAGAATATGATTATGTGGGCGATGGACGATCCTGCGTGGACTCATGAACTGATGAAACTTCTGCTGGAAAAGAAACTTCAGTTTATAGAGGAATCGCTTGCAGGAGTCAAATTCGATATCATTGAGACAGGAGGAGGATCTGCATCCTCCACTGTCATCTCCCCTGCCCTGTTCAATGAGTTCTGCCTGCCATATGACAAAGCAATGCACGATGCCCTGCACCGCCACGGTCACATAACAACCTACCACACATGCGGAGGAATGATGGGTATATTGGACCTGATAGCCGAAAACGGCACCGATGCCAGCGAAACCCTTTCACCTCCATCAGTAGGTGGAAATATAACAGATCGACGATTAGTTAAAAAAGTTCTGGGCAGCAAGTGCGCTCTAATCGGCGGAATAGACCAGTACAATGTGTTGACAAGCTCTACACCTCAGATGATAAATAAAGAAGTCCACGAACTTTTCGAAACCTATGGAGCAGACGGAGGCTACATAATGAGCGCCTCCGACCACTTCTTCGATGTCTCCCCGGAGAATCTGCAAGCCTATGCAGATGCTGCCAGGGAGTGTAGGTATTAGGAATCACCCAAGTTAGTGGGCAGTATTCTATTCTAATGTGATGTTGTCCAGATATATTGTTGCGTCTTCATTGCCGTCACTCACAAAACCTACCCAGTTGAGTATTTTGAAGTCCTTGTTGTCGACTGTCAGGTCCTTGAACTCTCGCTCAGGTTGATCTTTTAGTTTCACCTTCAGGTTCCATTTGCCGTTGGCCTTTTTACCCAGACCACAGGTGACAGTAAAGTGTGCCCAGGTGTCTACAGGGATATCCATTAAGACATTTTCGTAGTAGAGTAGTTTGCCTTTGGATACGTGGAAACTGGGGCCAGATTTGTATGGATTTGTAGACCAGTCTCTCCAGTTGTGCCAGAAATATGCATTCATACTTATCCGTGCATCGAAAGTGACTGTAACGACTGAATTGTCATCTCGGGTGACGGTGTAGTTTATGTAAGGGAAGAATCCCTGCGAAAGACCTGCTTTGTCTACCATTTTCAGTGAGTGCGAGCCAGATGCTGCGGTCTCATCGGTTACAAGCACGGTATCACCTTTTCCCTCGGAGGATATGGTGATAGACCCGATCGGGGATGTATTGACTATAGTCTTCTCAAAGTCCTCATTCAGAGTTCTTACCACAGGTGAATTCTGTGGATAGTCGGCTTTCGGGTAGGTGTAGTCTCTGGCTTTGGCTATCCACTTGGGATCACCGTATACACCAGCTTTTTTGTAGTCAAAGGGTCTGAAACCTATTCTAGAAGCGGGTGAACCAGGTTTAAGCCTGTAATCATCCTTAGCCGGGTCTACAAACATTGGATCGGCGATTATACTGTGGACATCTCTGCCCAGTGCTTTCCATTCAGTAAATGTCTTGCCATCGAACTTGATCTCGGCTTTGGTTGTGTTGTAGTAAAGGTTGTAGTCGATATCGAAGTTATCTGACCAGTTACTTGCAAATAGACTGTTGCTGAATATCGCTATGTTGTGATCGATTATAAATGAGCGGTGTTCTTCTCTTCTAGTCCTCACAAACTGGGCGGGTGAGTTGAAGGCAACTATATTGTTAGTGAAATGGTTGTCCTTGCCGTAGTGCTGATGATATCCACCGCCATTACAGCGATAAATCAGGTTGTTCTCCAACAAGACATCGGTGCTGCCTTCGTCATTGTAAAGACCCCATCCGCCATACTGATGGCATGTGACATCGTGCACCCAGTTGTTACTGACAGTCGTGCCGGTTCCTTTACCAAGTGTGTAAACTGCAGCCATGTCCGACAGGAGTCCGTAACCTAAGTGATGCATGTGGTTGAATTCTATTTTATTGTTCAGACTGACGCTCTGTCCATATCCCCAGCACCATCCTACGGATACCGCAGTGTAGTAGAGGTCGGAGATGTCATTGTGGGTAATCTGATTTTCCGGGCTCTGGAAGATAATTACTCCGATGCCGGCAGTATGGACTTTGCCACAACCCCTGATTATACAGTTATCAACTGTTATCTGTTTGACGAGTTTAGAGTCATCGTCTGTTGGATACATCTCACCGATCTTAATTCCACCAGCACCCATGTCTGCCAGCAGTGAGTTAATTATTTTGCAGTTTCTGCTGCCTTCCCGGAAATCAAAGGCGTAGATACCGGTGTGTGATACCTCGCACTTGTTGAACACCATGTTTTGACAGTTGGTAATGGTTATTGTAGCTGGAACACTTGCTTCAGCCTGACCTTCATTCATACCAGTCTTGGGCAGAATGTACTGACTGTGCTGGAATGTTAATCCATTGAATTCTATGTTACTGATGACGCTCCCGCTAGACACACTCCCTGCAAACTCCATACACCTGTCAGCAACCGGAGCATATACCTGCGAAGTTTTTATCTCCTCCCCTTTGAGAGGTTTGTATAGCAAAATCCCATCTCTACCAAGGAACCATTCTCCTGGTGCATCGAGAGCGGACTTATAGTTCTCCAGCCAGTATCGGGGCATTCCAATATTGCCGTAAGTGAGTGGCCAGTTAGCTGCATTGCTCAGTTTAAGTAATGATGTTTTAGGATCCAATGAAACTATTTTATGTCTGGCAGTTTCCCAGGACTGGCAGGTAGTTACCTGGACATCATTCATTTCCTGTGGAGAAAGTGAAAGCAGGGGTTTGATATCCTTTTCATCTGCATAGAAGGCTTTTCTGGATATGTCTACAGATGCACCGGTTGTTGCGTCAGATTCGGTGGATGCAAGTCCAGTCATTCTCAGGACTCCATGATTTGGTGTCCGGGCGCGGACTGCTCTGCGGCCGTTTACCCACAGCTGTTCGAAATACCATGAACCTGATTTGACTGCAGGAATACGAGCTTCCCAAAGGCCATCGGCACGCAACTTGAAGCCTGATATGCTGCGTCCGCCGGAGATAATCGGCCGTGCACCGGGAGAGGCTTCATAGACCACTGTGGCGTTGACTGATCCACTGTCCTCTTTGGTGAACTTAACGGGACTGGTTATCTCATACCTGCCTGTAGCAAACCGGACACGCACGGATGCATCCGAAGACTGCATATGCACTTTACGGACAGCTAAACGCGCGCCGTCCAGGCTTGCCAGTGGTCCATCTGTATGGGTAGAGTTAATCTTAGCTATCTTGCCGGACCACGCATCATTCCCGAATGGACTTACATACAACACTACCTTGGCAGATTGCGCAGAGGCACACAATGAGATAAATACTATCGATAAAACGATAGCACCGAGAGATATTTTCCTGATGTGAGAGGACATGTATTCTACTCCTTGGATTGTGAGAAGACCTGACTAGTGAAGTTAATTATTTATTGCCCATCACTTGCGGTTTGCAGCATAATTGTGCGTTCTATAAAGGCTGCAAAGCTCGTTGTTGGCCTGCCAAGCAGCCAAGACAATACATTTGGATTCCCCTGAAAACCATATTGAGCATAATGTCGGAACATTGCGGACAAAGTACTGACTTGATAATCTCCAAGTCCAAACCCACGCGCATGCTGTTCCCAAATATCGATTGGTATTGATTCTGCCTTGATAGTGCTTCCAAGTTGGATTCCCAACACCTCAGCTATCTTAACCGCCGAAAGGGCTTCAGGACCGCACAGATCGTAAGAAGAAGCGTAGTGTCCATTCCCAGTCAGCACAATCGAGGCCGCTTCGGCAACATCCTCAAGATCAACCATCGAAAGAAGCGTGCTTGTACCAAACGGAACCGCGTAGACCTTTTGTTGTTCAATTCTTTTCCAAAGGTCCAAAATGTTCTGCATATACATGCCAGGATGCATAATTGTGTAATTCAAGCCTGATTCAATGAGAATCTCTTCCACTTTAAGTTTCTCATGATGGTGTGGTAGTTTGCTTAGTTGAGGATGAAGCACTGAATGATAAACAAAATGCTCAAGCCCAACTTCCCTGGACGCATTAATCATTTCGTTCCCAATGGCTGCCTCTTCAGGATGCATTGCGGGGCAAATGAAGTAAACTGCACGGACACCATCAAGGGTCTTTTTGATTACATCCACGTCACCCATCTCACCCGCAATTACGTCGGACACTCCAAGGGTCTGCAATTGTGGAATCTGCTCCGATCGGTGAACTAGTGCACGGATTGCTTCACCTTTTGGCAACAACGAATTGATCACAGCACGTCCAGTTTTTCCATTTGCTCCCGTAACAAGTATCATCAGACTGTCCTTTCTGAACAAATCAGTGCTCTTGAGCTATTGTGTAAATCGGATACTCCAGGTCACCCGAGTATTCTCACAACAATTAATCTTCACTTTTGCTACATTTGGACTGACTATGGTGTAGTCTATGCTTCCGGAATCGCAGTCTGCTGATTCGAGTGTGTATTCATCAGGAATGTGAAGAGTGATTCTATACTCGTCATCTCCTACTACATCAGACACCCCGCGAAGAGTATCGGAAAAATCGTTCCAGTTTACGTCAATCAGCGATATGCTGTCCTGTGTGATATGGCGATTTACTGACAGTATCTGAGGGTTTAGTTGTTCTTTCCTGACAGCTAACAGAATGCAGGATTGGCAGACAATATCAAAGGCTTGTTCACCCAGCATGCTGCCCAGGTATTTATCGTGCCAGTAATCATACAGCAGGTATGTTGCAACCGGATCCAGACCGGCAGTCTTTGCATTTAGTGTGAGGGTCTTGTTCTGGGTCTCATCAAAATTGATAAGAGCAACCACACACCAGTCTTCAAACGATTTTTTAATATGCAAAATCCAGGTATCTTTGAGATCATCTGTAGACCAGGGAAGGCCGGTTTCAGCAGCGGTCTTTTCGGGGTCATTTAAAGGTATTTGACCGGGATAGACATTCTCCACAGGCATTATGCGCTTGAGCATATCGACTTTGTCTTCTGGGAGTTCGTATATGATATCTCCAAGGAAAAGAAGCTGACCAGCGAGTCCGTACATTGTGGTCAAGAGCTGAGCGTGCTCTGTAGTAAGCGGTGCTCTCATTGCCAGGACATCCGGATCGTTATACCAGAATACGTTATGCACATAGTGGGCTTTCTGAATGGTCCTGGCAGTATGCATAACTCCGGCCCACTCCGGATCATTACCTTCCCAGAGGACATCCGTTCCAACTCTTGCTGCATTGGCTATTCCGACCATTTTGCCGATCCTCTTCCAACTGCCTGCGCATGAAGTGAAGAAAATCTGATCGCCGATTGCTTCCCTTACAATGTTGCCGATGTTTCTCAGGGGTTCATCCATCGGATGGCTGAATCTACTGCGGATGGCCTCATTGGTGTAGTATTCGTCTGCATATCCGGCTCCACCTAGCTCCAAACCATCCACTTTCACATAATCATATCCCCAGTCATGGGTTATGACATGCATAGTTTTGTAAATAGCTTTCAGAGAATCGGGATGTGTTGGATCAAGTGCATAATCTCCGCTCCAGTTTCCCAGAGGTTTTCCGGATTCATCCCGCAGGTACATCTCGGGATAGGCTTTGAATTGTGCTTCCTCTCCAGTGCCAAGAGGAGCCACCCAGAGACCAGGTATGAGACCGCGTTCTTTGATTTTGTCTGAGACGTATCTCATTCCGTGGGGGAACTTCTCTTCATCCCACTCGAGTTTGTGGTGGAATTTCTCAACCGGCAATTTCCGGGAGTGTTTCTGCCAGTTTTCAAGCTGGACATATTGGAACCCGAAGCGTTTGAAGTTCTTGTCTGCAAAATCGAGGGTTGCTAGAGTCTTTTCTTCATCGAAATCCCCGAAATAACAGTACCAGGAGAGCCAACCGACCGGAGGCCTGGGGGAGCGCTCTTTGTCCATTGGTTTGTAATATGGATTAGCAATGGTTCGGTAGTGGTTTTTCAGTATCCCGATTTGAATCTGATGTTTATCAGTCAATTCATAGTGAGAAGTCTCCGGCGTGATTTTCAGGTTTGTAGATCCTGAATCAAATACCATTACTGTATCGTCATCTGGTGAATAGAAGCAATTGAAGATTGAGGAATCTGCTCCACCGGTAGTCATGTGGAAATATTCAGAATTATAGCCATCACTATTAATTGAGCACATAAAAGGCTTGTTGAGTTCAGAGTAGCCGCTAACCATAAGCTTTGAAGTACTGTCATCATCACATTTTATAATGGTTAAAGTATCTCCATAAGTATCGCTGCTGAGAGCAACTTCCGCATGAACAGTGTCTCCATCTGCCATAAACTGCATTCCATCATCCGATTGCACAGGAGTTAACGTTTTTAATCTCTGCTTATCCGATAGAGTGAACACACGGCAGGTTGACAGCAGTTTACCTCCAACAAAGATTTGCATTCTGTTATGGTTATCTGATTTCAATGTACAGATTGTATTCATTTATAAGTCCTCCCTGTTCGAGTCTCGTGTCTACTTATAATCCATATAATCTGATCGCATTTTCTCTTGCGATTTTGTTGAACTTTTCTTCGCTGAGTTTGCCGGAATCTCGCAGTTCGATCAGTAATGAGCCTATTTTGATCTGCTGGTCGTGGGCACAGATGTCTGTCCCGTACATCAGTTTGTCTGCGAATTCATTCAAGAATGCAGCAGCATACTCGGGGTCTCTGGCCATTGCGAAATACCCGCTGCCTGCGGAGAGATCGCACCACATGTTTTCGTATCGCCGCATCATTTTCGGGACAGCACCTTCTTCACTGATTGGATATGAAGGGTATCCTACTCTATCTCCCGGAAGCTCCAGTTTGCCTATTTCAGCCCAGAATGCAGGTCCGTGACAGACTATTGTAAGTTTCGGGAAGCTTCGCAGAGTATCCTGAAGCTGAGGCAAACCTGGTTCATCGTAGAATCCATAGTCTCCGTCCAGCCTGTCTGAAATATCGAATGTCAGAGGCAGACCGACAGACTGGCAGTGCTTGAAAAGATTTCTGGCCTTGGGATGCATAAAAGGCATGCTGGGCATGACTTCTCCAATACCTTTACACCCCAGGTCCTTGTAGTAACTCAAAATATAGTCCAGAGGAGCATCCACGCTGTTAGTGATGGCTCTGGGATCGATATTGCAAAAAGGTATAAAGCGGTCGGGATATTTCTCGCACATCTCCAGTATTTCTTCATTGGACTGAGGAAGGTATACCTCCGAGTTTACAATCGGAAGTATACAGCCTTTCTCAATCCCGAGTTCATCAAATCTGACTATTACCTGCTCCGGAGTAGAAAACACCGGCTTGCCATCGACTCCCGGATATGGACGCTTATATGCATGTGTATGGACATCTATGAACATTTACTTTACCTCAATATAGGATGTTATATTTTACAAATTACTTTGAAGTCTGGACTCACCCAATTTCTCTTCAAGGAAGGTGTCGGGAAGGGAATCAATCCCCCTAACCCCCTTCTCCAAGGTGGAATTGGGTAGTATTCATTTGATTATGTAGTATCTTGCTCCATCGCTGAAATCTATTGCAAGGGTGCCGTCTACGGCGTGTGCATCGGCTGGGCCGATCAGGGTTCCGTCGGCTTTGTAGGCGTCTGCCGATGTGTAGGGACCGGCGATTTCGGCTGATTCAGCAGATACCGGGATCAGTTTTAGACCTCTGGGGTCGTCCTTGCGCAGGATGATTGTCCCGCTGGTTCCCAGTCCTGTTTCCATGTGCGGTCTGCCGCCTGTCTCAAGATACGTATAGACAGGAGAGTCCACATAGTTGACCCTGCGGCCATCGAACTCTGCGGAATATTCAAGGAATCCCTTGTTCCAGGCTACCCATCCGAAAGACGGAAGTTTGTATTGTGTTCCTTCGACATTTACAGTGAACGGATTTGTTTTGTTGCAGTTTACATATATCTGCATTCCATTTGTATAACCTACATATGCCTGCCTGTTTTCATTTACGCCTGTTGGAATCGCTGCCGAAATGTCGCAGGATTTTCCATCTGCTGAATAGTAAAGGATTTTGTCTACAGGCACCTGGGTATACATTGACTGCAGCTGCTGCATCATATAGTAACACTGGATTGCATCATTCAGATTGTCAAAAGGCAGGAATCCGATGTGACCATATGCAATTTGCTCAGTCATACACTGCATCTTTTCCGATCCCCATGTCCATCCGGGGATCATCGAAATGTTTGCTTGCAGCGGGTGGATTTTACGTAAGTCAAAATCCAGCAGCAGGGGCTGGTTTGCCCCATCAGGCAAGCCCATCTGAGCGTAATTGCCATCGTCCAGTCCTGCATATATCCAGTGATGAGTTCCCTCGCTGAAAATTGGACCACCATAGGATTCACGACCGTGCAGTAGCAGAGCTCCATAGGCCTTAATCTGTGTCCGTTCCATGCCTGCTCCGGGGGTTCCAGCTTCATAGTCAACAAACGCCATAGGAGGCAGGCATGTGTGGACATCACAGTATGTTGTGTTGCAACCGAACTTTTCTGCTACCCGGTGGGCGTAATAGGCTTCCATATCAACTGCTTTGAGAGGTTTGAGGGAGAATGTGGGAGGCCAGCTCCTTTCCCATTCACCATTAGGGAGCTTTGCGACATTCCGCTCATCCCAAGAAGCACCAAGCGGATTGTAGTCCGTGTAGTTGGTGTAGAGTCCGATCAGATAACCCAGCTTCTTAACCTCAGCACAATAGGATATAAGCTGCTGATCCCCGATTTCGGGGGCAGCTTGCAAGGTCATTGTATATTCCTGTGCTCCCTGGCCGACAGTGTCTCCATCGCTGAACGAATCTTCATGGTGAGAGACCCTCACATGGTCGATGCCGTACTCTTTGAACTGTTTCCAGCGCTCCAGGGATTTCTTGAACCTGTCGATCTCTATCGCACCTACATGACAATATAGGTTCGTGCCGATTATGCTGGTCAACGGACTTGGAGGGTTCGGGATGCTGGGCAGGACTTCTTCGAAGTTCTTTGAAACTGTAACATACTGCCTTTCGCGGAGCATATTTCTGGTTCCATCGGTCAATTTCTCATAGTTGATCTGACCAACGCAGGTTGCCGATGTGGCTGATAACCACTTGGATTCCCCGGTTATCTGTGCAGCATTGGAGTAGTGGAAATCGACCATCGTGAACAGATAGTAGCCCTTATTCCAGATTATCGAAGGCACTCCCCAGCCCAGAGTAAGGTATGGGACATAGAATTTCTTGAAGTCGGTGAGTCCTTCAGCGGTGCCCGGATTCAAGCCGGCGAACTTCCTGGATTTTGAAGACCAGTCAACTACCATCGACTTGCCGGTGATACTCAGAGATAGCCCATATTCAACCCCAAGTTCAGTTCTCCACACAGTATCAAGGACTCCGGAATTAGTCAAAGCAATACTCTTGAGTTTAACTTTTGGAATACGGCTCATATCATGCCTTGGACCGCCTTCATTCACTGGTTTGAAAGTAATATCCCCTGCTTTAAAAACCAGATCAGAGAGTGTTCCAGACTTGGGAGTGTATCGGAATTCTGTAACATCCGATCCGGCCTTTGCTGAAAATATGTATGTTGAGCCGGATTTTCTGACCGTGTTAATAACCGGATCGTTTACCGATGGCCTGTAGGAATTTGGTGATGTAGGAAATGGGAGTTTATCAAGTTTAGCTGTGTATTTTGGAGGATTCGGTTTTTCATTTCTGAATATTATGGAGTCAATATAGACTGACCGGAAGTCCTTGTTGGTGCCATTGCTGATGTCTATTGCTATAAGTTTAGCAGGGAAATCCAGTTTCCAATTGCTGTCTCCGCCATAAGCGCTGTGCCTTTCATCCTCAAAGACGTTCTGCTTGACGCATTTGTGCATCACTGACCAGAACTTCCAGTTGACCGGGTCCAGCTCAATTGTATGAGTCTCACCTTTGGCATCCTGGATAACCAGGGAGACCAGCACTTGAGGAGTATTGGGGTCGGGTGTCCAGGACCAGACATTTCCGAACATCCACATCAGGATTCCATTAAACTTCTGCAGTTCAATTGGTTTTGGGGGCTTGAGCCGGAAGTAACCGGGTGCCCCATTTGCTCTGTATGTCAGTTTGCCAACTGGTTGACCAAACAGAGGTTCTTCTTCTGATTTCACAAATGATGCTTCTGCACCAGGATAGTTCTGGATAGTCCAGCCAGTCAGATCATTGAACAGCAACTGTTGACCTGCATCACGTTTTCGCCCGATGAACCCTCTCTGCACCGGTCTGATTGCAACTGGAACTGATGAGTTCTGTGCGGGAGTTGAAACAAGGGATCTCATGCTGCAGTTGCTTATTGCCAGATCATCGATGTGTATAACGTACTCCGGCAGCTTGATGGAATCATCTTCCTGCTGGGAGACAAAAAGTACGCGCTGGACTTTATCTACATCCAACTTACCATTTGAATCCTCAGACCATCCTGCAAGTTTTGCCTGTGAAATAGGCAGACTAAGGAACTCAGTCCATGCGTCCTTTGCATATATCTCACCGGGGATATCAATCATCCACATTGAATCAGTTCCATTGGAACCGCCGCCGGATTCGATCAAAAGAATCCCTCCGTGCGGTTGTCCGGTGCTGGTCTTGCAGAGTTTATTGCCGTGTATGAATACTTTGATCCTGCTGTCCGGAGTCATAATGACATCGGAGAGGCTGCAACCCCAGGTAGCCCTGAGCAGCCTGCCCGTGCGGGCGATTTTCACACCCATACTCACACTGCCCGAATGGGCTTTGATCTCTTTGGTCCTGTATACCGGACTGCTGCCCGGTTCCACCGACCAGGGACGATCTGTTTTGTCGAAATCACATATTGTAGTAAAACTATCAGCAGTTGCCCAAACAGAAGTAACAAGCAAAATCACAACGACCAGAAAAACCATTCGCATCCTCACACCTCCAGCACTATGCTGCGATAGTACCACTGTGGAGGTTTGGAGTCAAGC